>Ga0210402_10000918_pt1 | contig 31600 bp, 36 predicted proteins | sample IncBWC7MmetaG_FD_161055 | JGI IMG/M metagenome (GOLD analysis project Ga0210402, IMG submission 161055) | Forest soil microbial communities from Barre Woods Harvard Forest LTER site, Petersham, Massachusetts, United States - Inc-BW-C-7-M | ecosystem: Environmental > Terrestrial > Soil >...
GGCGACTCGCCATGGTCCAGCCGCCGACCGTCAGGACGCCTCGAAGCATGGGGCGGTCTAGCGCAGGAGGCGGCGTCGCGTCATTCGTCCCGCCGCGGCCGAGCCAACAGCTGAGTGATCGCCTCGGCCAAGGTTGTGCGGCCGGCGAGCAATTCGGCGACGGCGGTGCAGATCGGCATGTCGACGCCGGCGGCTCGGGCCACCAGGGCGGGCGCGGTGGCGACGCCCTCGGTCACCGCGCTGCGGGCCGCAAGAACGTCCGCCAGGAGCTCGCCGCGACCCAATGCCAGTCCGAGGCTGAAATTGCGGCTCGCAGGACCGGTGCAGGTTAACAACAGGTCTCCGAGGCCGGAGAGGCCCATGACCGTGTCAGATCGTCCCCCCAGCACGACGGCCAGGCGGGCGAGTTCGGCCAGGCCGCGGGTGATCAGCCCGGCGCGGGCGTTCTCGCCGAGGCCCGCACCGATCACTGCCCCCGCGGCAATCGCGATGACGTTCTTCGCCGCACCCCCCACCTGGGCTCCGACCGGGTCGTCATTGCCGTACAGACGGAAGGAAGGTGTGGCGAGCAGGGCAGTCAGCCTGTCGCGCACCACGGGATCCGCGGCGGCCACCACCGACGCAGCGGGCAGACCTGCGGCGATCTCGTGCGCAAAGTTGGGCCCGGTCAGCACGGCCATCGATGCGTCGGGCCGAAGTTCCGCCACGACTTCCAGGGGCAGGCGCAGCGTGCCGGTCTCCACGCCCTTGATGCAGACGACAAGCGGCGCGGCGGGCGTGGGCAGGCGCTCCAGCACGCTCCGCAGGTGCTGCATCGGCACGACGAGCAGAACGACGTCGGCGGTGGCGGGCAATGCGTCGACGATCCGTATGGCGTCCGGCAGACGTTGGCCGGGCAGGCGCGGGTTTTCCCGACTCACGGCGATGGCCTGCGCCCGTGCCGGATCGCGCGCCCATAGGGTCACGTCATTCCCGGCACGCGCCGCTTGGATGGCAAGCGCGGTGCCCCAGGCTCCGGCGCCGATCACCACCACGCTACTCATCGACGATCCGCCTGATCGTCGCGTTCTCACCGGCCTCGCGATTGCCGAGTCGATCCAGAAGCGCGGCCAGGATCGGCTGCACTTCCTGCTCGAAGCGATAGGGCGGATTGACCACCAACATGGCGCAGCCATTGAGGCGGGCCGGATCGAGTGGCTCGCGCAGGCACAGTTCGGCGGTGACGATGTCGCGAATACGGCCCTCCTGCAGATCCATCAGGAACTTGCGCGAGGGTGCGCGGTGCTTGATCGGATACCACGCGGCGAACACGCCGGTTCGAAAACGTAGATAGCTGGCCGCGAGACCAACTGCCAGATCGGTGAATTCCTGCGGGTCCTCGAAGGGTGGATCGATCAGAACGAGCACGCGTCGTTGTTTCGGCGGCAGCAGGGCTGCCAGCGCGCCCCACGCATCGCGATGATGGACTGCCACCTGGCGATCATGCGCAAAATGCCGGCGCAACGCGGCGGCGTCCTCGGGATGCAGCTCACAGCAGGCCATACGATCATCAGGGCGGAGCATGGCGCGGGCGAGCACGGGCGAACCGGGATACAGGCCGAGCGAACGGACCAGTCCTACATGATCGGCAAGCGCTGGGGGCGGATCGTCCAGCAGTCTGCCAATGCCCTTCCGCCATTCGCCGGTGCGTGCGGCCGGCTCGCCGTCGAGGTCATAACGGCCGGCGCCGGCATGCGTGTCCAGCACGAATAGCGCTGCCGGCTTCCGCATCAGCGCGCCCAGCAGCCACACCAGTACCGCATGCTTCACGCAGTCTGCGAAGTTGCCGGCATGGAAGGCGTGGCGGTAGTTCATGCAGCCGAACCCACACCTAGCGCGTCGAGCGGCCACCGCGGTCGCGGCGCGAAATCCAACGCGTCGACCAACCCAAGCTGTAGCCGCTCGATGGCGGTCCAGGCGACCATCACTGCGTTGTCCGAGCACAACCGTATAGGTGGTGCGACAAGAGTGAATCCCGACGCATCCGCTGCCTCGGCCAGCGCCGCCCGCACCGTCCCGTTCGCCGCCACGCCCCCGGCAACCACCAGCAGTCGAGACAGAGGCACCCGCCCCCGCATCATCGCCATCGCATGCCCCGCCCGGTCCGCCAGCACCTCGGCCACCGCGCGCTGGAAGCTGGCAGCGATATCCGCTGCCGTCTGCATCGGCAGCGCTCCCGCCCCGTGCCGCGCAACGTCCTGCGCCACCGCCGTTTTCAATCCGGAGAAACTGAAGTCGCACCCTGCCCGCCCCAACAGCGGCCGCGGGAACGCGTACCGCCGAGCGTCGCCCCCTTCCGCCAGCTTCTCCAGCGCCGGCCCACCCGGCCAGCCCAGACCCAGCAGTTTTGCCACCTTGTCGAACGCCTCGCCGACCGCGTCGTCCAATGTGCTGCCCAACCGCACGTGTCGCCCAACGCCCTCCACCGCCACGCACTGGCAGTGACCGCCCGACAACAGCAGCAGCAGATAGGGAAACTCGGCCCCGTCCGGCACCAGCCCGGGCAGGCGCGCGGTCAGGGCATGCGCCTCCAGATGGTTCACCGCCACATAGGGCACCCCGTGCGCGATCGCGATCCCCTTGGCGAACTGGCTGCCGACGATCAGTCCGCCGATCAGCCCCGGTCCACCGCTCGCAGCCACCCCACCCAAATCGCCGAATCCCACACCCGCGCGCGCCATCACGCGCCGCACCTGCTCCGGCAAGAAGGCCAGATGCGCCCGAGCGGCAATCTCCGGCACCACGCCGCCATACGGCGCGTGCTCGCTTTCCTGACTCAGCACGGCCTCGGCCAGCACCTGCCCGGACTCGTCCAGCACGGCCGATGCCGTTTCGTCGCAGGACGTTTCGATGCCCAGCACCGGGCCCATTCGCACCAATCCCATCTTTTCATGGCCAAGCGAGAGCAAAGAGTAATAGGACGCACCCATGACCGCCGCCATGCCGCCAGCGCCCCCGTCCGCGGATAAGCAGCACGCACCGGTGAAGGCGCACACCCACACCCTGCCGCTGCGCGTCGGCACCCGCGGCTCGCCGCTCGCCCTGATCCAGACCCGCGCCTTCCTCGATGTGCTGACCCGGTTCTGCCCGGTGCTGCGCAACATGGACGTGTTCGAGGAGCACGCCATCCGCACCACCGGCGACGCGGTGCAGGACCGCCGCCTGGCGGAAATCGGCGGCAAGGGACTTTTCGCCAAGGAAATCCACGAAGCCTTGGCCGACCGGCGTATCGACTTCGCCGTGCACAGCCTGAAGGACCTGGAGACCGAACTGCCGCCCGGCATCATGCTGGCCTGCACGCTGCGGCGCGAGGATGCGCGCGACGCACTGATCCTCGGTGAAACCTGTGATGGCGCCGATCCCGCCGATCCGTTCGTCTGCCTGCCATCCGGAGCCGTCATCGGTACCTCGTCCATCCGCCGCCAGGCGCAATTGCTTCACGCCCGGCCCGATCTCGCGATCACCGCCCTGCGCGGCAATGTGCAGACCAGGCTCGACAAGGTTGCCGCCGGAGCCTGCGCAGCCTCGCTGCTCGCCTACGCCGGACTGAAGCGGCTCGGTTTGGCTGAGCGGGCTTCGGTGGTGCTGGACCCCGATGTGATGGTGCCCGCCGCCGGCCAGGGCATCGTCGGCGTCACCGTGCGCGCCGACGACACCGAACTGCACGAACTGCTTGCCGCAATCGAGGACCCCGAGGCGAAGGCCGTCGCAACCGCCGAACGTGCCATGCTGAAGCTGCTCGACGGCTCGTGCCGCACGCCGATCGGCGGCCACGCCCGTCTGCTGCCGGATGGCGAACTGCACCTGACCGGTCTGGTGGCGCGAGGCGACGGGTCCTTTCTGCTGAAGCGCAGCCTGCACGGTACGGCGAGCGACGCCGAACGGATCGGCAGCGACCTGGGCGCCAGCCTGCGCACCGACAGCCCACGCGACATCTTTGCCTGACGCCGGGCCGGGCGTGCTGATCACCCGGCCGGAACCGGGAGCCAGCGGGACCGCCAAGCGGGTATCCGCGCTCGGACTGCGACCCGTCATGGCGCCTGTCTTGGAAATCTGCTCCCTGCCCTGTCACCTGCCGCCGGCAGCGGGCCTTCAGGCCATAGTCACCGCAAGCGGCAACGCCATCCCGGCGTTGCCGCCAAGCCACCATGGCCTGCCTTTGCTCGCCGTTGGCGAGACGACGGCCTCGCGAGCCCGCACGGCTGGATTTTCCATGGTCACCAGCGCCGATGGCGATGCCCGGGCGCTGGCTGCATTGGCAGATCGAACCTGCGACTTTCGGGGTGCGCCGCTGCTGCTTGTCACCGGCCGCGGCCAGGGCGAGGCGCTGGCCACCGATCTGCGGCTCCGCGGTTTCCGGGTCATTCGCCGGGCGGTCTACGCGGCGATGCCCGTTCCAACCCTGCCGGAAACGGCGCGCCAAGCCTTGGAGGGAGGCGATGTCACCGCCGCGCTGTTCTTCTCCGCCGAGACCGCTCGCCATTTCGTGCAGCTGATCCGGCGTGCACGACTTCACGAGGCCGTCCGCACCGTGGATGCGCTGGCTATTGGCCAGCCCGCCGCCATGGCATTAAAGGTGCTGCCTTGGCGCCGCATCCGCGTCGCCGCACGGCCTACTCAGGATGCCATGCTGGCGCTGCTGCCATGACCGAACCAGAACCTCCTGCCACGCCACAGCCGGAGACCCCGGAAGAGCCTGCGCCCCCTCCGCCGCCACGTGAGGCAGCGAGGCGTGACCGGCTCGCATGGCTTTCCGGCGCTGGCTTCCTGATCCTGGCCGCGGCGCTCGCCTGGGTGTGGCTGAATCCGTACCGTGAGCCTCCCGCCGCCACGCCGGTCGATGCCCTGGCTCAGCCGCTCGCCAGCCTGGAAGCCCGCATGGCCCGGCTGGAGCAGCGCCCCGTCGCCGCCCCCACGCCGGCAGTGCAGGCCCCCGACCTCGGCCCGCTGACGGCACGAGTGGCGGCCCTGGAGCAGCGCCAGGTTCCCAATCTGGCGCCGCTTGAGGCGCGCATCGCCGCACTCGAGGCAAGGCCACCGGTCGACACCCAGTTAGCTGGCAGAATCGATGCTCTATCGGCGCGCGCCGACTCCCTGGAGACCGCACTCCGCACGATTCAGTCCGATCTGGCGCGCCGCCTCGACGCGGACGAGGCGCGCATCGCAACGGCGGAGCGCAATGCAGGCCAGATTTCCGCACTGGCCGACCGGATGGGACGCGTGGCCCGTGTGCAGGCAGCCCAGTTGGCACTGAACACCGGGCAGAAGCTTGGTGAAATGTCGGGGGCACCGCCTGCGCTCGCCCGGTTCGCCGCTACGCCACCGCCGACCGAGGCTACACTGAGGCTAGCCTTCCCGCAGGCTGCGCGCGAGGCACTCGCCGCCGCGAAGCCGCCCACTGAAGGGAAGCCGCTGCTGGCACGCCTGTGGGCCGAGACGCAGGACCTTGTCACTGTCCGCCAGGGCGACCGCGTCCTGGTCGGCGATCCGGCCGCCGGTGTGCTGGAACACGCGCGCGCCGCACTTGATGCCGGCGATCTTGCCGCGGCAGTTGCCGCGGTCTCCGCATTGACCGGAGCGCCGGCGCAGGCGATGGCCGGCTGGCTCGCCGATGCACGGGCGCTGATGGAAGCCCGGGCCGCGCTCATTGACTGGGCCGCGCACGCGTGATGCTTCGCGTCCTGCTCGTTGTGGTGATCGGCGGGGCGGTGCTTGGCCTGGCATGGGCGCTGGCCGGCCTGCCCGGACACGTCACCGCGCAGATCGGCGACACGACGTTCGAGGCTGCAACGCCGGTGGTGATGCTTGGGCTGCTCCTGCTGTTCGTTGTGCTTTACGTGGTGCTACGTCTGCTCGGCGCCGCCGTCCGCCTGCCGCGCACACTGGCGGCCCGGCGCGCGGCGCAGCGTCGGCGCACGGGCGATGTCGCCGTGACCCGCACGCTGCTGGCGCTTGCCGCCGGCGAGAAGGGCGATGCCCGGCGCGAGGCCAGTCGCGCCCGGCGCCTGCTGGGCGATACGCCGCAGACCCTGCTGCTGGCAGCCGAGGCTGGCCGGCTTGCCGGCCGCGACGATGAGGCGGAGACCGCATTTCGCACGCTGGCGGACCGCCAGGACGCCGCTTTCCTCGGGCTGCGTGGACTGCTGCGGCACGCCATCGAGCGTGAGAATTGGGCCGAGGCCGCCGCGCTCGCACGGCAAGCGGAGACGGTGCAGCCGGGTGCGGCATGGCTGCGGCACGAGCGTGCCAGGCTGGCGGTTCGGGCCGGCGACTGGTCCGAGGCGCTGGCGCTGGCCGACGCCGATGCACCAAAGGCTGCGTTGGCCGCCGCCGCGGCGGAGGCGGAATCGGATCCATCGCGCGCGTTGCGACTGGCGAGACAGGCTTGGCGGGACGACCCGTCGCTGCCGAGCGCGGCCCTGGCCTATGCGAGCCGACTGCGCACAGCGGGCCGGGAGAGCCGGGCGCTTGCCGTGATCCGGCATAGCTGGAGCGTCGCGCCGCATCCCGACCTCGCCGCGTTTGCCCTGGCGCCGATCGAGGACGTGCTGGGCCGGTTGAAGGCCGCGCAGCGCCTGACTGACGCCAATCCCGAGCATGTCGAGAGCCGCCTGCTGCTGGCGCGCGCGGCGCTGGAAGCCGGGCTGACCGGCGAGGCGCGCCGTCACGCCGATGCAGCGCACGCCACCGGCCTGAACCAGCGGCGCCTGTGGCTGCTGCTCGCGGAGATCGAGGAGGCAGAGGGCGGCGACACCGAGGCCGGCCGCCTCGCCCAGCGCGATGCGCTGCGCCATGCCGCGACCGCTGATCCGGACCCTCAGTGGCGATGCAGCGCCTGCCATACCGCGCATGCGGCCTGGCATCCGACCTGCCCGGATTGTGCCACGGTCGGAAGTCTGCGCTGGAGTACCGGGCCGGCGGCCTCGCCGATCGTTCATGTCGAGCCGGCCGCGACCCTGCTGCCGTGATTATCAATCCCGATGCGTGACGAGCGGTATCGCCGTGTTCAACGAAATCCGGCCTTCTTCAGTCCTTCGAACACATGTTATCGCGCCTCGCCCGTGCCGAATTGATCGGCGAACGTGCGGACGACGAGGAGTGGCCACAGGCGCGCGGCGATGGTGCGCTCAAGGTCTGCGTCCGACAGTCGGCCCAGTTCGGCTTAGGTGGCCGCAAGCATCGGATGCGCTCGATCGACCGCCGATCCCTCACTTCCACGACCAGTCGGCGAATCGTCATGGCGCGTCATAGGATAACCGATCCACCTGCCGCCACCCCGATCGACTTCACAACTTTCCGGGTGCCACCGTTGGTGAACCGTGGTTGACTATTGCGACGAGGATGTGCGCGAGAGCCGGAGATGGGATCGTCAACTGACGGTATACCCCTGCGGTCCTGACCCAGTCAGTGAATCATCACGGCGACCAGTCCAGCAACCGTCATGCCGACAGTCTTTAGACCGTCCGGGCGTCTGCCCTGGGCCAACGCGGGCCAAGTCCGCCGCTCCGGCGGAGGGCTCTGTCTCGGGTTAGGCACCGAAGCGGACGAGGTGTTCTGCAACCCCCAATAGATAGGGCATTCACTGCAGTCGCCTCAAAATGGTTGACAATTCGTTAAAATTGCATTAAAGATATGAACATCGGGGAGGGGCGCCGCGACACGCGTTGGAAGGCCCCTTTACATGAACAGACATCTTATCGCATGCGCCCTCGGCTTGATGCTGACAACAGTCACTCCGGCGCTGGCCAGTTCTCTCATCTACACCCCTGTCAACCCGGATTTTGGCGGTAGCCCGTTCAATGGCCCTACTCTGTTGAACCAAGCGCAGGCGCAGAACGGCTTCAAAGACCCGGCTGCCATTTCGCCGCTCACGTCCTTTAAGGTGCCGACGGCTGCTGAACTGTTCAAGACGCAGATCACCAGCGCCCTTCTGTCGCAGATTTCGACTCAAATCGGCAATCAGATACTCGGTGAGAACGCCAAGGATTCGGGACACTTCTCGGTCAACGGCCTGACCATCGATTTCGCGCGGGCCGGCGGACAGGTCAATGTCACCATCAATGATGGTTCGGGTGGCGTCAGCCAAATCTCGATCCCGGTGCCACAATTCTGATCGAGTTATAGGACAAGTCAAATGTCTACCGTCGCGCGCATGATGCTCTGCGTCAGCGCCATGGCCCTTCTTGCCGGTTGTTCTTCGATGCTCTCGGAAAATCCGACGCTGACACCGCAGACACAGACCTCCATAGCATTGAACCACCTGCCACCACCCAGCGAAAAATTGTACGCAGCCGTATTTTCATTTCAGGACGAAAGCGGCCAGCATAAGCCCAACACCTCATTTGCCGAGTACTCGCTGGCGGTGACGCAGGGCGGTGCATCGATCCTGGTGGATGCACTCACCGAAGCTGGTGACCGGCAATGGTTTACCGTCGTTGAACGCACGCGTTTGCCCGCCATGTTGCAAGAGCGTCAATTGATCCGCGCCAATCGCATTGATCACGTCGGCCCGGACGGCAAGCCGTTGCCTGGACTGCCGGCGTTGCACAATGCCGGTTTAATCATGGAAGGCGGCATCATCGGTTATGACGCCGATACGCTGACCGGCGGCCTCGGGGCACGCTATCTCGGCATCGGTGCCGATGCCAATTACCGGCGTGATACGGTGAGCGTCTACCTACGGGCGGTGAGCGTGACGACCGGCGACGTGCTCGTCTCCGTCACCACATCCAAGACCATCTATTCCGCCGGCATCCAAGGCTCGATCTACAAATTCGTGTCGTTCCAGAAGCTTTTGGAAGCGGAAGCCGGCATCACCAGCAACGAGCCGGTGCATCTTGCCATTCGCCAGGCCGTCGAAAAGGCGGTCAATGCCGTCATCGTCGAAGGTGCCGCCCATGGCTATTGGGCTTTCGCTGACCGGGCGAGCCAAGATATTATCATTCGGAACTACCTCATGGAGAAGAACGGGGTATATCCGGTTGACGCGATCTCTCAGCAGTCTTTCCTGAAGGACCGTCCAGAAGTGGTGAAAGACAAAGTCGCGGGCAAGTAGCACAATGTGCGCCTACTCCCGTTAATACCGAAAGGTCTCAAATTACAATGCGTGCCGTCACGACGACTCTCCTCGCTGCCACCTCTGCAATTGCGCTGATGGTAGCAACTCCCGCCTTCGCCGACGACAATCAGGCGTTTGTCACCCAGACCGGTGATAGCAATCTCGCCACGCAGACCCAGGCTGGTGGCCCGGCCAACGTGGCGACCATCACCCAGACTGGTGCCAGCAACGTCGGCACCCAGTTTCAGGCGATTGGCGGGTCCAATTCGGCGACCATCACCAGTGTCGGTGACTGGAACAACGCCAGCCAGACGCAGTTTGGTTCGGGCAACGTCGCGCTGACCGAGCAAGGGTCCGGCAACCTCGCGTTCACTAACCAGATCGGCTCCGGCAACAAGATCAAGCAGGGCCAGAATCTCGGCAACACAGGCATCGTGACCCAGCGCGGTGACATGAACGACGTGTGGCAGGATCAGCCGGGCGTCGGAAATACGGCATTCGCGGTGCAGAGCGGCAACTACGACTCTGTCGAGCAGCACCAGCTTGCCAACCGCGATTCTGCACAGGCGACGCAGGTCGGCAGCGGCAACAAAGCCTTCCAGGTCCAGCAGCACTGACGACGGGAGCATTACGTTTAGCCGCGTAGTGCCTCCAACCGAACGGTTCCGCGCCTCATGATAGAGGCGCGGAACGCCTTCCTCCATTGGAGGCCATTATGATCAGATCATTATACCTCGCAGGCTGTGCCATCATGATCGCAGGCTCAGTGGCAGCCCAATCACCACCCCTCTCCGCTAGTGATCGCGTCGAGCTACAGATTCTCGGCAAGCAAGCGGCGCTGGCCATCGGCAACGAGGCGGTGACCCGGCAGGTCGGCCATGGCAACGTTGCTATCGTCCAACAGGCGGGGACCGCGAACATCGCCATTCAAGACCAGATGGGCGACATCAACCTGTCGGACATCGGCCAGACCGGAGCCAAGAATTCGGCCTCGGACCAGCAAATCGGCACAGGCGTCGCAGTGCAGATACGCCAGACCGGCGGTGCCACGGTGACTGTCGTTCAGAGGCGTCAATAATGGCCCATACAGCGTTCTACACGGCGTGCGTGCTCGGTCTGCTACTGATCAGGCCGGCGCATGCGGACACCTGTAGTTGCGTTGATCAGGTCACTGGCAACACCACATCCACCACACAGTCGGGCCGCAGCATTTGCGCAACTGCGAAAGCCGCCGGCCGCTGTGCGGTCTATGCCACGCAGGGCGGTGCCGACGTGCCCGATACGACACCCCATATCGCCGGTTTTGATGAGTTGAAGATGCTGTTGACGGCGGCCGGCATCAACATCGATCCGGAGGATGCCTTGCGGACGGCACAACGGATTCCGCCGGAACGATGGAACAAGCGGCAATTCGAGACCGTCATGACAGTACTGCTATCTCTGCCTCGGTCGGGCATATCGGCCGAGCAGGTTCACGAAATCTATGATTTCCTGGGGCTGCACTCGGCTGATCTGTTGCCGTCGTTTACCGAACCGGACTGGCGTGAGCGGTCGATCGAGTTCGACGTTGGTGGGTATGCTGTGAAGGAGAGCTACGGGTGCTTGCAGATCGCCCGTGGAGCCTTCGTGGGTCTGGCCCGGCTGCCATTTGCCGGTGCTGGATCGGCGCTGGGGTCGTGCGGCGCTCTGCGCTGAGAAACCTCACGCAAGCAGTCTTCGACCCTTCACCAGTCGGCTGGCGCCACCCTTTCAGCGTCTATAACCGTTCAATAGCTGCGGCGATGGCGGAATGTATGATGGCTGGGATCGATTGCGAGCGGCAACCGACCAGCCATGGCAGCACATCATCACCCAGTCCATCCGCACGCTGCCCTCTCAGCCCGTGTAGCAACCATGCGAGAGACAATGTCAGGCAGCGCTCGCGCGGCGACCGGCGGCGACCGTCCGGTGGATTGTCATGCCGAACGTGATCACGCCATTACTCGGACCACCAAAGCCATGTTAAGCAATCGTCGTCGATTAAGCGGTCTCTCGGTAGGATCTCCAGAGTACAGAGCCTCAGCGTTTGTGTGTTCTGAGTTTGGCGACGGGCTGGAGCGGCTAAGGTCAACAGGCTATAGCGTCGATTGGCTGGAGCAGAAGGGCTGGTTAGGCAGCGTCTTCTTCGTGCGCGGGCATCCAGCCATTCTTGCGGCGATCCAGAAAGCGGCCGACCGCCATGCCGATCCTCCAGGCCGAGCCTGCCCCGACCCTGTTGCCCTGATACCGGCCCCCATGTGGGAGAAGCGGTATTGCCAAGCTCAATGAAATCCGGCCTTCGTCAGCCCTTCAAGCATATGGTCTCGCGTCTCCTGCGTGCCGAACTGGTCGGCGAATGTCCGGGCGTCGAGGAGCGGCCATAAACGCGCGGAGATTGCACGCTCCCGGTCTGCATCCTGCTGCCGGCCAAGCTCGGCATAGGTGGCCGCAAGCATCGGGTGCGTTACCATCTGATTACTGCGCCCCGGGCTGCGGGAAAGGGCACGGTCGCAAACATCGACGGCCTCCGTATAGCGGCGAAGCAGGAAATACGCCGTGCAAAGCCTTGCGGCTGCGAAGCCGTTGGCCTGATCAAGACGGAGCGCACCCTCCAGCCACGGCAATGACTCGGCGGCCTTTCCCGCCCACACCAAGATGCTTCCCCGGTAGGAATAGTTCTCGGCATCGCTCGGATTGATTTCGAGCGCGCGGTCAACCTGCGCGAGTGCGAGATCGAAGCGCTTCCTATAAAGATGGACCTGGGCGAGAACGCGGTACGCGCGCGTCGTTGCCGGATCCAGGGCCAGCGCCTTTTGCGCGAGCGCTTCCGCCCGTTCGAGTTCTTCGGTGCGGAATTCGGACCAGCCCGACACGACGGCCTCGTAATACGAGCCACCCAGTGCCGCATAGGCGTCGGCATAGTTGGGGTCGAGATCAATGGCACGCTGAAAGAGCTCGCTCGCCTCGTCGTTGTCGTCGCGCGTTTCATGCGAGAAAGCCTCACGACCGCGCAGGACGTACTCGTACGCCGCGAGGTTGCTGGTAGGCTTTGAGAGAATGCGCTCCTGCTCGAAGCGGGTAAGCTCTACCGCGGCTGCGCCGACGACACGCTTGGCGATTTTGTCCTGCACGGCGAAAATGTCATCGACCTCGGCATCGTAGGTTTCCGACCAGACGAGTCGCCCTGTCGTCGCCTCGGTCAATTCGACGCCGACCCGAACGCGATTGCCGGCGCGACGGATGCTGCCGTCGAGCAGATAACGCGCATTCAGAAGCCGTCCGATTTCAGCAGGTGCAGCAGTCGAGCCTTTGAACGGGAAACTGGCCGATTTCGAGATGACGAGCAGGTTCGAGAAACGGCCGAGCGCCGTGATGACGTCTTCGGTGATCCCGTCGCTGAAGAAATCATGTCCCGTGTCGGCCGACAGATTCTTGAACGGCAGCACTGCCACCGAGGGACGCCCGGCGAGGCGCGCCGGTGCGGCGAGGGCCGCCACTTCGACCGGCTTGGCCACGGAGCCAAGCCCAAAAAGGCCTCGTCCCAGATCTGCGTTGAGTGCCCACACCAGAAAACCGGCCGACACGACTGCAGCAGTACCTGTGGCTGCAATGAGGGGCCAGCGTCTTCTCCGTGGCCTGGGTGCTGTGGCCGCCAGCTCCACCGCATAAGCGCGAACCGGCTCGGCAATATTCTTGACGCGATGGCTGCCAAGCGGGCGGTAATGGAAATCCAGCTTATTCCTTACGTGCTCGTAGACGGTCTGCGAGATGCAAACCGTGCCTGGTTTGGCGAGCGCCTCGAGCCGGGCGGCGATATTGACGCCATCGCCAAATATATCATCGCCATCGATGATCACGTCGCCGAGGTTGACGCCGATGCGCAGCTCGAGACGGCGCTCAGGCGGGATCGGATCATTGATGGCACGCGCTGCGCCTTGCATCTCGACGGCGCAGTTCAGCGCGTCGACGACGCTCGTAAAATCCGCCAGCAGGCTGTCACCTGCGGTGCCGACTATGCGTCCGCCGCGCACCGCTATCAGCGGATCGACAGCGCGACGGAGCTGTCCAAGCGCTCGGTGCGTACCCGCCTCATCCTCGCCCATCAGCCGGCTGAATCCGACCACATCCGCGTGCAGAATGGCGGCGAGCTTCCGCTTCCGGGAAGGAGCTTCCTCCCGCCCCGGAGGCGCGACATTGAGGTCTGCCGGTATGCGAATAGGTTTGACCTTGCCGTAGACAGATCGCATTATATTCGATGCCGCATTGGCTGGCCATGGAAGTCTGTAGGCTGAGTGTGCCTGGGGGGAAGACCATGTGGAACGTTTCTTTTCCTGGAATGAGGCAGGGCGCGACGCTGCTTGGCCTGGTGTTTGTGCCACTGGTCGGATCTGCTGCCTGGGGCGACGAACCGAAGCTTTCGATCAGCGGCTACGACCCGGTGGCTTATTTCACCGACGGCAAACCCGTTCAGGGCAGGGCGGATTTTGAAACGTCGTGGCATAAGTTGCGCTGGCGCTTCGCCAGCAGTGAGCATCGCGAGATGTTCAGCAAGGATCCGCAGCACTATGCGCCCCAATACGACGGCTACTGCGCGATGGGCACGTCGAACGATGCGGCGGCGCACAAGGACACCGTCGATCCCGAGGCCTGGGCCATCGTCGACAGCAAGCTCTATTTGGTACACAACCGCTTTTGGCTGGAGAAGTGGCGGGAACAGGCCGCAGAGTACATAAAGCGGGCCGATGCGAGTTGGCAGATGGTCGCGGAACTGCCGGACCCGGTCATTATCGGACCACCCTGTGCTGCCACGCCGCGCACGACCTCGGTTTCATTGCGCGACGGCGGGCACTGGCTGGTCGTCGGCGGGCAGGTCGCGCGCGACGAGGCCGGGAATGTCGTCGGCAAGGGCGATATGCGGGCGCAGATCGAGCAGGTCGGAAAGAATGTTGACGCGTGCCTAAAGGCCGGCGGCGCGACCGTCAACGACATCATCTTTACAGTCAACCAAGTTACGGCGCCCGCAGAGTTCGACAAATACCCCGATCTACTCGCGCGTTATTTTGGCCCGCCTTCGCCGAAGAGCACGACGGTCAGCACGCCGCAGCTGTCCAGCCCCGACTACCTGTTGCAGGTCGAGGCCTTCGCGGCGATCAAGTAGGCACCGCCTTCATGATCGAACGTGCGACCTAACGATCGCGTCGGCCGTAATCCGGCGCGCGGGCTTCCTCCAGCGGTTCCGGCGCCGGCTGGCGGCACGGGGCAAGCGCCAGGTAGGGTTTCGGATCGACCGCCCTCCCATCAACCCGCACCTCGAAATGCACGTGCGGGCCATGCGCCCGTCCAGTCATGCCGACGCGGCCGATCACCGCGCCCTCGGCCACCGGGGCGCCGGGTGAGATACCGGGAGCGAACGCCAGCATATGGGCATAGCGCGTGATCAGGCCGTCGCTGTGGCGGATGTCGACGATGTTGCCGTAATCATAGAACCAGCCGGTATAAAGCACCGTCCCGCCCGCCGCGGCGCGGATCGGTGAGCCCAGCGGCGCCATCAGATCGATACCGGTGTGGCCGTGGCCGAAGCCGCGTGAGACCTCCCGCAGCTGTTGGGGCGGCATGAGCATGCCGCTGCAGGCAGAGTCCGCCCTCGCGGCTGCAAGTGCAGGCAAGGCGAGACACAGTCCAAGCAGGAGGGCGTCCACACGCATCCGTGTAGGCAACAGGAAGTTGAGCGATGAGTCGAGTCAGCCTCAATGGAGACCGGCATACCGCCGCGTCGGAGGGATCTTGCCGTTGGCGCCGATCATGTCGGCTCGGGTCCGATGTATCCCGCCGTTGCATTCTGGCACGCCGAGATACGGTGCGGGATCGACCGGATGTCCTGCAAGCAGCATCTCGAAATACAGGTGCATGCCGTAGGTCAGGCCGCTATGGCCGACAACGCCTAGCTTCTCGCCCGCCACGACGGTGGACTTACCCTCTGCGAGCGCAGGCGTGACCATGCCGAGATGGCTATAGATGCCGACGAAGCCGTCATGCTGCACCACCACTTCGAGCCCGCCGGGGCCTTTGCGTTGAATCCGGATGACATGCCCGGGGCCAGTCGCGCTGACCGATGCTCCAGCCGGCGCCGGCATATCGACGCCGTAGTGATAGGTTCCCGCCAGCGGCCGGTTCGGCAGAATGCGCGGCCCGAACGGCGATGAGATGCAGGCCGAACTGACCGGCGGCCGCAGGGGTGTTTCCGGCCCCGACAAAGTATTCGCGTCGGCGGCACACGGCATAAGCGACACGACGACGGCGAGGCAGCAGCGTGGCGGCATCTCTTTTCCCTGGCGAACGATTGAACAGGCGAGTGGTCACCTGATGAGACGCCAGGATCATGCCCGGTCCCAGTAAGATCGCTGTGCGTCGGCCGACACAAAACAGTGTGCGGTCACATCCGATGGACGGTAGGTTCGGCGACCTGATAGCGGCGCAGCACACCCATGTCGGGGTCGCGACCAAGCCCCGGGCCATCGGGCACAGTCACCTTGCCATCCTTGGCTATCACCAGATCGTGGAACGGGCTTGCCTCCAGGTCGATGAACAGCCGCTCGAATGGAGCCTCCGGCGCCACGGTTGCATTGACGTGCAAGGACGCGAGGAAGCCCGGGCCGAAATAGGCATTGTGCGGCACCACGCGGACGCCGAATGCCTTCGCCAGCGCGGCGATCTCCAGCATCGCGGACGGGCCGCCGATCTTGATGACGCTCGGCTGCGCCACATCGATGGCACCGGTCTCGAACTGGGCATGGAAGTCGTGCAGACCGGCCGCATTCTCTCCGGCGGCGATCGGCACGCCACCTTTGCGCCGCACGCGCGCCAGGCCGGCGTGATCGCCCGGCGGCGAGACCGGCTCCTCCAGCCACGTCAGATCGAACTCGCGCATGCGCCGCGCCATGTCGATCGCCTGCCACACCGTCCACGGGCAGTTCGTATCGACCATCAGCCGCGCGTCCGGGCCGATCGCCTGGCGCGCCGCGCGCACCTCGGGCACGGTGATCTCGTGTAGCTTGATGTCCTGATAACCGCGCGCGATCGCGCGTTCGCAGGCCGCCGCGACCATGCCAGCCTCGCCGTAGCGCAGCAGGCTGGCATAGGAGGTGAGTTGCGGCACCGGCGTCGCGCCGAACATCCGCCACAGCGGCAGGCCGGCTGCCTTGCCGGCGATGTCCCACAACGCGATGTCGAGCGCGGACAGCGCGAACACATGCGCCCCGTTGCGGCCGAAGCCGTGAAACGCCCTGGAGAGACGCTGGCGTAGGCCGCCGATGTCGCGCGCGTCCTGGCCGAGGATCGCGGGGGCGAGTTGCGTGTCCAACACCGCCATCGTGGTCGCGGCGGAGGCATGGCCGAACGCCTCGCCCCAGCCTTCAAGACCCTGGTCGGTGACGATGCGCAGCCACACCGTGTTCATCGACTGCCAGTTGAGCCCGCCCGTCGTAGCGGGCTTGCCGCCCATATCAAATGGAATGCGCGTCCAGCATGTCTCTACCGCGGTGATCTTCATCGCCGTTCTCCCATCTCGCTCCCATGCATCCTGCGTTGATCGCCGCTGCGAGGCCAGAGCATTCCAAGGGTGGCCATGACAACCCCTTGTAATCCGCATGGCAGATAGCGATATCCATTCAGTCAACAGGCGAGCGATACCCGTACGGCATCGCTCCAAACCACGCTGACAGCGTGCCCTGACCAAATCTCTTGATTTGCGGTGACTGGCTGCGATTGCCGGCGACGAAACCTGCAACCGCGTCACACGGCTCAACTTGAGCGTCTGCCTGTCCAAGAAATGAAAATCCACATCAGGTCTCGCGGTACTGCGAAGCCATAAACCTGGGTTGCCCGAACTGGCGCCGACGCCAGCTCAAGCACCGCTAGAACACGCTGACATACACAGAAAGTTCATCACCATGCGCAAATATCTCTCGATCGCCCTTACCGTCCTCGGCCTGATTGGCGCAGCGTCCTTGCTGGGTGCGTGCCACACCACCGCCGGCGTCGGTCAGGACGTTTCCGCCACCGGAAACGCGCTCACCAACAGTGCCGAGAAGCACACGCCGTAAGCGCCGCGACGCGGTCGGTCGATCATCTGAACAACCGGGAGAGCGGCTATGGCCAAAGGTCGCAGTCAAAGTAACCGTGAAGCCAAGAAGCCGAAGGGGGGAAAGAAACCCGCCCAGGGCGCTACAACCTTCCTGCGCCCACTTCCGGCGAGTCCCCAACCGACAACAAAGCAGAAGAATCAAACAACATGAACAAGGACAGACTCGTCGGCGCCGGCAAGCAAGTGGTCGGCTCCGCGAAGCAGATCATCGGCAAGCTCGTCGGTGATGCCAAGTTGCAGGTCGACGGCAAAACCGAGCAGGTCGATGGCAAGTTACAGAACCTTGCCGGAAGCGTGAAGGACACTCTGCAACGCTAGGAATATCCGACCATGCCCACACTGCTTCTGATCGTCATCATCCTGCTGCTCATCGGTGTCTTTCCGACCTGGCCGCATAGCGCCAATTGGGGCTACTTCCCCAGCGGCGGTCTCGGCCTGGTGCTGATTGTGGTGGTGGTGCTGATGCTAGTCGGTCGGATCTGACCCCTACCGAGATTCAACAACGTTCATCCAAAGGTATCATCATGCGCATCTCCTTTCGACAAACCGCCATCGCGACTACCGCCATCATCGGTCTGAGCGCCTTTGCCGCCGCAGCGGCTCCGCCCGCCGGTGATCCCACCGCCACCGCCCCGACCAGCAGTCAGTCAGCGGCGATGCACCATCCGGGCGTTCATCACAACATGGTTGGCAAGGTCGAGCAGCGGATCACCGATCTGCATGCCAAGCTGCAGATCACGCAGGCACAACAGCCGCAGTGGGACCAGTTCATCCAGGTGATGCGCGACAATGCACAGACCATGGATCAGACGTTCCAGAACCGCGTGCAATCGATGCCTGCGATGACCGCGACGGAGAACATGCAGTCCTACGCGTTGCTCGCATCGACAAATGCACAGGATGTGCAAAAGCTGGTGCCTGCCTTCCAGGCGCTGTACGACACGATGTCCGATACCCAGAAGCGGACGGCTGACCAGGTGTTCCGCGACGATGCCCATCATGGCGATCACGCACGGCATAGCTAGGAGCAATCACATGGCCAATCGGGTAAGTGCCACGCTCCGTCTTGTTGCGTTCTTCGGCTTGGCCGCCGCTATTCTGACCGGATCGCTCGCCGGTCCGGCTTATGCCGACGATCAGGACAACCGGAACAGACAGTGGAACGGGTCGCGGCAGGAGCACGCACACCAGCAGGTCCACCAACAGGAACACTGGCAGGAGCAGCATCGCTACCAGGAATACTACCGCCAACCCAATGTGTATTACAGCGCACCCCCGGTTGTTTATCAGCCGCCTGGCGCCACAATCTACTTGAGCGTTCCGTACTTCTATAATTGACACGCTCCGGTGAGCCGGCGGCAACGCCGGCCAGCCGCCACTATTTTCGCGCGCCATCCTATTCGAAGGACCGAATCCCCATGCGTTACGCAAATTATGTGACCGCTGCACTGCTCGGCCTGGCCGCAATGCCGGCCTTGGCACAGGCGCCATCCGGCTCGGATCCCACCACCGGCGCACGGCTAGGCCACGAGGTCGGCATCGGCGACTCGCTGCCGCGGTCCGACAAGGCGAGCAACATCGTGCCGGCCGACACGCGATCCAACATCGCGCCAACCCTGCCGCCGTCGTCAGCCGGTGATAATGCGGCGACACACCAGTACTTGAGAGCCGCCCGTGCCTCGCTCGTCGCCGGTCACACCGGGCAGGCGCAGCAGTCGCTGGAGATGGCGGAGACACGGGCACTGGGTCGCTCGGTTGCGCAAGACCAGACCGGCACGCCGAGCGACAGCCCGTTGGTCTCGCGGATCCGCGATGCGCGTCACGCATTGGGCGGCGGCGACAGAACGCAGGCCATCCAGCTGATAGATCTCGCATTGTCGACCTGAGACCGCGGCTTTCCTGCACCTGAAACCGCGATCCCTGTCTTCATCCCCGCGAAAGCGGGGGTGGCGACAGTCGCGCGCATCAAGGATGATCTGCGGGCCTGGCGGCTCGGACGCGGCCTGTCCGCCTGTTCGTCGGAGATGCCGGGATGTATTCGGCCGACAACCTTGCCGCACTCAGCCGCGGGCTTGGGCGCTACATCCTGGCGGTGCCGATGCGCAAGCTGAAGGATGTCGGGCGCGATGTGCTGACCCGCCCGGGCCGCTATAAACAAGGGCCGACAACCTGCAGGTGAAGGAGGTCTGGGTCGGCGATGGCGAGCGGCGCAAACGCTACATCCTCTGCCTCAATCCGCAAGAGGCGGAACGCGAACGCCAGCGCCGCGTGCAGTTGCTGCGCGAACTCGACGCCGAACTGGCCTTGCTGGACAACCGCACGGGCGATCACCCAAAGGCGGCCTGCTCGCTGATGGCCTCGCACCGCTTCGGCCGCTATCTGAGCCCGGGTTGGCGAGGTCGGCCGCAGCTGGACCCGGCCAAGATCAAGGCGGCGGCCCAAACTGCCGTCAATTCGCCGGCCCGCAGCAGTCGCGCCAGCGTCTGCGCGCCACGCCGGTTCGTTTTCACCCGTTCACCCGTTCGCCCGGCCGGCGCCGCCGCCGCGTGATCGCGCACAACGGTGGCGAACCCCTGGAACCGGGAGGCGCAGTTTCGGCTCATACTGGCGATGGTCGCGGTCACCAAGTTCACCCCGAACAAATCCGCCATCAACGCGGCCAGACGCTTCTCGGGCAGCAACTGGTAATGCAGGAGATAGACCACGAAGCATGCCCCTGCGAAGGCGGGGCCGCGGTCCGTGCGCCGTATTGAACGGGCGCGGTCACGCCGTCGGGAAAGGCGGCTCGCGTGTCCGTGCCACAAGCCGTGCATCGGCATTGATGGGCACGGTGTTCGGTGACGGTCAGCGGCTGGGGTTCGGGCAGGCCGAATACCGCCGCCTCCGCAGGGGCAGGCTCTGCCGCGCGGTGTGGCCGGTGGCCATCGCCTCGTTCACGGCAGCGCTGAACCCCGCGCAGGTCGCCGGGAAATGATCGACCGTGGCGGCAGGCGTTTCAGTCCGGCTCAGCGTCTTGCCCGGATGGCCGTTCTGCCCGCCGGACTTCTTGTCCGACCGTTCGCGAAGGCTGCTGACGCGGGCGGGCTTCTTCTTAAGGCCATCGGTGGACGGAGATTTGCCGCTGTTGCCGCTGTTCAGCCCGATTTGACGTTCCAGTTCGGCGATGCGCGCCTGTAACGTCGCGACCAGTGCCAACAACTCGGCGTTCTGTGCCAGCAACGCCACGATGACCGCTTCCGGGGATGCCGGCGCCGCTTCGTCGTGCGAATCAGAATCCGTCGACCGGGACATGGAGAGCTTGACTCCCAAGTCGCGAGCCAAGCGTCCATCCACCGGTCGGAGACCTGGGCAGTTACATGCATGGTTAGCGGCGGGGCGGCCTTCAATTGTTCCGGCGGATTAACCGCGCGGCAACCCACCGCGACCACCATGCGTTGGAATGCCGCAACGGAAGGTGTCCTGAATGTCAAGCAATGCGCCCGCGAGGGATGTCATCATCGCTGACAACGAATACATTATCCGCGACATTCTGCGATCCGTGCTGGAGGGCCAGAACTTCAACGTCTTGCAGGCCGTCGATGGTATCGAGGCTATTGATTATGCGACGCGTACCAACGCCCAGCTTGTTATCCTCGATTACAAAATGCCCAAGTTGGATGGTTTCGCCGCCTGCATGCAAATCCGTCGCCTGCCCGGCTATACTGATGTGCCGATCGTCATTCTCACGGCATTCAACGACGATCACACGCGGGGAGCTGCACAGCGCGCAGGGGCCACCATGTTCCTGGCCAAACCATTCAGGCCGGTCGATCTGTTGCAGGCCATTGCCATGCTATTGGGCTCTCGCCAAGCCGACGGCGCTTCGGCAACTGCCGTGGGCGCAATTGCCGCATTTGTCTGGGAACGCCGCCAGGATCCGCCACCGATCTATGGCGAGCCGACAGAATTGTCTGAAGGTCGCCGGATCCTGAATATCTGCCGCCGCTGACCTTACCGGTTCAAGCGGGCGTCAAACCTTCGAGCGCTCGCCGATGTCGTAGCTCCGCAAGCGCGGCCTCTGCCTCGCGCCGCACCTCCGCTGCCATTTGTCCTGCCTCCTTGGCATTGGCCGTGATTGCCGTCTGGAAGCGGGCGGCGGTCATCGACAGCCGAGAGAATCCGAGCGTGCCCGCAACTCCCGCCAATTCATGCGCCAAGTCGGCAAGTGCCTCTGGTGGTGCGAACGGCGCCGGTTCATCGAGCTTCCAAAGCAGCGCCTCGATACGCACAAACAGGCAATCAAGTAGTTCCTGGACGGCGTCCTGACCCATGCATGACTCCAGTTCCGCCATGCTGTCCAAATCGATCGTCGGTAGCGCATTGGAAGATGCATGAGCTTGGTGTGCTGTCGCCCGCTTGACGACGGCAATCAGTTCCGCCTGGGTGAAGGGCTTCGCAAGATGCTGCGACATGCCGGCGCGACGGCATTCCTCCGCATGCTGATCAAGAGCGTTCGCCGTCACTGCAACGATTGGCACCTGTGCGCGCGGTCCATCCAGTGCCCTTATGCGCCGCGTCGCCTCGAGGCCATCCATGCCGGGCATACGCATGTCCATGAGCACGACATCGAATTCCAACGTGGCGGCGAGCCGTACAGCCTCGACTCCATCGTGCGCCTCGATTGCTGTGTGTCCCGCTTTGCGCAGGTATGCCGTCGCGACCTTGCGATTCACCTCCGAGTCATCCACGACCAGTACATTCAACCGGCGATCCGGTTCGATCTCTTCGGGTTCGGCCACGGTGGCAGGCTCTTCTGCGACACCCGCCGGCAGTTGCAGCCAGAACACGCTGCCACCGCCCGGGTTGTTGCGGTGACCCATATGGCCGCCCAACCGATCGGCCAGCCGCTGCGCGATCGCCAAGCCTAGACCTGTACCCTCGATGCTCGTTCGTTCGGCGCCGAACCGCTCGTACTCCTTGAACAGGCGGTGGCGTTGAGCCTCTGGTATGCCAATGCCGGTATCAGCCACTTCAATCGTGAGGTGATCCGCATCGCCCAGCAAGCGCAGTTCGATCGAGCCCCGCGGCGTGTATTTCACGGCGTTGCTCAGCAGGTTCACCAGGATCTGCCGAAGTTGGGCGTCGTCAGTCACGAAGTGTGTCGGAGCGCCGGTTGCCGCCACGATCCGCGTCTCCAGTCCGCGTGCTCGGGCGCCGGGCTCGATAACCGCCAGGCAATCCTGAACCAGACTGCGCACATCGACCCGCCGCATATGGGGCACAGGGCCGAGCGCCTCGATCCGCGCATAGTCCAGCACAACGTTGACCACGTCGCGCATATGCTTGGCGGCACGCACAATTTCCGCCAACTGCCGTGACCGGGCGGGGCCATGTTCATCCTGCCGCGACAACTGATCCGCATAGCCGAGCACGCTATGGAGCGGCGTGCGCAGCTCATGGCTCAACATGGTGAGGAAGCGCGACTTCTCCCCGCTTTCGCGCTCGGCAGCCTCGCGTCGTCGAATCCCGAGCCATAACAAATGCGTCAACAGCGCAACTGCGGCGACAACCGTGGCTCCAGCCGCCGCGAGCCACCAGTTCGCAGGGTTCTCGTCTGCCGTCACGCCGACGCTCACCGCCAACGGCAGCGTCCCCACGTGACGGAAGACGTATCGCCGCTCAACGCGATCGATCGGGTCAAGCACTGTGACCGGTGTCAATCCCGTTCGCATAAACTCATGGAACGACGTGGTCGCATCAGCTGTACTGCCGATATACTTCGGATCAAACGGCAACCGCATCAGAATCACACCATCATCGCGCAGTAGCGTCACCGAAGAGTTTGGCCCGGGTTCCAGATTGCTGAACAGATCACGAAAATAGGCGAGCCGAACACCGGCGACGACGACACCGGCGAACTTGCCGCGGCTGTCTATCATGCCGCGGCTGATTGGGAATTCGGTAGGGCCGTCATGTGTAGGCGCGAATGGCAGGCCAATATGGAGATCGTTCGTGGAACTGTGGCGTTGCGCTGTGAAATAGTCTCGATTTGACCAATTGTTGGGTTCCGGCCGCTGAGGAGTCCTCGCGAGGACATTGCCGTCCGCATCCAACACATTAATGAAATCGATGTAGTGATCGCGTGGGGTACGCTCGAACAGAAGCGTGTCGCGCTCCTGTGCGCTCAGATCCAGGCTTGCCGGCGACTGGCGTCCGCCGATTGCTGCCTGCAGCGTGAGGTCGAGCTGCCCTACGTTGCGTGTCACATCCTGCACCACAGCCGCGGCGAGGCGGGATGCCGTTGCATCGGCCTGCCGATCCGCGGACCGATTCATGTAGAGCCAGGTGCCCCCCACAATTATACCGACGCCGAGCAGGAGCAGGAGTGTTGCACCCTTTTCCGTCGCTAACCACGTCAGTACCCGGCGCATTTTGCGCGGCAAGCCCATGTTGCTGCACCTCTTCGGTTTCGGCGTTGTAGGCGGCAAATCCCTTGCCAACGGTTGACGCGGCCCGACGTTTGATTGCATGTCCGACCAATGCGATTGACCGTCTTGTGCCCGGAAAGAGAACCCTGCATCATTCATTATGGTGTGCGGACTATCGTCATTAATATCTAAGAAGTGATTACCGCGTCTGAAATGCCGGCGGCCCGCGCGCAGGGAGGGCGCGGCAGGCGCCTGACTGAGCCACCTGCCGCACTGCGGCGCATGCGTTCTCCATGGAGCACCCGCCGCGCATGATCCCGCTCACCCTGGCCTGCATTGCCTTGCTGCTTTGCCTCGGCGTCGCCGGCGCGTTCGTTGCACGCGCGCCATACGGACGGGGCATCGTCTATGGCGGCTGCATTGGCATCTCGCTGCTATCGCTAATGGCGGCCCTGCTCGCGCTCAGCGCCGAGCCATCGGTCGTGACGCTGCCGCTCGGACTGCCCTGGATCGGCGCGCATTTCCGGCTCGATCCGCTGGCAGCCTTCTTCCTGGTGGTGGTCGGGCTCGGCAGTGCCGGCGCCAGCCTCTATGCGCTCGGCTATGCCCGGCACGAACTTGCGCCGCAGCGCGTGCTGCCGTTCTATCCCGCTTTCCTGGCCGCGCTGAATCTCGTCGTGGTCGCCGACGATGCATTCAGCTTCCTGTTCGCGTGGGAGCTGATGTCACTCACCTCCTGGGCGCTGGTGATGTCGCACCATCGCGAGAGCGGCAATGCGTACGCCGGCTACGTCTACATCATCATGGCCATCTTCTCCGGACTCGCGCTGCTGCTGTGCTTCGGCCTGCTCGCCGGACCGACCGGCAGCTACGCCTTCGTCGCGATGCGCGCCGTGCATCCCACGCCCAGCACAGCGGCGCTCGCATTGGTCCTTGCGCTGATCGGCGCGGGATCGAAGGCCGGCGTGGTGCCGCTGCACGCCTGGCTGCCGCTGGCGCATCCCGCCGCGCCCAGCCATGTCTCGGCGCTGATGAGCGGCGTGATGACGAAGGTCGCCGTCTACGGCTTCGTGCGCATCGTGTTCGACCTGCTCGGCACGCCCACCTCGTGGTCGGGCATCGTCGTTTTGGCGGTGGGCGGCATCACCGCCGTGCTGGGTGTCCTGTACGCGCTGATGGAGCATGACCTGAAGCGGCTGCTCGCCTACCACACCGTGGAGAACATCGGCATCATTTTCATCGGCCTCGGCCTGGCGCTGGCATTCGGCGCCAACGGGCTGGCGACGGCCGCGGCGCTCGCGCTGACCGCGGCGCTGTTCCACGTGTTCAACCACTCGGTGTTCAAGAGCCTGTTGTTCTTCGGCGCCGGCGCCGTGCTGACCGCGACCGGCGAGCGCGACATGGACCACCTCGGGGGGCTGATCCATCGCATGCCGAAGACCGCATTCGCCTTCCTGGTAGGCTGCGTGGCGATCTCCGCACTGCCGCCGCTGAACGGGTTCGTGTCCGAGTGGCTGACCTTCCAGGCGATCCTGCTCCACCCCGATCTGCCGCAATGGGGCTTCAAGATCATGATCCCCGCGGATGGCGCGCTGCTGGCGTTGTCCGCCGCCCTCGCCGCCGCGTGCTTCGTCAAGGCATTCGGCGTGACCTTCCTCGGCCGGGCGCGCACACCTGTTGCGGCGGACGCGCGCGAGGTCGACCGCTGCTCGCTTGCCGCCATGTTCGTTTTCTCCGGGCTTTGCCTGCTTGCCGGGATCTTTCCCGGCGTGGTGATCGACGCGCTCGCGCCTGTGGTGCAGACGGTGACCGGGGCGCAAATGCCGACACAGCTTGGCGTGGCGTGGCTTTCTATCGTGCCGATCGAAAGCGCACGCAGCTCGTACAACGGTCTGTTGGTCTTTCTGTTCATCGGCGCTTCGGCATCGCTAGCCGTGCTGGCGATCCATCGCTTCGCCTCGCATGCACTGCGTCGAGGACCGGCATGGGACTGCGGTTTCCCTGACCCGAGCCCGGCGACGCAATACACCAGCGGAAGCTTCGCCCAACCGATCCGACGGGTTTTCGGCGCGGTGGTGTTCCGCACGCATGAAACGGTGACCATGCCACCGCCCGGTGACATCGGTCCGGCCCGGATCGAGAAGCACATCAGCGACGTAATCTGGGACGTGTTCTACGCCCCGGTCGCCAGCGGCGTCTGGTACATAGCCGAAGTGCTCAACCACCTGCAGTTTCTTACGATCCGTCGATATCTTGGCTTCGTGTTCGCTGCCCTGGTGATCCTGCTGCTGGCGCTGGTGCTATGGCAGTGATCCAGGGACTGGTTGTGCAGGGCGTGCAGATGGTGCTCGTGCTGCTACTGGCGCCGCTGCTCACCGGCCTGGTGCGCAAGGTGAAGGCACGCTTGCAGCGCCGCCGCGGACCGTCGCTGATCCAGCCCTATCGCGATCTCAAGCGGTTGCTCGGCAAGGAAGTGGTACTGGCCGAGAACGCATCATGGCTGTTCCGCGTCGCGCCATACGTGATCTTCGCCGTCACCTGGGTGGCCGCCGCGCTCGTGCCGACCTTCGCCACCGGGTTGCTGTTCAGCTGGTCGGGCGACCTGATCGCGATCACCGCATTGCTCGGCAGCGCCCGCTTCGCGCAGGCACTCGCCGCGATGGACATCGGCACCAGCTTCGGCGGCATCGGCGCCTCGCGCGAGGTGATGATCGCCTCGCTCGCCGAACCGGCGATGCTGATGATCGTGCTCTCGGTCGCCCTGATCGCGGGCTCGACGCAGCTCTCCACGATCGCCGACTACATGGCGTTCTCCGCGGTTGGGCTGCGCGTGTCGCTGGCGCTTGGCCTGGTCGCGCTCGTCATCGTGGCGCTTGCCGAGAACGCGCGCATCCCGGTCGACAATCCGGCTACGCATCTGGAACTCACCATGGTGCATGAGGCGATGGTGCTGGAGTATTCCGGCCGGCATCTGGCGATGATCGAACTCGCCGCGTCGCTGAAGCTGGTGCTGTATGTCTCGGTGATCGGTTGCATCTTCGTCCCGGTCGGCCTTGCCTACAGCTATGCGATCGGGCTCGCCCTGTACCTGGTCAAACTCGGCGTAGCCGGCGTGATGCTCGGCGTCTTCGAGATGTCGATCGCCAAGATGCGCGTGTTCCGCGTGCCCAATTTCCTTGGCATCGCACTGATGTTGGGTCTGCTCGGCGTGCTGCTGCGGTTCGTGTCGGAAGGCATGTGATGCACGGTTTTGCATTCGACGTCTCGCACATGCTGGCCGGCGGTCTGGTGCTGGTCAGCTTCATGATGCTGTACCAAGACCGGCTCTATGCCCTGATCAACGTGCTTGCCGTGCATGCCTTGATCCTGGCGCTGTCGGTTGCCTGGCAGGCCTACATCCAAGATGCGCCGCACCTTTACATCACCGCGGCCATCGCGCTGGTGTTCAAGGCGATGGTGGTTCCTTGGGCATTGCGGCGGATGGTGTTTCGCCTGGGCATCCACCGCGAGATCGAGACGGTGGTGAGCATCGGGCTCACCATGTTGGCCGGCATCGGGCTCGTGGCCTTGTCGCTGATGGTGATGCTGCCGGTGACCGCGCACGCCGATCCGGTGGCGCGTGAGGACATCGCCATGGCGTTGTCGGTCGTGCTGATCGGGCTGCTGATGATGGTGACGCGACGCAACGCGGTGAGCCAGGTGGCGGGGTTCCTGTCGCTGGAGAACGGGGTGAACCTGGCAGCCACCGGGGCGCAGGGCATGCCGCTGGTGGTGGAGATCAGTGTCGCGTTCTCGATTTTGATCGCGTTCATCGTGATCGGCATTTTCCTGTTCCGCATTCGCGAACGCTTCGACACCGTCGATTTGGAAGCGCTCGATCAATTCCGGGGGGAGCGGCAATGAGGACCGCATTCAAGCCGGCCGCCGAATCGTCGCCGCCCGCTTACTCATCGTCATGGCCGGGCTTGACCCGGCCATCCGTGTGCGCAAGTGCGTGGATAGATGGCCGGGTCAAGCCCGGCCATGAAAGGCTACACCGTTTTTGTCATCGGCGAGGCATCGCCGCTCTGCGGGGCGCGTCGCACAAGAGCGGGACCGGCCAACTACCATGAGCGAACTCGCAATACTGCTTGTGCCGCTCGCCGCCGCGGCCGTGTTGGCGGCGATCTCGGACTACCGGCTCTCGGCGCGGATCAATGTCGCCGCCAGCCTGCTGTCGTTCCTTTGCGCGCTGTTCCTGCTCGTCGATCGCCCCGCGCCTGGCCAGTACCTGCTGATCGACGATCTGAACGTCGTCTTCATCCTTCTGAACACGTTCGTCGGCTTCACCACCAGTGCCTTCAGCGCCAGCTATATCGGCCATGAGCTGGACACCGGCCGCCTCACGCCGGGCTACCTGCGGTTCTACCATGTCATGTTCCAGCTGATGCTGTTCGGCATGAACCTCGCCCTGATCGCCAACAACATCGGCCTGATGTGGGTGGCGGTGGAACTCGCGACCCTGACCACCGTCGTGATGGTCGGCATCTACCGTACCCACGAGGCGATCGAGGCTGCCTGGAAATACTTCATCCTCGGCAGCGTCGGCATCGCTCTCGCGCTGTTCGGCACCATCCTGGTCTATCTCGCCGCACGCCCGGTGATCGGCGAAGGCATCGATGCAATGGTCTGGACCGTGCTGATCACCCGCGCGCACGACTTCGATCCCGCCCTGCTCAACATCGCCTTCATCTTCCTGCTGCTCGGCTACGGCACCAAGGTGGGTCTCGCGCCGATGCACGCCTGGCTGCCGGATGCGCACGCCGAGGGCCCGACGCCGATATCGGCGGTGCTGTCGGGGCTGTTGTTGAATGTCGCACTGTACGCGCTGCTGCGCTTCAAGATGCTGCTGGCGGCAAATCCAGGCGCCATCGCGCCCGGCCCGCTGATGATCGCGCTCGGGCTGATCTCGCTGATCTTCGCCGCCTTCATGCTGTATCGCCGGCGCGACATCAAACGCATGTTCGCCTATTCCTCGATCGAGCACATGGGCATCACCGTGTTTGCCTTCGGCATGGCGGGACCATTGGGCAATTTCGCCGGCCTGCTGCAGATGACCATGCACAGCCTGACCAAATCGGCGATCTTTTTCTCGGTGGGCCACGTCGCGCAGGTGAAGGGAACGCAGCGCATCGCCGAAATGGGCGGGCTGACGGCGACGCATCCGGTGCTCGGCTGGGGCTTGATTGCGGGCGTGGCAGCGATCGCTGGACTGCCGCCGTTCGGCGTGTTCACCAGCGAGTTCCTGGTCGTGACGTCCACCTTTGCACGCGAGCCATTGCTGGCAATCCTGTTTGTGTTTGGATTGCTGATTTCGTTCGGCGCACTGTTCCTGCGTGTCACCTCGGTGGCGTTCGGCGAGCCGATCGGTCCCACCGGTCCGGTGAAGGCATCCTACGTGCCGATGTTTGCGCATCTCTTGCTGGTGCTGATCGCCGGCATCTACCTGCCCGGTCCGCTGGTCGCGTGGTTCCAACACGTCGCCGCGCTGTTGGGCTGACCATGGAAGCGCTGAGCGCAATTCTCACCAGTGGCCGCATGATCGCGCGGCACAGCCCATTTCCGTGCTTCGTCATCGACGCGGCCACGTGGCAGCATGCCGCCGACCGCCTTGCCGCCGGTGACTGGTCGTTGCTTGGGCTGTGGGGCGAGGTCGGGCGCGCGCATATGGCAATCCTTCACACGGGAGAGCCGCCGGTCACCGTGCTGAGCCTCGATTGCCAGGATGGTCGCTATCCGTCAGTCGGTGCCGTGCACGCGCCGGCGATCCGACTGGAACGGACCATGCGCGACCTGTTCGGCCTCGATCCCGTCGGCCTGCCTGATACGCGCCCCTGGCTCGCTCATGGTGCGAATCCGGCTGCCTATCCGTTCCTGCCTGTGGAAGGTGAAAGCCTGCATCAAATCCCCGTCGGCCCAGTGCACGCGGGCATCATCGAGCCGGGCCACTTCCGCTTCACCGCCGATGGAGAAACGGTGGTGCGGCTCGAGCAGCGCCTCGGCTACGTGCACAAGGGCATCGAACACCTGATGCACGGTGCGACGCTCGATCACGCCGCACGCCTTGCCGGCCGCACGTCCGGGGACAGCACCGTCGCCTACGCCCTGGCGTTCTCGCGCGCCGTGGAAGCTGCACTCGGCATCGAGCCGCCGCCGCGCGCAATTTGGATTCGCGGCGTGATGGCGGAGCTTGAACGGATCGCCAATCATCTCGGCGACTTCGGCGCGATCTGCAACGATGCCTCGTTCAGCATAATGCTGGCGCATTGCAGCATCCTGCGCGAGCGCGTGCTGCGTTGCGCAGCCGCATGCTTTGGCCATCGCCTGATGATGGACCGCATCGTACCCGGCGGCGTCGCGGCCGATCTGCCAGCCGATGGTTCCACCCAAATCCGAGTACTGGTCGAAGAGATACGGGCGCGCTTTCCGTCGTTGGTTAATCTCTATGACGCGACCGCTTCGTTGCAGGATCGCACGGTGGGCACTGGCGTACTATCGGCTGAACTGGCGCGACGTTTCGGTGCAGGCGGGCATGTCGGCCGTGCCTCCGGTCGCAATTTCGACGCCCGCCGGTCGATCGGCTATCCGCCCTACGACCAGCTCCAATTCGACGTCCCCTTGCGGGAGGAAGGCGACGTGAATGCCCGCATCTGGATCCGCATCAAGGAGATCGACCAAAGCCTAACGCTGATCGAACAGATGCTTGAACGCATGCCGGAGGGCGACCTGCGCGTCGCTTTCAAACCGACCGGCCCCTCGGAAGGTATGGCGCTGGTCGAAGCGTTCCGTGGCGACGTCCTGGTGTGGTTGCGCATCGGTGCGGCAGGGCGCATCGATCGCTGCCATTTGCGCGACGCGTCATGGTTCCAGTGGCCACTGCTGGAGGCGGCAATCGAGGGCAACATCGTCGCCGATTTTCCGCTCTGCAACAAATCGTTCAACTGCTCCTACGCGGGGCACGACCTGTGACAGTGAAGACCTTGCTGCAAGGTCTGCGTCGTCCGGTCACCGAGGCGGCGCCGGCGCTCGACGATTTGGAACTCTCCGCGCTGGCCTCGAAGCTTGATCAAGCGGCGCAGCGCCGGCTCGGCCGCAGCCTGTCGATCCGCGAAGTGGACGCGGGTTCGTGCAACGGCTGCGAACTGGAGATCCACGCGCTGAACAACGCGTTCTACGATCTGGAGCGCTTCGGCCTGCGGTTCGTAGCATCGCCGCGCCATGCCGACGTACTGATGGTGACCGGACCGGTGACGAAGAACATGCGCGAGGCGCTGGAGCACACCTGGCGTGCGACGCCAGATCCGAAATGGGTTGTCGCGGTGGGCGATTGCGCCGCCGGCACCGGCGTGTTCGCCGGCAGCCCCGCCTGCGTAGGAGCCGTGTCGGCGGTCGTGCCCGTCGATCTGGTGGTCCGCGGCTGTCCGCCGACGCCGACGCAGTTGCTCCAGGGACTGCTGAGCCTGTTCAGCGCTCGCTGAACAGCACGCCGCCCTTCGCCTTGTTGTCGCGCGACGATTCGACGATTTCCACCAGCACCGCGTCTGCCGTCACGCCGAAGTTCTTCACCACCGCGTCGGTGATGTCCTTGATCAGCGCGCGCTTCTGGTCCTTCGAGCGTCCTTCGATGGCATGGACATAGACCTCGGGCATTGCTTTCCTCCTCCGCCTGGCATGCGGTGCCATCATACTGAAGCGAGGGAGGAAGACCATGCTGGCAGGCGAAGCGGTGGTGGCAATCTGGAACGGCATCGCCGCCGAAGCGCGCGAGCAGTTCTATGACTGGCACACCAACGAACACATGCCGGAGCGGGTGGGCATCCCCGGTTTTCGTCGCGGCCGCCGCTACATCGCCGCGGATGCGGACACAATTCCCGAATTCTTCACGCTCTACGAAAC
>Ga0210402_10000919_pt1 | contig 31582 bp, 66 predicted proteins | sample IncBWC7MmetaG_FD_161055 | JGI IMG/M metagenome (GOLD analysis project Ga0210402, IMG submission 161055) | Forest soil microbial communities from Barre Woods Harvard Forest LTER site, Petersham, Massachusetts, United States - Inc-BW-C-7-M | ecosystem: Environmental > Terrestrial > Soil >...
TTGCTCGGAGTCATTGTGCCACTCGCGCTCTTGATCGGGCAAAGAAAAAGTTGTGACATTACCGAGAATATGTACGCCAGCATCGAATCGCCTCGTCTTCAGCGGACGCATAACCCTGGTCTCTGCCCGCGCCGGAATGGGAGATGTCGGGCCATTCGACGCGGAGCAGAGACCGAGAACACGACGAGCCACGCTGTCATTTACGGGGTCGGAACCTTCGCGAGTTCGGCCTGAAGCGCCGTTGAAGTCGCTTGGATCTGATTGACGATATCAGCGGTTTCTTGATCGTCTGCCGCAGTCGGCAGTTTCGCAAGCAGTCCGTCGATTGTCGTGAGTCCCGTCGTCACGGTCGTAACAAGTCCCGCGAGCGCCGCCTTGATCGAATCCAGTTGAGCTGACATGGCATTCACCTTTTGGGTTAGAGAAGAAAACTGAGAGTCGAGTTTATCGAAACGGTACTTGAAATAGGAGTTCCAGCTACCGAACCATTGAAGCTCCTCGGTCGATAGAAACATATCCAGCGGCACCGCATTCGGATGCTCGATCGGCTGTATGTGTTCGTCGCTCATGGCTCTTTCGGGATAAGCGTCACGGTCGGAATGTGAAATGGTTTGTTGAATAGCTCGCACTTCCGGTGCGTGCATTTGACGTGCTGTTGCAGGTGCGAGTTGCGCATCTCGTGGCCGCACTTGGGGCACTCGATTGCGCCGTGGATGCGGGCCTCTAGGGGTTTGTCGCTCATTTCTCCGCCGCCCTACGGCAGAGATCATCAATTTCAGCTTCAGACATCGGCAGTGGTCGCAGTCCCACGAGAATCTCGCGAAGCCGTTTATCCACCGGCGCCGGCGATTCGTCCGGCGGCGTAACGATGGGATCGTCGCGCTGCGGCCCCCAGAGCAGGTAGCCCAAGAGCAAGCCGCCTAGAGCGGCGAACGTCATGTAAAGGTAAGGTTCCATACGTCACCTCAGATACCCGAGGAGGAACAAGATTATCAGGATCAACAATATCAGCCCGACACCGCCGCTAGGTGCCCAGCCCATGTCGTGGTAGCCCCAATTCGGCAGGCCGCCGAGCAACATCAGGATCAGGATGATGACGAGGATTAGACCGAGCATGGTTTACCGCATTGCTCCAACGCTCAGCGCACCGAACGAAATGGCTCCAAGGATCGCTACACACACCCAAGGCAGCAAGCCCGATACTGCCCACCCAGGCCAATTGGGATTGGACTGAGTGCCGTTGTAGTAGCCGCCACCGAATAGCCAAAGTATCATCAACACAACCCAAACCACTGCCCAGAAACTCATAACTCACCCGCCCTTTCGTTTAGTGTCGAACAACTTCAGCTACCACAACGGCGGCTGCGATTAGCAAACCAGCTATTCCGACCACGTAGCCCCAAACGTCCTTTGTTCCCGTTTTGTATGATTCGAGCGTCGTCAGTCGCTCCTTAACGTCGTCGATCTTATCGCCCAATGTTTTCTCGACCGACTTGACCGTCTCGCCGGTTTGATCCATTTGCTTCTTGGTTGCCAACTCGCTTTTCTGAATGGCTTCAGAGTTAGCGATCTGCTGAGCGCCGGCCGATTCCTTCTGAGCTTGCAAAGCGGCCGTCAAAGCCATGTCGCGCCCGGCGAATTTCTCATCGACGCCCTTGAACTTCTCGTTTTGCAATTCCTTCAGCCCGGCGATTTCCACCCGCAGGTGGTTGCGGATCTCCTCGTTGAACTCTTTGAGCAGCCCATTTACATCTTTGATTCCCGTTAGTTTTGTCTCGACCAACCGATCGAGCATCGCGATTTCGCGCCGGGACTGATCCAAAGTACGCTCGGTCGGATCGGGGTTTAGCTGCGAGGCGTTCCCTCCGAAATGACTCTCTTTTGATACTTGTGCTGCTTCGGCCATCTCATCGGTTCCTGCTTTCAACCGCCGTTCTCGATGTTCTTAAATCGCTCATCCGCTTTTTGGTGGGCCAAGTCGCTCTCCCGCTTGTGCTCTATGAAATCGTCGTGCAACTTGTCAACCTTCGCGTCAACCGCTTTGATCTGGCCCGTCAAGTGACCGAGTTCCGACTTCTGGTTTTGCTTGAGTTCGGTTGTTTGCGATTCTGTCACGCCACTAACGATGCGCTGAACCGCTGCCAAACCGATTTTCAACTTCCTCTGTTCGATTCGCTGCTTGGCTTTGGCGAACTTGTCTCGTTCCTCTTGCCGGCCGGATTCGATCAGCGCCTGTTCCCGTTCGTTGGCTTTCCTCCGATCATCGGCGTCCTGTTTGTTCCTGAGTGCCTTGAGCGTCAACCACAATCCGACGAAGGCTGCCACGGTTCCCGCGAACGTCGATAGCGCCGTGGTCGCGGCATCCCATTCAGCAAAGATCATCGGCCCTTGCAGCGTTCGTGGTTACGAGTCAGTCCTGTGTATAAATCTCGGCGCTCTCAACTGTGTACACTCCACGTCTGGCGTTTAATCAGGGAGTCCATTGTTTCGGCCGTGGCGTGAGTCTCGCAAAGCTGCTTATCAAGACTGCCTCTATGGCCACGGACGATCCCGAGGTGCGTTGCTTCTTCCTTGCAGCCCGCGACATCACACTTTTCCTTAGGCCACTCTTCTTGTTTGGGCCCGCGAATCTCTATGCACGAAACAAGGTATTGCCGGTAATGCTCCTCGGCGCCTTCCTTTGTGTCGTGGCCAGGGCAGTCATTTGCGCAGAATCCGATCGCCCAGATCACACCGTCATTCATTGACGTGTAATGCCAAAGTCCGGTTCCCTTCCCGTCCTTTTGCAATTCTCGCGCTTGGTCGTAGTTCATGCGGCCCTCGTGTTTCAAATTCCGCCGCGCGGCTCTCCGTCGCACGCGGGCGGAAGTCTCTCCAGTGTTCAACTCCACTGCCGCGCCTTCATGGCCCGGTTGTTTTCGACTACAGCCGACAGTGGCGCCGAGCCGGAGTGGCGGCAATCACCATTGGCTCGATGACAGTGGCGCCTCGCGTTGCGCGTAATCTCTCCAAGAGCGTCAGCTTGCGCGGCACGCCGACGACGCCCATAACTCCTACTTGCTCGACGCCCACGGTTGCCTGCTGAACGCCAATAGCCTGCTGCTGGACGTAGGCCGGAGCGGCCTGTACTTCGCGAGTCGTTACGGTTGTCGTCGTGGTCTCCGTTGCAGCCCCAACCGATCTCTCAGGGATTGGCGGCGGCGGGGGCAATTGCTGCACGGGAGCCGGCGCCGGTTGAACGACAACCGACTGAGGCTGAACGTAGGTCACGGCCGGAGCCGTCACGACCACGGGGACAGCCTGCACGTAATACATCTGGTAATACGTGACCGGCATGAGCATGAGGCGGACTGCCGGCGCGGCGCAAGCACAGGTTGCAACAGCCGCTTGGCTTGTGACAACCGCAGTCGCTTGGGACTGGCAGCAGGCATCGGCCGTGGCCGCGAACATCGACAACGCGATGAGCACAAGCCCGGCGCGCCGCCCGTGGTGTCCAAACAGCTTGGCGAAAAAATGAAAAGCGTGGTGGTGCATGGTGTCCTAACCTTTCTGTTGGAGATTCCTCTTTCTGGATTTCCATTGACTACTTAACGGTTCAGCGGAAAGAACTCGATCCAGCGGCAAGCCTCTCCGAATACGTTCCTTCAGACAACCTCTTGAGTAACCCAAAACTTCCGCCCATTCTGTCAGACAGTGAGTTTCCCCATTGAGCGTCATTAAATGGTTGTTCTTTTTGTTTCGACTTTGCTCCGCGCGAGTTGCCCATCGGACGTTTCCGGGTTCGTAATTTCCATTCGGATTCGGAAACCTGTCAATTGAGTGTGCTGGAGACGGTCTCGGCCCTACGTCAGCCAGAAAATTCTCGAACGAATCAAGCCACCTTTGACAGACTTCAATCCCGCGTCCTCCGTAGTAAATGAAGGCGTCGCGCTTTGGATTTGTGCATCTTTGAATCATGCCCTTCCAAATGCCGCGAATGAGTTTCCTTAATTTCACCTCATCAACTACAATCGCCATAGCCATGATCGTCTCCTATTCAGACGGTTGTGGTTAAGCCCCGCCGCGACAACGGCGGGGCTGCTTCGTTTTATCGTCAGCGTGACCGGCCGCACTGACCATTCGCACAGCCCTGCGGATTCGAGTTGACCTGTCGAGCCGGAACAGCGGCAACCGGGGCCGGTGCTTTCGCGGCGGCGGCTGCAATCTTGTCCGTGACCGACTTGATTGGATCAGCAGCCTTGGGCGTTGTCGTTTCTGGGGCCACGTCAAACGCGCCGGCATTGGCCGATCCGTCGTAGCCTTCACTGAACTTCGCGCTCGCGATCGAGCACGGCAGGCAAAGGACAGTCGCCAAGGCCACAATGTTCAAAATCTTTCGCATCGTACTTCCTTTCAAAAAAGAGAGACTACTTTCCGTAAAACTTGTACTGATAAAGGCGCTCAGATACCTGCTCGGCAGCGGACCTGATAGCTTCCATATTTCCGCCTTCCTTCGCAAACCGAGTACCGAGCGGCGTGTTGAATGTCTGATCCCAAAACGGCTCGGCATCGCGAAGCTGATAAGAAATGTCGTCATCGATTTTCCGCTTGAATTCTTCCTCGTTTCTGATTCGGTTATGGCGAATATCATCCGCGATCGCTGAATAGGCTTGCGATAGTTTGCCAGCCTCTTCACGTCGCGTCGTCGTCTTTACATTCGATAACAATTGTCGCACTACTTCTGGATAATCCAGCACTGGGCCAGCGCGACTCATCGTCCGAATCACCGGCGGTGGCGATGCTTCTTCTGGTGGGCCAACGAAACTGATTGAACTTTTCACAATCGTCAAACCGCCAGTCGGACTCGTCACGGTTCCTCGCAGCGTGTAGGTTCCCGGCTTGACCACGATCAAGACGAGCTTTAAGCGGCTGTCGTCAAAGTAGGTGTCGGCCGGCGGTTCAAGTTCCCAATCGAACGATTTGTAATTCTGGCTCGCACCAAGATCCACGATTACCTTTCCCACCATCGCCGAGTGCGGCAGTTCAAACTTCACGATCGGTTGATCGTTGACTGTGTTTGCCTCACTCTGAATCGGGTGTGGTTGTCGCGGTGATGGATCGGGTTGTTGGACTGGCGCGGGTTGTTGGCTTGGCTGGGGCGATGGTTGAACTGGCGCGGCATCGGCAATCATCGTGCGGATGTTGTGTGCGAGGTCGCGTAGGTCCGGCCTCTTCTCTGGCTGTTGTTTCCGGGCTACGGGCATTGGCCCTTGCGCGCGGACGCCGACCGAGACGATGATCGTCGCCACGAGCAGGCCGAGCATGAGCAAAACCGCTTTCATCTTCGTCCGCGTCTGCCACGTCCTTGGCCCTGGTTATCGTTCTGCACGACCTGTGCCTGAGTGCTACGAGGATCGACCGGCAAGTCGTCCGGCGCTTTCACGATTGGCGGGTTGTAGGACTTGAACGCCGTCAGCATGAAAAGCGTCAGACAGGCTTCGTCGTATTCGTTCCAATCCTGCCGAGTGACTTCGATCCGATTGGTTCCGTCGTCTTGAATTTCGACCGTCGGGTTGCCGAGGTAATGAATCATCGCGGCCATCGTGTCGAAATTCCCAGAATGGCCATACGGGGCGCGATCTTGAACGTCGCGCAGTCTCGGCGTCTTGAATAAGTCGCGGTCAGCGGCGTCCTTCGTGGCATTCTGTCGGCCTCGATCGCGCTGCCCGTTCCGGTCGCGCGTGGCCCCAAGAATGTCGTGAAACTTTCCGTCGCTGAATGCTGCGCCAACGTGGCATTCGGTACAACCGGATGAGCCGAAGACAAGATAGCCGTGCTCGGTGTCTTTGTCCCAAACATGCTTCTCTCCGGCATTGCGACGATCTATCGGCGCCTCGCCGTGGAGAATCGTGCGCTCAAATGCCGCAACCACGCGAGCGAATCTGTCGGGCGTGACCGGATTCTCGTTCCGGTTTCTCGGCTCGCCAAACACCGCAATGAAGGCGTCGTGAAAATACTTGACTTGGTTCATGCGGGCGCACATTTGCTCCGGCGTCTGTTTACCTAGCTCGGCAGCGGCCTTGATCGGCTGAAGGGCTTGCTCCTCAAGGAAATCCGCCCGCCCATCTCGAAACTGTGCGCGGTCAAGACAGGCATCCACGATTGAGACTGACGTTCGGATACCTTCGGCGCCGTTGACGCCTTGCGAGACCGGCCGATTGTTCGTCCACGCGCGTTCTGGCTCGTGGCAGCTCGCGCAGGACTTTTGGCCAGTGGTCGAAGTCCAGGTCGAGAAGAAGCAGCCCTTTCCGAGTGCGACGGCTTCGGGCGTATTGATTGCTCCAGCCGGCTGCTGGATGCGCGGCATCTCCTGCCCGTTTGCGAAGGCATTGAGCAGCAACGCCAAGGCCGCAACCGTCACGACTACAATCAGGTATTGCCCCAGGTCAACCAGATTACGATGCGTCGTCGTTTTCATAGCGAGACCATGAGCTTAGAGAAAGATTCCCAGGTAAGCGCCGTCGGGGCAGGCGATTTCAGCGTGGGCCTGCCAGCCGCTGTGCGCATGGGAGTGCGAATAGGTTGCGGCAAATGGCGAGCGGAAAGTTCCGAAGCCGGGCGAATTACGGACACAGTCAGCAGCCACGTCACGGCAGCGGTCAGCAGGATGGTTACAAGAGTCTTCATTCACTGTCACTTCGCCATTGTTCCTTCGACGCCGCGGGCAACGCGGTCTCGCGTGCGATGATGAAGCCAGTGCATCGCTTCTTGAACGTGGGTCAGAGCTAAGGCGTTTTCCCGGTTCGCATATTCGCCGGATTGGAAGCCCTTTAAGCGGTCCTCGACGATTGCCAGGAGCGCTTCCATGCTGACGCCATTCACGCCAGCTTCAGCGATTGGACCCTTTTGGAAGCTAATCACTTCCTTGCGCTGGTCATGGCCGGTCGAATCGTGCCCATCGTTGTTGCCCCATTCGATTTCGTAAACGTGATTCGCGCCGCCCGGTCCCGGTTCGTCGCAAGCCGTGATCGCCAGTGCCTCGTTCAGGCCGTTGACTTTGTGGCTCGTCAATTCACGCATGGGTCAATTCTCCTTAGATCGGTGCGGGTGACTTATCAAAAGCTTTTCTGAACGATGAATATCACGAGTTCGAGGATTGAGGCTGCAATCGCTAGAGACAGCCACAGCCATTCAGTGCGCTTTACCATCCATGCCCCAAAAAGTCCGCCAACAAATAAGTGAGCGAACGCTTCATAGCTGCCCTCCGCCGTTGGCAAGTCCAGCCTCGGAACAATCAAGAGCCTCCCAACAATCACGGCAATCGTGGTACACCAGAGAGCAGCCTGAGTTACGCGCCTGGCCATAGCTCATCCCTTGGCTTGGTCCCCAAGAGCCCGCTCGATCGCTTCTTCGATTGTCCTTGCAATCCCCTCGGTACTCGTTTTTCCACTTGGCTGAACAATCGCATTAACGAAGATGAAGTTGTTTGCTCTGTCGGGACTCGTTGACAACGTGACAACTCCCCCACCGGAAAGAATCGCATCGACGTTCTCTTGAAACGTCTTCCCTTGCGGGGCTGGGCAGTGATCGCGCCAAAGGCTCATATCATCCTCCGTTAAGAGACCGGCGTGGCTTTGACGATTGCTGCTGAGAGTTGCTCGAAATACGGATTGGCATATCGGTAGAGCAACTGCTCGTGGTTCCTGTCGGCGGCGAACGTCTTGGCGAGACCGGCTAGGCAGTTGGCTTGGAATTGGGCCACGGTCAGGCCGGTTGGAGTCGGCGGTACGGGCGGCGTCACCGTTCCACCCTGGAGCAGGGCCAGCCACTTATCGACCTTGAGACTTCCCCAGCCGCTCGGCACGTCGAACCCGGGGCCAGCCGAATAACCACCGTTATTGCCCTGCGTCACGTCGTTGCAGATCTCGGCGCCGTGCGCGTAGAGCAGGGGATGACCGTCGCCCACCGGCTTGCCAGTCACAAACTCGGCCAGGCAATCGAGCGAGGCGTACCACGGCGAACCGGCCGACGTGCCGCCGATCGGAGTCGGTTGGCCTCCCATCCAAATCAACACGCCGCTCGCGGGATCAGCGTTGCACGCCTTGTCCCCGACGATCCGACCATTGCCCGGGACCGCGACCGAAGTCTGATAGACGGGACGCGGCTCGACAGCACTGACGCCGCCCCCCGTCGCGCCCTGAGCGCTCCACACGGTTTCCCCGGCGTAAGAACCGTCGCCGTTGACCGTGAGTCGTGTTCCGCAAATGGCCATCGCCGAAGGCGAGCTGGCCGGATAATCGCACGTCAAGCCGTTGGTGCCGTCCGTCGCCCCACCGTCGCCGGCCGAGGCGTTGAACGAGCGGCCGTTGGCCTGACACAAGGCAATCCCCTTGTCAGCCTGCTGCCGCTCTTGCGCCTGAAACGTCTCCTCCGGTCCGCCCCACGACGTTGTCACCGAACCGACGCCTGGCTCAGTCGCTCCGTCGAGAATCGCGCCGATGTAGCCGGCGGACGTGTTTTGCGCCCAAGCCAGAATGAGTTCCGCGGCGATGCCCGTCGCATAGGGGTTCGCGACCTGCGCGTCTTGGACGTCAAGATGGACCTCGCCCGTCGCGTCGTCGTTGAGTCCGCCGCCACTGGGGCCTGCGATTCCATCAGTCGATTTATGCTGGACGTTGGCGGCTGGAATGTGTTGGGCCGCAGCGGCGGCTTGAGTGTCGGAGTGGATGTAATCGCCGCCCAGCTCGATGATGAACTCGGCTGGCGGCTTGGCCATCGCCGGCTTGAGGCCGGTCGGCACGCCGTAGGCTTTGCACTGCTCGATGGGGAGCAAGGGCCTCACACCGCTTCCGGCGTGATCCGTGACTGGCCCGCCCTTGCGATGATGCGACCTGGCAATCGGCCGGGAATCCAGCCCGATCACCGCCTCGACCTTGCCGGCCAAATGCTCCGGCACGTAGACCGGTCCGCTATGCGAGTGATAGACCGCGTGCCCGTTGGAGAATCCGCGGAGCTCCACGCCGAACGCCAGTTCGAGGGCCGCCGGGTTGCCGGCGAACCGAAAGAACTTCGCCGCCGGATTCCAACTCACTTCCCGCAAGCCGGCCTGCTGCGCGTGCTGCCTAACTTGCGCCGCGTGAATCGCGTCGGTCATGTGGATCGTGACGATCGACTCGCGGTCGGGGACGCCGGCCACGTGGGCGATGGCGCCGGAGGGATGGGCGAGCGGAGTAGACCCCGGAATCGGACGAAGGTTTGGCATGATCTCACTCGAAAATAGGTTTGGTCACCCAATAGGGCGCGGGAACTTTCACGGCCGGCTCGGGCAGTACGAATCGAGCGCCGAACGAATATATCCGCCCCCGAGTTCAAGAATGCCGATCGTCTCGCCCGTCCCGTCGTAAGGCTCTGGAAAAAAGTATCGCTTTGCCAAAGCCGGCGGCGGGAAGGCTGCGAGAAATTGCCGGATGGAAATCTGATCGGCGGTCGCAATTGAACGCAGGATATATGGCCGCGCGATCGGAGCCGTGACCGGTCTCGTGGACAACTCCACCTTACCGGTCACGGCATTGAAGCGAACTTTGCGAACGACTGGTTCAGCCACGGGTCACCCCCTTTAGGCTGCGGGCTTGGGAATCAGTGGACCCAAGAGCAACTGCAAGAGCGATTGACCGAGCGGGCTTTGCAGGAACGTGCCAATCGTCTTCAGGAACGTGCCGTCGCCGAACTTGTGGGCGATGACTTGCTTTTCCAAGGCCACGACTTCGGCCGAATGAGCCACGGCCTGGGCGGCGGGAAGCGGAATGCCGGCGTCGGTCGCCAGCTTCTTCACATCGGCGATGACCGTGTTCACATCGGCAAGGATCAATGGGGCCTTGGCAATGTCAGCCAAGAGAATCTTGAGGAAGGTTTGGTAGTCCATCGTCAATTCCTTTCGAGAAACGAAAAAAGCCCGCGACTCAAACGGCTTATTGCCGGTGAATCGCGGGCTGTATGGCTCGCGGGCCTATGGCCTGAAATTGTAAAAGATGCCGCGCCAGGTGTGAACTGGACGCGGCTGAAGCCTGGAAGCTTCTTGCCGCCACATTATGGCGGATTCGTCTCGATTCTGTCAATCTTCAAATGATCGCCCCGTCTTTTTCTTCGCTACCCGCGCCGGCCTCGTCCATTCCAGGGACTCTGGCGGGATCGGCGTGCCGTCTTCGTGCGTCAATTCCAGTTCGGCATGATGCGACAGGCATCTTATCCGCACGGATTTATCCACGACTACCGAACTGTGCCGTTCCATGAAAGCTTTCGTCGCCATTCGATTTATCCTGCCTTCCGTGATCCGCCCAGCCGCTACGTGGGGACTGGGACTACGCCGACTTCATTTTTCAGGGTAGAGTTGCCCCGCGTTTGTCCTTATCAATTCCCGAGATTCCCTTTTCGGCATCCACTCGATCAACCCAGGCGTGATTGATGCGCTGATCCAGCCGCATTCGGTCATGCCGTAGCTGCTCTCCGCTGACCGGATCGTGGAGCGATCCGTACATCGAATCTCGCCATTCGACGCGCCGACCCGTCAGTGCAGCAATGATATGCTCGACTTCGCTCTGCAAATAGACGTATCGGACGTGAATGATCCGGGCATAGCGCCCAGCAATGTCGTTCCGAATCCAGCAGTTCCAGAGGTCGTACCGGTAGCCTTTAGGCTGCGAAAGGATTTTCGATAACTCGATGCCGAGATTGTCAGATGATCGGAACATGCTGCCGTAGTCAACACAGGCCATCCCAATCCAGAGAAGCCAAGATTTGTGCGGCTGCCGATCTAGCTGCTCCCACTTGAAGCCGCAGTCTCGCAGCCAATCTTCGGTTATCAGCGGAGCTTCGGTTGGTCCCATGATTTGCTCCTTATTCCTATTCCGCCGCTCCCCAGTAATTTCACCGCCGCTGCCTTCACTTCCGCTAGCGCCATCTCCCCGAAGTTCGCTATCGTCAGTAACCGCTTGTCAGTCTCTTGCAACACTTGCCCCAGCGTATAGACGCCGATCTCTTCCAAGGCGTTCGCTGTGCGCACGGAAATGATCGAGACCAGCGGCGTGTTCAAAATCTCCTGCTCGCTCGGCTGCTCTGATAGATCGTCCCCCGCGAAGAAGCTGTCTATGATCGCATGGCAGCGCTCGGGATTGTTCATGGTCAGTTGAATCGCGATTCTGGAGCCGGCGTTCTCAGCGGCCTCAGACGGTCGGTATGTATGCGGGCCGGTGACGCCCTTTGAGAAGCGGCGGTCTACGGGCTTGCATTGCATCAAGGGCTTGTTCATGGCGCGTGCGTCCGTGCGGTAGAGGGTTAGAAATTAAGGACCATTTTCTGCCGGGCAGCGAGCTTGGCAAGCGTGATAAGCGCCTGCCGGATCTCTTCATTCACACCGCCGCCGCTGTAGGCGAAGAATATCAACTGAAGAGGAATCGAGTCGCCGTCGATCATAACGTAATTCTGCAAGTCGGCGAGCAGTGACGAAATACATTCGAGGCGACAGCCGATGACCTGATCGGTCTTCATGGAAACCGACACCGTAATGCGATCGCCTAGTCGCTTCGTGTAGTCGGCGTCGGCAGCAAACATGACCGTCAACGCATCAGCGCGTTTACTCAAGAGGCAGTAGGGAGTGAACTCTCCCGCGACCGGGTTTTCTGCCAAGAGTCTTTTTATGTCGGACTCGTTCATTTTGCCTCGGGGCGGGAGAGAGTTACTTGGAATTAACGATGCGGTCCCATTCTTGAAACGGGGTTCGCTTGGCGGTTTCTTCTTCCGTCTGCTCGCCGAAAGTCCTAAAGACTTCAACCCTCTCGGACCACGGCGCGTGGCTATTTTTGCGAACTCGTACAATTGCACCGACAACAGCGAATTTCTCTGGAAGCCAGCGCACGATTGTTGACGTACTTTCTCCCCACACGATTTGCCGACGCAATTCGCATTGAACGTATTTCATGTCGTAAATTGGTTAAGTGGTTTGCGGCGGTTGCTCTGCGGCTGCTTCTTCGATAAAAGATGGCGGCGATCCAGATTCCTTGGCCATCTCCGCAAATTCGTCTGCGGTCGGCGTAATCGCGTTGAGCGTGTATCGGTCAATCACTGCTAACTTCGCACGAAGCCTACCGATTGTTTTCCTCATCGCCGCTGCGTCAATTTCCTTTTCGGTATCAACTTCGCGCACTTCGTCAACAGCATCACTCCACTTGTCGCCGAGTTCGCAAATGATATTCATGCGGTCGGCCGCCTTGGCGTCAGCAGTCTCGAATTGCTTTCTCAGCGCGTCGAGTTGCTTCGCTTGCCGTGCATTGTCGGCGCGGAGTTGCCGGAGTTCGGCAATCGCCCTTTGCATGACCCGCGCTTCGTATGGGCCTACAGGCGAAAGATTGTTGACGACGAAAGCCAGCTTTTCTAGTTCGGCATCATTGATTGGCTCACTCATCACGGGCCTCGCTTTCCTCCGCGAGCGCGGCTTCCAGAGTGCGTCTAATCCAGTGCTGCCCAATGTCGTTATCCGTATCTGAAAGCGCCTTGAGGACTTCACCGACGGCCCGTTCTATCCTGTCACTTCGGGCCAGCCGCTCGGCGATCCGCGCGTCGCGTGGGTCCGGCTGAGCGAAACAATCTCCGCAGAGTATTCGACCATCTTCCGATTCCAAATGCTTGTGACACTTCTCGCATTGAACGACGATATCAGTGCCACAATCCGGGTCCGGCTGAGCGTCTGGCGGCGAGCCGGAGCGGAAGGATTCGACGAGAGCGGTTAGCGATTTTTCAGCCTTGGCTAATCGGTGCTCGCTTTCCGGGTATGGCCCGCCATAGTCGCTCGCGTCCACCCATTCAGTAGCCGCTTCGCGCCACGCCCGCTCTCGACCTTCGATCTTCTTGTTATGATCGTGCAGCCCTTCGGCGTCGTGGATTGCGGAGTCGCGCTCGGCGTTTGCGGAGGCGAGTTGCTGCTTGAGTTGGTCTCGCTCTACGCACGCCGCAGCGAGTTGTTCGTACTCGACGCAGGCTTGCGGCTCGCTCTCCGCGCTCGGCTCGGGCTTGCCAGACTTAGACCACAGGAGCAATTCGTCCTCATATTGTATGGCGTTCCCGGCAGGCCATTTAATATCTACAAGTCCGTCGTTCAAGTCGTCTTCGCTAGTTTCTCGGACGATACCGATGCCTTCACCTGCACCCCATGAATCGAATTCACTCGGCCGCCACGTTGCCGAATTCTTTACGACTTGATCGCCCGGCTTGAATCTCCTAACACTCGGCACCTTCCGCTCGGTCGCGGCTTGCTCGCGGGCGAGATAAAATACTTCGCTTGCCGGATGAGTGTTTTCGCCAGCATCCTGCCACCAACCAGAAGCGTTTTTCTCGACGATGACCGTCAGCGGCGGTCGCCCGGCGACTCCGAATCCTTCGGCAAGCGACGCCCGGTCAGTCTCGTCAAAATCCTCGACCGTGAGCCGCTGCTCGGGCTGCGGGGCGGCGTGCGGAAGTTCGCAAACGAATTCCCACTCCTCGCATGGATCCGGCTCGTCATCGGCTATGGCAATCGTCGTAAATAGCACGGGCGCGTTTAAAACGTCGCGCCGGCGAAGTCGCCATAGTGTGTATCGCCGCTCGGGCTTGGGGTCGGTGGTCATTGCACTTTTGCCTTTCGCTTCTTGGGTTTCACGACTTCGCGGATTTGGACCTTAACAATGCGATCAGTAAGATAAGTCCAATCCTTCGCATCCGAAGCCCTGTCGAATGTCTCGCACGATAGACCTTCTTCGCCGACTATCATCCATCGCGTTGCCTTAACTGGCTTGTCCCATGCTCGCTTCATCGCCGCACGTCGCTTTCCTGTTGGGGGTCAGGCAAATAGTTCCCGCTGCACTTCCGCCAGTCGCCGCTTGGTCAATTCAATCTGGGATTCTCGAATGTCGATGCCGATGTACTTGCGCAAGAAGCGGAGCGCGACAGCGCCTGTCGTGCCGCTGCCGCTGAATGGGTCGAGTACGGTTCCATCCGGCGGGCAGCACGACCGCACAAAGCGTTCTACAAGAGACTCCGGATAAGGCGCTTCATTGTCGTGTGCCAGTTCATCGCCCATCAATCCGCCTCCGACCTTCACGCTGATTACGTTTCCGGGATTAGCCAGCACAGGGGAGTTGTAGCTACCGTTGTCTTTTGATCCGCGCCGGGAGCGAGTCATCACTTTTCTGTCCGTCTTTGTCCCGCCTTTCGATCCGGTCGCTCCATGACCGTTGACGTGTGAAGGCCTCTCCGCTTTGCTTGCAAATCTTTTTCCATTTCCGTTTGGACCGCCGACAGGCCCCCACTGATTTACCCGCGTTCCGTTTGACAAGCGATGTGCCATATCGCCGCCAGGAGCCCATTTCGGACGATGACCGTTGGCCGTGTTGTCGGACCAAGGAAGCTTTCCGCCCTTCGTCGCACAAATGCAGAACTCGTAATCATTCCTGAACCAATCCGGGCCACCACTGCCGGGGATCCCGATGCGATGGTACGCGCACGGCTTGCGAAGATGCACGCCCGCGCGGTGCAAGTCAGCCATCAACAAAATCGGTGTTGCCGAATAGCGATAGTTACGCGTCTGTCCTTCGACCACCCAGCAGACCAATCCGCTACAGACTCTCAGGCATTCCATGAAGCGTTCCTTCGCCCAATCGACCCAATCTTGCCCGCGCAGCTTGAAGTCAATTCCATAAGTGCGTGCAGCTTCGTAAGGTGGCGAGCAGCAAACCAGCTCAACGCTGTTGTCCGCCATGCCGCGCATCACTTCGAGGCAATCGCCCTGGATAACCTGAAAGCTCATTTCAACTCCATCGGATTTGCAGGGGCGGAACGCGGTAGGTTGGTCGGCTCATCGGCCACTCCCGCTGTCGATTCTCAATCCACCTTCCGGCGGCCAGTGGCCTAGCATATCGAGATAACCGCGGCAAATCTCCGCAAGACACCGACCTGCTAGATTGCCGTCATCGGCGTCAGGGACCGAGCGACTACGCTAGATATGCGCGATCGCAGCGTGAATCGCCTGATCGTCCAAGTCGTCAAGTTCAAGGATCATTTTTGCATCAGCATCACCTGAGATTGGTGTCACGGTCACAACTCGAAACTCTTTTCCGTCAACGCTGTTGCCCCATTTGTTCTTATCGACGGAAATTGATAACGGATATCCTTCGCGCGGATACTCACCTCCGGGCGGCGGCGTATTCCGACCGACCGGGAAACGAGTCAGGACGTACCATGTCGGTCGGCTCATCGGCTCGCAGCCTTTCTCAGTCTAGCAATCAGCCGCAACGCTGACTTGGCTGTGCGCACGGCCTCGGGATGAAAGCCGCCGTGTTCCCGCGCGGGGCTCGCGGCGATGTAGCGTAGGCCACGCTCGGCGGATGATGTTGTTTTAGGCATCTGTCGTCTCCGTCTGTTTGAGTTCTGCCTCGAAGCGCTCGCCGAGTGATTTGGGCTTAGGCATGGCTCGTCCTCTTGATGACTAGTTCGAGGCGGGGGTTGTCTTTGTCCTTCAGGATCTTCACAGGCGAAAATGAAAAGGCGCGATCATTCTCCACTATCCCGCCGTCGGCGAGGCCATCTACAGCCGCCTTGATCGAGGCGAGCGCATTGTCGGCGTCCTTCCGGGCCGCAGTCCGAAAGTAAAATGTCGCCTCGATTGACGCTGCCGACCACGGGTAGCTGTCGCTAAAGCAATCATCGTGCGTGGCAATCCACGAAATTGTACTCGCTTCCTCACGGTATTTCTTCACTGCCCGCGCCTTGGCTTGCCAGCAAGCGCGGCTGTTTGGCGACAGCGCCGCCGGCGGCAAGGAAAGGCTCAAGCGAATCTCTCCGGCGACAGCGGACGATTGCCCTGGCCCAAGCTCTGGGATCATTCTCGGCGCCCGTCCTAGGTCTAGCACCGGCACCCTCGGCGCTCTGCCCACTGCCTTCCCCTGGCTCCGGGCTATTGCTGCGCGGACGGCCTCGGGAGTGGTCGGAATATTTAGCACTTTAGCCATCGGATTCACCGGATGCTTTCTGCTCGGCAATCGCCGCAAGTCTCGCGCCTTCCGAGTTGATCGCCGCTTGGAGCTGCTTGTTCATCGAGTTCGCTTGTGACAGGTAAAGTATTCGCGACATTTCGTGCCAATGAGCTTCGGTCGCACGCCGCTTGAATAAACTGCGGCACGCTGCTTGCCAATCCTCTCGGTCCATGCTCGGTTGTCCCATCGCTACTCTCCGTGCGCCGCTACACTTCAGTCCAAAGTTTTTCAAGGATCACCAAGCCGCCTTTGGTCGTGCCGCATCGCCGCCAACCAGCGCAGATAAAGCAATATCCGGGATTGCGGCTCTTGATCTTCTTGGGCGAGACGTAGGTGTAGAGCCTATCTGCCGGCCAGCGATTCCACGCGAACTTCTCGGCTTCAAGAATTAGTGAACTCGACAGCGCTCGCGATTCGTTCCTAAACACCGCGCAGTTGACCCCCTCCTGGCCGCTGGCGTCGATAAACTTTCTCCACACAAATAGCGCCCGCAAGTCGGGAGTAACCAACACAATCTTGCCGCCCGGCCCCACGAACAATCTGCGGTTTGGGTTCGACTTGTTTTCTCTGCGGCCGTCGCGATAAGCATTGAACGAATAATGACGACTCATCAGCCTGAAGGCGTCCAAGTCGCCATCGGTCGCGCCGACCCATACTCCCGTCGCAAGTCGCTGCTGAACCCTGCCACCCATAGTTCACTCTCCGTGCGCCGCTACGGGCAGGCTTTCAATTGGCAAAGTCGTGGCGTATCCGCTCAACTCGCTCACCTTCGCAATAGTCAGCGCAGGCAACGGTGTTGGCCTCCGCAACAGATCAATCGCACCGTCACCATCAATGAATCCGCAAATGTGATACTGACGCTTCTTTCGCAGACGGATCAAATGCACGTTGGACGGGAACTCGACCGCTGGCAATAACTCATCGCCGACCATCAGGTTCGCTCCCATCGCCGGTCGAACTGTGAAGATAGTTCCGCTCATCGGATTGTCTCGATTTGATCTAGGACCACGCTTGGCTGAGCACGCACCCAAGCTTCGACTTCCTCAAGCGACCTCATCCCCTTGTCGAATTGCGCGAAGAGATGCCGCTGAAACTTGCGCCGCTCGACATACCGGACCAGCCACGAATGGCCGGCGTCGTGAATGTAAACGCGTCGCGCCCGCTTCGCTTTACTCATGGCCCGTCTCTCCGTGCGCAGCTACTTCATCGGCCGCCAAAGTTCGTCCACAGTCTTTCCGTAGAACGCCGCCAGCTTCGTCGCACTTGAGAGCATCGGGTCGGTGCCGCGTTCGATCTCGCTCAAGCCGGCTACACTCATGCCAGTTGCTTTAGCCACCTCGTGTATGGCCAACGACAACGATTGACGCACCGCGCGGAGCGAGCAATTCCAAACCCGCTTGCGGACTGGATTCACGTTACCGCGCGACTTTCGTGGCCTTCGCTTGCTCGCTAGTTTTTCGGCTGGTGTCATCGGTCGTCCTCAATTGAAATATCGCCACGTTTCATTCTCGTCGGTCCCGGCGGATTTAATTCGCTCAGCAGCCTGCCACGGCGAGAGAATCTCATCGTAGAGATTGCCGAGTGCCATGTTATCAACTTCGCGCTCATAGCCGTCGTCGTGCAAGATGCTCCGCACCATTCGACACCACGATTCAAAGTCCTCGCTCATCGGTCACGCTCCACTGCATTGGTCCGCCCGGCGCTTACGTCTCAGAATTTCCGCCATCATCCCGCGCAGCTCTTTCCAGCGGTCCTCGGTCTTGTCGTTCCGAAAACTCCGCATCTCCCGGAACTCGCTAAGCAGTTCTCCAAATGGCACGCAGCCATCCTCGAACTTATCAAGGAACTCGTCTCGAATGAACTCGCACGCTCTGGCGCAGAGCAAGTGTTGCCGATAGTGGTAAAACGATCCGTCGAATTTCATCCGGCAGTAAAGGTGCTTCTCTCCCTTGTCGATCGGTACGCGGCATTCGCAGCACTTGTGCGCCTTGGCCGCAGTCGGCTCGGAACAGTGATAGAACTCGGGTACTTCGCAATCGAGGCTCATCGTCTCTCTCCGCTTTGGTCCGCTCGCACGCTCTCCACTTCCGCGCACACCGCCGCTCGAATCAAGTCCGCCTGCTGCTTGGTAATTACTCCGTCCAGTCTCAATTGCAACACCTTGCGGAACACTCCGAAGAAGCTCTCCGGGCTGCTGTCGTAGCGGAAGAAATACGTATGTCCCTTGACTATGATCGCAGAGGCGAAACGCGCGGTTGTCATGCTCACTCCACGATCGGTTTCATCTTTTTCGGTTTAATGAGGTCCTCGCGGAGCGTCAAAAATCTCGCGTGGTCGTTCACCCATTCGAGAGAGTTCTGAAGCTTGGCGATTCGCCGGCCGCGAGCAACGTCGCTTGGATTTTTCATCTCGGAATCTAATAGGTGAATAAACTGCCGCACGGTCATTGTCAGGTTCTCTAGGCACTTCCGCAGTTCGCGGGCCTCTTTCTTCATCGCTCTGATTTCTTGTTCTGTCATGCCCTGCGCCTTTCCGCCGCGTGCGGCTCGAAAAACTCTGCTCCGTTGACAGGTGCCTCGGGAGTCGGCAGCCAAGATCCCCTCACAACGGTAATCCGAATCCAAGAGCAATTCGCGTGATCGTGTTTCCACTTCGCCCACAGCCATCGTGCAAACCATTTCGTGCCGGCTCGCTCGCGATGGCATTTGCGGCACGTCATCGCCAAACACTTCACCTCGTCACTGCGGTTCGGGCCGGTGAAATGATGAGCCTCTTTGATCGTGTCCCAATCGAATCCATTCGGCCTCACTCCGCAGAGCCAGCAGAACTCATGATCGATGTGAAATTCTCCGAACAGCATGTGGCGATAGAGACCGTCGAGTTCGACACGATGCGACGGTCCCCAATCCTTGCGGGGTCCGATCATCTTCCGCACTTGGCTAAATGGTACGCCCAGTCCGTCAACAAGGTCGCTCACGGCGTAATCCTCCTCGCTTCTTTCTTTCCGGCTGCCAGAGAGAGATGGCGCGAATTGAGTGTTGCTCAATCAGGTCGTTCACGCTCATCGCGTTTCCTCCTCGGGTTTGATCCGATCTTCTTCCTCTTTCATCTCAAGCGCCATTGCGCAGGCGCGATAGTTAAAGTTTCCCATGATGCCGTTGACGACGATTTGCGGATAAGCCTTGACGAGCCGCTTGGCATCTTCGGGAGTGCGGCCCATTTCTTCCACTAGGATCGCTTGGACAAGATCAGGAAAGTTCGCCGGGTCAAATCTCATTGTTTCTCCTCCTCGGGTTTGATTTCCGCCTGCTCGACCGTGGGGCTAGTCAGTTTACGCACGTCGTCTTCCCCATCGTCTAAATGCAATTCCAATCCACGCCGAATTAAGTCGATCATGCGCCCCAGCTTTTCACGCTGCCCAGCATCGAGCTTCAGCATGTCGCCGATACCAACGAGACTATTGGCGATTCCCGCACGCTGCTCGCTGAGTCGATTTGCAATTGCATCGGCGATGATCTTGTGAGCCTGTTCGTCGTGAATTCGCAAATCCGATAGCACGTTCGATGCGATCATAAGCTCTTGAAAATTTGGCTTGTCGTTCGATAGTTTTCCAGTGCCGCGCATCATCGCGATTCCTCCGTTAGTTTGATTTGCGCCGGCTCCTCAGTATCTCGCCATCCCAGGTAGCATCCGCACGTCGAACACGTAATGATCTCACCACCGCGCACCGAGACAACGCGCTCGTGGTGCCTCTCGTCTTTGCAGCGACGGGGCCGCACTTCGGATTGCTCGGTGAGGCTTAGGACGGTGCGGCTCATCCCACCCTCCCGGCTCGGGTGTGGATCATGGCTTGGACTTATTTTTCTCTGCGAAATACTCAGCATCTTCGCGGGTCGCTCCGCAAGTGCGGCATTTCGCTATGCTTTTGTGGTTGAGCTTGATGTGCGACATATTCCCGGCCTTGTAGCGCTTCAGGCAGGCGCACGGCCAATAGTCGCGGTCGATTTCTTCTCGTGTTGGAGCTGTACGTTTCATGGTCTCGTCCTCGCTCGCTTCAGTTCGGTTTCGGCGCGGGTCAGCGCAGCGCGCCGCGAGGTCAGTTCTCTTACCCGCGCCGCGTAGTGATTCACGTTCGCGGCGCTTGGCAGCATTCGGAACAATTCGGCGATTGCTCCGGCGCTGACGTGCTCAATACCATCGTCCAAGTATCCCCACCGCCCCATGTCTTTGAGTTCGGCCGCTAGTATTACTGCGTCGATCGGTCGTTTCGCCTTCTCGATCCTCTTCATGGCTTTCCACAGTGTTTGGTGTGACGGGTCGCAAAAGTCACCGTCCGTCAAGGCTGGCTTGGTCGCCGTCTTTCCTAAGAGCAGGCAGCAAGCGAGCACGGCCGATTCGCATTCCATGTCACGGGCAACATCCCAAGCATCTTCGATCTCTTTCCTGCGCTGTTGTCCACGTCCGTCCGTGAGCATGATCCGTTTCCTATCGTCAATCGTCGAGCGCCAATCGCCTGTGAGCCAAGGTTGCGGTTCACTTCCCCCCAGTTCCATTTAACGTCGGGAACCGTGTACGAATAACCAGCCAAGCGACGAAACTAAGTTGACTTGATATTGTTCAAAGCGCGGTATCATCACCATCGCCACTGGCAACTTCCCCTATCTGTCTGCACCCGCGATACGGCCCGTGCCTTCGGTCTGCTGACCCCACTAGGCGATGTGGGCGGCGTGCGTTAGTTTTCGGTTGGAAACCGCGTCGGGTTACTGGCCGAAGCCCCCGGTGGCCGACGCTCCCGGCGAGCAGCTAAAGTCGATCTACATATCTCTTGAGGATCTCCAATTGGTAATCACCATGCTCGAATCGGCACAGAACCGTGTCGCCTCTCATCACGTAGGCAATTTTATCGAGAGTTGTCGAGTGAGACGTAACGGTATCGAACCACGTGCCGCCGCGCCTTCTGATACGGCAAGGCGACTTCGCTCGCACACGCCATTGAGCCTTGGTCGGCTCATGCGGACGGCAGGCGCCCTGCTCGCATCTCTGGCATTCGCTTCCAGTCCAGCTCATCGTTCGTCCTCACTCCGCTGCCTTGATTCGTGAAATCCGTTCGTTATGTTCTCGCTCAACCGCTTCGCGGAATTCCGCAAGTTCCTCGAATACCGAATAGTCGTGAATGCAGAGCCAGCCGAGTTCGTGGGCCTTATTCCAATCGAATTCTTCCCAGCCTTCTTTAATGGCCATGCGCCAAAGCTTGTCGGTCTCGCGCAGCTTGTAAAATGCTGCGAGCTGCTCGTCATTCATTAGCGGCTGGCAAAGCTCTCCAAGAGCAATCTCGACCGACACCAATTGCATTTCCAAAATAAGCGTCATCGGTCGGTCCTCACTCCGCTGCCGCTGGCTCGCCGCCGGATTTGTGCTTGATGTTCATGGGGGCCTCAGTTCGAGTGAAGTTGCTGCTCTCTCTTCGAGTACACGAACTCATTGAGCGTTCTATTGAGAATCGCCAGAGCTTCGTCGGCATAGTCGTGTGACGCTGGGACGCCGACTTCACAGACTGCATACAGGTCACACGCCACAGAGAGAAATATCAGAGCCTCACGGTAGAACGCCTGGCGGTTGATTTCGGAAGTATCGGTAGCTCCGTTCTCAGTCTGAAGCTTCTTGAGAACGGCCAACCTAAGCGCATGGCGTTCGGCACTGACTTCATGGGGAACGAGAGTCATATAAACGTCCCTTGCGGATCAGGTGCCTTTGGTTGCTATTGTGGATGATGGCAGTCGGCATAGGAAACTGATTTAATCGGCCGGTGATAATCTCGCGGGTCTTTTGGCAGTCCAGGCGTGTCGTTCGGAGGATAGTAGCCGTTGTCTTTCGCGAACATCGCTAGCGCCGAATTGAAGTTGCCGCCCCTGTTCCGCATTTGAAAGATGTAGCCTCTTAGTTTCTTAGCCGTGTCCGGCTCCTGCTTGATCTTTCGTTCGCGGAAAATGTCGCCGTGCATTTCGCGGAGTGATCCGTCGTATTGCATGACGTATCGCATCTTCTTCGTCGCCCGCTTGCCGCAGGCATGGCAGGTATCGCCCCCCAAGCGGATCGCATGGCAGAACGGGCAGTGAATCGGCTCTCGCTCTTTGGCGTTCTCGCGAATCTTGTTCGCCCGATCCATCGCCATTTGCTTATCGGTCAATCCGAGTTCCCATTCCCGGTCGGCGTTCAATGAACCATGCCGCCACCAATTGCCGCCGTGATCCTGTAGCACGACGCGGGACACGCCCGGATAGGCCCGGAGCAATCTGCCGCCCGACTGAAGGAAGCTCGTCAGGGAACCGAACACCGTCGCCATAACGCCGTGGGCAAGCCAAGGCATGTCAATCGCCTCGCGGAGAACAAACCGATTGCAGACGGCTTTGACCTCTCCGGCCTTGCTCATTGCCAGAACGTCATCGCGGGCTGCTTGGTCGCTCTTGTAGGTTTCGCCGTCCAGCCAAATGTCGTCGCCGTCGATATGGGCCGACCGGATTCCCTTGGACGTAAGATGCTCGGCAAAGTAGAGCGATGCGCCAACGCTGCTGGCGAACAGGATCGTCGGTTTCAGTTCTGGATTGAGAAGCCGCAGATGTTTTACGACGTGCCCGAAGATCGAATCGACTTTAATGATCTTGGAGAGTTCATTTTCCGAGAAGTCTTCCCCGATGGCTTTCTTGCCGATGACTGAGCAATCCGGCTCGGTCGGTCCAAACGTATCGCAGCGAACAAGCGCCCCGCAGGCGCGGAGTTCCGATGTCGTGCCGGCGATAATCAGCCGCTTCGGCTCGAATACCTCAAGGCCGGTCGGCGTGGCCGTGACGAGAATCACCAACGCGCCCTGCGCCAAGTGATCCTTCACGACGCGCTGAGCGACGGCGCCGCCTTGCGTGTGGGCCTCGTCAATGAACACAATCCCGGCCCGATGGAGTTCCCAATCGCCACGCTCATAGACGCGGCTCGCCTCAGTCTGAATGGACGATAGCTGCACGCGCCGCAACAATGCTGGCTCGTGGCCACTAGCTCGCTTTCCAAATTCGATACCCCGCGACTTCATAGTCTTTTCGCACTGCTCCAATAGCATCTTGCGATTCGTGTAGAGGATCGAATCGAGAGCGTTGGTAAGTCCCCATTCGATGAAGCGGAACATGATCTCGCTCTTGCCGCCGCCTGTTGGCGATGTGAGAGCAACGGGGCTGTCCTTCGCGGCTATCGCGGAGAGCAGGGCGTCATGGGCACGCTGTTGATGAGGCCACGGAATCATTTGACTGCGATCCACCAATCTTTCACGATTTGCATAACGTGCTTCTGAGCGTCGATAGCCTGCTTGTGAAACTTCGCTGGGTGCTTGTCTGCTAGGCGGTCGATTGCGGCCAGTATCTTTCCGCAAGCGCCGTCGATTTCCTTGAAGGGAGTGAACGCCGTGGGAACGGGCTTGCCCTTCTTCCCCTTCACGGCCTCGGTGACGGTCTTAGCCTTTCCGGCCTTCACCTTCTCGACGGCCTTACGCTGAACGGCCGGAGATTTGTTGACGATCCTCGCGGCGTCTCGGGGTTTGACTTCGCCATTCGCAATTGCAGCCTTTAGTTCGGGCGCAGCCTTTTTGTCGATGGCTTCCGCCCGGTCAATCGCGCCTTTGTGAATCCCTGTTTCCTTCGCAATTTCCCGATTCGATGGGGTGGGCGCAGTGCGCCCACCCTCATCATTTTCGGATGCTTCCTTGCGTTTTTCGACGAGCCAGCCTGCTATCTGATCCTGCGTCAAATGGCGGCGCAGAAGATTGGCTGCTCGCACGTATCCGTCACCATCTGTCGTCTCTGAGAGTTCGACAAAGCGCGGCTCAACGTCGCATTGCAGACACGCTTCATAGCGATGCCTGCCATCGAAGATCATGCCGTCGAGCAGTTCAATCGGCTTGTCTAATCCGCGCTCGGCGATGTCGGCGCAGAACGCCTTGAACACGTCGGCCGCCATCCGGGGGAACTTCTTTGAGAGCGGATGGTATTCAAGTGGTGCTGCTGGCTTCGCGGCCATTGGTGTCTAATCCTTCCGTAGAATTCCGTGACAAACTGCATTCGTAGCAATCTTACGAAACCATCGCGGGACTCGCAAGGCTCAAATCGTAAGAATCCTACTTTTTATTGAATCGCACGACGGCGCGGGCGAGTTCGCCCCAGTCCGCCATGCCGAGAGCCTTCGCTACTCGGTCGAAATCTTGGAGCGCTGGAGAATGGGCACCCTCGGCCCATTTGCCGATCGTCCGCTCGGAAACGTCCAGCGATTGAGCCAGCGGGCCCAGGTCGCCGCCGTGATGCCTGTCGATCCACCAGCGCAAGAACTTGCCGAACTGCCCACGCGGGTCATCGGCATTCTTCGTCTCGGATCGCGGCTTGGCGGCCATAGAGCCTGCCATCTTAACTGCCATGCGTCACCTTTTCCAATTTCTGTCTCAAAAACTCCCCGCGTGACCGGCTGTAACTGGGCGACTATTAAACGCCAGCCGGGACAATCCGGGACGGTCACGCGGGGGAGTGTGGGTCAATCCAATTTGTTCTCGGCAATCTTGCGAATGGCTTGCGAGGCTCCGACTAAAACTTGGCGCACGAGCATACTTGCCGAGCCGCTGGGAATTTCTAGGCCGAGCACCTTATCGGCTAGAGATTGCAGCTGCTCGCGATACGGTCGCTCGGATTCAGCTTTGAGTCGTGCGGCTTCGGCGGCTTCTGCTTTGGCCTTTTCGGCTGCGGCTTGGTCGGCGATTCGTTTTTCAGTCTCGGCACGGGCCTTGTCGGCTGCTTCGATCTTGGCTCTCTCAAGATCGGCAAGTCTCCTTCGCGCCTCTTCCTCACGCTCAAGCTTCTCGCGCATCGCGAGCAATCGTTGCATTTCGGCCGCTTGCTGTCTCTTGGTTTCGTCCAGCCGCACCCGCTCGGCCTTTAGTTCGGCATCTTGCTTCGCTCGCTCTGCCGCTGCGGCTTCCTCGGCTTTCCGCTTGACCTCGGCTGCCTCGGCGAGCTTCTTTTGGTGTTCATTGAACCGCTTGGTCTCTTCCGCGAGATAAAGTTGGAATGTCGGCTCTGTCATCTGGCCGAATTCGATAGGGTTCGCAACAGCGCCGTCGATTGCTACAGCTCGCATGGCGTCGATTCGCTTTTGCAATGCGGCTTGCTTCGCTTCTTCTGCGATCCTGATGAGCCGCGCCTTCTCGGCCGTGATCGCATCCTCTTCGCGTTGAAGATGAGACTCGATTGGTTCGATGAGCAGTGTCAGCCGCTTGGCCTCGGCGTCAACGTCGCGGCCGTATTGCAATGCGTCAGCCTTGAGTTCCTTCCTCTTGGCCTCGATAGCCACGCGGGTATTCTTGACGGCCATCCGCGCCGAATGGACCGCTTGGAATCCAGCCTTGTCGTTCAGACCGGCGATTTTCAAGCCGCCGTACTTTTTCGCCAGTTCCGCGATAGCCGCGTCTTGCCGACGAAACTTCGCGAGTTCAGCATGATCTTCGGTAATGAGTTCTGCCGTTGCCATTGAATCCCTTTCGTGGTTCATGCCGCTGCCGGCTCGTTGATAGGTAATCACTGCGCGTCAAATAGTTGAGTAGCGCCGTCGGGTGCTTGTTTTGCCTCAATCGCTCGGCGCCGTGCCGACAGTCGGTGATTCAGGTCGTTCAGCGATTCGACTGTCAGCAGGTCATCCTCGCCGCACTTGAGCAGCCATGCTTCGGCCGCATCGCAGCGCTCTAGCTCCGTCAGCACGTCGATTTTCATTCCGGCTTCGTGCGCGAGCTTGGCTTTCGGGTCGATGGCCTGCGCCTTCTCGCCTCCGAAATGCTCTTGCATGTCGCTGACGAGTTTCGCGGCCTCGGCCTTCTTCGTCGGCGGCGTGCCGTTGGCTGGCTTTCGGTTCTGTTGTGGCGCGGGCCGCTGGTTGTATTGAGCCTTGCCGTCTTGCCGTCCGTGTGCCGCTTCTCCGTCATCCTCTTCGGGTGCCACTCCGGCGACCGATTGCAGCATATATCGGCGTAGGTACGTGATCGCGCTGCCGATGGCTTGCGGCTTAGTCTCGGGAACGACGGCCGATAGAACCTCGGAAAAGAATTGGCCCGATGAGTGAGTGAGAACCGTCTCGACGGAGACCCGCGTGCCCTCGACTTCAAGCAGTTCCCAATGGTCGGGCGAGGTCTCACGCTCGACCTTGCACGTTAGCGGCTCAGAGGTCGGAAACTGAACCACGGCCAAGCCATTCTCCGTCAGCGGCCCTCGGCACGCTTCCCAGTTCGAGGCGAGGTCGGCGTACTTGCTCTTGAAGAACGGATTGTTGGCGTCCTTCTTCGCGGTCTGGACTTTGGACTGCGCCTTGGACAGCGCGTCGGAAATCAGGTCAATTTTTTCGCTCATTTTCATCCCGTCACCTCGCTAGTTTGTTCGCGGAGTTCGCCCCGCAGTTTCAAAATCTCTTTTGCCAAATCGGACTCATGGATCTTCTTGCCACCGCGAAGCCGGAAGCTCGAAAGGTGGGCCGCGATTTCCTCCAGGTCAGAATCCGTCAGCGGCTCGGCCTCCTCGAATCCAATCGGCTTATCGAATCCCCATACAAAGCCCGTGTGCTGCGCTGCGTTGTGCTTGATTTCGCCAAAGTCCCCTTGCTTGTCATAATAGAAAAGCCGTCGGTCGTAGAGCTTGTGATTCAGCCACAAATCTCTGACGACGTTCTCGGCATTCTCCGTGATCGTCTTGTGCTGATCCCACGGGCCGAGGTCTCGGATGACCATGCGGATTGGCGTGTCCTCGATGATTTCGTAGTTCGCCACTCGATAGCGGGAATGCGTTTCGCTCATGCCGCACCTTCCGCCTTTCGTACCGCCTCTTCGATTGCGTCCGCGACTTTGCCGCTAACGAGTAGGTCTTCGGGGCACCTCGCGCGTCGTTCGTTGTGATCCCGTTCCTGGACGAACGCCTTGCAGGCTGCGAGCAGGTCCGGCGCGGAGGCGATTAGGCTGTAGTCGGCTGAGTTTCGTAGCGGATAATTTGCCGCGTTCTGATCCTCTCCGTCGTCAGGCGTCCAAAACGCCTCGAAATCGACGTTCTTATTCAAGTGGCGAATCCCGCCGGCAATCCATGAACGCGACCACGGTCCCGGTGTATGGCTCATGCTGCTCCCTTTCTCGCCTCAGCGAGTTCTGACCGTAGAATCTTCACCTCACTGGGCGCTTCAATCCCGAGCGAGCACACATGCATGCTGATCCGCTGCACCGTCACGACTATCTCCTTGCCGTCGGGTGTCGTAATCACAATCGCGTCACCAAGTTTCCGACTGAGCACCAACATGATTCGGTTCCTTCTGTGTGAGTGTTTCCGTTCAAAAGCGCCGGTCTCTCCCGGCTTGTCGCGTTGCCATTTGCAACTGGCTCGGATCGGCTCGCGTTCGCCTGTGCCAATTGGGCTAATCCGCTCTACTTCGCGGCATTCGCCGCTAGTCTGCCGCACTGGCCGGACGGCATGAGCAGCACGCATCAAGACGCCTTTGATCTCACGATTTCCTCGATTGCCAAAGTGATTCGCGCTCGCGTCGTCGGATCGCTCTTGAGCACATTGACTTGCTTTTCCATCTCGCCGCCGAATCGCTGAACGAGCGTCTTGGCGAGCGAGTGCCGAACCGCTTGGGCGATGTCGCCGCGAAAATGTGCGTCGTGCACGCACGAGGCGATTGATTCCGTCAGCAGCGTGTGGAGCGCTTCTTTATGCTTCTCGAATGCTGCCGAGAGCATCTTGTCGAGCGGGCTGTTGTAGCCCGAGAGCTTGTCTTTGATGCAGCCTCGCAAGCCGTCGCGGATTGCGTTTTCGAGCAGTTGGTCGGCGTCCAGTTCGATCATCGTGTCACCAGTTCTTTCAGCGGGTGTCCTGTCAAATCCGTCAACATCGAAATCAATCTCTGCGCCTGGTGCTCGCTCATCGGCAGCAACAGCGTCGAGCCGTCAGCCGCTCTCGCCATGATTGCGTAGGGTCGGTGCGGCGCGTCGTGGTCCGTGGCGACGATGGAAGCGGCGTCAAATTCAAATGTGCCGGTCACTATCGCACCATGTTATTTCTGCGCTCGGCCAAGAGCGCGTTGGCCATTTCAAACGCCTCCTCTGAAGCCTTGAGGAATGCTTTCGGCCACAGTTCGATCGGCTTCGACGTACTGCCTATGTTCCTGACAAAAGCGTGGAGAACTTGAATCGCCGCCGAATCGAGGAATCGTTGCTCGTCGGCAATGCGAACCATGTCCCACTTGCCCGGCCCGTACAAACGGTCATGCACCCGCTGGCACACCTTGCATGTAATCACAACTGCCCACGGCACTGTCTGCGGCTCTATTTGGTCTCCGCACTCATAGCAGCGGTCAACGACATGATCCGGTCGTTCGATCGTGTCCTCCATGGCGAGGCTCCTGCGATTGTGAGTTAGTTCGTTGTTTCCGCCAGCGCCTTCATGTCGGCCAGCGCCTTCTCGTCCGAATCGAAGAACCGCACAGGCGAGATTTCAAATCCGCTGGCCTTGTAGATTTGCATGGCCGCAAAGACCGGCGACGTTCGCTTTTCGAGGGCATAGCCCGGCTCGCCGGCGAGATGCACGACCCACCCCGCGCGGCAATGCGTCGTCTCGCAAGTGTGAAACGATTCCATGTCTAGCGCGCCGGGAGCCGAGGCCGCGGCAAAGACTCGCTTGTGGATGTCGGAGATGACCGGTGTCTCTTGAATGACCGGCTGTGGCGCCTGGTTCGTTTTGCCGGAGCAGTCGGAGCAGCCGGAGCAGTCGGAGCAGCGGTAGCAGCCGGAGCAGCCGTAGCAGTCGTAGCAGCGGGAGCAGCCGGAGCAGCCGTAGCAGCCGTAGCAGCCGTAGCAGTCGTGGCAGTCGGAGCAGCGGGAGTCAAGCGAGTCCAGCGACTCCCGCGCCTTCTCTTTGGTTCCCCACCGCGCGATAGAAGCACGATTGCCGCGTTCGTCAGTGATCCAGCCGTCGATTACGGGGGCGTCTGTTTTCATGGTTAAATCCTTTCGGCGAGGCTCCTGAATTGGTTAGGCTTGGTCTACGTTTTCGAGAAATCGTGCCGTGTCGGCCATATTGCTCATCCAGGTCTGATTCTTGGCGGCGAGCGCACGAACCTTTTCGGCCCGCGATTTGAGCCAAGCCAGGAATTCGGCACGGGGCTTGGATGGGAGCAGGTTCACGATCGCCATAACGCGCTTCCGATTAAGAACCTCGCTCATCCCGCGTTCGCTCCGGTCCTGAATGTCGAGCGACCAAGAGAACTCAAGACCGCAATGGTGCTTGGCTGTGAACTGAACTCCGGTGGGCATGTCGTTGCACCAGAAGCAACCGTCACCGATGGACTCGACAAAGTCCCACGGCTGAACGTCTAGCTGGTTTTCGTAGGTGTCGAGATAAATCCTGGTCTGCTCGAGCGCCTTGTAGTGTTCGGCGCGGGCGACGTGCCAAGAGAAATGCCTCCCTTGGGGTAAGATCATGGACATAGGTCGATCCTGAATTGGTTAGGCGGCGTGTGCGTCGGCAATCAGCAATTTGCAGGGAATTCCGGTTGAACGAAAAGCGGAACGAAACGAACCCTCAGCAAGATCAATCACGTCTGCCCCGATGCGACCAACCCATTCGCGAAACGACAGTGATTTCTTGTCGCTGCGAAAGAACGGACCACTGGAAACTACCGAGACCAGTCGTCCGCCGTCGGCGAGCAGACCGTGAGCCTTTTGTATATGGTCAATGTCCTGCAAGTTCTCGAACGGCGGATTCATCAGCACGCGATCAAATCGCCGCTCTGTAAGCCATTCGATGAAGTCTCTGGATTCGGTCTCGTACCCCTTGGCCTTCAAAATCTCAACAAGCGAAAACTGCCGTTCGCAACAAGTGATTGATGCGCCGAGAGGGGCCAGCAAATCGCAAATGCTTCCGATCCCAGCGCTAGGCTCAAGCACCGACTGGCCTTCGCGAACGTCCGCAAAATCCAACATCGTTCGGATGACCGGCTCGGGAGTCGGAAAGAAGCCTGGAATTGGGCTGAAGCGGACGCGATCAATTAGCCGCTCGATCTCTCTCCGCTTGGCAATTTCGGCTTGCTGCTCTTGCGTCTGCTGAGACAGTGATGCCTCAAGCAATATCTGGAGAGCTAAGCCAGCGTCCGACTTATCGCGGTATTGGCCATCAGGGTAGACATTGTAGTAACCATTGCTGCCGATGCCGTGTCTGACGAGTCTGCAAACTTCATCCTTCGTGGTGACGGTTCGCAAAATATCCGGCACATCGCCGCGGTCCCAGGAATCAGCCAGAACGAGCAAAGCAAGCCGTCCGCGCTCGAGATTATCGGCGTCGATACAACGGCCCATGTATTCGCGTTGACGTTTCGGCGTCGAGTTCTGCGTCATCGGACGGCGCAGATATTCGACGCGCGATGGAAGTGATTCGGCCAGCTTGCGAAACTTCGCTGCCGGCGATTTAGTGGCGACCGTTGCCATAAGATGCTTCCTTGATGTCGGGCACCCGAGTCGCGGCAAGCGGGCCGCGATCGGGATTAGGTTGTGGTTAAAGGGAAATTCAAACGGGCGAACTCTCCGAATAGTTCGAGCGCCTTGGCGTCGTAAGCGCGGCCGGCGGATTCCTCATCGTTGAACAAGCCAAGATGAATCTTCTTCCGATCCTTGCGGATGTACCCCTCGTATTTGCCAGTCTGGCGATGAATCGCGACTCCCTTGAAACGGCTGCTATGGCCGAGAGCGATAGCCCGATTCCAAGCGTTGCCGTGGTGATCGGTGATTCGCAGATTTTGACGGCGGCAATCGAGACCGTTCCCGTCGCGGTGGTCGATGATTTGGCGACCGGACGCACACATGACGAGCCGGTGAAGACGTAGCTCGCGAGTTCCATCGCAAACAAGATTGACGGCGTAGGTAGTGTGATCCTTGACGAGCGATTTCCAAGCTAGATCGCAGATGCGTCCAAACCACACGAAGCCGTCGGAGAATTGGCAGCTAAGCTGGCGGTCGAAGTCGGGGGCGTCGATGCTCGCGGAGTTGCCGCCGCTGAGCAGAATCGTTTGCGCGTCCATTGCGTCGGTCGGCGAGGCGCCGCGTAGAAGGCTGATTTTGTCGAAGCCGTTTTTCAAGCGGCTTTACTTCCAACGGCCCGATTATGTTCGGGATGCCGAACAATGTCAAGTAGTCTGAGCCAAGATTCTGGGAAAAAGTTCCAGATTTTTAGTCGGGCATCAGGGCCGACATTTTGACGCCAAGGGCTTTGGCGAGCTTTTGCAGAATGAGAACGCCGGGAATGCTGATCCCGTTCTCAATCTCGCTGAGATAGCTGAAGCTTATGCCAGCGGCTTCGGCCAGCGCTCTGAGCGAAAGACCCTGCTTTTCGCGGGCTTCGCGGACCTTTTCGCCAATCGACATGGCGGCTCGTCTGTCTATTGCCACGGCCATAGTCCCAAGTATAATCGGAATTCCGAACAAGAGCAAACCAAAATCGCCG
>Ga0210402_10000921_pt1 | contig 31550 bp, 23 predicted proteins | sample IncBWC7MmetaG_FD_161055 | JGI IMG/M metagenome (GOLD analysis project Ga0210402, IMG submission 161055) | Forest soil microbial communities from Barre Woods Harvard Forest LTER site, Petersham, Massachusetts, United States - Inc-BW-C-7-M | ecosystem: Environmental > Terrestrial > Soil >...
GGGACCGCAGGATGAATGCGACACACCTCCGGAACATGTTCATGCCCCACAGAGGGCGTAGAGATGACTGGAAAACGAACGGCTAGCCGGAATTACCTGGTGAGCGTCGCGCTTTCAGAGATGACAAATGCTCGTTTTTCTACGTAGACAAGGCGCCGGCCTTCCTCCTGCGGCGGGCAAGCAGAAGGCGGCCGCTACAGGGAATCGGCGCGATTTTGTGGGGCGCGGCGTATAATTTGGGTTTGGAAGAAGGAGCGGAAACCTGGCTATGAAAATTGAACTTGCGCCGTCGGTTCTTTCGTCGAATTTCGCGCAGCTTGGCAGCGATGCGCAGCAGGCCATTGAAGGCGGCGGAACGATTCTGCACGTGGACGTGATGGATGGGCACTTCGTGCCGAACATCACGCTGGGGCCGCCGGTGGTGAAGAGTTTGCGGAAAGTGGTGAATGTGCCGCTGGATTGCCATTTGATGATCGAGAATCCGGACCTGTTCATTCCCGAATTTGCTGCAGCGGGGGCGGACTGGATTTCCGTTCATCAGGAGGCTTGCATACACCTGGACCGGACGCTGCACCTGATTTCTTCACATGGGTGCAAGCCGGGCGTGGTGATCAATCCGGCGACGCCGGTGGAGATGCTGACGGAAGTTTTGGATCTGGTGCATCACGTTCTGGTGATGAGCGTGAATCCGGGATTTGGGGGGCAGAAATTCATTCCGAACGCGTTAAACAAGATTGCGGCGCTGGCTCGATTGCGGGCGGAACGGAAGTTGGATTTCCGGATTGAGGTGGACGGGGGCGTCGACCTGGAGACTGTGGCGGACGTGGTGAAAGCGGGAGCGGAATTGCTGGTGGCAGGAAACGCGGTGTTTGGGCACGGCGATATTCGGGCGAATGCGGGGAAATTGCTGGAGGCGGCGCGGGCGGCGGTGTTGACGCGGGCGTAGCGCCGCTAGCCGATGACGGCCCGCCCCGTAAAACCATTCGGGGTGCAAAACGCGCACCTCAGAAGGCTGGCCCTACAAGAGCTTGACGGGGCTAGGCGGCGAGGGTGATTACTTTGGATTTGGCGCCCGGTTTTTTGGACGGTGCAGAGAGTTCGCGCTCGGCGCGGAGCCAGTCTTGCATGGGATCGCCGGGAGTGGCGCCGCGTTCGAGATAGATCTGGTACGCGCGGGTGGCGATATCGTTTTGCGTGAGTTTGGATTTTGCGGCGACCTTCTTTGCTTTGGGCGCGGGGGCTGCGGTAGTCTTCGGCATTCTTCTCTCCTTCCACAAACTACGGTTCTATCTTAAGGGAAGCGAAAGCGCGTGCGCATGTAGGGATTATGGCCCGCGTGTTGTTATGGATACGGCGAAAAATTTCGATTCAATTCAGTAAAGTTTTGGATTTGGAGCGCGCAAGTTGCTCTTACTGTTCCTGATAGTTCCAGAGCAGGCCGCCATCGACAAACAACGTGGTGCCGGTGATATACAAGGATTCGTCGGAGGCCAGGAAGGAAGCGAGCGAAGCGACGTCAGAGGGTTCACCGAGGCGCTTCAGGGGAATGTTCTGTAGCAGGGCATTGAGCTTGGCAGGATCGTTGAGAAGGTTTTTGTTTATGGGCGTTGCGATGGCGCCGGGGGCGATGGAATTGATGGTGATGCCGAGGGGAGCGAGTTCGATGGAGAGATTGCGGGTGAGCATTTTCACGCCGCCTTTGCTGGCGCAGTAAGAGGCGAAATGCGGGAAAGGAAGCTCTTCGTGGACGGAACTGATGTTGATTACCTTTCCGCCGGATTTGGTTTGCATGCAATGGCGGACGAAAGCCTGGGTGAGAAAGAAGAGACCCTTGAGATTGACGTTGAGGACGGCATCGAAGTCGGCTTCGGTGACATCCCAGAAATCGGCGCGGTGCTCGAGGCCGGCGTTGTTGATGAGGATGTCCAGCTTGCCGAGTTGCGCGACGGCTTCGGTGATGAAGCGTTGGCCGGCTGCGATTCTGCCGACGTCGCACTGGATGGCGGCGGCGCGGCGGCCGAGTTTCGTGATTTCCGCGACAACTTCCAGGGCGCCGGATTGGTTGGAGCGGTAGCAGATGGCGATGTCGGCTCCTTCCTGGGCGAGGCGTTCGGCGATGGCGCGGCCGATGCCCTGGTCGCCGCCGGTGATGGCGATGGATTTACCTTCGAGACGATTCGGCATGGGGCCTCCTGGGAGAAGTAAGCATGGATATCGGATGCTGATGGGAGGCTTATGGTGCAGGGGAAGGGGGGAAATCACAAAGTTAAGAATTAACACAGAGGATACAGAGGGGGAGGGAGAGAGTTCACAGAGAAGAAAAGATTGAAGACCCCACACGCAAAGACGGCCCTTCGGCTTTGCTCAGGGCAGGCGTGTGGGGCACCCGTGAAAGGGAAAATTCAGGCTACGGTTACGTCTTTGCTCAGGTAGACGTCCTGGATGGCGTTGAGGAGTTTAACGCCGTCGGCCATGGGGCGCTGGAAGGCTTTGCGGCCACTGATGAGGCCGGTGCCGCCGGCGCGCTTGTTGATGACGGCGGTGGCGACAGCGTCCTCGAAATCGTTGGCGCCGGAAGCGCCGCCGGAATTGATGAGGCCGGAGCGGCCCATGAAGCAGTTGGCGACCTGGTAGCGGGTGAGGTCGATCGGGTGATCGCTGGCGAGGTCGGTGTAAATGCGCTTGTCGAATTTGCCGTAGCTGGAATCGCCGATGTTGAGGGCCGTGTAGCCGCCGTTATTCTCGGGGAGCTTCTGCTTGATGATGTCGGCCTGGATGGTGACGCCAAGGTGATTGGCTTGCCCCGTAAGATCGGCGGAGAGGTGATAGTCCTTGTCCTTTTTGAAGGCGTTGTTGCGGAGATAGCACCAGAGAACGGTGGCCATGCCGAGCTCGTGGGCTTTGGCGAAGGCCTGACTGATTTCGACAATCTGGCGGCCGCTCAGGTCGGAGCCGAAATAGATGGTGGCGCCAACGGCGGCGGCGCCCATATTGTAGGCTTCCTCGACCGTGCCAAAGAGGATCTGATCGGCCTTGTTGGGGAAAGTCAGCAGCTCGTTGTGATTTATTTTCACGATGAAGGGAATTTTGTGAGCGTACTTGCGGGCGACGGAGCCGAGAACGCCGAAGGTGGAGGCGACGGCGTTGCAGCCGCCCTCGACGGCAAGCTTGACGATATTTTCGCCATCGAAATAATCGGGATTCTTGGCGAAGCTGGCGCCGGCGGAGTGCTCTATGCCCTGGTCAACCGGGAGGATCGAGAGATAGCCGGTCTTGCCGAGGCGGCCGGTGCCAAAGAGCCGCTGGAGATTCGTTAGCACGCGGACGTTGCGGTCCGTGAGGGCGTAGATGCGGTCAATGAAATCCGGGCCAGGGAGATGCAGGCGTTCCTTGGAAATCTTGGGGGATTTGAAGTTGAGGAGCGATTCGGCTTTGGAGCCGAGGAGTTGTTCGATGCTGCTTAGAGCTGCGGTGGCCATGAGTGTCTCCTGAAGAAGTAATCAGTTATGGGAACTCGGTAATCAGTAATCAAATTTCCGTAATCAGTAAGAAGAAAGTACAAGTCGGCGAACAGCGATCAGATAACAGATAACAGGAACCAGAACCTGCCCGACCATTTGCGGTCCCCAGAAATTCTACTCCCTAACGCCTACCGTTAGCATTTTAGCGGCATCGCGGTCGATGAGCCAGAGGGCGTTGCCGCCGGCGGGCTGAATGAGCTGAGCGGGAAGCTGCTCTGGTTCATAGGGCCCCTCGAGAACGGCTTTCAGGGCCGGAGCCTTGTCCGCGCGCGTGATCAGGAACATGACGCGGTTCGCGTGATTCGCCGTCTCGGCCGTGATGGTGACGCGCTCTGTAAAAAATTTGCCAACCCAGTTGCGGACCACGATGCGGCCGGCGGCGTGCAACGCTTTGGTGCCGGGAAAGAGCGAAAGGGTGTGGCCTTCCTCGCCCATGCCGAGGAGCACCAGGTCAAAGCGGGGATACTCGCCGTCCTTTAATTGGAAGGATGCGCGCAGAACCTGTTCATATTCGAGGGCGGCTTTTTCAGTGTCGGGATATTCGCCCTTGATGCGGGCGATCTGATCGGGCTTCAGAAAGCCTTTGGAGAACAGCGCTTCGCTGGCCATGCGGAAATTGCTTTCAGAGTTGTCGGGAGGAACATGGCGCTCGTCCCCGAAGAAGACGCGCATTTTGTCCCAGGCGATTTTGCCGCGATAGGCGGGATCGTCGGCGAGCAGGGCGTAAAGAGATTTGGGTGTGGAGCCGCCAGCGAAGGCGACGTTGAAGACACCATTTTTTGCGACGGCGTCGGACGCGGCCTTGACGAATTCATCCGCGGCGCGGCGAGTGATCGCGGCGGGGTCCGCAAGGATGCGGATATCGCGTTGGGGAGATGACGTCACGAGGTGGTTGCGGCCTTCTTATCGGCAGCGTGTTTGCTTCTGATGTCGACCTCTTCTTCGCCAATGCGGCGCCATGCGCGGCCATCACGCGCGAGCAGGTCATCGGCTTCGGCGGGGCCCCAGGAGCCGGCGGCGTAATTCGGGAAGTTGCGCGCGGGGAGGGCGTGCCAGACATCGAGGATGGGCTGGATGACATTCCAGCCGGCTTCGACCATGTCGGCGCGCTGGAAGAGAGTGGCGTCGCCGGCCATGCAGTCGCGGAGGAGGCGCTCGTAGCCGGTGCTGTGTTCGGTGCCGAAATAGGTGTCGTACTCAAAATCCATGTTGACGAGGCCGAGGCGCATGACAGAGCCGGGCACTTTTGCGCCGAAGCTGAGAGAGATGCCTTCATCCGGCTGGATGTGGATGACCATGCGGTTGGTCTCGATGTTTTTTACGGTGGTGTTGCGGAAGAGGACGAAGGGAGTGCGGCGGAACTGGACGACGATTTCGGTGGCGCGCTTCGCGAGGCTCTTGCCGGTGCGGAGATAGAAGGGAACGCCAGCCCAGCGCCAGTTGTCGACCAAAAGCTTCAGAGCGACGAAGGTTTCGGTGTTGGACTGAGGATCGACGTCGGGTTCTTCGCGGTAGCCCGGGAGTCGCTTGCCGTTCACTTCACCGGGGCCGTATTGGCCGCGAACCGCGTTGGTGAGGACTTCTTCGGGGGTGAGCGGCTGAATGGCGTGGAGGATTTCCGCCTGCTTGTTGCGGACTTCATCGGCGTCGAAAGAGATGGGCGGCTCCATGGCGGTCATGGTGAGGAGCTGGAAAAGATGATTGGGGACCATGTCGCGGAGGGCGCCGGCGGTTTCATAGAAGCCGCCGCGATGCTCTACACCAACGGTTTCGGCGGCGGTGATCTGGACGTGATCAATGTAATGGCGATTCCAGAGAGGCTCAATGATGTTGTTCGAAAAGCGGAAGACCATGACGTTCTGGACGGTTTCTTTGCCGAGGTAATGGTCGATGCGGTAGATCTGCTTTTCGTCGAGGACTTTCTTCAGGTCGTTGTTGAGTTGAATGGCGGATTGCAGATCGTGGCCGAAGGGCTTTTCGACGATGACACGAGCCCATTTGCCGTTTTCCTGCTTAGTCATGCCAGCGGAGCCAAGCTGCTGGACGATGGTGGCGAAAAAGCGCGGGGCGACGGCGAGGTAGAAGAAATTGTTGCCGCTGCAGCCGTGGTTTTTATTGACTACTTCGAGCTGGGTCTGGAGGCGCTTATAGGTGTCGGGATTGGCAAAATCACCGGCGACGAAATAGATTCGCTCGACCAGCCAGTCCCACATTTTGAGGTCGATGGGATCGGGGGCGAATTGGGGCATTTCCGCAGTCAGTGATTTGCGGAAAGATTCCGTGGTTGCATCCCCTCCGGCGACGCCGATGATGGCGAAGTGCTGGGGCAAAACGTTTTCCTGCGCGAGGTTGAGCAGGGCAGGGAGCAGCTTGCGCTTGGTGAGGTCTCCGGTGGCGCCGAAGATGACCATGGCGCAGGCAGCGGCGGGGCTGGGAGCCTCGGCATGATTCGTGTTCATGGAGCACGTTCCTATCTTGAGTTGGGGCGCGCGATTTCCGGCTTCGCGGCTTAGTGCCCGGCTTTCTTTTCGAGGTGACCACCGAACTGGAAACGCATGGCGGAAAGAAGCTTGGCGGCAAAGTCATCCTCACCGCGCGAAGTGAAGCGCTGGTAGAGCGAAGCGGTGAGCACTGGAGCGGGAGCGGTGGACTCGATGGCGGCGAGGATGGTCCAACGGCCTTCGCCGGAGTCGGAGACGCGGCCGGAGAAGCGCTCGAGCGTTGGCTGATCGAAAAGGGAGATGGCGGTGAGGTCGAGCAGCCAGGAAGCGACGACGCTCCCGCGGCGCCAGACTTCGGCGACATCGGCGAGATTGAAATCGTATTGATAGTGTTCGGGATTGCGGAGCGGCGTGGTTTCGGCGTCAACTTCGCGATGGGATTTTCCGGCGTTGGCGTGCTTGAGAATATTGAGGCCTTCGGCATAGGCGGCCATAAGGCCGTATTCGATGCCGTTGTGAACCATTTTCACGAAATGGCCTGCGCCGGAGGGGCCGCAGTGGAGATAGCCTTCTTCGGAGGTGCCGGTGCCTCTTTCGCGGCCGGGTGTGCGGTCAACGTTGCCGCGGCCGGGCGCGAGCGTTTTGAAGATGGGATCGAGGTTCTTGACGATGCTTTGCTCGCCGCCGATCATCTGGCAATAACCTCGTTCGAGGCCCCAGACGCCGCCGCTGGTGCCGACGTCGACGTAGTGAATGCCCTTGGGAGCGAGTTCCTTGGCGCGGCGGATGTCGTCGATGTAGTAGGAGTTGCCGCCGTCGATGAGGATGTCGTCCTTGCTGAGTTTTGGAACGAGATCGGCGATGGTGGCGTCAACGACGGCTGCGGGAACCATCAGCCAGATGGCGCGCGGCTTCTGGAGCTTGCCGATAAAGTCATCGAGGGAAGTGGAGCCGGTGGCGCCATCGCCAACGAGCTGCTTCACCGTTTCCGGGGTGCGGTCGTAGACGACGCACTGGTGGCCATTTTTCTGGAGGCGCCGCACCATGTTGGCGCCCATCCTGCCCAGTCCAATCATGCCGAGTTGCATTGAGAATTCCTCCGCGAGAAATTGAAAATGAAAATTTTGAGTTAAGCCAGGGCCTGTTTGACCGCTTTCGCGAGCTTCGCGAGATCGCCTTTCACGTTTTTGCCGAGGTGAATGCGCAGCGCCCGGCGATCGCGATCGGAGAGCACGGCGAAGTCGCCGCGCGCCTGGGCGGCTTTGACGATGCCAAAGGTGAATTTCTGCCCGGGGACGGGAATATCGGCGGGGTCATCGCAGGTGAGTTGGAGAAAGACGCCGGAGTTCGGGCCACCCTTGTAGGCCTGGCCAGTGGAATGGAGAAAACGCGGGCCGAAGCCGAGGCAGGTGGCGGATTTTTTGGCGTCGCGAACCTGGTGACGGATGGCTTGCAGGGCTTTTTCGTGGGCGTCGTTCATCTGGACGTAGCCTAGAAGAGCGAAGTAGTCGCCCGCGCCGATGCGTCCGAGATGTGTGCGAAGGACTTCCGAGAGATTCGCATTGTTCTTGAGGACGGCCGCGTTTTTCTCGTCGGCGAAGAGCTTGAGACCCTGGTCTTCGAAGAAGGGAGCTTCGGAGGGCAGCTTGCCGGTAGTTTCGTATTCGCCGGTGAGCTTGCGAGTCTCGATTTTGCTGGCTTCGACGTCGGGCTGGTTGAAAGTGTTGATACCGATGACGGAGCCTGCAGTGGCGGTGGCAATTTCCCAGCGGAAGAATTCCTGGCCGAGGTCAAACTTGGTGCCGAGAACGATGCGGACGACCGGGTGGCCGGCTTTTTCGAGAGCAGTGACGGCGGCGTCCATGGCCCGATTGTTTTCCTTGGCGAGGCGCAGATAGGCGAAGACGCGATCGTTGCCGTAGACAGCGGGCTTGCCGATTTTTTCGCGATCGACAGGAATGATGCCCTTGCCGACCTTGCCGGTGGATTCGGCGATGAGCTGTTCGAGCCAGGCACCGAGATCGGAGATGCCGGGGGAAGTGAAGATGGTGATTTTGTCGCGGCCGTGATTGGCGGCGACGCCGAGGATGGTGCCGAGGATGACGCCGGGATTTTTCTCAGGAGCGGTGGCGGGGCCGCAGGCTTTCACCATGCTCTGGGTGATCTTCAGGAATTTGGAAAGATCAAGGCCCATGATGGCGCCGGGGACGGTGCCGAAATGCGAGAGGGCGGAATAGCGGCCGCCGATGCTGGGAACTCCCGGAAAGATGTGGCGGAAGCTGCCGTCTTTTGCGACCTGCTCCATTTTGGAGCCGGGGTCGGTGACGGCGATGAAATGGCCGCCGACTTCCTTGTCGCCGACTTTCTGGCGGATGCGCTCGTAGAAATACTGCTTGAAGATGTTGGGCTCGAGGGTGCTGCCGGATTTCGAAGAGACGATGCAGAGGGTCTTCTTCAGGTCGAGTTTTTTCTCGACCGCCTTGACCTGGGTGGGATCGGTGGAATCGAGCACGTGAAGCTCGGGATAGCCGCCGAACTTGCCGAAGGTGAGGCGCAGGACTTCGACGCAGAGGCTGGAGCCGCCCATGCCGAGGAGGAGCGCGTGGCGGAACTTGGCTTTTTTGATTTCGGCAGCGAGCTTTTTAAGGTTGGGGAGTTCCTTCAGTTGCTCTTCGACGACGGTCAGCCAGCCGAGCCACTTGCCTTCGTCGGTGCCGGTCCAGAGGGATGGGTCCTTCTGCCACAGGCGTGCGACCTTGTTATTGGTTTTCCAGTCGGCGAGCGAGGTCTTCACTCCTTCGGCCAGGGCTGGGGGCAGCTTGTAGGAGATTTTGTTTAGACTCACGCTTTCACTCCGGCGCTCTTCCCGGTTGCTTCGAGAAGAGTCTTGAAGGCTTCCGCGAAAAGTCTTACGCCGTCGACGACGAGTTGTTCGGTGACTTCCTTCATGGAAATGCCGGCCTTGGCGAGATTTTCCATGTGGCGAGCGGCGCCGGCAACGTCTTCGGTGAGGCTGGGGCGGAGCTTGCCGTGATCGCGGAAGGCGTCGAAGGTGGCGGGGGGAATGGTGTCCACGGTGTCCGCGCCGATGAGTTCTTCGACGTAGAGGACGTCGCGGTACTTGGGATTCTTGGTGCTGGTGCTGGCCCAGAGGAGGCGCTGGGTCTGCGCGCCCTTTGCGGCGAGAGCCTTCCATCGCGGGCCGCCGAAGAGTTCCTGGTATTTCTTGTACGTGAGCTTGGCGTTGGCGATGGCGATGGTGCCATGGAGACTTTCGAGAAGAGTCTTGGCGTCGCCGGCGGCGGTTTTCAGCATTGCGTCAATTTTGGAATCGACGAGGGAGTCGATGCGGCTGACGAAGAAGCTGGCGACGCTGGCGATGTGGTTGATGGGCTGGCCCTTGGCGGCGCGGGCTTCGAGAGCGGCGATGAAGGCTTCGGCAACTTTTTCGTAGGCGGACTGCGCGAAGAGCAGGGTTATGTTGATGTTCAGGCCTTCTTCGAGAAGTTGGCGGATGGCGGGGATGCCTTCGGGAGTCGCGGGAACCTTGATCATGACATTGGGACGGTTGACGGCCTTCCACAGGCGGCGGGCTTCCTCCATGGTGCCGTTGATGTCGTTGGCGAGCAAGGGCGAGACTTCGAGGCTGACGTAGCCGTCGCGATGTTTGGTCTCATTGTAGACGGGACGGAAGATGTCGCAGGCGTCCTGGACGTCACGAATGGCGATTTTTTCGAAGAGTTGCTTGGCATTGAGGGATTTGGCTTCGGGGGAATTGAGAATGTCGTTGTAGAGCGTGCTGCCGTTGATGGCTTTCTCAAAGATGGTGGGGTTGGAGGTTTGGCCGCGCAGGCCGTCCTCGGCGATGAATTTTTGCAGGCCGCCACCGGTGAGCAGGTCGCGGCGGATGTAGTCCATCCAGGGAGACTGGCCATAGGCGAGGAGGCCTTTCAGCGGATTAGCTGCGGACTGAGTTCCGGTATTGGTGATCGTTGCTGAGGTTGTCATAACACTTCTCCTTATAGTTTCAAAAGGGCCTTAAGACTAATTCTACGCCCCTGCGAGGCAGGGGGCTCAGATTTCAACTCTGGCACATCTTGTCCTCGAGAGCCTTCACCTTGGCGAGGCGGCGGACGTGGCGCTCTTCATTGGTGAATTTGGCGCCCATGTAAGCGCGCACTAGCTCTTCGGCAACCTTTTCACCTGTGATGCGGGAGCCCAGGACGAGGACATTAATATTGTCGTGCTCGACGCCCTGGTGGGCGGAGTAGGTGTCCGTGACCATGCCAGCGCGGATGCCGCGGACTTTGTTGGCGGCGACGCTGGCGCCGACGCCGCTGCCGCAGATCAGGACGCCGCGTTCGGCGCGGCCGTCGAGGACGGCTTTGCCGACGGCTTCGGCAAAATCGGGATAGTCGGAGGGATTTTCGTTGTAAGCGCCGACGTCGAGAACTTGATGGCCGAGCGAGGCCAGCAATACGCCCATGGCGTTTTTGAGTTGAAAGCCCGCGTGATCCGAACCGATGACAACTTTCATAGTCAGGTTACCTTCCCAGCAGTTGCTTCGCGGCGGTAACGACGAAATCAGGCCCGAAGCCAAATTTTGGCAGAAGGTCCTTCAGAGGTGCGGAGGCGCCGAAGGAGTGCATGCCGATGATCTTGCCCTTGGCGCCGACGTAGCGATCCCAGCCGAGCGTGGCGCCCATTTCGATTGAAACGCGCGCGGTGACAGCGGCAGGCAGAACGCTTTCTTTGTAGGGGGCGTCCTGCTGATCGAAAATTTCCCAACAGGGCATGCTGACGACGCGCGCCTTGATGCCTTCGGCCTTGAGCTTTTCGTAAGCGGCGACGCAGTGCTGGAGCTCGGTGCCGGTGCCCATGAGAATCACTTCGGGCTTGCCGCCATCGGCGTCGGCGAGAACGTAGGCGCCTTTTGCGACGCCGGAAGCCGGAGCATATTTTGTGCGGTCGATTGTGGGCATGGGCTGGCGGCTGAAGACGAGAGTGGAAGGCCCATGCGTGTGCTGAATGGCGACCTTGTAGGCTTCGGTGACTTCGTTGGCGTCGCCGGGGCGAATTACGAGCATATTTGGCATTGCCCGAAGAGAGGCAAGCTGCTCGACGGGCTGGTGGGTCGGGCCGTCTTCGCCTACGCCGATGGAATCGTGCGTGAAGATGAAGAGGACGGGAATTTCCATGAGCGCGGCGAGGCGCATGCTGGCGCGCATGTAATCGCTGAAGTTGAAGAAGGTAGCGGAAAAGCCGCGCAGGCCGGTCAGGGTGAGGCCGTTGACGGCGGCGCCCATGCCGTGTTCGCGAACGCCAAAGTGGATGTTGCGGCCCTTGAATTCGTTGGTGAAGAAATCGCCTGCGCCTTCGAAGACGAGATTCGTCTTGTTGGACTTGGCGAGATCCGCGGAACCGCCGACGAGCCAAGGAATATTCTGCGCGAGGGCGTTGAGAACTTTGCCGGAGCTTTCCCGGGTGGCCATGCCCTTGGGATCGGCGGGAAAGTTCGGGAGATTCTTGTCCCAGCCGTCTGGGAGCGCGCGCTTCTGCATTTTGTTCAGGCGAGCGGCGAGCTCGGGAAATTTTTTCGAGTATTCGGCGAAGAGGGCGTTCCACTTGGTGCGCTCTTCGTTGCCGCGGGCGCCGACGCCGTTCTGGAAGCTCTGGTAGACGCCGTCGGGAACGAGGAACTTGGCGTCTTCGGGCCAGCCGTAATTCTGTTTCACGAGCTTCACTTCGGCTTCACCGAGCGGCTCACCGTGGGCTTCGTAGGAATCCTGTTTGTGCGGGGAACCGTAGCCGATGTGGCTGTCGACGACGATGAGCGTGGGCTTGTCAGTGGTGCTTAGGAAAGTTTTGTAGCCGCGGGAAAGTTGCAGCAGGTCGTTGGCGTCGCTGACGCGGGTGACGTTCCAGCCGTAGCCGACGAAGCGGGTCATCATATCTTCGCTGAAGGACCAGCTCGCGGGGCCGTCGAGCGTGACGCGATTGTTGTCGTAGATCCAGCAGAGATTCGAAAGGCCGAGGTGGCCGGAGAGAGATGCGCCTTCACCACCGACGCCTTCCATCAAGTCGCCATCGCCGCAGACGGCGTAAACGCGGAAATTGAAAAGTTCGAAGCCGGGCTGATTGAAATTCGCGGCCAGCCATTTTGAGGCGATGGCCATGCCGACGCTGTTGGCGATGCCCTGGCCGAGCGGGCCAGTGGTGGTTTCTACTCCAGTGGTGATGTGCGATTCAGGATGCCCGGGAGTGCGGCTGCCGAGCTGGCGAAATCGCTTGATTTCGTCCATCGGGACGGAAAGTTCTTTTTGTACTTCGCCGTTTTTATTTACGGCGCGCACGCCCGCGAGATGCAGCGTGGAATAGAGGAGCATGGAGGCGTGGCCGGCGGAGAGAACGAAACGATCGCGATTGGGCCAGAGCGGATCGGCGGGATCGTAGCGAAGAAAATTTTGCCAAAGAGAGTAGACCACGGGAGCCAGACCCATGGGAGCGCCGGGATGGCCGGAGTTGGCCTGCTGCACGGCGTCGATGGAAAGCGTGCGGATGGTATTGATGCAGAGCTGGTCTAATGTTTGCTGGGGTACGGCGGTTTGCTGGCTCACAAAGACTCCTTCGCAGGATAGACAAGGATGCCCACGGAAGAGCGACGATTGCCGGGGACACCGCTCGGCGGGAAGCGGGGGGCATTGTACTGCATAATCCGGCGATCTCGCGTACCTCTTCTTTTGACTACCTGGGCGGGTAGCACCGTCCCAAAACTTTATCACAAGACGAAAATTGAGATGTGCCAGCGGGAGAAAAGTTGCGTCCCGGGGGCAGGAAGTTTAAGGGGAGGCGACTTTGCGGAGAGAGACGAGGTCGGTTTCGACGGGAACGCCTTTGGCGATTTTCACGTGAAGAAGGGCCTCAAAGGGCTTGAGATCGCCAGTGTCGGATACGGAGAGACGCAGGAGCAGTTCCTGGACGGATTTTTCGCGGCAGGCGTATTCGACGGCGCCCTGGGTGCCAAAAGTGGTGGTGCCGGCGATGATCATGACGGAGCGCGAGGGGTTGAGGCCGGGGATGAAGGCCACCAGCGCGTAATCCTCGGTGAGGAGCGAATTGGATGGGGACGCGAGATAGGACTTCTGTTCGCCGGGTTGAGGATGAACATTGAAAACGGCAAGGTCGCCCTTGCGGGGGCCGTCGGGCATGCGTTGGAAGACAAATTCGCGAGTGCCGGGAATTTCCAGCAGGTTCAGATTTTCAGAGGGAGAGCCGACGAAAATCAGGTCGGTATTCTGGGCGTCGTCGAGGGAGAAGAGACTGCCGCGCTTGACGCGGAGATTGCGGTGCAGAAGGCTGAATACTTGGTCAAGGCTATGGACGGCAATCACTTCGCCGACGCCGGTGTAATGATCCCAAATCGCGTTTTTCTGGTCGTGGGTGGAATTGTAATAACGCATACCGGTTTCCGGGCGGCCAACGAACGCGGCGTTGCTGAAAACAAGCCAGGGTTCTTCGGGACCGGTGAGGAAAGGTTTCCAGAAAGTCTGAAAGGCGGCGGGCGCGGGTTTGACATCACCAGCGAAAGTTGTGGGAGTGGTCTTGCGGGTAAGAAAGAGGGTGAGGAGCGAGCCGGCCAGAAGAAGAGAAAGAACCACCACGGAGAGAAGCCAAGCGCGGGGAACCTGCCCGTCGACGGGGTGAGAGCGCTCCTGAGAAGGATGGGGGTGGCGGTCGGATTTCGAGGCGGCATCCCTCTTGTGGAACGCGAGGGTGTAGGTGCCTTTGGGAAGTTCGATACGGACGGGGTCTGCAGAGCCTTCGCCGGCGTAGTACTCGGCGAGTTTTCCGCGCAGGCGGCCAGCCTGGACGCGGACCATGGAATCGACGGCGGGATCGAAGTCTGGAGGCCGGCCGAACTCTTCTGTGGCAATCTGGTATTCCTTCACGGGGGTGCCTGGATGCTCGATCGCGTGGTGCGCGAGATAGCGCAGAAGCTTACACAATGACTCCGAGCCGTGGAGGACGGAACTGGCGGCAACTCTCTCCACCTGGCGTAAGTGTTGCTCCTTATCTGACATGCTGTCCCTGTAACCTCGAGAGAATCCTTTTGTAACAACGTAACAAACGGTGGAACTCACTGCAAGGTCAGAGGTTCTGCGTGTAACAGTATCAAACGTGGCGAGACTTCTTTCTATAGCATGCATCTGAAAAATTGATGCGCAACAAGGGTGCTTTTTCTCGTTGTAGCCGGTTCATTTCAACGGTTAAGAGGGGATGTTCCTAACTTTGGGCTCCAAGGCTTAGGAGTCCTGTTCCAACGCAAGTCGAGAGGCGTTAGGGGAAAGCACTGTCCGGTGCCGGAGCAGGTGCGGGTGTGGTCAAAGTCATTTCCAAAGAAGAAAAGGGGAATGGAATGAAGAAGAAACAATTGCGGGATTGGGTAGTGGTTCTGCTGATCGTCCTCTCGACGGCGGCGGTGTGCCTGGCGCAGAGCGATACGGCGCGCTTGCAGGGCACCGTGACCGATCCCCAGGGGAATGCAGTTGCAGGGGCGGTGGTGAATGTAACGAGCATGGAGACGGGACGCCTGTCCACGGCTACGACGAGCGAGTTGGGATATTACACGGTGTCGGCACTGCCCCCGGGGAACTACCGGGTGGATATCGCGCAAAAAGGATTCAAGAAGGTATCGCGAACGCTGGAACTGCAGGTGGCGCAGTTGGGGGTGGCGGATTTCCAGCTATCCGTCGGCGAGGTTACGGAAACGATCACGGTGGAGGCTGGATCGCCGGTGATCAACGCTCAGGATTCGGCGTTGGGTACCGTGATCGAGGCTAAACAGATCGAAGAACTGCCGTTGAATGGTCGCAATTTTACACAGCTAGCTACGCTGGTACCTGGGGTCATTAGAGGTAGTGGCAACGCCACGGGTGCAAACGGCAACGCGGAAACATACCGGTACGGCCAAGAGGGCGGCGCGTCGCTGGTCGTCAATGGAATCCGCTCCCAAGCGAACAATTTCATTTTAGACGGGATTGACAACAATGAGGCGTTGGTAAACACGATCGTGCTTTTCCCCCCGGCCGACGCGATCGATGAATTCAAGGTACAGACCAACATCGCCCCTGCGCAATATGGCCGGGCGGGCGGCGCACTGGTAATCACCAGCATCAAGTCGGGTACGAACGATTACCACGGCGATGTGTTCTGGTTCAACCGGAACAAAGCCTTGAATGCCGAAGATTTCTTTACCAGCCCGCACACTCCCACTCCGAGTTTCGTGCGCAACCAGTTTGGCTTTACAGCGGGCGGACCCGTGATCAAGAACAAGCTCTTTCTGTTTGGAGATTACCAGGGATTGCGGCAAAACGTGCCCAGCGGACCAGCGTATTCCACGGTCCCGACGGACGCTATGCGGGGAAAGGGGACAGGAGCCCTTGCGGGAGAAGCGGACTTCTCTGCTCTGCTCGATTCTACAATGACCGCCGGACTTGCCCTGCCGACAAATGGCGTCATTTACGATCCGACGACCGATGGCTCGGTGTGCAATCCCGCGATCAAGCCCCCGCTTCCCGGGTCGTGCCCTTCCACGAATCCCAATGGGGCGATCCAATTCATGGGCACCGGCGCGCAGCCGAACGTTATCCCAGCAAACCGCTTGAACCCCGCGGCTCTGGCTTACCTCAATGCCTATCCGGAGCCGAATTGCACGCACACCCAAGACAGCAATTGCAATCCCATTCAACACAATTTCAAACTGAATCGAACGGTTATCGAGAATTGGGACGACTGGGACATCCGCGGCGACTACATTATCGACACAAAGAACTCGCTGTTCGTTCGCTTCAGCAGTGGCCATTCGAATCAGACGAGCACTACTTCCTTGGGTGTTCTCCCTTCTGGTTTCGGTTCCGGTACCAATTTCAACTTCCCCTCCGGAGCTTCAATAGGCCTAACGTCAACGATCAGCCCAACGGTGGTCAACGAATTTCGCAGCGGTTATGTCCGGACCAAATACGGATACGAACCCCCCTTGAGCAGTACCGCCTGGTGCACAAAGTTCGGCATCGCAAATTGCTACAACATCGTGACGGGCGGCATTGCACTGATTGGCGCATACGCACAACAAATCGAGTACACCGGAGATTTCGGACCCTATTTGGTGCCGCAGACCGGTTTCAACTACAACGACACCCTTACGTGGACGAAGGGGCGCCACACGATAAAAGTTGGAGGCACCATTCTTCGCCGCGAACTGAACCTGTTTCGCCCGAATTACGGTAAGGGCGGTTTCCGGCCTGCTGGAAATGGAAATAGCCCCTGTTGCAATGGAGGCTCAGGGCACGTGGATACCGGGTACGAAGTCTCCGACTTACTCGCGGGTTTCGTGGACGACTATGAGGTCGCCTCGCCCCTCGGTATGGTCGGAACCCGGACTTGGGAGAACGGTTTCTTTGCCCAAGACGACTTCCGTGTTACTCGTCGCCTGACGCTGAATCTGGGACTCCGTTATGACGTTCTCACTTGGCCGACTGAGGTCCAGAATCGCCAAGCCAATTTTGATATTGTCACTGGGGCGCTGATCGTGGCGGGGAGCAATGGCGCACCACGAACGCTGATCCCCAACGACTATCACAATTTTGGTCCGCGCCTCGGCTTTGCCTATGACCTGCTGGGTGACGGGAAGACCGTGGTGCGTGGCGGCTACGGCCTGTTCTACTTCATTGACCGCGGGGGCATTAACAATCAGTTGGCACAGAATCCTCCGTTCGCTGGAGTACAGACGGTAACGTATGCACAGGGCTACCGCATCACGCTTTCGGGCTCTTTGGATTGTGGTCCGTCGGCGGTACCGCCGGCGCCGACTACGCCTTGCACGCCGGCGCAGCTCATTTCCACGAACGCTGCCGGCCCATTGCCATCGGGAAGCTTTTCCCTCGGGACAGGGCCAGGACAGTTCAATCTAGCTGCGCCAACTGGCGTGAGTGTGGTTGCTGTACTTCCCTCTAACATCACGCCCATGGTTTCGGAGTGGAACCTTCAAGTACAGCACCAAGTCGGCACCAACCAGTCCGTAAGCATCGCCTACGTTGGCACTCACGGGGCGCACTTGGTGCGGAATTACGATACCAACCAGGTTTTGTTCAACACAGGTGCGAAGCTCTATTCGCAGCTGGGTAGCATTAATACCCAGGATACAAGGGGCAAGTCAGACTACGACGCCTTGCAATTGCAGTACGAACATCGCTTGTCGCATGGGCTAACGGTGACGGGTGCGTTTACGTGGTCGAAAACCCTCGACGATGGCTTTGGCAACCTTGATTCGGGCGGCGGCAATGTTCCGCAGCTGTATACGGACTACGGGATTGAGCGCGGTCTGTCCAACCAGGACGTGGACTACGTCTTGTCTTCCAGCGTGTTGTACGAACTGCCTTTTGGCAGGGGCAAGCGGTGGGGTCGTGACGTATCCAAGTGGATGGACTACGTCATCGGCGGCTGGCAGATCAACGGCATCTACACGCTGCAGGGTGGCACGCCGTTCAGCATTACCGCCAGCGGCACTCCCAATACGGCTCGCGCAGACCTGGTCGGAAAGATAGCCGTGCATCCCGGGAATATCTCCTCGTATATCAACGAGACCTTTCAGTCTCAGATTTGTCCCGGCAGCGCAAAACCGGTCTCCGTACCTGCAACGCCGTTTGTCCTTCCACTGAGCACCGCTGGACTGGGCTCGGCTGGACTACCTTGCCCTGGCGGGGTTTACCTGGCTCCTGGAACGGCGGGCCGCGATATCGTTCGCGGGCCCGGATTTTCCAACCTGGACTTCGCTCTGTTCAAGAATTTTCCGGTCACAGAGCGCATAAAAGGCCAGTTCCGAGTCCAAACCTACAACCTGACCAATACACCGCACTTCAGCAATCCGTTTGATACGAACATTAATGACAACCAAATTGGAAAGATCAATAGCGTCCTAACAAACAGCTGGCGCCAGGTGGAACTCGCGTTGCGGTTCACTTTCTAACCCGAGCACCCCGGGAGGGAGGCGGAGACATTCATCGCCTCTCGTCCTTTTTCAAATATGAAATCGTCGCGAGAGGGTACTTCCTTGCTACCTAATAAACGGTTGCTGGCTATTTTTGTCTTTGCATTAGCGTTTGCCGCGCGGGGTTCGGCGCAGAATGCGCCCGGAGGGCCGGGGGCGATGCCGACTTGGACGGCGGGAAGCAAAGAGGCCGTGGGGACGGCGACGGCTACCGAATCGCATGTTTGGTTCACGCTGGAAGGTGGAATTCTGACCGAGGTGTATTATCCGCGACTGGACACGGCGAATTTGCGGACGCTGGAATTTGCGGTGAGCGACGGCAAGACGACTTGGGCAGAGTCGAAAGATTTGCGGCATTCGCTGGAGCGGGTGAATGGGGATGCTTTGCTTTACCGGCAGACGAGCACCGAGCCCGGCGGAAAATTCAAAATTGAGAAGACGTATGCGAGCGATCCCCAGCGGGATGCGCTTTTGATTGATGTGGCGTTCACGGCGCCCGCGGGGTACGACTTGTACGTGCTGGCCGATCCGGCGTTGAAGAACAGCGGTTACGGCGACACGGGATTTACGCAGGACGGGGCGCTGGTCACGCAGAAAGAGGATGTGGCTTGCGCGCTGATGAGTTCGCCCGGATTTTCGGAGGCGAGCAGCGGATTTCCCGGAAAGAGCGATGGGTATACCGATTTGCTGTTGCACCATAAGTTGACGTGGAAATACGATCGCGCGGAGAAGGGGAACGTTTTTCAAGTGGCGAAGCTGGGTGGCGCGGGGCGCTATACGCTGGCGCTGGGATTTGGAGCGGATGCGGCGGCGGCGATCGATGTGGCGAAAAAATCACTGGGGCGGAAGTTTGCTGAGGTGAGCGCGGAATATGTTGCGGGCTGGAAGGAATATGTGAAGGGCCTGCGCAAGGTGGACGCGCGATACGAGAATGAATTCCAGCTTGCGGCGATGGTGCTGAAGGCGCACGAAGACAAGACATATCGCGGCGCGATGATTGCGTCGATGAGCATTCCGTGGGGCTTTACGGCGAAGTCGGACACAGCGGAGGTAGGCGGGTATCACCTGGTGTGGGCGCGGGACCTATATGAGGTTGCGACCGGGCTAATGGCCGCTGGCGATCGAGCGGCTGCGGATCGCGCGCTGACGTATTTGTATACCGTGCAACAGCAACCGGACGGCAAGTTCCCGCAAAACAGTTGGCTGGACGGGCGGGCTTACTGGAAGGCGCTGCAGATGGACGAGGTGTCGTATCCGATGGTGCTGGCGTGGCAACTGGGGCGGACGGACGCGGAGACCTGGACGAAGCACGTGCGGCCGGAGGCGGAGTTTGTGGTGGCGCATGGGCCGGTGACGCAGCAGGAGCGCTGGGAAGAGATTGGTGGATATTCGCCTTCGACGATTGCGGCGGAGATCGCGGGGCTGGTGTGCGCTTCGGATATTGCGCGGAAGAATGGCGCGATTGAGGATGCCGACCGTTATATGAAGACCGCGGACGACTGGGCGGCGCATATCGAAACGTGGATGGTGACAACGACCGGACATTTGGGCAAAGGCGCGGGAGAGCCGGGTTACTACATTCGCATCGACAACAACTCCGACCCTAACGACGGATTCAAACTGGATGTTCGGAATGGCGGCGGAGTGTGGGACGAGCGCGACGTGGTGGACGCGGGCTTTCTGGAATTTGTGCGGCTGGGAATTCGGGCCGCAGACGATCCGATCATTCGGCATTCAGTGGAGATTGTGGATGGCGCGATTCGCGTGGAGACGCCGAATGGGCCGTCGTTTTACCGGTACAGCCATGACGGGTATGGAGAAACTTATTTTGGGGGGCCGTGGCAGGGAGAAGGCATTGGGCGCATCTGGCCGATTTTCACGGGGGAGCGCGGCGAGTATGAAATTGCCGCGGGGCACGACGCAACGCCGTATTTGAACGCGATGCTGCATTTCGCGAATCAGGGAGGGATGATTCCCGAGCAAATTTGGGAACAGGCGGATCCCACGCGATCCGGCTTTGTCTTCGGCCGGGGAACGGGCAGCGCCACCCCGCTCGCCTGGAGCATGGCGCAATTCCTGCGGCTGGTTGTTTGCGCAGAGGAAAAGAGGATTGTGGAGACGCCGAGCGTCGTCTCCGAACATTTCTTGAAAAATCACCACTAGCCTTTTGGAGCGGAGATTCAAGTTGGTTTCATTGTGAGAAGTTGCATCTCTGTTTGCCCACCTTCCGGCTGGCAAATTGATTGCGCGGAGGTTACCATTTGTTTCCAAGCGATTTGGGACAACTGATGACCCGCGGAGAAATCGAGAAGACTGTCAAGCCAATCATTCGTGAGTGCCTCCGGAAGTTTGGCGATTATTCGCGTCCCGATATTTCACCGGAAGAATTTGCCGTGGAGATTGCCGACGAGCTTAGGCCCGATGTTCGCCGGGTCTCACTGCTGATCTCGCTGACAAAATCCGTTGCCGGCGATGAACTAGCGGGCAAAGGTTTGGAGCTTGGCTGCGGCTACGGGTATTTGTTATTCCCGATGGCGAAGTTTAACCCCAATGTCCAGTGGACGGGAATCGAGCACCCTGGCCGCCGTTACTTCGACCGCGCCGATTTTCAGCAGGCATTTCGAGATTACAATTGCAGCCTGGCCGGACTGGACTTTGTTCACGAGCCACTTCCATTTTCCGATCAATATTTCTCCGTAGTCACCTTCTCGGAGACACTTGAGCACCTGCCGGTGGAGCGCCTCAATTTTGTACTGGCGGAAATCAGCCGGGTCCTGCGCCCAGGCGGCATTCTGATCGCGTCATCGCCCAATCAGGCGGGCCTGGAAAATCGGGTGCGACTACTAAAGGGCGGGAGCATTCTCGATCTACCCGACCATATGAAGGTTGCCAAGGGGATTTTCGGGCACATTCGTCTGTACACGCCCGCGGAAATGGCCTACATGATGTCGCAACTCGGATTTCGAGTAGAGCGTTTGGCGATGGAATCGAACAACTCCACGTATCGGGGGAAGTCCGAGAAATCCATGTACCGGCGGATGTACCGGCTTTACGAGCACGCCGAACAGAGACTGTGGTTTTTGCGGAGTCTGGCGGACACCTGGTACTTTGTTTTTCGCAAGGACGCGCTAGGCCCGCAAGGGATGGGCGGCAACTCGTAGCGGAAGTATCCGGCTGCCCGGTCCGGGTTTCCCCTGCCTAAAGATAACGTTGACACAGGCGTAGCGGTTCGCTATAACCTTCCGTAATTTTAGTAAGGTTCCCTTAAAAATTCATTTTCTCCGAGAGGTCACGTCGATGAGAGCCACCGCCACCTCGCCATTCCTCCATTCCATTCTGGATTCTCCTGGATTGCACGCACGGTCATCGAAGGCAATCTGGCGCCGTTGGCCGGGACTCTTGTGCCTTCTGCTGCTTTTTGCAGCGGCGACGTGGGGACAGGCGACTACGTCAATTCGCGGCGCGGTGACTGATCCGTCTGGTGCAGCCATCAGCGGAGCCTCAGTCACGCTGACGAATCCGGAAGCCAAAACCGAGCGCCAGGCGACCACCGGGGCGGATGGTGAGTATCAATTTACGTTTCTGCCGCCCGGCACGTACACCCTGGGTGTAGTGGCAACTGGATTTCAGCGCTTCCAGAAAACAGACCTTGTCCTGCTGGTGAATACGCCCGCGACGCTCAACGTGCAGCTTAAACTAGGGAGCGCTTCTGAAGTCGTTACCGTTTCCGCGGAGGAACCCGCGCTCAATCTTGTGGACGCGTCGATTGGGAATTCCTTCGACGAAAAGCAAGTGCGCCAGATTCCGCTGGAGGGGCGCAACGTGCCAGACCTGCTCAGCCTGCAGGCGGGAGTGGCGTACACGGGCAACCGTCCGGACATTGACCGGGATCAGGACACGCGCAATGGCTCGGTCAACGGAGCGCGTAGCGACCAGAGCAACATCACGCTGGATGGCGTGGATGTAAACGACCAAGCCAACGGGTACGCATTTACTTCCGTGCTTCCCGTGACACTCGATTCCGTGCAGGAATTTCGCGTGACCACCACCAACTATGGCGCCGACCAGGGTTCCGGCTCTGGAGCGCAGGTTGCGCTGGTGACGAAAAGCGGAACCAACCGGTTCCACGGCTCGGTCTATGAATACAACCGCAACACGCTGACCAGCGCAAACGATTATCTGATCAAGCGCTCCGAACTGAATGACGGCCTTGCGAACACGCCTTTGAAGCTGATCCGGAACATTTTTGGGGCTTCAATTGGGGGACCCGTCCGCAAGGATCGTTTGTTTTTCTTCCTGAATTACGAAGGAACACGGGAGAGCGAAGAGCAGAGCGTGGTCCGCGCGATTCCTACCCCTTCACTTTGTCAGGGGAATGTCAGCTACCTGAACGTGAATGGCGGGGTGACCACTCTTACTCCCACCGACATCAAGAACATCGATCCACTGCATCTGGGGATAAATCCGTACGTGCTGGATCAGTCCGGCGCGAATTCCGGCTATTTCAACAAGACTTTCTGCACAGGGAAATTCATCACCAACGACTCCTCGGCGGGTGACGGGCTCAACTACTCCGGCTACCGCTTTCGCGCGCCGGTCAGCCTGGACAACAATGCGTTCATTGCGCGGGTGGACTATCACCTGACGAGCGACGGGAAGCACATGATTTTCTGGCGCGGCAATCTGCAAAATCTACACAATCCGCAAGCTCCGTTTCTGCCTGGTACGGCTCCGGAACAGACCGTTGCGGATCATAGCAAGGGCTTCGCGGTTGGCTATACCGCCGTGCTCAGCTCCACTATAGCGAATTCGTTTCACTGGGGATTTACGCGACAGAGCTATGGTGTGGTCGGCGACTCCAATCAGCCGTGGAATATTTTCCTGGGCGTGGACCAAGGCGTCACCTACAGCCACAACTTACAAGTTCCCATTCACAATCTCGCCGACGATTTCTCCTGGACCAAGGGAACCCATTCGATCCAGTTGGGCGGGAATGTGGCGTTCGCGCGCAATCCGCGCACCAGTTATCTGCATTCCTTCAGCGAAGGTTTGGGCACCACCAACTGGACGTTGCCGATCGGTTTTGCCGATACGGCCAGCCCGCTGGACCCGTTTGTTGGCAGTGGTGGCACCTTCCCGGAGGTGGATCCCAATTCCTACGGCGCAAGAGCGATGTACGACCGGCCCATGATGGCTTTGCTGGGCATGGTCTCCGACGTGGTCGCCAACTACAATTACGACAAGCAGAACGCCCTTCTCGATCAGGGTAAGCCGGTCAACCGCAGGTACGGCATGAACTGGTATGAGTTTTACGGGCAGGATACCTGGCGCGTGAAGCCGAATCTGACGGTTACTTACGGGCTGCGCTGGTCGCTCTTCCCACCACCGTGGGAAGTAAATGGCCTGCAGACGACTTCCACCTTCAGCCTGGGAAAGCAATTCGATATAAATGCCGCCAATATGAAGAAGGGCTTTGGCTATTCGACGGCACCGGTTGCCAGCTTCATTCCGGGAGGGCCAGCGAACAACGCCCCGGGCTTCTACCATTTCGAAAAGACGGACTTTGCGCCACGTATCTCCGCGGCGTACTCTCCGCGACCCCATAATGACTTCTTGCGAAAACTCTTCGGCGATGGAGACAAAACCTCCATCCGAGCGGGTTTCAGCAAGGTTTATGACCGCGCGGGATTCCAACTGCTGAACACGTTTGACGCGAACGCCCCCGCCGGTTACGGCTGGACCCTGCAGAATCCGTGCTGCACGACCGATGTGACCGCGTCAACGATGCCCCGCGTCATGCCGATCAATGGCCTGCCGGCGATGAACTCCATCCCGCAGGTCAACCAGCTGGGTCATGTCATTTACACCCCTGCTCCTCCGGGAGGTTTCCCGCAAACGCCGAGCCCTACTGCACAGGCCAATCTGTGGGTTTCCGACGATACGCTGAAGACGCCGCACGCTTACGCAGTTGATTTTTCGATTGAGCGCGCGCTGCCGCAGCGATTCACCTTGCAGTTCGCTTACGTCGGCCGTTTTGGCGGGCATCTGCTAACGCAGCGTGACCTGAATCAGCCGCTCGACATCGTCGATCCTAAGTCCGGCATCGACTACTACGCGGCCGCAACTGCATTATCCAAGCTTGCCCGTCAGGGATACACCACCAGTCAAATTACGGACGCACTACTCGGGCCCACCGCCGCCTATTGGCGCGACATGTTGCCCGCGGCCCCTTCCTATCAGGACCTCGGCTCTGGTCTTACGAATTTGACTCTTTCTCAGGCCGTTTTTGATTGCTTCTATAACCCGGCTCTCTCCTATCCCGGTAACGAAATCGTGGGCATTGCCGACATTGATCTTTACGGCGACCTTGGAAACAATAACGGAGTTCCCATCTATTTTACCGGGCCGAATGGCGAACTGAAGGGCCTTCCTGGCAACTTCTTGAGCAACCAGGCCATTTCCATGTATGCCTGGAGTTCGGTGGGCAATTCCAACTACAATGCGCTTCAGGCGTCGTTGCGCAAGCAGTTCAGCCGCGGCGTGCAGTTCGATCTGAACTACACGTACTCCAAGTCCATCGACATCACCTCTTCCGCGGCACGCGTCGGCTACAGCCTAGTCGGCTATCAGAACATTGGATTGCTGGGCAGCAAACTTTCTAACGCCTTCTTTCCAAATTTGAATCGCGCGGTGTCTGATTACGATTTGACGCATCAGATCAACGCAAATTGGATTGCGGACTTGCCTTTCGGAAAGGGGCAGCCCGTGGCGCGGAATGCCGGGGGATTGTTGAACGCCTTCATCGGCGGCTGGCAGCTTTCCGGCCTGGCGCGATGGACCACCGGATTGCCGGTAAGTATTGACAACGGGCAGAATTGGCCCACCAACTGGCAATACACTGGCCTCGCCCAGATGATCACCAAGCCGAGGACCGGAACCTTTCGCAATCCGACGACTGGTGCGGTCACCTTGTTTCCCGATCCGTCGGCCGCGCAAGTTGACTTCACCACTCCGTTTCCAGGGGGAACTGGTTCGCGCAATGTGCTGCGGGCAGACGGCTACGCCTCATGGGACATGAGCCTTGCCAAACGCTGGAGCCTGCCGTTGGAGGGCACTTCGCTGCAGTTCAGGTGGGAAGTGTTCAACGTGGCGAATCTTACTCGGTTCAATGCGCAGACGGTCGGCTCGTCCATACCGTCGCTGCAACAGGCGCCCTCGAACTTCGGCACGTACGGGGGGCTGTTGACGGAACCTCGGGTCATGCAGTTTGCGCTGCGCCTCGAGTTTTGAGGGGCCACGCGGGCAGATGATTGGCTTTGCTGGAATCTTAGAGCCTGAGTGCTTGCGCGGGCGTGTTGCAGGAAGCGGGCGGGTTGGTTAAATTTGTAGTGCCAGCGCCCGGGTGGCGGAATGGCAGACGCTGAGGACTTAAAATCCTCCGGGGATTTTTCCTCATGTGGGTTCGACTCCCACCCCGGGCACCATTTTCTCTTGGATTCTCAATCAGTTAGAGTGATGCGAGGTTGCTTGCAGCGCGAGTGCGAGTAGACGGGACTTCCTTGATTCTCCCCGTAGTCGCCCCTAACTTTGATTTTTGTCGGAGAGATAAGACTCCAGCTTCGCGGTCGCGAGTTGAAGGTCTTTCGTCGACACGATGTTGTACCGGCGATACACGGCTTCAGTTTTGTGTCCGGAAATCGCCATTGCCACGGTCCGAGAAACTCCCGCGCGGTCGAGATTCCGGACGCCACTGCGTCGTAGGTCGTGAAAGATGAGACCCTCGTACTTCGGCTCAGCCTCGGAGTCAACCGCTTCCACAAAACGCCCAAGCCCGGCCTTTACGCAAGCGTTCCGCCAGACCTGGCGAAAATCCCTGATTTGCTTACCATCGCGTGTAAAGACAAACTCCGTTCCGGGATTCTTTTGCCTCTCCGCTGTCAGAACTCCCAAAAGCTCGCGAGAAAGCGGAATGACTCTTGACTCGCCGTTCTTGGTTTCGCCGAGGAATGCCTGGGCGTCGGGTAGGCTGACATCCGTCCAGCGGAGCGATAGAATCTCTGAAATCCGCATCCCTGTATAGAAACCCATTGTGGCAACCGGGCGGATCGCATCTGGTAGCTCGGCGCGCAACTTCAAGAAATCGTTGTATTCCAGAAATCCTTGCCTCGGCTTGGACTCCTTGAACATCTCGAAATATGGCGCGTCGTCAACGCGCAGTTTCTTATCTCGGATCGCGAGACTGAACATTCGGCGCAGCAAGGCGAGTGAGCGGTTGACCGAAGCGTTGCTCAACCCCTTAGCCCGCTGGCCGTGAACGAAATCGCGGATTCGGTCCGGAGTAATCGCCTTGACCCGGTAGCCTTCAAAGAATTTGTTGAGTGCGGTGAGATGCGAGATATAACGCTTTCCATCTTTGCCGGTCCGCAGCCACTTCCGGCCGTTGACTTCGTAATTTGTTAGCAGCGCGTCGCGGAGTTCGTTGTACTTGAGACGTTCGGCATTTGGCGGCGCGAGAACTCCGGCCGCTGACTCACCGAGGCGCTTGCGGAGCAGTCGTTCAGCCACACGCTTGCTCTCGTCATCAGTGAGTGGCCTGCCTTTAGCAGCCTCAGCCGCGCGCTTTTCTTCAGCAGAACTTTCGCGGACTTGTCGACCGTGCGAGTAATACTGAATCCACCAAATCGGTGACTTCTCGCGAACTTCACCGGTTTCCTTATCCCTGTACACCTGCTTGAAAATCCGGCCCTCGCCGCGTTTGCGCCGCTCCTTGGGCTCCGGCTTTGCCTTCGGCATTTCGAGGACATTCGCGAGTGCTACCATTTTTTATCTCCTCCCGATCCTTGCCCGATTTGGGGACGCGGCGACGGCTCGGGCATTACTGCCCAGGGTTTGAGCCGCCGCCACGTTCGGCGCCTGGGGATGACGGGCGACGAAAGCTCTATAAATCAGCTGTCGCGTGACACGAAACTGAGGTGGGTTGGGGTAAGAAGGATGGGAACTTGAATAGTCGAATTCTTCGGTTAAGATTCGGGTAGCCATGCCGCCTCCCTTAAAGGCGATTTGGTCAGGGGCGTGTCGGTGTTACTAGCACTGGCGCGCCTCGTTTCTATTTCTACTTCGTTCATACCGTCTCGCTTGCGTCTAGTAAAGAGGAAAATTGCCAAGCGCAAACGATTTTTTACAAGTCTATGGAACTTAGTCTCTTTCGACTCTTTGGGAAAAGCGAATCCTGCACGGTTAAGTTCCTACACTAGTAATTACGTATACTTCATCGTAGTATATCGTCCACTGGCTGATACAAAGGAAGGTCTGCAAAGCTAAATCTATGGCCCCAAACAAAAAAGACCCCGTGATGTCTGCATTGGAGGCTGTTCACTCAGCTCTAAAAGGGCTTTCTGCCGAGGATAGGCAAAGGGTTCTATCTTCGGTGCATTCGTTACTTGATATTGATCCCGTCTCGTCTGTAGAGGTGTCAAGCAAGTCTGGCCGCACGTCGGCAGAATCCTCTCAGGCTGCACGTACCGCACCAACAAGAGGGGTCGGGCTGGTCGAGGTTATCAAAGACAAGGAACCTCGTTCTATACCTCAGATGATTACGCTGTTTGCATACTACCGAGAAAAATACGAAGGACGCATGAAGTTTGGGCGCGATGACCTTGAGCAATATTTCACCAAAGCGCACGAACCGCCGCCCGGGAACTTCCATCGCGATTTCGTCATCGCCGTCCGTAACGGTTGGATTCACGATGATGGAGAAAACTCTTACATAACCTCAAAGGGAATTGAAGCCGTCGAGTCCGGTTTTGCAGGAGGTGAAGGCAAACCTCGCAGTCGAAGCGCGAAAACAACACGGTCTGCGAAGCGGGCACGAAAGTAAGCGGAATCAAGCCTTCGGCAGTTAGGTCGGCTGTCAAGGATTCGTTGTCGGACGAAAATGCCAAATGAAAAGACAGTAGTCGAACTCAAACGTCTCGGAACTGACCTTCGAGAACTGAAAACTGCTCTCCGGCAAAAGTATCATGACCCTTCCCAACAGGTATCTGCACCTGAAATAAAGAGTAAAGCATCCTCAATAGCTGAGTCCTGGCTAGCTGACTTTTCCCAAAGAGCGGAAGTCGTTGCAAGTGCATCGCAAGACATACTTGCCAACCTCACGGTCCATTTTCAACGAATCCTAACGTTTGCGGAGCGAGGTACGCTCCGCAAACGTTATGACGCAGAGATTACCGATATCCTTCGGCATTTCACGACAGATGTAGTTGTTCCCGTAATGCAGGGACGTGTACGGACCAAATCGGCCGATAACGACCACGACGGAGTAGGTGTAAAAACGAAAGGTTTGTCAGCCGTTCCGGCCGAGCCTTTCAGTGCTACTGCGTTTGTCGGTCATTCATTTTCCGAGGGTGACAAGGAGGTAGTAGACATCATCATTAGCGTATTGAAGCAAATCGGGTTTGCGATCGAAACAGGTGAGAAACCACAACCTGACCGAATTTCTGAAAAGGTTAAGCGACTCATCGAATCACAACAATTCTTTGTCGGCATTTTCACTAGAAGAGACAAGCTTTCAAAGAAGGAGTCCTGGAATACAAGTGCTTGGGTTATCGATGAAAAGGCATATGCCTCGGCCAAGAATCGAAAGTTGATTCTTTTTCGAGAAGCTGGCGTTGATAGCATCGGCGGAATTCAAGGTGATTACGAATATATTCCATTCAGGCGGCAACGATTGCAGGAAGCCATCCTCAAACTGTTGGAGCTATTTGATGTGTCCGTTAGCGGACTCCGCAGTTAGGCTGGCAGCATGACGATTTGTTCTTACTTCAGACCGAACCACGTGAGCGCCTCAAGATTCATGTTTGATACAATTCCTAAGCTAGTACAGAGAATCGTCCTGTTACTGGGAGTTTGCCCATGTACGGATCGCTGAGCAAAAGACGGGTGTTTCTGAGCTTTGTCGATGAGGATCGAGAGCAAGTTAACGGCTTAAGGCTTCTTGCTGCCAATCCAAACTACGACCTGGACTTTTATGACGAATCGGTCCGCGTTCCGATTGATAGCGAGAGGGCAAACTACATCAAACAGCGGATTCGCGAGAAGATTTCCAGAACAAGTGTAACCGTGTGTCTGATAGGCGAATCGACCTATACAAGTCGATGGGTTGACTGGGAATTGGACGAGAGTGACAAAAAGGGAAACACCATTATTGCAATGGCGCTGAAAGGCATCGAACGGGCTACCCTGCCTACGCTGGTCGCTCAAAAGAAGCTAACTTTTCGTGCTTGGAATCCCTTTCAACTCTCACAGCTAATATCGGAGGCGTGAGGACATGTCGTCACAGGACCCTACCATGGACCGGTTGGATGACCAGATTAACTGGTACGACGGCGGAAGTCGTAATAATCAGCAACTTTACAAGTGGCTCAAGGGGACTTCCATCCTGGCTGCAGTCTTGGTTCCGATTGTTGCGCTTTCAGGTGCACCGCCAATGGTTGCTGCGCTGCTCGGCGGACTCATCGCCATTGCCGAAGGAATTCAGTCTTTGAACCAATACCATTCAAACTGGATCGGCTATCGCTCGACCGCCGAGGCTCTGAAACACGAGAAATTCCTCTATCTCGCGAAGGCAGGAGACTATGCAACAGCGAAAGACCCTCACGCACTTTTGGCAGAGCGAATAGAATCCCTCATCTCACATGAACACGCCAAATGGGTTAGCGGAAGACAGGAAGCCGACAAAACGAAACAAACTGCAAAGAGTTTGGGGTGAAGGCAAGGGTGTTTCGCACAAAGCGAGATGACACGCTGGTAAGCACCATCGAAGCGGAATATGGTGTGGACTTCAACGCTCGGGGAGACATGACGCTCCGAACGTTGCTTACTGAAAGAGGTTTTGATTCTCTGACTCAGATATTGACTGCCTGTCGTGGTCGCCTCACCACACACGCAAAAAGAAGACGGATTTTCATTAGCCATCATCGTGATGATATCCAGCAGGTCAATGGCCTCCGATTGATGGCCCAAAACGAAAATGTCGACATGGATTTTTACGATGCAAGCCTGACCGTAGCAGTTCAGAGCGAGAACAACTCGTATGTAAAATCTGTAATTCGCCAAAAGATTGAGCGAGCCTCCATAGTCCTTTGCCTGATTGGAAACGGTACAGCTTCACGCGAAATGGTTGATTGGGAGCTTCGTACAGCCGTTGAGTTAAGGAAAGGCGTATGCGGCGTTCGGATCAAGGAGTCGCACGGACGAACTCCTCCGCTGCTAAGGGAGATTCATGCCTCAATTGCAAGTTGGAACGTACAAGAAATCGTCGCAGTCATCGAACAGGCGGCAGCGCGACGCAGTTAGTTTATCCAACATCCTCGAAGTCGCTCGCCTTGTTGTGCCAGGAGGGAAGCGTTTCCGGCTCCGGCGTGGCGGCGATGACGGCGCTGAGTGAATTCTTCGTTCGACGCTTGGCGAGGTCATCCACCAAGCGAGTGGCGTCGACGCTTGACTTCACTCCCAAAGCCTGAAGATTCAGCCGCAAGGTGTTGGAATATGTGGCCGTCACGGTCAGAACCCAGCGATTCTTGCGGAAGTTGGCCAATCCTCCCTGTTGCACGTAAGCATCGGCCATCAGGCAAACGCCGAGGCACGTGCGCGCGGACTGAATCAGGGCGATTTCCGATGTGCTCGGCGATCCGCCCAAGTCCTTGACCAGTCCTTCTTCAAACGCATCAAGTCGTTGCTCAAACGCCGTCGGAGCGGCGCCGGTCGCGATGAATGATTGAATGCCGTGCCGCATGTTCGGTTTGCCGTTGCGCGAAGCGTTGAAGCGCTTGAGGTTATTGATACCGGCTGTGCGCTGCTTCTCCGTAGCCTTGCGCTTCGAGTCTCGCGCATCTAGCGAGTCTTGACGAATCTCGTCTGTCATCTAGTTCACCTTCTCCCATCTAGACTAAGTGCTGTCGTCCCAGTATTCGCGTTAGATTAAGAATCTCCCGCGCCTTCGTAACGCTATCAACTCTCAAAACTTATTAGGCTGTCGCCCCGCAATCGCCCCGAACTACCGGAACGCCGGTTCAAGTTGTTTTCTGGACTCGGCCCACCTGTCGAGGTCGATCCGGTCAAAAATGTTTCTCTTGCCTGCCCGGATGAATGGCAATTCACCGCTCCAAGCCGCATTCCTGATTGTGAAAACCGTGACCGACAAATACCTGGCTGCTTCTTCAACCGTTACCCATCGCTTGTCCACTTCGTTGCTCCTTGTTGGCTTTCTGTTGCCGGAAAACCACTTTCTGGCGTGCTTTCGCGTGACTTACCGGTCTAGGAAGGAAAAAGTATGTAATTTCGTACGCGCGTGCGTGACGCGGAGGAGGGAAGTCCACCTCACCCGGCCTCGATTCCACTTGTCCGGTTAGCCGACTTCCATGATAAGTCCGTGTCAAGAGGGCAAAAGCTCTCCCGACGCGCTTCGGAGAAGCGCGGGCATAAAATTCTTGGGTGCTTCAGCTCGCGTTCGTGCCTCTCGGCGGTGGTTCCTCTTCGATTGAG
>Ga0210402_10000923_pt1 | contig 31496 bp, 27 predicted proteins | sample IncBWC7MmetaG_FD_161055 | JGI IMG/M metagenome (GOLD analysis project Ga0210402, IMG submission 161055) | Forest soil microbial communities from Barre Woods Harvard Forest LTER site, Petersham, Massachusetts, United States - Inc-BW-C-7-M | ecosystem: Environmental > Terrestrial > Soil >...
AACGAGGCTGTTGCTCGTTTCCTCCGGCGCCGTCTTCTCGTACTCACGCCAAAACCGCACCGCTTCCTTGCCTTTGGAAAGCGGGTGAAGAACCAGCCCCGCCAGCACAGTTCCCGCAGGATGGACGCGAAACTCAAACGAAGTGACGATACCGAAATTTCCTCCCCCACCTCGAACACCCCAGAATAAATCCGCATTCTTGCTGGCGCTCGCAGTAAGAAACTTCCCGTCGGCGGTGACGATATCGACGGAAAGCAGATTGTCCAAAGCGCACCCATGTTTGCGGACCATCCAGCCCAGACCGCCGCCCAATGTTAGGCCACCCACACCCGTTGTTCCGACGAAGCCGCCCGTCGCTGCGAGCTCAAACATTTGCAATTCGTGATTCAATTCGCCCCAGGTTACACCGGGTTCCACCCTCGCCGTTCGCGCCTCTGGATTCATGTGAATCCCCTTCATCGCCGAAAGATCGATCACGATTCCGTTCTCGCACAGACTGATGCCTGTCACGTTGTGTCCCGTGCCGTGGACGGAAACAGGGATCGATTGGCTCGCGGCAAAACGTACGGCCACTACCACGTCCGCCACACCAGCGCATCGCACGATCATCGCCGGGCGACGATCGATCATGGCGTTGTGGATCTTGCGCGCCTCATCGTAGCCCGCAGCTCCTGGAACCAATAATTGGCCTCGAAGAGAAGTTCCGAAATTCCGGGTGACGGATTCCGAGAGCATGGTGGCCTCCGTTTAGTTCTTGTCTTTTTGAATTCTCGACTAGCTCAGCCGGGGGATGTGATGAAGCGGAATATGCTGTATAGAGCTATGAATGTCAAGCTTCCAGCAGGAACCCAAACGAGGGCGGGCAGCTTCTGGACGAAATCTACGACCCATTCAGCAAATCTCGAACAAACCATCGACTGGCGACTGATAAACGTGATATTCGGAAGCAGACCAAATACTCCACCTCGTCATCCGTTGACTTTTCGCAGCACTCCACCTAGCATTTTTAGTTCCACCCGCGGCGTCTTGCGTACCTGATGTCTCGCCGCAATCCAGAAACCCGCACCGGAGGAAGTATGCCAATCAAGGTAGGAATCAACGGCTTCGGCCGTATCGGTCGCAATATTGTGCGCACCGCGATCGACGACAAGGACATTCAGTTCGTCGCCGTCAACGATATTACGGATGCCAAAACCCTCGCGCACCTTTTGAAATACGACTCCGTGCTCGGGAATCTGCCGCACAACATCACGCATACCGACGACACGATCAGCATCGAAGGCAAGGCCATCAAGGTTTTCAAGACGAAGGATCCAGCGGAAATCAACTGGGCCAGTGTTGGCGCGGATATTGTGGTTGAGTCCACGGGCCTCTTCACGAAGGGACCTGAGGCGAAGAAGCATTTGCGCGCGCCGGTGAAAAAAGTGATCATTTCGGCTCCCGCGGAAGATCCCGACGCCACGTTTGTGCTCGGCGTGAACGACAAGACCTACGATCCCGCGAAGCACCACGTGATCTCAAACGCTTCCTGCACCACGAACTGTCTCGCGCCCGTCGCCAAGGTTTTGCACGAGACATTTGGGATTCACAGCGGCACGATGACCACGATTCACTCCTACACAAACGATCAAAAACTGCTCGACTTGCCGCACAAGGATCTGCGCCGGGCCCGCGCCGCAGCCATCAACATGATTCCAAGCTCGACTGGCGCGGCAAAGGCGCTGCACCTGGTGATTCCGGAGTTGAAGGGCAAGCTCGACGGCTACGCGATGCGCGTGCCGACGCCCAACGTCAGCGTGGTGGACCTGACCGTTTTTGTGGAGAAGCCGGCGACGATGGATTCGGTGAACGCGGCGCTGAAGGCTGCGGCCAATGGTCCGTTGAGGGGTATTCTCAGCTATACGGAAGAAGAGCTTGTCTCCTGCGACTTCAAGGGCAACTCAAACTCCTCGATTGTGGACGCCGAATACACCAAGGTGGTCGGCGATCGCTGCGTTAAGGTGCTGGCGTGGTACGACAACGAGTGGGGCTACTCCTGCCGTTGCCGCGACCTGATCAAACTGCTCGCGTCGAAGTTTTGAATAGCCTGGATCGATCGCGGAATTGCAGACGATTCCTTGTCTCGTAATGGATAGCAGATAACAGCGAACAGAAAACAGGAACCGTCGATCCAACGCGAGCATAGATGGCGCATGGAGGGTCTCCTGTTATCTGATCTCTGATCGCTGTTATCCGATTTCAGATTACTTACGACTGAATACTTGCGACACGGACGAATTCATGACGAAACTCACCATTCAAGATCTCGACCTGCGCGGCAAACGCGTATTTATCCGCGTAGACTTTAACGTGCCCCTGAAAGACGGAGCTGTCACCGACGATACTCGCATTCGGGAGACGCTGCCCACGTTGAAACTGGCCATCGAAAAAGGCGGGCGCCTGGTGCTCGCTTCGCATCTCGGCAGGCCAAAGGGCGGGCCCGATGCAAAATATTCGTTGAAACCCGCGGCGAAAAAGCTGGAAGAACTTCTGGGCAAGCCGGTCGCGTTTGCCGCCGACTGCGTGGGACCGGATGCGGAAGCGAAAAGCAAGGCGCTGAAGGACGGCGACGTGCTGGTGCTTGAAAATGTGCGTTTTCACCCCGAAGAAGAGAAGAACGACGAGGGGTTCTCGAAGCAACTGGCGGCGCTGTGCGACGGCGTATTTGTTTGTGATGCCTTTGGATCCGCGCACCGCGCACACGCCAGCGTGGTCGGCATCACGAAATTCTTGAAGCAGGCCGCTGCCGGCTTGCTGATGGAAAAAGAGCTCGCTTATATCGGTAAGGCGATCAGTAATCCCACGCGCCCGTTCGTGGCCATTCTCGGCGGCGCAAAAGTGAGCGACAAAATCGAAGTGGTCGAGAACCTCATGAAAATTGCCGATGCCATGCTCATTGGCGGGGGAATGGCGTACACCTTTTTGAAAGCGCAGGGCGTCTGCATCGGCAAGTCGCTGGTGGAAGAAGACAAGCTCGACCTGGCTCGAAAGATTCTCGCCGATGTGAAGCAGAAGAATTTCAAGCTGCTGCTGCCGCTGGATAATGTCGTCACCCCGGAGTTCAAGGCCGATGCTCCGACGAAGGTCGTGGAGGTTTCCGCGATTCCGGCCGATCAGATGGGGCTCGACATCGGCCCCAAAACCATCGCCGCCTACTGCGCGGAAATTGCCAAGTCAAAAACCATCGTGTGGAACGGCCCGATGGGCGTGTTTGAGATGCCCGCGTTTGCCAAGGGGACGCTGGCCATCGCACAGGCAGTGGCCGCCGCAACCACTTCCGGCGCAACATCCATTGTCGGTGGCGGCGATTCGGTCGCCGCGATTCACCAGTCGGGCCTTGCCGGCAAGATTTCGCACATCTCGACGGGCGGCGGCGCTTCGCTGGAATTTCTCGGCGGGCGGAAACTTCCGGGCGTGGAGGCCCTCACCAACAAATGACCCATTCCAAGCGATGCCACCTCATTGCCGGAAACTGGAAAATGTTCAAGACGCAGGCGGAAACGCGCGCGTTCTTCGCGGCATTCAATCCGCTCGTCGCGGGCGTTACAGACTGTGACATCGTGATCGCTCCTCCGGCCATTGACATTCCGGCCGCGGTCGAAGCTACCAAGGGTACGCACATCGCGATTTGCGCGCAAAACCTTTACTGGGAAAAGGAAGGCGCGTTCACCGGAGAAATCTCCGCCGGCATGGTGGCGGATGCCGGCTGCCGCTACGCGATCATCGGGCACTCCGAGCGCCGCCATATCTTCGGTGAAACCAACGAAATGGTATTCAAAAAGACCAAAGCCGCCCTCGCCGCCGGCCTGACGCCCATCGTCTGCATCGGAGAAATGCTGGCCGACCGCCAAGCCGGACGTACTGAAAACATCTGCCAGTCGCAATTTCAAGGCAGCGTCGGCGCGTTGACCCCCGAGGAATTCTCCCGTATTCTGTTAGCTTACGAACCGGTCTGGGCAATTGGTACGGGCCACACGGCCACGCCGGAAATTGCTGCGGCTGTTCATCGGTACATACGCCAGTGTGCGGCGCTTATATTCAACGCCAGCCACGCGGCTGCCCTCAGGATTCTCTACGGCGGCAGCGTCAAGCCTGACAACATTCAGGGATTGATGGCGCAGGTGGAACTTGATGGCGCGCTGGTTGGCGGAGCGAGCCTCGATCCAAAGTCGTTCGCGAGCATTGTGAAGGACTGGAACCGCTAGGGACGAAGGTGCGGGCGGCGGGTTGAGCGAGATCTTACAAGTTTGAGGTGCAGGAAATGCCAGGCTGGATGAAATGGACGATCGCGCTGCTCATCGGGTTCGCGATCATTTATATCGGATTTCACTTTTCGTGGGGCGGTTACGTGCTTACGCCTTTTTTCGTGCTCAACTGCCTCGTGCTGATCATCGTGGTGCTGCTGCAGAGCGGCAAGGCCGCGGATCTTGCCGGCGCGTTCGGCGGCGCGGGCAGCCAGACGGCCTTTGGGCCGCGCGGCGCAGCGACAATTCTTTCGCAGGCGACCACGTGGTGCGCGATCATGTTCATGGTTTGCGCGCTGGCGATGGTGGTGAAGGTGGACCGCGGCCTGGGAACGGTGGGCGGCAGCTCAGTTCTCGAGAAAGTATCGAAGCCCGCGCCCAAGACGGTCCCAAGTCCGGCCCCGGCGCCAGTAACGCCGGCTCCGGTGGTGCCACAGTCTTCGGCACCTGCGCCGTCGCAGCCGGCTCCTGCGGCGCCAACCAAGCCGTAACTTAGCCTCGGGCGGTTGTTTTGCCCAGTGTTTTCCCGCGCCTTGCCGGTTTTCCCCGGCGCGGCTACAATGAAGTCCTTACCTCAGTGCGGTCGTGGCGGAACTGGCAGACGCACCAGCTTGAGGGGCTGGCGGTAGCAATACCGTGGTGGTTCGAATCCACTCGACCGCACCAAATTTCCCGTAAATCTTTGTTCCGGCAGGCTTCGAGTTGCTTGAGGCTCCTGCTATCATTTTGAAATGGCACTGCAACTTTCGGATGTTGAAGCCCGCGTCCTCGGCGCGCTGGTCGAAAAAGAAAGCACTACTCCCGAGTATTACCCGCTCTCTCTGAACGCGCTGGTCAACGCGTGCAACCAGAAATCCAACCGTGATCCGGTAATGACGCTTGAGGAGGAGGCGGTGCGGCAGGCGCTGCGCGCGCTTTCCGATCATGCGATGGCCCGCTCGGCGGGCGGCGATTCGCGCGTCGCCAAATTCGAGCACCGGCTCAACGAACTTTACAATTTTCACCGCCACGAAATTGCCATTCTATGCGTTCTGCTGCTGCGTGGGCCGCAAACGCCCGGCGAGCTTCGCACGCGCGCCGAGCGGATGTATGCCTTCGAGGACCTGGAAGCGGTGCACTCCGCGCTGCATCTCCTGATGCGCCGCGAGCCGCCGCTAGTGAAAATTCTCCCGCGGCAGCCGGGGACGAAAGAATCGCGCTACATGCACCTTTTCTCCGGCGAAACCGTGCCCTCGGAACACGCGGCCACGGAACACCCTGTCGAAGCGCAGAACTCGGCCAAGACTTCGCATGAAGGGGACCGTGTCGCGCAACTTGAGGCAGAGATCACGGAATTGAGGAGGGAACTGAACACCCTGCGCGAGCAATTCGCTGCATTCCAGAAGCAGTTTCAATAGTCCGCTTGCGGTCTCGGCAGTGCTCAGTTTCCGATTGCCCGACGTATCGTGCACTTCTTCACGCAAGAAGCCCGCATGCTCATTTTTCCGCATTGATAATTCGGTCGTATTTGCCAGACCAAGAAACAACATGAGCCACTTGATTGGGCCCCAATCGCGGAAGCTCTCCCGACTCCCCGCGCCTTATCAGAGTGGTTCCCGTCCATTCATCACCGCACATGACGACTGCAAATAATGCTGTTTCCGCCAGAAGTTGCTGAATGACACTAAGCATTTCTGCTTCGTCATTGACGGGATAGCACATGGAACGAGGGCTAAAGCGAATCCACAAATCCCGACCTTCGGCAGTAAAAATGACTAGGTGCCCAGCGTTTGACCCAATAGGTGCTGGAACTGCAGCTTCGAAGTCGCTCTTGCCACGAGTGCAGAAGTGTTTTGACCACTCTGGATACGCCGAAATAAGGGCTGTCCAGACTCGTCGTCCTAAGGGGTTTAACGAATCCATCTCAGACATGGTCCAAAGAAGACCTCAACAACATTCTGGCATGACTGTATTGTCGGTGGGGAGACATCTCAGCAGACTGTTACGTTTGACTGACGCCGTAATCGGAAACGGATGCACTACCTTGCAATTCTGCGAGTTAGCGCTAAGATACGGGCTTAGGCTCAGGGTTCCCGCCGATGGCGGAACTGTATAGAAAATGGTCACTTATGACGACGGCGCCAGCGCGCCCCATCCCGCCGGTCCCTCTTTTCTTGCGCGCTACGTGTTTTCCACCCACCACAAGACGATTGGACTGCAATATCTTTGGCTTGCACTCGCCAGTGTCCTCGTCGGCGTCGTTCTCTCCACTCTGCTTCGTGCTCACAGTTCCTGGCCCGACACCGCGATTCCGTTTCTGAACGGTTTTGAAAATACGCCAGAGCGCTACGCTGCGGTGCGGTTGCTGCACGGCTCGCTGATGGTTTTCTTCGTGCTGACTGCCGCGCCGCAGCTCGGCTTCGGCAATTATCTGCTGCCGCTGCAGATTGGCGCATCGGAGATGGCGTTCCCCACGCTGAATCTGGTTTCTTTCTGGCTGACTGTAGTTTCACTGGCCGGCATGACCGCGTCCTTTTTCTACCTGCCGGAAATCGGGATTAACGTGTGGCTGGCAAGCGCGGCGATCTTCGCCATCGGCGCTTTGTTGAGCGCGCTGAATTTTACGGCCACCACGATCGATTTACGCGCCGAGGGAATGACTTTGCTGCGCCTGCCCGTGACCGTGTGGGCATGGTTTCTGAATTCCATTCTCAGCATGCTGATTTTCAGCGTCCTGCTGGCGGGTTGCGCCGCGCTGCTGTCCGACCGGCTGCTCGGGTCGCAATTTTTCAGCGCCACTTCCTTTCTGGCCGCGCAGCCGCAAAATCTGGTGCGCCAGGGGAACTCGCCGGTGCTGTGGCAAAGATTGTTCTGGTATTTCGCGCAAGCCGAAGTGTACGTGGCGATGCTGCCGTGTTTTGGGATCATCACGCATCTCGTTTCCACATTTTCGCGGAAACCGGTGTGGAAGGAACGCCTGGTGGTTCTTGCTTTGTGCGGTGTCGGGCTGATTGGGTTCTGTGTGTGGGGCTACCATATGTTCGCCACCGGCATGAATCCCTACGCCCCGCTGGTCTTTGCCGTACTGGCGTCCTCGCTCGGCGTGCCCGCGGCGTTTTTGCTGGCGAGTTGGCTCGGCACGCTTTGGGATGCGCGCCTGCAGCTCACCACCGCCATGCTTTTTTCCATCGGGTTCATTTCACTTTTTATTGCGGGAGGACTGTCGGGAATTTTCCTGGCCCGGCATGACTTGAGCAGCGCTGCCGTCAGCGAAGATTTCGTGATCGGCCACTTCCACCTGGTAATGGGCGTGGCCGCCACGTTCGCCATTCTTGGGGCGCTATTTTTCTGGTTTCCGAAACTTTTTGGCTGCCGGCTGAGCGAACCGCTGGGCAAACTGCATTTCTGGATGACCTTCGCCGGAGTCTACCTGATCTTTATGCCGATGCACTGGCTGGGACTGCTGACGCAGTCGCGGATGCTGCCGGATCCCCAGCGGGCCGTGCTGGCTTCCGCCGGGGCCTCGATTCGTACAGTCGTCACCGTGGCGACGATCTGCACGGTCTTCGCCCAAGTTTTGTTTGTGATTAATTTTGTGCAGGCGCTGGTCCGCCGGAAATTTTCCCAAGAAGAAGATAACCCCTGGCGCGCGACGACACTCGAATGGAGTGTGGCTTCGCCTGCGCCGGAATCGAACTTCGGAGGGGCCAAGCCGACCGTTTATCGCGGCGCCTACGAATTCCCCGAAGGCTTTGCGAACGATTTTGCTCCACAGCACCTCGCGCCCGAGCTGCTGGCCCAGAAGGTACGCTGATGCAAGGAAAGGGATGCCATGCCGGGCTCAACCGCGACGCATGAAATCGAATTGATCATCGAGAAAAAGACCAGCGATGGCGGAGGAGGGAATCTTCCGCCCGCCGGGCGCAATGGTGGCGGCGACGATGGGAAGCGCCCGCGCCGGGAAGACGACTCGCCTAAACGCTACTACACGGGCATGGCGCTCGGGATCGTCTCCATCCTGATGTTTTTCATGGCGCTGGCCAGCGCCTTCCTGGTTCGCCGGGGAAACGGCGTTTGGATTCCAGTGCAGATCCCAACGCTGATGTGGATCAACACAGTCGTCCTGCTCGCCAGCAGCGCCACGCTGGAGATGGCTCGCCATCGCCTGGCGCAGGGCCGGCTTTCCGTTTATCGGAATTTGTGGCTGGTCACCACGGCCCTGGGCATTGGTTTTCTCGTGGGGCAAGTTTTGGCCTGGCGGCAGTTGGTTGCGGAGGGAATCTATCTTGCCAGCAATCCCGCTAGCAGCTTTTTCTATATTTTCACCGGCGCGCACGCACTGCATCTTTTTGGAGGAGTTGCCGCGCTAGTTTACGTAGCCAAGCACAATTTCGATCAGGCGCAGGTGACGCGCTCCGTTGCGGCGGAAGTGACTTCTTTCTACTGGCACTTCATGGATGCGTTGTGGCTGTTCCTGCTGGCAGTGCTTTACCTGGGAAAATAAACTCGCCGGGCTGCGAGCCGTTGAGCCTCCCCTCCCTGTCTAGACAAAATTCAGCGTAAGCGGCCGGGCGGATCCGACCCTGGGGGCAAGTCTGGCACGCGCTTCCGGTCAATCACGTTGGCCACGACCTTCGTTGGCGCGGGATGCGGGGTACCAACGCCTACGTTTAATTCGAGGTGGTCTTTCGCGCAGGCGGGACAATAGCCTTTACCGGTATCTTCGTCGCGCAGGCTGGCCAGTTCATAGCAACTGCACACACAGTCGCAGTATCCGGTTTCTGATGCGGTTCTCAGAGGAATGAGCGCCATTTTCAATGCTCGAGCAGACGATAGCACGTCTTCAGCAACGCCGATAGATGCCCTGTCGCCCGGTTCGGGAAATTAGCTTAATTGTTCAAATTTTTTAGATGGGCGAGACGGAAGGGCGAGCCCAGATTTTCCCGCAATTCCACCCAGTGCCGTTCGGGAATCGAAAGAAACACTTCCACGATCTTGGGATCAAACTGCGTCCCGGCACACCGGCGTATCTCTTCCCGCGCGTGGGACATCGGGAGGGCCTTGCGGTACGGCCGGTCGCTGATCATGGCATCCATCGCATCGGCAAGGGAAAAGATTCGCGCCCCAAGCGGAATCTGCTCGCCGCGCAGTCCTCGCGGGTAACCGGTGCCGTCAAAGAATTCCTGGTGCGCAAGCACAATCTCCGCCGCATCGCGAAGAAATGGAATTTTGGTGAGCATGTTGTAGCCGATTTCGCAGTGGGTACGCATGATCGTTTTTTCGTCGTTGTCGAGCGGACCCGGCTTGCGAAGGATGCGATCGGGAATCGCCATTTTTCCAATGTCGTGAAGAAAAGCGGCGCGTGCCAGCACCGGCAGGTAGGGAAGCGGCACCGGAACGGCTTTGGCGATGGAAATGGTAAATGCGGTCACGCGTTGGCAATGGCCTTCGGTTTCGGCATCCTTCAAGTCCAGGGCGCTGCCGAGGGCTTCGAGAGTGTCGTCGTAGGACTGTTCGAGCTGGGTGATCGCCACCGTGAGCTGCGCCGTGCGTTCGTCCACCTGTTGCTGCAGGTTTAACTGGTAGCTCTTGTTTTCCAGTACCAGCCGCCGGTGCTGCAAAGCCCGCCCGACTCCCAGGAAGAGCTGGTCTTTCTCGAAAGGCTTCAGGATGTAGTCGTAAGCGCCGCGCCGGATAGCCTCGAGCGCGGTCGAAATATCGTGAATTGCGGTCACCATGATCACCGGCACCTCGGGATCATGATTTCGCAACCAATCGAGCAGCTTGATGCCGTCCATTTCCGGCATGATCATGTCGCTCAGGACCAGGTCAGGCGTCTGCCTCCGCACGCACTCCTGAGCCGCCCGGCCGTTGCTTACGGCCGTGCAACTGTAGCCGCGAGATTCCAGCATCGTCGAGACCACTTCGCGAATCGCCTCTTCGTCATCCACCACCAGGATGTGTTCCACGTCCACGTTGGTTTATCTCCCAAGCAGCATTATACGGGACGGCACAATGCCTTTGTGGTGCTATTGCCCAGTAAGAAAATAGCGTGTTAGCGTCAATTCAGCATGGTGTCGTTGCTTCGCTTCCTCGAAGGAACACGGCACTTTTTCTCATACTCACCGAAGACAGACCCCGGGGAGGGGCCGCCGTGATAGCGACGCAGGGCATCCAAGGGATCGCTTTCTTTGAAGCCACGGCTTGCCTTACCCTCCTGGTTTTATTCGTCCACTTGAAGCGCGATAATCCCGGTGTTTTCTACAAACTATGGCTTTTCGGCTGGATCTGCCTTACGGTGGCCTCCTTCAGCGAACTCGGCTATTTTTTCGGTTACTCACCCTCGCTCTACATTCTGGCAACCGCATCGGGAATTGGGGCGCTGGTATTGTTCCTTGCTTCCATTGTGCAGCTGACGCTCGGTCAGAATCGTTTCTTCTGGCCCATGATCTGGCTTTCTGCCGTGATGGCCCTGGCGGCAGGCTACTATCAGGCGAAAGCCGGTCCCTGGGGAGCAGCTCGCTGGGAGAGCACCATCCTGCAGAGCATGATCTGCCTGGCTTCCGGTTGGCTTTTGTGGCGGGCGGCAAGTTCGATTCGAGGTCACGGCACGAAACTTCTGGCTGGCGCATTTACACTGCTTGCCCTGAACAACTTTAACCGGCCTCAGTGGACCTCCGGAGAGGTCGACCTGCTTCGCTTTGCGTTTGACCATTTCTTGAATGCCAGCCTGGGCATCGGGATGATCGTTCTTCTGTTGGAAGCGGCTCGGACCCGGTCTCTCGAAATCAGCGAAAAGATGCGCCAGTTTACGCTGCTTACTGCCTCCAGCAGCCAATCGCTCGCCCTGCCAGTGATGCTGCAAAAAGTGCTGGGACAAATTACCGGAAGCCTGGGAGTCACGCACGGTATCATCCGCTTGAAAGAAGGCGACGCCGACGCTGCTGAGTTTGTATGTCGCGCGTCGGTGGGATACACGGAATCCTACTTGAAACAATTGGAGCGCATGGCGGCTTCCTCTCCGGGATTGCAGGCGATGATTCGGGAGGACTACCGCGTGTCCCGGTTTGAGGAGGAGAAGGATTCCAAACTGCGGCGGGCCATGGCCGATGCCGGGATCACCCAACTGATCAGCGTCCCGCTGCGCGGGAAAAAGGGAGTTGTGGGCCTTCTGAATGTCGGGGCACTACCTGGGAAGCGTTTCCACGAGGATGAGCTGACTTACCTGGTAAATGTTGCGAGTTTTCTGGGCACCACTGTCGAAAACGTAAACCTGTTCGAACAGATCAAGACGGTTCAGCAACAGTGGGTGTACACCTTCGATTCCATCGGCGACCCGATTATGGTGCACGACAGTGAAGGGCGCATCGTGCGGGGAAATCTCCGGCTCGCGAACCTTCTTGGGCGGGATTTTGCGTCGGTGGTGGGCCGCTCTGTAAGCGATCTGTTCAGCCCACGAGCCGCGTTCTTCAAAGTTTGTCCTTATTGCGAAGGTTGCTCCGGCGACGCGGATGCGCCGGATCCCTGGCTGCAGGGCTATTTCCTCGCATCCAATTCCGACTTTTCCGATCCGGCGGGGCGCAAACTCGGAACGATTCACGTTCTGAAAGACATCACCGAACGGAAGCGCGCGGAGGAAAAATATCGCAATCTGGTGGCAAGCGTTCAAGAGGGCGTTTTCATCTCCACGCTGCAGGGGCGCTTCCTGGATTTCAACGATGCCCTCATGCGGATCGTCGGCTACGAAAATCGCGACGAACTTCTTAGCGTCGAAATCGCGCAGACGCTGTATGTGAATCCGCTGGATCGCGAACGCCTCAAAAGGCTTCTTCAGGAGCACGGATCCGTCAACGACTTCGAGTTTGAAATTCACCGCAAGGACGGCGAGCTCCGCACTGTCAGCGAGTCGTCCACTGCCATTCGCGACGCGGCTGGAAATGTCACTGCGTATCAGGGCTTTCTGCTCGATGTATCGGAACGACGGCGCGCGGAGCGGGAAATCCGGCGCCGGAATCGCGAATTGCTCGTGCTCAACTCCATCGGTGAGACCCTAGTGTCCTCCATCGATCTTCACGACTCCCTGCAGCGCACCCTACGCCAGATTCTCGAGTTGTTCAGCATAGATGCTGCTTCGCTTTACCTGTTCGAAGCGGACGGGCTGTCCCTGCGCCGCGCCGCGGCGGTCGGGCATCGCTCGGAATTCGCCAAGAATTTCCCGCTGCTGCCGGTCCCTCCGGAATTGATCCAGCAGATCCGCGCGGTGCGTGCCCCGTTCCTCTCCGCGCAGGGTTTGCCGCTGCCTGGCCTGATCGCTGATCTCAGGAAACAAGAGCAGATCGAATCCGCGTACATTGTCACCTTGTGGTCGAAGGACAAGATCGTGGGAGGGTTGGTGGTTGGTAGCCGGACTCCGCGGGAATTTTCCGGGCCGGATATCAGCCTGCTGATCGCGGTTGGCAGCCAGGTTGCCAGCGCCGTCGAGCGCAGCCAACTTTATGAAGAGACGCGCCAGGCCTACGAAAACCTGCGGCGCACGCAGGAGCAGTTGCTGCACAGCGAAAAGCTTGCCGCCGTCGGACAGCTTATTTCCGGCGTGGCCCACGAGCTGAACAATCCGCTCACCGCCATCCTGGGGTACAGCCAGTTATTGGAGTCGAGCGGGCAGGTAGGGCCGCTTGCGCTGAGCTATTCCGAGAAAATGTACAAACAGGCACAACGCACCCATCGCATCGTGCAAAACCTTCTCAGCTTTGCGCGGCAGCATAAACCGGAGCGTGTGCCTGTCGCCGTCAACGCGGTCATGGAAGATACCCTCACGTTGCGGGATTACGATCTGCGGATGAACCAGATCCGCGTGCACCTCGACCTCTCGCAGAATCTTCCACTTGTTCCGGCCGACCCGCACCAGTTGCAGCAGGTTTTTCTCAACCTGATTAACAACGCAGTTGACGCAATCCTGGAGGATTCCTCGCAGGGCGATCTTTGGGTCACTTCCGGTGCGGACGAGAAATATATTTTCGTGGAATTTACAGACAGTGGCCCCGGAGTGAAGGACCCCTCGCGGGTGTTTGATCCGTTCTACACCACCAAGCCGGTCGGCAAAGGAACGGGCCTGGGCCTCAGCATTTGCTACGGGATTATCACAGAGCATGGCGGCTCGATTCGAGTGAAGAATGCATCTCCGCGCGGCGCGAGTTTCCGCATCGAGCTGCCACTGCAATTCGACGCGAAAACACCTCAGTTGACCGAAGCATCCGTAACCAGCTAGCAAAAGGGAACCGCCATGGAAGGACTGCTTAGAGGCCGCCGAGAATCTCGTTGCCCGGGGTGGGGGGCTCGGAGCCTCGCACCGCTGCTTCGGCGATGCGTGCTGTCGCCATTTCCAACTGCCGGGCGATGTCGGCCGCCATATTCGAAAGAAGAACGAAGCCCGAGAAGGTCTGGAGCCGCAGCCGTAGTTTCCACCTCAGAAAGGCGCAATTCGCCGCAAAAGTCATGCTCAGTTTCCAACGTTCCAATTCCTGCATTCCGGTTACCTGCGGTGACATCACGGCCAGCATCCGCGAAATCTCAAGGAGTTCCTCAAATTCTTCCCGCAGTTGATCCAGATAGTTCAACGCAATCCGCCTCCGCTGCTGACGTAGAGTTCGCATCACCGCCACCTGCTCGGTTTCCCGAAGATACTCCGTGTCTTCGGGCTGCAAAGCCTGCATGACGTGCGATATTCGCGAGCAATGCCGCGGTCGGGAAAGCGCTTCGAAGACATCGAGAGCCTGCTTGACGGGGCGTGCCGGTGGCCGCAGGGCCCACGCCAGCAAGGCGACCAGCAGGAGCGCGAACAGGACAAGCAGTATGATGGGAAGGCTCATTGACTCCGGTCCTTCAGGTGCAGCAGCTGGATGAGTTGCCGATTGAGCAGGTACAGGCGTGAATTCACTTCGGCGGACAGTTTTCCATGAAGCTCCTGGGAGATTGCCGGCGGGAGCGCTACCTCTTCAGATTCCGCATACCAGTTCACCGCACTGATCCAGACGAGCAGGCTGGCGATAAAGGCGAAAATGCCGAGGAAATTCCAGAGAACCGCGTACTGTTGAACGATCCGCTCGAGGAGCGAGTAGTTAATCACGTAGAAGGAAGAATAGAGACACAATCCCACCGCCAGAGCACGTTGTAACTGGTTGATTGGGACCCGGTAGTAGCGCGCGAAAATCAGCATGGTCACAATTACAGCGGCCATCGCCAATTCCAGTCCACGAATCCCATTCAGGATCAGCCATTGCCACTCTCCTTTCGACAAGGCAAGGGCATAAGCAATCACTGCCCCCGCAACGGAAAGGAAGAACCTGCTAGCCAACGCCCAGATGCCAACATACCGGGAGAGCACACTTCGATTGAGTTCCACCAGGGCGAGGGACCTCATTAGGACAGCCAGACCCTGCGTTGCCCAGGCAACTTTCCAGACAGTCACCTTATCGAGATGAATATTTCGGTAGAGAACGGCCACCGCAATACTCTGAAAAATTACGGCTACAATGTAGGTGAAAAACAGGGGATAGATTCGGGCAAGCGTACGCCGGACCAGTTGAACGAATAGTGCAAGCTCGAGCGTTGTGGTGAGGGCCCATGCAGCAGCTTGCAGTTGAAGGGGCTCAACCATATGCGGGCCACACTACCATAACTTAACTGGCCAGTAAATAGTCCGAACCCCTCAACCCGAGTTGGCCCAACGCCAACATTGCAATTTTCTAAACTAGGCGCGGCACGAGCGCCTTTCGGTCCGGCTTAAGCCGCCATGAAGATCTTTGGAGGCGGTTGAGTCGGCGGTGGCAGTGGGACACCGTCTGCGGTTAGGACGAACCCAAGCTTCGGGGGCGGCTGGGTGGGGGGCGGTAGAGGCACGCCATCCGCAGTCAAGACAACGCCGAGCTTCGGAGGCGGTTGGGTTGGCGGAGGTAGCGGCACCCCGTCTGCAGTCTGCACAACACCCAGTTTTGGCGGCGGCTGGGTTGGCGGAGGCAACGGTACCCCGTCCGCGGTGTGGGCATTCCACCCGCCAACTCCTCCTGCGAGCCCGTAGTTGACCGGGACAGCGACGGAAAGTACGATTAGGCTTACTGAAAGTGCAACTTTCGGGACAAGAAAATGATGTTTCATGGGAACCCTCCTGGCTGCGAAGGGTGACCCAAATCTGAACGGTTGCTTTACGTGCGATGAAGAAGTTCCGGTGGCGGAACGTTCCCGCGCGCGGGAGGACCAGATGCAGGAACAACTTCGCATCCACCGTCAGATTCTTTACGACCTGGCCCTCCAGTACCTTGAGCCGCTAACGGGGAACTTTGCCCGCCTGGCTTATATTGCGAGCCTGAAAAACCCCGTCACGAACATCTATGTGCATGACCGCCTGTCCGCGATCTACGGGCAGGAGCCTGTTGGGCAAGCGCTGGCCAAATGTCACGAGGAATTATTTGAACGATTGTTGGAGACGCCTTTGGCGCAACAGGAGGAGGATCTTCGCCAATTCGTTGGAACGCTACCCGAGGGAGTTGCCAAGGGTGTGCGGAGTTGCCAGGAGCGAGTTGAGAGCTGGATTCCGGTAGAGGCCCCCGACTACCTCAAGGAACTTTTTCGATCCAATCTGAACGCATTGTTTGGGTTACTTCGGAAGCGCAATTCCAAGAATCGTTCAGGTAAGTAATTACGCCGACTACTTTTCCGACCACCTCGGCCTCCGTCGGCATTCGCCATGCCTCCGGTACGCAATGTGAAAGCATGTGCGGTTGCATCACAAGCCTTGATTTCAATTTCAGGAACCAGCCGCAGCGGTAACCGCCTCGCGTTTCCACGAAATACAGCGGGCGGTCATACTCAGTGTACCATTCCGCTTCTTCAATCTTCCTCACTGCGGTGTCCACCATTACCATACTTCCCGGGCGCAAGATGGGCGCCATTCGCCGGTCTGAGAGGCCGATGTATCCGTAGCGAAAGCGTACGGTTGCCTCTTGCTTCATCCCGGGGAAATAACGCACGTTGTCCGGCTGCTCGTTCATCAGCCCGGTGCAGTCTGAGCCAAATCCCGAGCCGAGCGGCGAATTCGAGGCAAACCTCACGGGGAACTCGTGCAGGTGGGTGCGTGGAGCGGGAAACGCCACCCCATCTTCAAACGTTTGTTGGAATGGAGCCTCGTACCACCCTGAGATTTCCAACGCGCTGAGATGGTAAATGGCGGCGAGTGCGTACAATTTATGCAGGCTGGGCACTACATTTCGATTTTCGATATCCGCCAAGCGGCTGATGTGCAGGATGAAGTCTGGCCTGCCACGCTTGGCCGCCAGCTCATAACTGGCCTGTTCTACTTCCCGATAGGTTAACCCGAGCGATTCTCGTGTCTGGCGTAAACGCAGCCCTGGTGGATACATGTCTTCCCCCCGACGGTGAAGTGATATGCAGCTATCACCTTAACAAATTACCATTCTGTTACGAATCCAGAACAGCATAAACCGCTGTGGAAATCCTTGAGGCTATGTGCCAAGAAGGAACTAGCCCTTTTGCCGTGTCCCAGATTCCTCTGCGCCTCAGAGAATCTGCTATCCTGACCTTCTATGGCCCCACTTCACCGGTTCTTCGGGCGTCTTCTTGCTTCCTTGCTACTCGCAACTTTGGTTCTCTCCGCCACCCCATTTGCGTCAGCTCAACAAGCCACCCCTGTTCCTGCGGCGACCACCCCATCTGTGGGAACGAGCAACCCAGAATTTCTTGCTACTGCCGACGAGGTGGTCAAGGAGATGAGCCAAATCACGGGCTGGACCATCAAGACCCCGTTGAAAAAGTCTATTCGTTCCCGAGAGGATATCCACGACTATATCCTCCACCAGATGGACGACGAAAAGGACGCGAAGGAACGGTACGCTTCCGCCCGCAGCGCCGAGGCCTTTGGGTTGATTCCAAAGGACTTTAATCTCGACACCTTTCTTGTTGATCTGCTGACCGAGCAGATCGCCGGGCTTTATGATCCGAAGGCCCACGAGTTCTACATTGCGGACTGGATTCCCGCGGACGAGCAGCGCATGGTGATGGCTCACGAATTGACGCATGCGCTGGAGGACCAGCACTTCGACATCGAACCCTGGGTGCACGCCGCGCGGCCGAACGACGACGCCGAAATGGCGCGTGAATCCGTGCTGGAAGGCAGCGCGATGGCTGCCATGCTGGAATACGAGTTAAAGGGTAAGGGCTTGAAGCTGACGGACCTGCCCGAATTCGACCCTTCCGTTTTTGTGGGCGACCTGGCGGAAACGCCAATCCTCAAGAAGGCCCCGCCGTTCATCAAAGACTCGTTGATGTTTCCCTATTTCAGCGGCCTCACCTTTTCGATGGGCGTTCTGAAATCGGGTGGCTGGCCGGCGTTTTCTTCCGTCTTTGCGCGGCCCCCCGCCAATACCCAGCAAATTCTACACCCGGAGCTGTACTTCGCGAACAGGGCGCCCCTGCCGCTGAAAGTGGAGTTACCGGCAGTTGTGCCCGGTGAGAACTGGGTCCTGCTGGAAGAGAATAGTTTGGGCGAGCTGGGATGGAAGGAAGTATTGAAGCAGTTTCTCGACGAGCCGCGCGCCAAGGCCATGGCTGCGGAATGGGACGGCGACGATTACGCAACGTTCGAACAGAAAAATTCCAGGCGCCTGATGTTGTTCGCGCGCATCCGGCTGGCCGATATCGTCTCCGCGTCGCGCTTTTTCAAGGAGTATTCCGAGGCGCTGGAAAAGAAATATCCGGACCGAACGGACGTCTCCCGCCGTTCCAATTTCCTTACGTTTGATTCCGGCCAGGGCAACGTCTTTTTTCGCTGCAGCGGCAGGGAATGCATCACCCTGGAAGGCGGCAGTTCGGCGCTGTTCCTTCAGTGGACCGCGAAGCTCAACTGGCGGCTGGTACCCGAAGCCCCGCGGTCGCCCGCCTCATCCGATATCCGGACGGCGCAATCCAGCACTCTGGCCATGGGCCGCGATTCCGTTTCAGGATTTTAATGAATGGCTCGCACCGGCGCGCGAACCGCGATTCAGTTTGAGTGCTGCATCACCAGCAGGGTCAGGTCGTCGGTTCGTTTGACGCCGGCGGAAAAGTCGCGCATTTCGTTCAAGCACGCCGAAAGCATCTGGTCCGGCGGCTTGGAAGCGTGTCGCGCGATGAGCGCCTCCACGCGCCGCAGGCCGTACTCGTCGCCTTTGGTATTGAAGATCTCCGAAAGTCCGTCCGTATAGAGAAACAACGAATCGCCGGGAGCCATCATGAGGTGGCACACCGGAAACTCCGTCGTGCAGAACATTCCAAGAGGCACGCCCGTCGCTTGCCCCGAAGTGACGCCCGTGCGCGAGGCGTGCAGCAGCGGCAAGTGTCCCGCGCTGGCGTACTCCACTTTGCCGTCGGGCCACGCGCGTCCCACAACCAGCGTGACGTATTGCCCCGCCGTGGTGCTCTCGCAGAACAACCGGTTGGCATGACCGACCAACTGGCTCAGCGGCAGTTTTTGCCCTGCCAGCGAACGAAACGTGGCATGCAAGTGGCTCATGAGCATGGACGCCGCCACGCCCTTGCCGGCAACATCGCCCAGCAGGAAGAGAAAACTATCGTCGGCCTCTATCAGGTCGAAGTAATCCCCGCTGACCATCGTGGCCGGTTCGTAGTGGTATCGCGCTTGCCAATTACAAACTGACCAGTCGGTCCGCGGCAGAAGTCCACGTTGGATTCCCGCGGCCAACACAAGGTCGCGCTCCAGCGCACGCTGCTCTTCCGACGAAAGATGGTCCAGGCAGAAGCGCAGCAAGGGATTGCAGATCAAGCGGTCTGCTTCGATCGAGTCGTGGCACAGTTCGCAAATGCCGAAGGTTCCGCCGTTAAGGCGGGCGAGAGCTTCATCCACGCTCTTGATGAGCTGGCGGAGCGAGGCGTCTGAAACGCTCGCGCCGGCCGCCGCTTGCAGGCTCGCCCGGCGCCGTTCGAGTTCGGTGTGCAGGTAAGAATGAGTCGTGGTATCCATGTTTGCCATGCTGAAAGTTTGCTGCTTTGTGCCCGGGGAATCCATCCGTTTTGTGCCTCCAAATTCGAGCGATTCAGGAGAGGGAACGGAAATCAAAAAAAGACTAACGAGTGCCGGTGCCGGCCGCCGCAGGCTTCGCCAACAAGGGAACCTGGGTGGTGGCATTACTCCTCTTTATGCGATGCCGCAAGCGCTCCACCCGGCACATCAATTTTTCCTCAAAACGCCGGGTGCGCTCCCGCGCATAGGGATCGCGCGACGGAGTGCGCTGGCGCTGGAGTTTGGCGAGGGCGAGTTGCGCGAACTCGAGCGCGTGGTCGAGATCTTTCGCCCGGTGCTCGTAATGAATGGCCAGTTGCTCGCAAGCCTCGATGCCATCCGGGGGATTGCCCGCCAGTTCGTGCCACAAGGCTACGGCGATGTCGCCGTCGCCACGGCGTTTGGCCATCAGCGCCAGTTCCCACGTCGCACGCGGCCGGAACTCCGCCGGCAAGCCCGCGTCGAGAGCTTTCACGCACGTCGAATGCGCCCGTTCACCTTCGCCGCGCCGCTGCAGGAATTTTGACAAGCCAAACAAGTCCAGGGATTCCTCCGCTTCCAGCGATTGCCGCTCGTCAAGCAGGGAATTGATCTTTCCAAAAAGCGCGGCGAGGCCACGCAAGTCCATCTGGTTGTGCTTCACGACGCCCGCAAGCGGGTCGGCCGTGCCCCCGCGCAAATAATCGAAATAAAACTGCGGGATCATCGCCGACGCCACATCGTCGCCGCGGCGCCATCCGAGTCGCTCCGCGTCCAGTACGTGCCGCTCAAGTTCCACGAGTCGCACCGAACCCAGGCGCAATTTCCAGACCGTGCGCGCCGGATGCAGCAAATCCAGATGTGCGGCAAGTTGCGGCACTTTAATCGCCCGCGTCATCGTGAAGCGATTTTCGAGCAACGGCCAGTCGAACGATTTTCCGTTGAAGGTGATAAGCACGGGCCGCTCCGCCAGCCGCGCGGCAAGTTCGTGCAGCAGCGAGTGCTCCTCGGAAAAATCGCGCAGGAAAAGTTGCTCCACCTGCAGCCCGCCGGCATCCCACCAGGCGAGGCCGACCAGAAATGCGTAGGTTCCCGTTCCGCCCGCCAGCCCCGTCGTTTCCGTATCCAGAAACAACCATTTCTCCGGATCCCTCAGGGCCGCCTTAGCTTGCGAAGCCGCGCCCATCTTGTAGTGGCCGATCTTCAGATCGGCCCTCTTGGTAGAGGTCGCCTTCGTCAAAAGCTCCAGCGCCACCGGCGACGGCTCCGCAAACTCTGGCGTCGAAAACCAGTTGCGAATCGCCAAGTGCTCCCCGTAATGATTCCGCGCAATCCCCGCGCCCAGCAACCGACTGAGCGAGTCTGTCTCATCCGGCGCGCGCAACTCCGCCGGCTTCGGCGCCACCCCGCGCGCCGGCTTCAACGCCGCCAATCTCGAAAATCGATCGATGTTGTCCCCTTCTAAGAGCGGCAGCAAAGCTGCCGCTCTTACGGCTGAAACTTTACCAACCAACTCTCCGTGACCTCTGTGTTCTTTCTCTGTGTGCGCTGTGTGAGCTCCCCTACCTGCACAACCGATCCAGAATCGCCAGCGCCGCCTCCTTTGCCTTCGGCGCCAAATCCCCCGCTGGCCCCACGCACGAAGGGCACCCCGCATCGCAAGGGCAAGCCTGAATCAACTCTCGCGTCTTCCGCACCAGCGACTCATGCGCGCGAAACAACGGTTCAGAAAATCCAATCCCGCCCGGGTAAGCGTCAAATAGATACAGATTCGGCTCGAAGAATTCCTTCGCCTGCGAACCAAGGCCTTCTTCCATTCGCATCGGCGTAAACTCATCGCTCTCCATCCCCGGAGCCGGCGGCCGCTCGCCAATCGCTGTGCCCAAATCGCGCCCATCGCACATCAGCAGCAGCGTAGCCACTGATGCCAGCGCGTACAAAAGGCCGAACATCCCGGATTGCCGCTCGCTGATCGTGTACGGCAGCGATTCGAGCAGTGCCCGCTCCAGCGTAATCCAGTACGACGTGGTGTGCATCTCGTTCTCAGGCAGTTCGAGTTGCCCCGCGCCGATATTCTCGTTTGTGAAAAATTTAATCTTCTTGAAGCCCACCACCTGCGACCGCACCAGCACATCCCCATGCGACGGGACGTGGCACAGCCACTCCTGGCTGTGCTCCCCTCCGCTCGCTCGGCCCTCTTCGAATACCTCTCCGCGCGCCGTCTCCGCAATCTCCAGCACCCGCACCTGCGTATACCGGATCGCATCCGTGTAATAATCCACGTTCACTTGCTTCACGTAAGCCTTGCGCTCCTTAAAATCCAAATGCTCCACGTGGTATTGCTGCCCGCCGTGCAAGTAGATCGCCTTTTCGTGCACGGTCGTCAGCGCGCTGGGAAAATCCACTTCGCCGATCACTTGCGGCGCCGCGGTAATATCAATAATCACAAAATTATCGCTGGTTACCGAGCGCAAGCTGACGGTGTCCGCCGGATAGGCCTCATGCGTCCAGTGATAATTTTCGCCCGCTAGGTGAAGATAGCCGGCCTCGGCTAGCCGCGCGCACAAATCCTGCACGTGCACCTCTCCAAATTTCTCCTGCGGGCCGATTGGCAGCTCAAACGCCGCGCATTTCAGGTGATTGATCAGAATCTCCAGGTTGTCCGGCTGGATGAAGGCATGCTCCGGTGAGTTCCCGAAAAAATAGTCCGGATGGCGAATGATGAATTGATCGAGAGGCGCCGAGGAAGCCACCAGCACGGCGCAAGAACTTCCGCTGCGGCGCCCTGCGCGGCCGGCGCGTTGCCAGGTGGCGGCAATCGTCCCTGGGTAGCCGGTCATCACCACGGTATCCAGCGAGCCGACGTCAATCCCAAGCTCCATCGCCGATGTCGTCACCACGCCTCGAATTCGCCCGTCGCGCAAACCGCGTTCAATCTCTCGCCGCTCGTTCGGCAAATATCCGCCGCGATACCCGCGGATCGTTTCCGGCTTCCCGGGCTGTTGCGGATTTGCCTGTTGTAGATAGGTAAGAATCAGCTCCGTGTGCAGCCGCGAATTGGCGAACACCATGGTCTGCAAATCGTGCTTCAGGAATTCCTGCGCCACGCGAGAGCCTTCATTGATGTAGCTTCGCCGGATGCCCAGCGCACGGTTGACCACCGGAGGGTTGTAAAACACAAATGTCTTCTCCGCCGCCGGAGCGCCGTTCGCCGCCAGCACTTCCACTTCGTCTTCGATCAGCCGCGAAGCCAGCTCCCCCGGATTCGCAATCGTAGCGGAACAGCAGATGAATTGCGGCTTGCTGCCATAAAATCGCGCGATGCGCTGCAACCGCCGCAGCACGTTACACAAGTGGCTGCCGAAGACGCCGCGGTAGGTGTGCAGTTCGTCCACCACGATGTAACGTAGATTTTCGAACAACCGCGTCCACCGCGTGTGGTGCGGCAGGATGCCGGTGTGCAGCATGTCCGGGTTCGTCAGCACGATGTGGCTTTTTTCGCGAATGGCTTTCCGCGCATCGCTGGGGGTGTCACCGTCATAGGTGAATACGCCCACGCGATTCTCCAGCCGCTGGTTCAAGTCGTGGAGTTCCGCCAACTGGTCCTGCGCAAGCGCTTTGGTGGGGAAGAGATACAACGCCCGCGTGTCGTCATTCGCCAGAATCGCATCGAGTACTGGCAGGTTGTAGCAAAGCGTTTTCCCCGAAGCCGTCGGCGTTACGATCACCACGTTCTTCCCCGCGTGCACGGCTTCCGCGGCCGCTGCCTGGTGCGTGTAGAGTTGCCGGATCCCCTTGGCGTTATAAGCCGCACGAAGGTCCGCGTGCACCCACCCTGGAAATTCGGCCCACTGCGCTTCCCGGGCAGGATAGTGGCGCACCGCCGTCAGGATTTCCCCATCGCGGTCACGCGCAGCAAAGGTGTCCAGCACCTGGGTGACTCGAGCGAGGGAGGAGGAACTTCCCGCCCTGGCCAGAGAAAACACGTTGCTTGCCATCGTTGAGTCTCCAGCAAAGCACAAATAATTCGCCTTTTGTTCGCTTAGGCTAGCATCCCGTCGCGTGCGACGCAATACGCAAACTGATTGCGGCCGCAAAATGTGCATCGCTCCTACAGGGTGTGTTACGATTCGAGAAAGATGAATGCAAAAACAAGTGCTGCGCTCGAAATCGCTCTTGCTTGCCCCATTTGTGGCGGGAAACTGATCACGCTGCCGGACCAGGTGACCTGTGATAATTGCCGCCACGCCTTTCCCGTAGACGGCGGAATCCCACAACTTTTTTGGCAGAACGACTGGCCGGCCGATAAACCGGATGTCACCCGCGTCATGCAGGCGTTTTACGAAAAAACGCCGTTCCCAAATTACGATGACTTTGATTCAGCCGAAGCGCTCCGGCTGAAAGCGCGCCGCGGGGTTTTCGCAAAGCTGCTGGATGAGCAGATCCGCCACGGCTCTTCTATTCTGGAAGTCGGCTGCGGCACCGGGCAACTGAGCAATTTCCTGGGAATGACCTGGGGCCGCACGGTGATCGGCGCCGATGGTTGCCTGCACTCACTGCAACTCGCCGAAAACTTCCGCCGTGAAAATGAAATCAAAGGCACTAAATTCCTACAGATGAATCTGTTCCGCCCGGTGTTCCCGCAGGAGAGTTTTGACTTTGTTGTATGCAACGGCGTGTTGCACCACACCAGCGACCCGTACCTGGGCTTTCAGACCATCGGCAAGCTGGTGAAACGCGGTGGGTTCATTCTGATTGGGCTCTACAACAAGTACAGCCGCCTGGCGACCGATTTTCGCCGCTGGATGTTCCGGGTCTCCGGCGATCGCATGCAGTTTCTGGATCCCCAGATCAGGGACCGCGCCGCGAACCAAGGACGCAAGGATGCATGGTTTCTCGACCAGTACAAAAATCCCCATGAATCGAAGCACACGTTCGGAGAGGTGCAGGGCTGGTTCAGGGAAAATGGCTTCGAGTTCATGAACAGCATTCCCAAAGCGCAGGGTGAGAGTTTTGCAACAGGCGAAAAGTTGTTCGAGCCCCATGCTCCCGGGACGGCCTTGAATCATTTCCTTGTGCAGACCGGCGAAATGTTGGTCGGTGGCCGCGATGGCGGCTTCTTCATCATGATCGGCAAGCGCCTGTAATCCTGCCATCAAGCTCGCATGATGTGACGAACTCCCTCAAAACGCGGTACTCTTTTCTTTACAACATTTATTTGGAGAAAGAATGAACGAAGAAACTCCCGTAGCTGCGGATGCGGCGCCGAAGCGCTCTGGCCTGAAGTCTTTTCTTTATTTTCTGAAACTCTTGATTGGCAATTTCCTGCTGTTCGCCGTGCTGATTGAACTCGTCTGCCTCGTCTATATCAATGTCACGGATTGGCATTCCAGCAAGCCCACCTATCACGTCAACTACAACAATTTCTGGGCCGACATCAATCCCGACTTCGGCGTCTGGCACCGCCCCAACGGGCATTTCTATCACCAGGGCGGCTGTTTCAGCGTGCAGTACACCACCAACAGTTATGGCGCGCGCGACGTTGAGCGCAGCCTGCACTCTTCGAAGCCGCGCACCGTCGTCCTTGGAGATTCCATGATTGAAGGCCTAGGCCTGGCCGACCAGGACCGCCTGACCAACATCCTTGAGAAGGACACCGGGCGCGAGTATCTGAATTTCGGCACCAGCGGAGATTTCGGCCCGCTGCAATATGTGCTGCTCTACAAAACGCTGGCCGCGAAATTCGATCACGATACGGTCGTTGTCGGGCTGCTTCCCGACAATGATTTTCATGATATGTCGCTCGAATGGGGCAAGGTCCACCACGCGGACCGCTACCGCCCCTATTACGCCGACGATTTCTCCATCGTCTACACCAATCACGTGAAACCCAGGGCCGGCGAAGGCCTCTGGGACCGCCTCGAATCGTACATGCGCGCTTATCTGGCCTCTTACCACGTTGGCCAGTTTCTCTACTCCAGCATGTACTGGCGGATGGCGCCGCCGTATTCCGGCTATAACGACTTCAACAATGCGGATGTCGCCCGGCTGAAAAAAGCGCTCGACGACATTCACGCCACCGCGGACGCACACCACGCCCGCATGGCGGTAGTTCTGATCCCCACGTCCAATGATTTTGTGAGATTGAAGCAATCAGGAGCGAATCGGCTTGGGCCAGTGGTTCTCAGTTGGGGCCAGGAAAAAGGCGTTCCCGTGAAAGACCTTTTGCCGGATATGGACGCGCGCTCCGGCGGAAATTTCCGCACATTCTTTCTGAGTTGCGACGGGCACTGGACGCCAAAGGGCAGTAAGGTGGCGGCGGAAATTCTCGAGCCCTGGTTAGCGCAACTCGACGCAAGCCCAGCGAAAAACTAGCTCTAGCAAGTGTCATCCTGAGGCTATCCGATGAGGATGGCCGAAGGATCTCAACCATTGGATCTTGTTCGAATTCCCAGTTGAGATCCTTCGAGCGCAAACGGCGCGCCCTCAGGATGACAAGTTATTTTTGTTGGGCTTTGACAACCAATTCATCGTCACTCGTGAGAAATACAAACTAGGACGGTTTTTCGATCAGGAAATTTCCGAGCACCAGGCAATCCATCTGGCTGCGGGAGAACGTGCTGTAGGCATTCGCCGGCGTGGTCACGATCGGCTCGCCCCGCAAATTAAACGAAGTGTTGAGAACCACGGGAACGCCCGTGGCCTGACCGAAGCGCTCGATCAAACCGTAGTAGAGCGGACTCTGCTCGCGGTAAACCGTCTGCACGCGCGCGGAGCCATCCACGTGGGTAATCGCGGGTAGCGTGGCGTGATGCTCCGGCTTCACCGGCGTCACGTAGAGCATGTAGCGCAGCGGATACTGATTTACCGCATCGCCCAATTCAAAATACGTCGGCGCAGCCTCTGCAACGACCGATGGCGCGAACGGGCGATAAGGTTCGCGGAATTTAATTTTCGAATTGACGATGTCTTTCATGTCCGCGCCGCGAGGATCGGCCAGGATACTGCGATGCCCCAGCGCGCGAGGCCCCCACTCGAAGCGCCCCTGATACCAGCCCACCACCTTGCTGTTGGTCAGGAAATCCGTGGTGCGGTCAAGTAGCTCGTCGGTGCTGCCTGCCTCGTGGAATGGAATATTTTCGCTTTCGAGGAACGAACGGATCTCGGAAGCGCCGTATTCCTGTCCCCAGTAGGCGTGCTCCATCCGAAACGACCGCGGCTTGCCGAGCACGGAATGGTAGGCCCAAAGCGCCGCGCCAAGCGCTCCTCCTGAATCTCCCGCCGCGGGTTGAATGAACAATTCGTCGAAGCCCGATTCGCGCAGCATTCTTCCATTCGCCACGCTATTCAATCCCACACCGCCCGCCACGCAAAGCTTTTTGAGTCCCGTCTGCTTGTGAAGATTTTTGGCCATGCCCACCAGCAGATCTTCCGTTACGCGCTGAATGCTGGCCGCGATATCCGCGTAGTGCTCGTTCACCCGGCATTGCGCAATGTAATCCGCAGGCTTCTTCCCGAAATATTTCGGGAAGCCCGTCGACTCGGTGAAAAAGGGCGTCTCTCTGGGCCGCGGCTCGCCGAAAAGTTCCACCAGCTTCGGGGTGTACATGCGATCGGTGGCGTAGTGGAAGCAGAAGTAATCCATGTCCAGCGAGAAAGAACCGTCTTCGTTCTGCTTCACCGTCTTCCAGACTTTGTCGACATAGCGCGGTGTGCCATACGGTGCCATGCCCATCACTTTGTACTCGCCTTCGTTCACTTCGAAGCCGAGGAACGCCGTGAATGCGCTGTAAAGCAGTCCGATCGAATGCGGAAACTCAATCTGCCTGGTCAACTGGATTTGCGTGCCGCGGCCAACGCCACAGGCCGCCGTCAGCCACTCGCCGACGCCGTCGACGGTCAGAATCGCCGATTCCTCGAACGGTGAACACAGGAAGGCGCTCGCCGCGTGCGAAAGGTGGTGCTCAGAAAACAGCACGCGGTCGCGGCTGATACCCAACTCTGACTGCAGAGTGCTGGCGATCCACAGCTTGTCCAGCATCCAGCCAATCATGGATTCGCGGAATACTTTCCAAGATTGCGGATAGGTTTGCAGGACGCTAATCAGCAGCCGGTCGAGCTTCTTAAACGGCCGCTCGTAAAAAACCACGTAGTCCAGGTCTTTGGCTTCGATTTTCGCTTCGCGCAAGCAAAACTCGATGGCGTGCTTCGGGAAGCCAAAGTCGTGCTTGACGCGGGAAAAGCGTTCTTCTTCTGCGGCGGCGACAAGTTGGCCGTCGCGCAGAATCGCAGCGGCAGCATCGTGGTAATAACAGGAAATTCCAAGAATGTGCATCAGCTATTGCCTGTGGGCCCAGTCGATGTCGTGAACTTCGGCGGGATGCTCAATCCAATTCGTGGGGCGATGCTTGATGCGCAGCGGATCGGAAAACAGGCGGACCACCATGCCAAAGGGAAGGACCGCGACGACGTAGATAATCGTCAACACCACGCGCGCCTGGAAATTCCCGATCTTGTGAGCCAGGCGTTTCCACGCGTTCCAAAGAGTTTTCAGGTTTTCGACAAGAATATTGGCCATAGCAGCGCGATTCGCCTAAAAGAGGGCGTAGACGAACGGCGCGAGAGCCGAGCTTTGTCCCAGAACGATAAGAACGGCGGTGAAGAGCACCACCAGGATCACCGGCAGCATCCACCAGCGCTTATTGCGCGCAAAAAAGGAGAGCAACTCTCCCGCGATGCCGAGCCGGCGCGAAGCCGTACTGAAAAAACCCATGAAATCTCCCTCAGAGGCAAATTGGACTGGAGGCCCGAACTACTAATTTAACACACGGGTTACGGCGCGGCAAAGCGCACTTACGCTCATTCGCCTAAAGATTCATCGTTTTCGTTGAATGTTTTCGAGGTCGTTTTCCTCGGAGTCTTTGTTGCCGGGGAAGAGAGGTGGCGTTTCTTACTCCGCCGCCTTCGCGGCCAAAGTCTCGATCACCGCAATGTTCGGCAGCAGCTCCGCTGGCAGACCATGCCTGGACTGCAGATAAGTTGGCGCGTTGTAGGAAATCCAGCTCTTGCCCGCGGCATCTTCGGCCACAAGAATCTTCAGTGGCAAATCCAGCGCAGCGCTGGGTGCCGCCAGCATCAGCGGCGTCCCGGCTTTTGGGTTTCCAAAGATCAGCAGCTTAGTGTTCGGCATTTTCAGTCCAGCGCTCGCCGCCTCGCCGCTGTGATCCACTACCACAAACAATTTCACGCCCTTCGCCTGCAGGATTGCTTGCAGCTTGCCCACAGTCTCGTCCACCGGGTGGTTGCTGGGTATCCGCACAATTCCGCTTTCCGCGCTTGTCGCCATCGGTTTCTCCTCCCTGATAGATGCATGAACCAGGGCGCTTGGATTGGCGAAAATCAGGTATCCGGCCATCACCAGGCCCAGGATAACCAGCGCGGCGGCGACCCCGATCACCAGCCGCGGACTGCGCAAATAGAGCGACTCGCCCGCTTCCAATTGCTTCAGCATCCGCAAATGCCGCAACGTGGACAGCAGGCACAGGGACACTCCCATCAGGATCAGCGCGATTCCGATCCACAGCGAAATCCCGTACGATCTCACCTGGAAATCGGGTTGTAGGTGGTTGAACTCCTGCAGAAACAGCCCGAACCGCGCCAGCACAAACCCCAACCCCATCAGGGCGATGCCTGTGCGAATCCACGCCAGCACCGTCCGTTCTGCAGCCAGATAGTCGGTCGCACTGCCTTGCATGGGCATCCTCCAGGCCTTCCCGAAACCTCGGCAACATAGCTCCCCGGTTGCCGAATGTAAAGCGTCTCATGCGCACCATCAGTCTTGTGCTCAACTGGAAAATGGCGGGAACAGAACATCCTTTCGTGGTGTCTGAAACAATGTGCTGCTTTTCGGCGTATCTTCAGGGCGTAGGCTCGCTGCTTGGGTTCGACTTATGCGTGCCGTCCAACTCCGAGAGGAGCGACATGTCTATGGCCGTGGGGGAATTCGGGCCTCGCCGTCCCGATCGCCGCAAGGCGCCTCGCTACCCGTATCAGGCCAGCCTCGAAATCGAATGGGGTTCCGCACGCCTGAAGGCCCGTACGCGCGATATCAGCGTCGGGGGCATGTTCATCGAATCCGAAGATGTCCTCTGGGTTGGGGCGGGATTCCGGGCACAACTGGTCACCGACCGTCCCGTATGGCTGGAATGCTCCGTCAAGCGCGTAGAGCCCGGCCTGGGCATGGGGGTGGCGATTGCACTCCCTGAAGATCAGAGCAGTGATCCCTATCAGGAAATCCTCGCAAAGCTCGCCGAAAACGGCTAAGGCTTTATACTGTTTTCCATGACCCACTGTCTGGATTGTGGCTCCGAACGCGCGAGCGATCAGTGCCCCGTCTGCGGATTGACCTCTGCCGCCGCGGAACTCGTGTTCCGCCGCCGCCTGATCCGCCAGATGACCGTGTTTCTTGCCGGTTCGCTCCTGTTTCCGTACGTCAGCCAGATCTATCCCCCACTGGACCTTGACGGCATGTTGGTCTTTTTCGGGCTGGTGTTCTTTCTGACGCTGGCGTTGGCCATCGTGCTGGAGAGCCGCGCCCGCGCGCGCAAAGAAATTGAGGTCTTGCGGCACCTTTTTAGCGGGCTGATTCCGATTCCGTTCATTCTTTTGACCGCGCTGGTCTTGAACGGGCGGCTGGACTCGCCCAGAAACGTCGCTTATCACGCTGCGGTGGTGGAGAGCCGATACCAGATGAAAGGCGTAGTGCGCGGCACGCGGCGCTTGTTCGTGCCATCCTGGCGCGCGGGGCATCGTTTTGAGCGGCTGGCCGTGGATTCGGACGATTACGACCGGTTCCGTCCGGGCGACGCCGTCAACGTCGGGGTCGCTCCCGGCGCTCTCGGCATTCCGTGGTTTTACGGTGTGTATCGCCGGTCAGATCAAAGTTCGCGATGATTTCTTCAGTACAACGGCTCGCGATTGAGTCCCAAGGGAATCTGCAATTCGAGAACGTGGCCGGTTTTCCCAAAGCGAAACGTCACCCGCTGCATCGAGCCGATGTTGCGCTCTTTCCACTCCACCACTTCAATCGGCTTCTCCGGAATGTCCGCATACGACCATTCCGCTGAATCGCCGTGCACCGTGATTTTCTGCGGATCGATGTCGTACACCTCTTCATCCTGGATCTTCACCAGCATGTAGCGCTTCCAGAGCCGTACCAGCAAAATACCCTTTTTCTCGGAATGGTAAATGTTCCAGGAATTTGGCGCCTGATCGTTAAAGCGCACGATCGCAAATTCCACCGATTTCCACGTCACCTTTCTCGGCGCTTCAGTCTGGGCTGCCGCCAAACATGGCAAGAGCAGCAGAGAGAGCACGGCGCCAAGTACGCGCGGCGAGGTCAACAGGTCAATCTTCACTTTCTGGAAACGCTTTCGCGCCACAACGCGCCACATTCCCACAAAGTGAAACCCATCTTTGATAGGGCTGTTTTCATTCTCGGCATCCTCGGGTATGCGTACGAGCAGTGTACGACAGGTCCGCCAGTCCGGAAAACGCAGTGTCCGTTAGTTGGGGAACCGCATCTTTTTCAGCAATTCAACGTAACGCGGGTCCCCGCGCAGGCTTTTCATGAGCGGATTGGAGTTGAATTCGGGGAGCCCGGGATCTCGTTGTTGAAAAGCGCGGTCCAGCCACTTGAACGCCTTCTCAGTTTCTTGGCGATAGGCGTACGCCTCGGCGATTTGATACGCGCAGTCGTTTTGATGGGTGGCGATAAGTTTATTCAGGGTACGGTCTGAGTCCTCTCGGCGCTGAAGCGCATAGTAGGCCATGGATTCTCCCGACAGTTTCTCCCATTCGCCGGTTTCCTTTTCCATTTCCGCCAGAGACTCTTGTTGGTGTCCCTCCAAGAGGAGAATCGTGCCGCGAGTGAGGTGGAGAGAGGAAAGTTGCGGATTCAATTCCTGAGCCCTTTGTAGCGCAGCGTTTGCTTCGTCGAATCGGCCCAACAAGAAGAGTTCGTAGCCTAACGCCAAATGAAAATTGGCTCTCAACGGGTCGAGGGCAATGGCCTCCCTCCGCAGCTCAATCGCTTTTTCCAATTGCCCGAGGTTCCTGGCTAAGTAAGCGCGATTGCCTAAAACGGTGGCGCTACCCGGCTCCAACACCCCCGCCTTCTTCAAGGA
>Ga0210402_10000924_pt1 | contig 31481 bp, 32 predicted proteins | sample IncBWC7MmetaG_FD_161055 | JGI IMG/M metagenome (GOLD analysis project Ga0210402, IMG submission 161055) | Forest soil microbial communities from Barre Woods Harvard Forest LTER site, Petersham, Massachusetts, United States - Inc-BW-C-7-M | ecosystem: Environmental > Terrestrial > Soil >...
TGGCCGCAGACTCCACGTTTTCGCGACGAGGCGTGGAGTCTGCGGCCATCTCGACGACGACATGCAACAATTTAGCGATGGAATTGCCGAGCACGTTGATGGGCGTTCTGATCGCGGCATTTGCCATACTCCCGGGTCTCCCCGGCGACAAGCTCTATTCGTTCTTCGTCGGCTCGGACTGGCGCGAGGACAAGTGGTCCAGAACGCTGCGGCTCTTGGCGTTTAGCCTCTTTGGCCTCGCGGGATACTCACTTGTTGCAACGCGCATCGGGGCGCCGTTGCCGCAATATGTCTCTGCGAAGGCGCTCGAACAGTTATCTCCGGGCCAGCTTGGCACATTCGGCGGGGCATTCCTCGGTCATGTCTGCGGCGCGACATTCTTCGGTCTGGTGGCCGGCTTTGGAACTCGACTGCTTGCTCGCCTATCTGCAAGATCCGCGTATTCAAGTGCATGGGACCAGTTCATCAATTCTTCCGTGAAAGGCCATTGGGTGACGGTTGGTTTGAACAACGGGGATGTTTACGCTGGCTACGTCGACAAGGCGGACGTATCGGTGGCAGCCACGGAACGCGATCTCATTCTTCGTGAGCCGGCGCTATACGATCAGCGTTTGACGCGCTATCGTGCGCTTGGGTATCAATCACTGTTTCTGCTCGGGAGTACGATCGCTTCCGCCGCGGTTGTGACGGATGCTGCCGCAGACCAACGGATCACGGCGATTGGCGAATCGCTCTTCGTGGAGGATAACGACAATGGCGTCGAACACAGATAACGGCGTAGCGCATAGCGATCGGGGCCGCGGTTGGATCGACGGCAGGAAGAGTGTCTCGAGTCCGGCCCCTCCAACGAGCAAGCCCCAAGTTGCTGCGCCACCGCCGCCGCCAACGCCAAAGGTCAAGAGCTAAGGGCCAGTAAGTGTAGCGAAACTGCTACGTTCGCGGTCGTGCCAGCATCCCCTCAATCTGCCCCCGCGACTGATCGAGCAGCGTCTCTTTCGCCCGCACGCCCAACCCGGCCGTCTCGATCGGGGTGCCAACGCGGATCGTCACCACTCCCGGGGTGATCCTCTTCGCGCCGACTCGGAAAACTTCGTATGTTCCGTCGATCGCCAGCGGGAGGATCGGCAGCTCCGAGCGGATGGCAAGGAGGAACGCGCCGCGCTGGAAGGGGCGCATGGCCAGTTCGTGGGAGCGCCCCTCCTCCGGGAAGATGACGATCGTGTTGCCTTTGCGGATGCGCTGCACGGCAAGGTCGAACGACTTCACCGCCGTGCGCCGGTTTTGGCGGTCGATGGGGATGAAGCCCGCCCGGCCGATGGCCCAGCCGAAGATGGGGATGCTGAAGAGACTCTTCTTGGCCATGAAACGGATCGGTTGCGGAATCGCCGCGAAGATGCAGGGGATGTCGAAGTACGAGTGGTGGTTGGCGATGAGGATGTAGCGCCTGCCGCGGTCGATGGTCTCGATTCCATCGCCGCGAATCTCGATGCCGGCGGCCCAAAGGAGCAGCCGGGCCCAGAGCCGGATCACCGGATCGATGAGCGGCGAGGAGGAGGAAAGAATAGCGATGACCATCACGGTCATCGCCAGCGGGATCGTCACCACGATAGCCACGGTCGCGGCCCAGATGGTTCGGAGCATGAGGGCGCATCTTATGCGCCTTCGGCGCGTTGTCGGTTGTCGGTTCTCCGTTTCTGAGGTCGAGGATCCGAGGTTCGGGTGTCGGGATGACTCCAAACCACCATGAATGAGCGATCCTCCCCGAGCACCGACAACCGAGAACCGAGAACCGAGACCCACCGACAACCGACAACGCACAAAGCGCCGCCTCCCCGGTGCTACAATTCGCGGCCTCGCAAATGATCCCCGTCCAGGTCTTTTCAACACAATCGTCCAAAGGAGAAAGACGTGCCCGATAGCATGACCGCGGCGGCGGTGCTCGATGAGCCTCTGACCGGCGCCGCCTCGACCGTCAACGACTGCACGATCCACGTTGCCACCGTCAACGGCTCCGGTTCCATGTCGTCCAACAGCGTCCTGATGCGCTCCATCTTTCAGATGGGCGTGCCCGTCAGCGGGAAGAACATGTTCCCGTCGAACATCGCCGGCCTTCCGACGTGGTTCACGATCCGGGCGAACAAAGACGGCTGGATCGCCCGCAAAAAAGAAGTCGACATCATGGTGTGCATGAACGCCGCGACCGCGCGCGAGGATGTCGAGGCGCTGCAGCCGGGCGCCGTCTGCATCTACGACGCGCCGCTGAATTGTAAAAACATCCGCAACGACGTCACCTTCTTCGAGGTCCCCTTCGCCAAGCTGGCCGGCGAGCTGTCGCAGGACTCGCGGCTCCGCAAGCTGCTGACGAACATGATCTACGTCGGTATCGTGGCCGAGCGCCTCGGCATCGACCGCGACGAGATCGTCAACGCCATCGGCAAGCAGTTCAAAGGGAAGAAGAAGGCAATCGATCCGAACGTCGCCGCCATCGACAAGGGGATCGAGTTCGCGCGGGAGAACCTGCCGAAGCAGCATCGCTGGCGGATCGAGCGGATGAACGCCACGGCCGGCAAGATCATCATCGACGGCAACGCCGCCGCCGCCATCGGCGCCATGTTCGGCGGCGTCACGGTGGTGACCTGGTATCCGATCACGCCGTCGTCGTCGCTCTGCGAATCGCTCATCGATTACATGAAGGAGCATCGCATCGGCCCCGACGGCAAAGCCACCTTTGCCATCGTTCAGGCCGAGGATGAGCTGGCGGCGATGGGGATGGTGCTGGGGGCGGGATGGGCGGGAGCGCGATCGCTGACCTCCACCTCCGGCCCGGGTATCTCGCTGATGGCTGAGTTTGCAGGCCTCGGCTACTTCGCCGAGTTGCCGGGCGTGATCTGGGACATTCAGCGCGTCGGCCCGTCCACGGGCCTGCCGACCCGCACCGCGCAGGGCGACATCTTCGAGGTCTACTACCTCTCTCACGGCGATACGCAGCACATCGCGCTGATCCCATCGACGGTGGCCGAGTGCTTCGAATTCGCGGGCGAGGCGCTCGATCTGGCGGAGATGTTCCAGACGCCGATTTTCGTCCTCTCCGATCTCGACCTCGGCATGAATAACCACATGTCGGATCCATTCGTCTATCCCACCAAACCGTACCGCCGCGGCAAAGTGCTCGATGCCAGGCAGCTCGAGGAGCTCGGCGGGAAGTGGGGACGCTATCTCGACGTCGACGGCGACGGCATTCCTTTCCGGACGCTTCCGGGGACCGATCATCCGATGGCGTCGTACTTCACGCGCGGCTCCGGGCACGACACGCACGCGCGCTACTCGGAGAAGCCTTCGGACTACAAAGGCACCGTCGATCGGCTGGCGAAGAAGCACGACACCGCCAGGCAGTTCGTGCCGCAACCGGTCATCGACCGCCGCCCCAAGGCCACCATCGGATTCATCGCCTATGGAACGACGGATGTGGCGCTCGAAGAGGCGCGTCACCAGCTTCGCAGTGAGCACGGTGTCGAGACGAGCTACCTCCGCTTGCGGGCATTGCCGATTACGGCGGACGTGAAGGCATTCGTCGAAGCGCACGAGCGCGTCTACGTCGTCGAACAGAATCGCGACGGCCAGATGGGCGATCTCATCCGGTTGGACGTTGGCGATATCCAGCACAAGCTGCGCAAAATCCTGCACTACACCGGTCTGCCCTGCGACGCGCGCTCGATCACCGACTCGCTCCTGCAGATGGAAAACGATGGCATGCGCGTCCTTCGCATCGGCCTCGGCACCGAAGCAACGACGCAGACGATCGGGGAGGACTAAGTCATGGCGGAAAGCACCCTCAAACTACCCAGCGAAGCAACCGCACCGAAGGAAAACCGGATCGGCCTGAAAGCACTCGACTACCAGGGCGGCAAGTCGACGCTCTGCGCCGGTTGCGGGCACGACGCCGTCAGCAACCAGATTGTCCGCGCCTTTTACGAGATGAACGTGAAGCCGGAGAAAGTGGCCAAATTCTCCGGCATCGGTTGCTCTTCCAAGACGCCCGCGTACTTCCTCGGCCGCGCGCACGGCTTCAACAGCGTCCACGGCCGCATGCCGGCCGTCGCCACCGGCGCCATGCTGGCCAACCACCACCTCATCAGCATCGGCGTTTCCGGTGACGGTGATACCGCCTCCATCGGTCTCGGCCAGTTCATGCACCTGGTCCGTCGCAACATCCCTCTGATCTACATCATCGAGAACAACGGTGTGTACGGCCTGACGAAAGGGCAATTCTCGGCCACCGCCGACGAAGGCTCGAAGCTCAAGACCGGGGTCATCAACGACCTCCCGCCAATGGACCTCTGCGCCCTGGCCGTGGAGCTCGGATGCGGCTTCGTGGCGCGTGGCTATGCCGGCGATCCGAAGCAGATGATCAACATCCTCAAAGCCGCCGTCGCTCACGACGGTCTGGCGGTCATCGACGTCATCTCCCCCTGCGTCACCTTCAACAATCACGACGGCTCGACAAAGGGCTACGCGTACTCGAAGGAGCATGACGAGCTGCTGCACCAGATCGGCTTCGTGCAGTCGTACGAACAGATCGAGATCGACTACGAGCCCGGCACGGTCCGCGAAGTCACGCTGCACGACGGCTCCCGCCTGCTCCTGAAAAAACTCGAAGAGGACTACGACCCATCGAGCGCCGTGCAGGCCCTCCAGCGCTCGCACAAAGCCATCGAAGACGGCGCCATGCTCACCGGCCTGATTTACCTTCGTCCCGAGAAGAAGAGCTTCATCAGCCTGCTGAACATGAGCGACAAGCCCCTCTGGTCGTTGACCGAAGCGGAGACAAGACCGCCGAAAGAGGCGCTCGACCAGATCATGCAGGAGCTGATGTAGCCGGTTACGGCCCGTTCCTTGCTCAGCAATACGGCATGAGCAATGACGAAAAAGGTGCCACCGAAGAAGACATGCAGAAAATCCATGTGATCCGCGGCGCGGAAGTCCTCGGTTACGAGGGGGCCGGCCGCGAAGAGCACAGCGGCGAAAACTCGCCGACCAAAGCGAAGGATCAGCACGACGAGCTGGCGGACAACAAGCCGGAAGACCTGCGGTAGTGGGCGGTTGCGCGGTTACGAGGTCTCGCGGTCTGACCTTGATGGGACCGCGCCATTTCGAGCTCTGCAACCGCGAGACCCCGCAACCGCGAGACCGCGTAACCCCGCCTACTGCTTCTTGAGCGCCGCCAGTCTGCTCTTCGCCTGTGCGTGCTCGGCGGAGATTTTCAGTACGTCCTCGTAGCAACCTTGCGCGCGGGAGGCCAAACCTTCGGTGCGATAGAGATCGCCGAGGGAGATCAGGGCCTCGACCGAATTCGGATCGAGGGACAGCGCCCGCTGAAAACTCTCGGCCGCCTCGCGGCGCCACTTCGGATTGCGCTCCTGGCATGCGCCGAGGAGATGCCAGGCCTCGGCGTGATCGGGTGCGAACGTCACCGCCTGTTTCAGCAGAATGATCGCACCGTAGTAGTCGCCGGTCGCGCTGAGCTCACGGGCGCGTTGAAAGTTCTGATTGGCGATCGACCGCTGGGCCTGCCGCCGATCGAGATCATCACCGGCGCCGCGTACCGACCGCTGCTCCAGAAGCTTGTCGTAGGCTTGCCGCCGTACGGGATGTTCGAGGGCGGCCGACGCCTCATCGAGCCGCCGGTTGATCGCCGCCAGCGCCTCTTTCACGACCGGCGGAAACGTCGCCTCGGCGTACTGCCGCCGCTTCACATCGAGCGAGCTCACGATCTGTCCTCGGGTAGCGGCACGCGGCACCTCTAGAAGCTGATAGTGATCCATCGACGGCAACCGCCTGGATAGCGCCACGGCACGCAACGACCGCTGATCGTTCGAGCCGATGGCGGCGAGCAGCTCGAGGTCCCGCTGCATGTCGCTCGCGTCGGCCGCCGCCGGCCGCGAGGAGTGATCGACCACGCCAAACAGCCCGAGCGTCATCATGGCGATGACCACGCGCGCCGCGGTCACCGAATCATTCGTGAACTGCTTCAGGAACGTCTCGATCGCTTGCGGCTGGACCAGCGAATCGGCGATCTTCCGCTCCGCGTCGGTCAGGGGAATGGTGTCCAGGACGCTTCGTGCGTCGCGTTCGGGTTCAATCTCGCGCTTCAAATCACCGAGCGACCGCCGCAGGACCAGGCCGTTGGTAATGGCGCGGATGCCGTCCAGCACCACGGCCGGCGTCGACGTCAGAAAGACGCGCTTCTCCGGTTCGATGGCGTGATCGTCGTTGAACGCCGCTGTTCCTTCGTCGAGAGAAAAGAGCGGCACAAACTGCTGCGTCATCCATTCACGCAGCAGGGTCTGTCGCGTCGACATATCGAGCAAGCCCAACTCGTGAAACGTGGCGGCGGCCTCGGTCGGATCGACACTGGCCAGCGGCAGAGCCCGATCGCCTGGAAGGATCCCGCGGCGGCTGAGGAAATCGGCCAGAGAATCCTCCGGCGCCGCCGAGGTGATCAGCGCCAGCTCGCCCTGCGACCAGTACAAAGTCCTCCGCAGAGGAGCATGAACGATCGTCAGCGATCCCGTCCTCCGCCCTTGTAAAATTTCGCCTACGATGGTGGCGAAAGGTGTGACCTCGATCCGCTCCAGATTCACGCTGCTTTCCTAATCCTTTGACGGTGCTTTTAGCACAGATATGGCACGAAACGGGCTCTCACCGGTCACGTCTTACTAGTAATGAGACCCGAATAGAGGCTTCCAGAATGCGCAGTCTGCGGACAGTGTTCCCCTCTGCCGAGTGATGACCATGAGACTGATGAAGAAGTGTGTGTTGCTGCTGCTGGCGCTCCTGGCGTTCAGCGTTGCCGCTGGTGCTCAGGAGACCGCGGACGATCCCTACGAGTTCATCCTTGCCAAGCTCGCCGCCGACGATGGCCGGTTCGATGAGGCTCTTTCACGCCTCGACAAGATCGTAGCGAAGAATCCGCAGAATGCGGTCATTCTCTACGAACGGGCCCTGATTCTCATCGACGCCTCGAAGATCGACACCGCGGAAGCGGAGTTGCGCAAGGTGGTAGCGCTCCAGCCGAATTTCTACGACGCCGAGCGCGTCCTCGGCCGAGTCCTCCTCGACCGCGCCGGCACCGACCGCGTCAAAGTCGACGAAGCCCTCGTCCATCTTCAGAACGCCTTCCGCATCTATCCCGACGACCTCGGCACCGGTATGGCCATCTCGCAGATCTATCTCGTCAGCGGACGCCCCGCCGAGGCGGAGAAAGTTCTGGCCTCGATGCTCGAGCGCGCTCCTGATCAGCGCGGTCTCAACTACAGCTACGCGCAGGTGCTGACGAAACTCGGCCGCGGCGCCGAGTCGCTCAAGTACCTGGAACGCGCCGTCGAAGTCGATCCGACCTTCGGTCTGGCCATCCAGCAGCTCGTCGAGATTTATCAGAGCACCAACCAGTGGCAGAAAGCCGCCGAGGTGCTGCAGCCGCTGATCAACGACGATCCGACCAACCTCGATTTTCAGCGGCAGCAGGCCTTCTTCTATCTCCGCGCCGGCATGGCCGAAAAGGCACGCGCCCGCTTCGTGGAGCTGCTCGTCGTCGATCCGAAAGACACGCGCACCCAGTACTACCTCGCCGAATCGCTCAGCGATCTCGAGCGTTACGACGAGGCCGACCGCATCTACCGCCAGCTTCTGGAGAAAACGCCCGACGATCCCGATATTCTGGCCAGCTTCGGTCTGGGCCAGGTAGCCCGCAAGAAGTACGACGAGGCCGCGAAAACCTTCCGCACTCTGCTCGCCCTTCCGGATGCCGCGGAAGGCGTCCAGACACTGGCCAAAACGCAACTGGCGTTTATCGATCTTCAGAAAGGCAACTATCAGCAGGCCATCGATGCCGCGAAGCCGCTTTTCATCTTCCACGACAAGGTGAATCCGCAGGCCATCAACATCGCTCTCGACGCGATGAAGAGGCAGAAACGCTACGGCGATGCTGTGACGATGATGCAGCCTCTCGTCGACAAATACGCCTCTGACCCTTTCGTTAACGCGCGATACATCGAGATGCTCGCCCGCGCCGGCGATAAAGACCGGGCCCGCGTCGCTGCATCGACGCAGTCGAAGTTCGGCGTGCGCAATACGATTTCCGCGGCCGAGGCCTACGTGCAGGCCGACCAGTACGACCAGGCCATCGGTGTGGTGCGGGACGCGATACGCACGAAGCCGGACGATGTCGAGCTGCAGTTCGAGCTTGGCGCCGCGTTGGAGCGCTCGGGCGACAAGGCATCGGCCGAGGCAACGTTCCTGGCCATCCTCGAGAAACATCCCGAAAATGCCGGCACGATGAATTACCTCGGCTACATGTGGGCCGAGCAGGGGGTTCATCTCGATCGCGCCGCGGAAATTCTGAATAAAGCGGTGACGCTGGAGCCTGGCAACGGCGCCTATCTCGACTCGCTCGGCTGGGCCTACTTCCGCCAGGGCAAGCTCGATCTGGCCGAGAAGTACCTGAACAATGCGGCGCAGATTCTGCCGCGCGATGCCACGGTGCACGAGCACCTCGGCGATGTGCTCGCCAAGCGTGGCGATACGAACCGCGCCCTCTCGCTCTACCGCGTGGCGTTGACCCTCGATCCGGAGTCGAAGGATGAGGCCAAGCTCCGCTCGAAGATCGCCGAGTTGGAGAAGCTGCAGCAGGCCGGAACCACCCCGCGTTGATGCGCCGCTCGGTCGCTGTTCTCGGATTTGCGGCACTGCTCGCCGGTTGCCGGACGATTAGTCCGGCCGGCGAGGAGACGCCCGTGGCGCCACTGACGGCGACCTCGGCGGACGACGCGGCACGGCAGCTAGCCGCGCGGCGTGCGCAACTGACCAGCGAGAGAATCCTCCTGCACATCCGCGCCACCAAAGGTGAGCATGTCCAGTCGTTTCGTGCCCAACTCCAGGTCGACGGTCAGGGCCGTATGTTGCTGACCGCTTACACCCCGCTCGGAACGACCGCCGTCCGTCTTCACGCCTCGGGCGACGAGGTGACCTTCATCAATGACCTCGAAGATACGTGGTGGCACGGCAGCTCCGCCGAATTCGCCAGCACCTTCGGCTTCTTCGGTGCCACGCCCCCCTCGGCGATGGCGTTGCTGATGGCCGGTCTTCCCGCGGAAGAGAAGACCATCACGTACGACTACGCCGCCTCGGGGATCGCGCGCGCGACCGTCGGCGACGTCGTGGTCACGTTCACCCCTCCGGCCTATCCGGCGAAGAACGTTCTCATCGTTCGCGGCGCGCTCAAACTCGAGATTGAAACGTACCAGTCGGCGTTGACCACGGCACCCGTGACGAAGCCGGAGGTTCCGAGCGGCTACCGCTGCTGCGTTGCGCCGCGGCTGTAAGGGTCACCGGTATGTCATCCTTCGGTTGATGCTCACCGTCCCCGCCTACGCCAAGATCAACTGGTCGCTGCGCATCACCGGCAAACGGGCGGACGGCTTTCATGATCTGGAGACCCTCTTCCAGACCATTTCGCTGCACGACACCCTGACATTCACGGAATCCGATCACCTGTCGCTGACCTGCGACGATCCCACCGTCCCGATCGATGAGCGCAATCTCGTCCTTCGCGCGGCACGACTGCTCGGCGCGCCGCCCGTCGCCATCGATCTGCATAAGGAGATCCCTTCCGGCGGCGGCCTCGGCGGCGGCTCATCGGACGCGGCGTCGACGTTGATCACCGTGTCGGCGATGTTCGGAATCGACAAACCGCTCGCCGATCTCGCCCTGACGCTCGGCTCCGATGTGCCGTTCTTCCTAACCGGCGGCACCGCCTACGCCACCGGCCGCGGCGAGATCCTGACGCCGATGCCGCGCCAGGCCGGCATCCCGCTGCTTCTGCTGATGCCGCGGGAGCGGGTCAGCACCGCGCGCGCCTTCAGCAAGCTGCAGCGTTTTTCTCCGCCGCTCGGGATCGAGCGCTATCGCCAGATGACCGATGACGATCTCCTCTCGCACGCCGCCGAGCTGATCAACGATTTCGAAGAGCCGATCTTCGCGAGGCTGCCTGCGCTGCAGGCGCTGAAGATTCGGCTCCACGACGCCGGCGCCGCGTGGGCCGCAATGACCGGCTCGGGATCGACGATCGTGGGAGCATTTCGCACCGCGGAGGGTCGGGACGCCGCGCGCGAACGCTTCAGCGACGTTCGGACCGTCGCTGCCGAGACCGTCTAGGCACAGACAAGAGTGTCTGTGCCACATTGCCCGTCGGTATTTGCTGGAGTGTGGAGACTTCGCCGAATCCAATGTGGCACAGACACTCTTGTCTGTGCCTGGCGGCAAAGCCGCGCATTTCGTCGGCTGAACCGACAACCGATAACCAAAAAGACAACCCGGGATGGCACAGGCACTCTCTTGTCTGTCTCACCACATCGGCTTCTCCGGCGGCGGGTCGAAATCGAACGATCCCAGCAGCAGCCACCGCCGCGCCTCCGCCTCCCGCCCGGGCCGCCCGACCAGCGGCGTGGTGTAGTGCCAGAAGGGGAGGCGGTAGACGGCGATGCCGCTTCGGCCGTTCACGTCGTGGCTGGCCGAGAGGAAGCCGCGCTCTTCGTAGACGAGCTGCTGCGAGCGGACGGCATCGTTGGAAAACATGATGTGCAGGTCGACGAAACCGTTGCGCGACCCGGGACTCTCGGGATGGTGATCGTTGTGCGGACCGCTGTAGTCGCCCTGCTCGTAGCAGATGACCTGCCGTCCACATGACGACCCGCGTTCCAACGATTTGCCGACGACGGCCTCGGCGAATTTGAAGAACGATTCGGAGCGCATCATCTGCGCCAGCCCGATTCCGCGCGCGGCATCGAGCGCCTGCGATTTGCGCGAATTCAAGGTGGCTGTCTTCACGCGCACCGTTTTCTTCAGCGAGTCGGAGTAGTTCTTCCTCATCGACGCGATCCATTCTCGCGGGATCGGCGTCGCCATCCGGCGGATGATCGGATAGATGGCCCGGTCGAGCAGCTCGATACAACGCCGGGCCACGCGGTCATCGATGAGGTCGTCGAAGACGACGATCGGTGTGGCCCGTTTCGTGCGAAAGACGTCGAGTTGCGGCGGGTTGGCGATCAACCGCTGCCCGCGCTCGTTGAGGAGGTCGGCGAATTCGGACGGAAAGCTGTCCATGAGCCTGCATTCTACGTTACTTGACTAATCAACTAATGAGCAGTAATGTACCGCCTGTGACTCGCGACATCGTTCATGAACTAAAGCAGAACAAGCCCTTCCCGTCGAAGGCGCAGGAGGCGGCCGTGGCCCTGATGCGGACCGCGGACGTCCTTCGCCGGGTCATCGGCGCCATCGTCGAGCCGAACGGCATTACCGCGCAGCAGTACAACGTCCTGCGCATCCTTCGCGGGGCGGGGGAGCGGGGACTGCCGACGCTGGACATCGTCGAGCGGATGGTCGAGTCGACCCCCGGCATCACCCGCCTCATCGACCGCCTGGAGACGAAGAAGCTGGTTGCCCGGGAGCGCTGCCTCACCGATCGCCGCCAGGTTTTCTGCCGCATCACGGCGTCAGGATTGTCGCTCCTGACCGCGCTCGACAGGCCGGTCCTCGATGCCACCAACACCGCCCTTGGCATTCTGAAAAAAACCGAGCTCACGAGCCTCATCGATCTTCTCGACAGGACCCGCGAGCACAGCAACGAGCAGTTCATCGAAAGGAGACGTTCCCAATGAAGTTCCGTACTCTCGCAGTCGCAGCATTCCTCGTCACCGCATCGTCGCTCTTCGCCGACACGTTCAACGTCGATAAGGTTCATTCCGAGGCCACCTTCCAGGTGCGCCACATGATGAGCAAAGTCAGCGGCAAGTTCGACGACTTCAGCGGCAAGATCAACGTCGACCGCGCCAAGCCCTCGGCCTCATCGGTCGAATTCACCATCAAGACGGCCTCGATCAACACCAGCAACGCCGATCGCGACAAGGATCTCCGCGGCGCCAACTTCTTCGACGCCGACAAGAATCCTGAGATCACTTTCAAGAGCACGAGCATCGCTCCCTCGAAGAAAAAGGACGTGTACGACGTCACCGGCGACCTGACCATGCACGGGGTGACGAAGCACGTCACGCTCCCGGTCGAATTCACCGGCTTCGGCAAGGATCCCTGGGGCGGCGAGCGCGCCGGCTTCTCCCTGACCACGGCCGTCAATCGTAAGGACTACGCCATCAACTGGAACAAAGCCCTCGACAACGGCGGCGTCCTGCTGGGCGAGGAAGTGACGATCAATATCAACATCGAGGCGGTGAAGGCGAAGTAAACGCGGTTGCGCGGTCTCGCGGTTGCGGGGTCTCGCGGTGTTCGCTCGAAAGCTCGTCGTGTAAAGCCGAACACCCCGAGACCGCGCAACCGCGAGACCGCGAGACCCCGAGCCGCGGCGACCCCGCAACCGCGCTACCTCCCCACCACCCCCACCGCCCTCTCCGTCGCCGCCAGCAGCGCCTCGGGGCCAACCGGCGCGCCGGTGGCGTTCTTCATCCAGAGGTCAGGGGTCACGCTTCCCATGCGGGCCATCCGCTCGAACTCGCTGCCGATGGCGCCGGCCTTCTTCATCTGCTCTTCGATCTGGAAGGCGATCATGTGGCCGATCGGGTAGTCGGGGAGATAGAGGAACGAATCGACCATGTGCGCGTAGACGCCGAGGAGCGTCTCGTCGCGCAGATGGAAGACGGGAGCGTAGTAGTGGTTCCAGACATCCTTCGAAATCTGTACCACCGCATCCTTCAGCTCCGCCGGCGTGGCATTGGGATGGTCGTACATCCAGTGCCACATCCCCATATCGACCAGCGCCACGCCGGCGATCTCGTAGGCGCCCCAGAACTCGTTCAGCGTCTTTAGCGCGTCGCTCTCCGGCGACGGTTTGGCCAGCCCGAGCAGCTCCAGGTCGCGGTTCTGAAAGACGAACGCCAGCGCCTCGGTGAATGCGGTGTTGGGGACGCCGGACAGCAGCGTGTGATCGACGAGGTTCAGCGAGAAGGTCTGCTCGACGTTGTGCCCCATCTCGTGCACGGCGATGTTGTAGCCCTTGTAGTCCATCCCATCGGCGCCGACGCGCGTGCGGAGGTGAGGATGGTCGGCACGGCGCCCGGCCCCCATGGCGTGCCCCGATCCGCGCGCCGGATCGACGATGATGTTGTCCGCCAGCATCTTCGCCCGCTCCTCGGAAAATCCAAGCTCGCGGAACAGCCGCGGCATGTCGGCGTGATACGCCTCCGCGGTCGGATACTTCTTTCGAGTGAGGGCATCGAGCTGCGTGTCCGTAAAGCTGCCGCGCGGCCGGAAACCGTTGTACCAGATGTCGAACGGCTCCAACGGGCGGCCGAGACGTTTCTCGATCAACGCCGCCACCCGCGGCGCCAGCGGCGAGGAGACGATCTGTTCCAGCATCGCCTTCACCCGCGCCTCCGGCAGCTCGCGCTGTTCGTCGAACTTCCGCGCGATCAGCGTCGGCGCCGTCGGTGAGTAGGGATCGGCGAGCTTCGAGGCGTGGAAGACTTTGAGGATCGTCGCGTACCGCGCGTTGGCTTCGTGAACGGGAGCCTGCGGCGTGTAGTTGTCCGCGTCCGTGACGGCGGCCGGTTTGACGGCGTTCGTGGACGGATTCCAGTCGACGTTCGGGTTGTCGACGACGTCGTTCGGGATCGATTGATCGACGATCCGTTCCATTACCTTCTGAATCGTCCGCTGCTTGGCCAGGCCCGGCTTCCCTTCGCTGTACTCGGCCTTGATCTCGTCGCGCAGGTTCCAGTGCTCGAGCAGGCGCATCTTCGTCGGGAAAAGCCGCGCGCCGGTGTCGTCGACCAAGTGATGCATCCAGATGTTGTAGGTGGCCACGAACTGAGCCGCCTCGCCCCCCGCTTTGGCGATGGCCAGATTCACATCCGCCGGCACGCGCCGCGAGAAACGCTGCGCCAGCCGCGCCTCCGCCCACTGCCGGCGCGACCAGGAGTTGCCGTCTGTCAGTCTCTGTTCGAGCGTCGTCAGCGGAAAGTTGAGCAGGACCACGAAGGCCAGCTTGTTGGCGAAGAGGTCGTCGTTGAGATGTGCCGAGGGGTCGTAGCCGGCCATGATCTCGTCGAACGGGTAGATCGGACCGATGTCGAGGTCCGACTGTCGCCGCAGCTCCCGTCCGATCTCGAGCATGTGCCCGTCGAGCTGTTCGAAAGCGAGCTCCATCCGGTCGAAGAGTGCGTCGAGCGTCTTCGCGTCGCCCGCGAAGTTCGTCTTCGCAAACTCCGCGAACGCCGCCGCATCGCCATCCTCGGCGCGCCAGAAGCCGGCGATCTGCTTCAAGCCGCGCGTTGCACGCTCGCGCTGCCCCTCTCCGTACTTCGAGACCAGCTCGTTCGTGACGGTATCGACGGGAAGGGTCATCTGGGAGAGCGCGCTTCCGGCGATCGCCAGCGCGGCCGCGGCCATGAAAAAGGTTCGTGACACAGGAGCTCCTTTCGCTGCATGCGAGGCGGTAAGCATAGTGATCATTATCTTATGCAAGCAAATACTTGCTCAATATAGCTGCGCGTGACATTCTTCGCCTGTAGTTCACGAGGAGGAGACATCCATGCAGCAATCCACCCGCCGCGAGGTGCTCGAGTTTCCGGCTGAGCACGCGGCTTCCGATGCGGTTACGACGATTCTCCGGTTCATCGGCGAAGATCCATCGCGGGACGGCCTGATCGACACGCCGGCGCGCGTGCTGAAAGCCTGGCGCGAGATGACGTCCGGCTACGACGACGATCCCGCCGAGATCCTTTCGCGCACCTTCGACGAGACCAGCGACGAGATGGTCGTTCTCCGCGGCATCAGCTTTCACTCCACCTGCGAGCACCACCTGCTGCCGTTCTACGGAGAGGTGAGCGTCGGCTACCTGCCGGGGAAGGTGGTCGGCATCAGCAAACTGGCCCGGCTGGTCGACTGTTTCGGCCGCCGCCTGCAAATCCAGGAGCGGATGACGCGGCAGATCGCGGGGTCGATCGAGGAGCATCTCGACGCCCGCGGCGTTGGTGTCATCGTGCGAGCGCATCACCTTTGCATGGGATGCCGTGGGGTACGGCAACAGACGACGGAGATGGTGACGTCGTCGATGCTTGGTACGCTGCGCAGCGACGCGATGGCGCGCGCGGAGTTCCTGCGGCTTACGGAGTAACCATGGATCTGAAATCAGGTATCGCGATCGAGGAAATCGCCGACGGCGGCATGCTGGCCGGCGACGTTGACGGCGAAGCGGTTGTGCTGGTCCGGCAGGGAAAGGAAGTCTTCGCCGTCGGCGCGGAGTGCACGCACTACCACGGCGCGTTGGCCGAGGGGATCGTCAGCGGGGAGACGATCCGCTGTCCGTTGCATCACGCCTGTTTCGACTTGCGGACTGGCGCACCGAGCGCGCCGGCGTTGAACTCGATTCCGGTTTGGAACGTCGAGCAGCGCGATGGGCGCGTTTTCGTGACCACGAAGCGCGACATTCCGCCGCCGGCTCGGGCCAAGACCCCCCTCGCCTCGGTCGGGATCGTCGGCGCCGGTCCGGCCGGCAACGCTGCCGCGGAGATGCTGCGGAGCGAAGGATTCGCCGGAGCGATCACGATGATCGGCGCGGAAGAGACCGTTCCCATCGACCGGCCGAATCTCTCCAAGGAGTATCTGGCTGGTACCGCCCCCGAGGAGTGGATGCCGCTGCGCGACGCTGATTACTATCGCGGACAGAACATCGAGATCCTCACCGGCCGCCGGGCCATGCAGCTCGACACGAAGACGAAGACGCTCACGCTCGACGACGGATCGAAACGAACCTTCGACGCCATCCTCATCGCCACCGGCTCCGAGCCGGTGCGTCTCTCGCCTTCTGGCGCCGCCCGCGTCCACGTTCTGCGCACGCTGCGCGACAGCCGCGCCATCATCGCCGAGGCGGAAAAAGGCAAGCGCGCCGTCGTCCTCGGAGCCAGTTTCATCGGCCTCGAGGTCGCGGCGTCGCTCCGCGCGCGCGAGGTCGACGTCACCGTCGTCGCCCCGGACGAAGTCCCGCTCGGGAAGCCGATGGGCGTCGAGATCGGCGCCTTCATCCGCCGTCTCCATGAGCAGCACGGCGTTCACTTCCGCCTCGGCACGACCGTTTCCACCTTCGAAGGCGACCGTGTCATCCTGGCCACCGGCGAGCCGATCCCCGCCGACTTCATCGTCGCCGGCGTCGGCGTCCGCCCGAACACCCAGCTCGCGCAATCCGCCGGACTGACGGTCGACAACGGCATCGTCGTCGACGAGTTCCTCGAGACCGCCGTCCTCGGCATCTTCGCCGCCGGCGACGTCGCCCACTACCCCGACCGCTTCACTGGAAACAAGATGCGCGTCGAGCACTGGGTCGCCGCCGGCCGCCAGGGCCAGACCGCCGCCCGCAACATCCTCGGCCGCCGCACCCCCCACACCGCCCCTCCCTTCTTCTGGAGCGCCCACTACGACGTCACCATCGCCTACGTCGGCCACGCCGCCGGCTTCGACCGCGTCGAGATCCACGGCTCCCTCGACGAACGCCGCGCCCTGGCCGCCTACCACGCCGGCCCGAACCTGGTCGCCATCGCCGCCATCGGCCTCGACCGCGAGTCGCTCCTGATCGAGAAGGCGATGGAGGAGGGGGATCGCGGAGCGATCGACGCGGTGATCAATGGGATCTGAGGCCTTCCAACGCACGCGCGCGCGAGTGTTCTCCTCTCCCTCTTCCGAAGCCGCGCCCCAAGTGGTGCCCTTGTCCCGATCAGACGTCGCGGCGCAGAAAGCTGAAGGACCCCCTCACTACCTGGCTGGAGGGTGGGCGGCCCTGCGTCGCCCGCGTGTGGCAACGTGTTGCGCCCCGGACGCACGTCGTTCTCCCCTCGTGGCAACGCGCCGCGCCAGTGACGCAGGTCGTTCTCCCCCTTGTAGCAACGCGTTGCACCATGGACGCACGTCGTTCTCCCCCTCGTGGCAATGCGTTGCGCCAGTGACGCACGTCGTTCTCCCCCTTGTAGCAACGCGTTGCACCATGGACGCACGTCGTTCTCCCCCTTGTGGCAATGCGTTGCACCATGGACGCACGTCGTTCTCCCCCTTGTGGCAATGCGTTGCGCCCCGGACGCACGTCGTTCTTCCCCTCGTGGCAATGCGTTGCGCCCCGGATGCACGTCGTTCTCCCCCTCGTGGCAACGCGTTGCGCCCTGGACGCACGTCGCTCTTCCCCTCGTGGCAACGCGTCGCACCATGGACGCAATGAGTCGCACCTTCGTAGCAACGCTTCGTCCCATGGACGGAGGTGCGTCGCCCCCTCGTGGCAACGCGTCGAGCGATGGACGGCCGTGCGTCGCTCCCTTGTGGCAGCGCGTCGAGCGATGGACGGGCGTGCGTTGCTCCCTTGTGGCAACGTGTCGAGCGATGGACGGACATGCTTCGCCCCCTGGTGGCAATGCGTCGAGCCGTGGACGGACGTGTGTCGCTCACTCGTGCCAACGTGTCGAGCCGTGGACGGACGTGCGTCGCCCCCGCGTCGCAACGTTGTCACCCCTAGGACCGCATGTGCGCCTGTTCCGACCCGCTCACGCATGGGACCTGACCAGGTGAGGCAACGGCGCCCTCACGATTCCTCTCCCTTGACTCGTCAACCTCCACCCTTCGACGACATCTCAGCCGATTCCGACCGGCCAGAATTTCCGGAATTCCCCGGCCAGAACTTCCGGAACCGGAATCGCTCACGCGGTGAGCCGCCCTTCACACGACAAGCCGTCCCGAGCGGCCAGCGCACGCGGTGGATCGGTCGGATCGAAGGCGCAACCCGCGCGCTAGTCCAATCCAAACCAGAATGCGCCGATCGACGTCCTCGATGCGTTCGACAACGTCCGGCTCGCGGTTAACCAGCCAGCCGACGGCGTTCGGCAGATGTTCGAGGATGCCAACCGCTGGACGGCGGTCGGGAAACGCAGAGAGCGGAGGCGTACAATCGTGATGGCTGAACTCCAATCTATTCTCTGGAATTGGTGATTGGGAGTGAGGGCGACCATGGCATCTTCCATTACCCTTCGTTCGTACCTTACGGGCTCGCTCAACGATCTCGTCGAATCAGCGAACCTAGGTGCGCTTGGTAAGTGCTCACTGGTGTGTGAGCTGGTCTCGCTCCTGGCCGACTATGAAGAGGAAGGGTCGACTCTCTTTTTGGACGTCTTTCTCACCGACAATCTCGGCGGTTTGATCGGCAATTCCGTCAAGTGCATGCTTGCGGCTTGGCACAGGCCCATGCGATGAGGCCGGTATCAGGACGGCGGTCAAGAAAGCCGCGCCACTCGTCCGTGGATGCTGGAAAATGTTTATCACGCTGAAGGGAGACGAGATCGAGTTCGGCCTGTTCCGAGACTCGGGCCATCCGTTGAACGTGTCCCTCGATGTGGCTCTGTTGCCAGGCAGCGCGGGCGGTGCAAAGTACATCCGCGTGACGAAATTGGCACGTGAGGCTGTCCGCGCGAGCACCCACGATGGAACGGAAGCAGTGGTCCACTTTACTAACTCGAAGGTGGCAGGAACAGGGGATACTAGTGCCCTCGCCGAGCTGTGCGAGTTTATTTGCTCTGGTCTAAGCGGAAACCCCGCAGGATCATGTAGAACATACCTCGAATCGCTTCTATCAGGAGCCCTACGAGCTTCGCATGGGGCTTTGATCGCAGTTGTCGACAAAGGGAAAGTGCCAGGATTCCTTGCCGACTGTACAAAGACCGATCCACTGATTAGCGTAAGCGATGCTGTCGATGCCGTCCTAAAAGACGCATCTGCAATCCCCCAACTTAGCGCGCTCGAAAGCATCGTTTTCGGCATGCTCGCATCGGATGGGATAGTGTTGTTTGACACTAAGGCGAATGTAATCGCATACAACGCCTTCATTAAGTTGAAGTCTTCAACCGTCGCCGGAGGCGCGAGGCGCCGGGCGTACGGTGCGCTATGTCAGCGGCTCGGAAGGGGCATCCGGGCAGCGTTCTTTTTGTCGCAGGACGGGTCGAGTGAACTCCAGAAGGTGGTGTGATGGAAACCGTAGGTGTGGCCATATGGGATGAGGTAGCTGCGGCGGTTCTGGTGCCGCCAGGCGTCTCAGACCCGATCGAAATTGCGGGATTCGCGAGGCAGCTCTCTGTGCGCGAGAAGCAGCAGGTGATTGCCGCTTACAAGGGTGGAAGCTACGAGATGGCGACCTCCTTTGTTTGGGGCCGTGCAATGGCGGCTTTGAAGCGCGAGCTGGGTTCTCTCGGTGTTACCTTCTTGGGCGAACTGCTGGGACGAACCGATGTGGGTGAGGATGACGACGTACAGGAAGTGCTAACAGAGAAAGAAGCAATACGACTCGCGGAAGAGTTGGGGATTGTCTCGCGCACCGACGCCATTCGGCTTCGCCACTCGCACGAGCTCGTCGCGCATTTCTCCCAGCGCGATCCAGGCGTCGATGATGAGCCAATGGAATCCCTCGAAGCTGTGAATGTGCTGCTCAGCTGCGTCCGCACGGTACTCGCTAAGCCGAGCATTCAGGTAGCCCAGAAGTTTGCGGAATTCCGGCGCAGCCTTGAAACAGAGTCGTTTGCCTTCGACGATTCACGTTGTGACAGATTGCTCTCTTCGCCGTATTTCTTCCGAAGGCTCGCGCTAGCTGTCTTGCTCTCTGGCGTTCGTTCGTACAGCGGAGCAAAGCTGGAACACTGCCTTGCAAACCTGAACCTCTTATTACCGCAACTCTGGCCTAATACCCGCGAGCCTGAACGCTGGCAAGTAGGCACGACGTACGCGCAAGTCTACGCGGACGGACTACAAGTGCAGACGGCCGGCCTGAAGGAAGCGCTGATAAAGGTGCGAGGCTTCGACTACGTTCCAGAAAACTTACGCTCCCAGACTTTTATTAAGGCTGCTGAATCGATCATTCGGGCACACGAACAAATAAACAACTTTTACAACGAAGAGGCACCAACAACAGCCATGGAGCGACTCGGGACCGTGATTCCAGCACCCGCACTTGGTATCTGCATGACAGCGTTACTCTGTGTCCGTCTCGGAAACTATTACGGGGTGAGCTGGGCCGCTCAGCCTGTAGCGGATCGCCTACTTCGGAAGCAGGCACCCGATCGGTGGACCTACTACGTGGAAAAGGTGCTACCCGGAGAGACTCGTATTCTAGAGAAACTCACGACCGCAGGTCCGAGCAGACAGTGGATCGGCCTCGCAAAGGAGCTATTCGGCAGCATCTCAGTCCGAGAGAAGCGGATCAAAACGCTGATTGACGCATCTCTCTCGGAAGATATGCGCAAGCTCAACGCGGCTGCTCAAAGGCTCATTGATGGATACTATGGGAGTGGGAATCCCAGTGCCCGGTAGTCACTCAAACCTTGCGGGAATCGCGCGGCTGTCAAGGGAATCGTCCGGTATCGGGACTTCACTTTTCGGCATCCTGTAACTCATTGAGACGGTGACAATTCAATCCATTCGTTTGGATAGTGGCACGCGCGATTTTCAATTATTCGCACCGTCGAAACAGCTCGGACAAGGGTGTCAGAACCCGTCCTTTAGCTTTGAGGCCACCTGAGCGCCGCAGTGAAGCCCGGTATCGCCGTGGCCAGGTATTCCGAGTTCGCAGATACGACGTCCAGCAGCTCGCGCGCGAGGACGGCGTCGACCGATTTTCCGTCGCGGTGGGCGAGGCGTTCCAGGGCGAGGATCTCGAGGCGGGGGAGGCGGACTTCCAGGCCTGCGAGGCGGAGGAGCTCGGGGATGGCGTCGGCGAGGTCGTCGCCGAGGTCTTCTTCGATCGATTCCTGGGATAGAAGTCCATGCCGAAGGAGGCCAGCTCTCCCCACGACAGCATCACGCCGTGAGGGGTGTCGACCCCTTCCAGCTCACCGACTTCCATCCGAGGACGTCCGGCAGGGGCATGCGGAGGATCCCTGGTGGTATCGCGCTTCGCGCTCACCATCGGCTACCGTTCGTCAAGGCTCCGGAGTGAAGGGTCGTTTGTCCTGCCTTTCAGAGCTCCGGGGAGCGAGCCTCGGCCCCACGACTCGAGATGACCATTGCGGAAGGCCACGTACTCCTGATGGTTGCCCCCCGTCGGGAAGCTGTTCAAGTCGTTCACAGAGTTCTCGGGTGACTCGGAGGCCCAACTACCGCCTGCTGCGTATTCGGAGTCGAACTGATAGACCCACACCTCCCACACGTCGTCGCCCAGCTGAAACGTCTCCGATGAATCCGGTTGAGGTTTACGGGAAGGTCCGAGCCAGGAGTGCGTTTGGCTGTCCGGTCCCTCAAACTGCTCTGGTGTGACTCCCTGACGGAGCGTGAAACAGTTGCATGCATTCAATTCCATGAACATCGAGGTCGAGCAGCCCGTAACGCTCAGGCCAACCAATACCGCCGCCAACGCAAGGATGAATCGCCTCATTGAATGCCTTCTTTCAGGGTGCCAGCACTGACGCAAGGACATGCGTCTCAGGATCGTTATGGTTTGCCCTTCAGAGCTTGGGGGAGCGTACCGTAGCCCCAATCCTCGAGTAGACCATTGCGGAAGGCCACGTACTCCTGATGGTGGGACTCCGCGAGGGTGACCTCGGGCAAGCCCACGTTTCTCTCGACGTTCTCAGGTGCCTCCGAGGCCCAGTCGTCCCCGGTAATCATGAGCTGTTCAGAGTCGAAGTCATAGACCCATACCTCCCACACGTCGTCGCCCAGTTGAAATTTCTGCGATGACCGCGGCTGCGGCTTAACCCGCGGTCCGAGCAAGGAGAGAGTTTTGATGTCCGGTGCAAGAAACTGCTCCGGTGTGACTCCGCGACGGAGGATGAAGCAGTCGCATTTGTTCAATTCCATGAATAACGAGGTCGAGCAGCCCGTAACACTCAAGCCAACCAAGACAACGGCCAACGCAATGATGAATCGCCTCACTGGGGTGCCTCCTTTCAGGGTGTGATCCCGGAGGCAAGGACATGCGAGAGATGATCCATACAATTCCGGTAGATTCCTTCCGCCGTGCCACCAGAAGTCTCCTCAATTGAGGACGTAACGCCCCCGGGAACGGCCGGCGTCGGGGGAAAGCAGGGGTGCCAGACCTTCGTTTTTTTGCAAGTGGTAACTCATTGAAACGGCGGGCCTTCCGGACGCGGATCTGCGCAGCTGGTCACAGCTGACAATTATTCGTATCCTCGAAGCAGCCAAACCAGGATGGATTGCAGGCTTCGCGCTTCGCGCTCAACCACCGGCTCTACTGTTCGTCAAGCCTCCGGAGTGACGGTCGTTTGTCCTTCTGTTCAGAGCTCCGGGGAGCGAGCCTCGGCCCCACGACTCGAGACGACCATTGCGGAAGGCCACGTACTCCTGATGGCTCCCCCAGAGGTTCATGCCTCCCCCCTGGCTCTGGGGCGACTGGGATTCCCAACTACCGCCGTTTACATATGCAGAAGTGTCGAACTGATAGACCCACACCTCCCACACGTCGTCGCCGAGCTGAACGATCTGCGATGACTGTGGTTGAGGTTTGCGGGACGGTCCGAGCCAGGAGTGCGTCCGGCTGTCCGGTCCCGCAAACTGCTCTGGTGTGACTCCTTGTCGGAACGTGAAGCAGTTGCATTGGCTCAGTTCCATCAATGACAACGACGAGCAGCCCGTAACGCTCAGGCCAACCAATACGGCGGTCAACGCAATGATGAATCGCTTCATTCGATACCTCCTTTACGGGGGCCAGCAATGACGCAACGACATGCGAGAGTTGATCCACACATTTCCCGTAGATTCCGGCCGCAGTGCCACCAGAAGTCTCCTCAATGGAGGGCGGAATGTCACCGTTGGGGGTCAGGTCGAAAGTCGAAAGTGCCGGCGCAGGGGCTATCGTATCTGGGACATCCAGGCCCGCCGGCACTTTCGACTTTCGACCTGACCTCCAACGCCATGCAGAACCTCTCCCTCGCCGACGCCCGCGCCCTCCTCTTGACGGCGCAGGGGCTCGACCGCGCGCGGGTGACCCGTGCCACCAAGGACAGCGTGCGCGCGGCGATCCGCCGCATGGGTGTGCTCCAGATCGACACCATCCACGTCGTGGCCCGCAGCCCATATCTCGTTCTCTGGAGCCGTCTCGGCGTGTACGACCCGGACTGGCTCGACGAGCTGCTGGCAGAGGGAAGGATCTTCGAGTATTGGGCACACGAGGCATCCTTCCTGCCGATCGAAGACTATCCCCTCTTCCGGCGCCGCATGCGCGAGACCGGGTCGCTCGGGTGGAAGTACTCGCATGAGTGGATGGCGGAGAACCGCGGGACTGTGCGGAAGATCCGGGCACATCTCCGGGCGCACGGTCCGGTGCGTGCGGCCGACTTCACGCGCGCGGACGGACAGGGTGGTGGATGGTGGGGGTGGAAGCCGGAGAAGCGCGCCCTCGAATATCTCTTCAGCGCCGGTGAGCTCATGATCGCGCGGCGGGAGCGCTTTCAGCGGGTGTACGACCTGCGCGAGCGCGTTCATCCCGGATGGAAGGACGCCCCCCTTCCCTTGGCCGCGGCGACGCATCGCGCGCTCGCGGCGAACGCCGTGCGCGCGCTCGGCGTCGCCACCGCACGCTGGGCCGCGGACTATTACCGCATGAGTCTCGCCGAGACGGCGGCCGCCATCGCGTCGCTCGTCCGCGACGGCGAGCTCCTTCCGGCGCGAATCGAGAGCGTGGCCGGCGACGCCTTCCTCCATCGGGACCATCGTCCGGCGCTGGCCGCCATCCGCCGCGGCCGTCGTCCCTCGCACGCGACGCTCCTCTCGCCGTTCGACCCGATCGTCTGGGACCGGAAGCGCGCCCTGGCGCTCTTCGGGTTCGACTACCGCATCGAGTGCTACACGCCGGCGCCGAAGCGGCGCTACGGCTACTTCACCCTCCCGATCCTCGTCGATGACCAGCTCGTCGGCCGCCTCGACGCCAAGGCCCATCGGACCGCCGGCGTCTTCGAGGTGAAGTCGCTCCATATCGAAGAAGGCGTCACCGTCGACGCGGCGCTCGCGAAGAGGATTGACGGCGCGATTCAGGCCTGCGCGGCATGGCACGGTACGCCGCGTGTGGAAAATCGTTTAACCACAGAGACACAGAGATCACAGAGAAAAGAACCTCTGTGATCTCTGTGTCTCTGTGGTTCAATCGGTTCTCCTCTTCGTCCGATGCGTTGCCGGTGCCGTCCATGGATCCTCCGGCCACGGGTGCTTCGGGTACCGTCCGCGCAGCTCCTTGCGCACCTCTTGGTATGCCCCGTTCCAGAAGCCGCGGAGGTCCTGCGTTATCTGCACGGGGCGGCCGCCGGGGGAGAGGAGGGCAAAGGTGACGGGAGTTCGCCTCGGGCCGAGGCGTGGCGATTCGGCGAGGCCGAACAGCTCCTGCAGCTTGGCGGAGGCGACGACGGAGCCGTCGTCGCGATACTCCAATCGGGCGGTGCGGCCGCTGGGGAGAGTGATCGATGACGGCGAAAGCTCGTCGAGGCGGCGTCGCAGTGGGAACGGCAGCTCGACCGAAACCTCGTCGAGGCTTCGCTTGCCAGCGACGGCGATGGCGATCGACGCGGGCCAGTCGACGTCGAGCTGCGCGAAGGCGACGCGCCGGACGAGCAGCTCATCGGGTATCGCGTGCTCCGCCAGAATCCGCTCCGCCTCCGCCTGTTGTGGGGCGACGTTCTGTTCGTGGAGCAGGATCGCGCCGTACCAGCTTCGCTCGACGGCGCGGACGCGGTTGCCGTCGAGATGATGCAGCGTCTCGTGCCGCGTCGGAACGAGCCACTCGCGCTCCACGATGCGCGCGTTGCGCACCAGATCGCCGGTGATCTCGAGGATGACCAGGAACTCGCCGTTGCCGTCGTCGATCTCGCGGGCCAGCGTGGCGCCGGTGCCGGATGACAGCAGGAGCCGCGGCGATTTCGGCTCGCGGCGCTGCGCGACACGGTCGGGATAGCCGGCCAGCAACGCGCGCCGCAGCGTGGCGTCGTCGACCTTCAGGTGGTAACGAGCTCCGAGGAGGCGGCGGGCGATGGTGGATAACTCGCGGGTCTCCGCGGGAGCGCCGCCGCTGAGCTGCACGGCGATAGCGATCGCATCGTCGTCGCCGTGTGCGTCGAGAACGATCCGGGCCAGGCGGGGATGTAGCGGGAAGGCGCGGAGGCGTTCGTGGTCAGCGGTTGCTCCGATAGAGGCCAGCAACGCCAGTCCCGCCTCGATCCTCTCCTCCGGCGGACGCTCGAACCAGGCGAACGTTCGCGGATCGCCGCCCCAGGCGAGGATGTCGAGTAGCGGCGGCGCCAGATCGACGCGGCGTACCTCGGGCTCGCGATGCGGGCGGAGGATGTCGCGCGTATCCCACAGCCGGATGGCGTGCCCGGGCCGCGTTCGGCCTGCGCGTCCGGAACGTTGTTCTGCGGAGTCGGCAGCGATCCGTTCGACGTTCAGATGATCGACCGCCGTGTCAGGATCGAAGCGCAGCACCTTGTGGACGCCGGAGTCGATGACGTCGGTGACCCCTTCGACGGTCAGCGACGTCTCGGCGATGTTCGTCGCCAGGATCACCTTGCGCCGCTCCGCCGGCGCCAGCGCGCGCTCCTGCGCGTCGACGTCGAGCGAGCCGTGCAGCGGCAGCACGAGCGCATCAACGCTTGCCAGCTCGCCCCGAGCCCGCTCGATCTCCCGCATCCCCGGCAGAAAACAGAGGATGTCCCCCTCGGCGTTGCGCAGCCGGTCGCGAACGGCGTCGGCCATCGTCACGCCGGGCCGGTAGTGGATGTCGACAGAAAAGAGCCTGGCGCCGACGTCGAAGACGCGCGCGCCGCCCAGAAAGCGCGAGACCTCGTCCGCGGCGATGGTGGCCGACATCACCACGACGGCCAGATCGTCGCGCGACTCCATGGCCTGCTTCACCAGCGCCAGTGCCACGTCGGCATGGATGCTCCGCTCGTGAAACTCGTCGAGGATGACGATGTCGAAGTCGCTGAGTAGCGGATCGCTTTGCAGCCGCGCCGTGAGGATCCCCTCGGTGGCGACGAGGAGCCGCGTGCGCTCGGAGAACTTCCGCTCGAAGCGGATCTGCCAGCCGATCTCGTTGCCGATCGTCCAGCCGCGCTCCGAGGCGATCCTCCGGGCAAGCGCCCGCGCCGCCACCCGGCGCGGTTGCAGCAGGATGGTCCGTCCGATCGCCGCCAGAGCCGGCGGGATGCGCGTCGTCTTCCCCGATCCCGGCGGCGCCACGATGACCGCGCTGCGCCGCGCGCGGACGTGGGCGACGATTTCATCGACGTGCGCGTCGATCGGGAGCGGCGTTTGCAACACTCCGGGCATTATGGCCACGAAACCCAACGGCGACGATATCGACTACACCGCGGAAGGCTCCACCCCGCCGCACGAGAAAGACGACCCGACCAACGCCGGCTACGACGAAGCCGCCCACAGCGGCGGCGCGTACGGCGTCAAGGAAGGGGAGGGCGGCGTCTTCGGCACCAGTGGCGGCGGCACGTACAGCGGGGGGCTGCACGTGGAGGAGCGGGAGGCGGTGGACATGGAGCCGGAGGGAAGCGCGAAGCGCTGAGGTCCGCGGTTGCGCGGTCTCGTGGTTTCGGGTCGCGCGGTGTTGTGTTGCCGGGCTACCCGGCAAGAGTGGTCGCATCATCGACAACCAACAACCGACAACCCAAAACACCGCGAGACCCGCAACCGCGAGACCGCGCAACCCGCTACGATTTCGCCATTTTCTCCTGCATCGCCGTTACCTGCGCGCTCAGCGCCTCGATACGCTGCATCAGCTCCGTGTGGCGTATCACATCTGCCGGCGGTGACTTCGGTTTTAGGCTGAAGGCACCGCCCGGCTCGAGAATACAGGTCTCGATGTCGTGAATGCCGTCGAAGCCTTGCCGGCGAATCACGCTTTGCAGCTCGGCTGTCGTGAGTAGCTCCCTGGCCATCTCTTTCTTGTTCATGTGGCCCTCCCTGATTAGCATGGCCGGCTTCCCCTCGAGCAATTGGTCCAGCCGGCGATGGCGGAAGAGGAATCGGACGACGAGGTAGTTCGTCACCAACAGCGTGAGGGCGCCAACCATCCCGCCGAGGACGGAGTTGTCCTCGCCGATGATGGCGTTCTGCACCGTGTTCGACAGCGACAGCAACACCACCAGATCGAACGGGTTGAGCTGTGCCAGCTCGCGTTTGCCGAAGACGCGCAGCAGGATCACCAGGAAGGCATAGACGAGAATCGGCCGGATGATCTTCTCGAGAAGTGGTACCGGCAGGGCGAAGAGATGTGCGGTGATTTCGTGCATGGAACTATGATGCACCCGCAATGAGTCTTGACGATCCATTCGATCAGGTCGCGGAGTTCCACCGCCGTTTCGGCCACCCCGTCGCTGACCGCCCGCGGCTCTTGAAATCGCCACGTTCGGACGTCCGCGTGGCGTGGATGCGCGAGGAGATCGACGAGTTCGTGGAGTCGAAAGACGTCGTCGATCAGGCCGACGCCATGATCGACCTGATCTACTTCGCCCTTGGCACGCTCGTCGAGATGGGCGTCCGCCCCGGCCCTCTCTTCGACATCGTTCACGGCGCCAACATGGCCAAGCTCTGGCCCGACGGCGCCCCGCGCGTGCGCGAAGACGGCAAGACCATCAAGCCGCCGACGTGGCGCGATCCCTTCGACGCGCTGCGCGCCGAGATCGAGCGCCAATCAGGCGACGAGAGCGGCTAACACCGCATCGTGCAGCAGTCCGTTCGTCGACAGAGCGCTGCCGCCGTCGGCGCGACGCTCGCCGTCCAGGTTCGTGAATCGTCCGCCGGCCTCTTCGACGATCACCTGCACCGCCGCCATGTCCCAGTGCGCGACCTCCGGTTCGACGGCGATCTCCGCCGCCCCCTCGGCCACGAGCATGTGCGACCAGAAATCGCCGAAGCCCCGCGTTCTTCCGCAGCGCCGTATCAGATTGAGGAATCGTTTGCCGATTCCGAAACGCTCGAAGCCGGAAACATCGTCGTAGCAGAGCTGCGCGGTATTGATGTCATCGACCGCGGAGACATGGATCGCGCGTCCGTTGCAGACCGCCCCCTCGCCGCGCGCCGCCCACCACCGCCGCCCGAGGGCCGGCGCGGAGATGACGCCGACCTGACCGTCGAGGGCGATGAGCGTCCCGAAGACCGGAATGCCACGCACATAATTCTTCGTGGCATCGATCGGATCGATGATCCACCGCCGCCCGCTGCCAGCCTGTACACCGAACTCCTCGCCGAGGATGCCATCGTCCGGCCGCTCGCGCCCGAGCTGCTCCCGAATGGCCCGCTCCACCGCCTCATCCGCCTCGGAGACCGGCGTCCGGTCGCTCTTCGTCCGCACGGTGAGCGTCGCCGACTGGAAGAAGTGCATCGTGATCGCGTCCGCCGCATCAGCGAGCGAGAGCGCCAGACGGAGATCGTCGTTCATGGGCGCGAGAGTAACGCACCCAGGTCATTTTGATCACGCGAAGACGCGAAGACGCGAAGGGGAAGCGGTTTGCTTCGCGTCCTCGCGTCTTCGGGTGATCTATCATTCGCCGTGCAAATGCGCCGGATCGTCATCCTCCTTCTCCTTGCCGCCGCCTCGGCGTCGGCACAGCAGCCGGTTCTTCGCTGGGGCGGGGATGCCGAGGGAGGGGCGCCGTTCGTCGAGGCGGACCCGAACGATCCGGCTGTGCTGCGGGGGTTCGACGTCGAGGTGGCTGAGCAGATTGCCAAAGGCCTCGGGCGCCGGCCGGAGTTTCATCAGGTCGGGTTCAACGACATCGATCAGTCGGTGCAGCGCGGCGACTTCGAGATCGGCATGAGCGGTGTCGAAGACACCCCGGCGCGGCGGCGGATGATGGCGGCGACGATTCCCTACTTCGAGTTCCACGAAGTGCTGACCATGCGCGCCGAGGATCGGGGGAAGTTCCCGACCATGGCCTCGCTGCGCGGACGTCGCGTCGGCACGCTCGGCGGCACGATCGCCTACGAGCGCGTGCTGGCGGCGGAGAAGAGCGACGGTGTGATCTGCATCTCCTATGACGACGACGTCCATCCGTACGCCGACCTCCGCGCCGGCCGGCTCGACGCTGTGCTGCTGGACAACATCATCGCCGCCCGTTCGATGCGGCGGGTGCCAGGGCTTTGGACGGAGTCGAGGCCGGTGGCGACGAGCCACTACATCGGCGTGCTCGCTACCGGCAATACGAAACTGCGCGATGAGATCAACGACGTTCTTCGGGAGCGGATGCGCGACGGGACGCTGGAGCGGATTTATCGCAAGTGGGGCATCTGGGATTCGTATCAGCCGGCGTTCTTTGCCGGCGTGTTGAACGCCGACGCCAGCGCAAAGAAGGCCGCCGAGGGGGGCGGCCCGGCGCAGAATCTCGACGTCGTCGTTCGCTACATTCCGGCACTCCTGCGCGCCTCGCTGATCACGATCGTGTTGTCGTGCGCGGCCATGGGCCTGGCGGTCTTCGTCGGGGTCTTCATCGCCAGTGGGCGTGTCTACGGCAGTGCGCCGGTGCGGGCATTGCTGACGATCTATGTCGAAGTCGTGCGCGGCACGCCGGTGCTGCTGCAACTGTTCGTTCTCTACTACGGCCTCTCCTCGGTCATCCGGCTCCCCGCGTTTCTGGCCGCGCTGCTCGGCCTCGGGCTGAACTACGCCGCATACGAGAGTGAGATCTATCGCGGCGCGCTCGAAGCGGTCGGCCGGGGACAGCTCGAAGCCGCGCGGACGCTCGGTCTCACCGAGGGGCAGGTGCTGCGGCTCGTGCGCGGGCCGCAGGCATTTCGCATCGCACTGGCGCCGATGACGAACGACTTCGTGGCGCTGCTAAAGGACTCGTCGCTCGTGTCGGTCATCACGGTCATCGAGCTGACGAAACAGACGTCGATCTTCGCCGCCAACATCGGGAGCTGGGTGATTCCGGGCATTCTCTGCGCGGCGCTCTATCTCGTGCTGTCGCTGCCGCTCTCGCGTCTGGCGGGGCGGTTGGAGAACCGCTGGAAGGCGGCCACGGAATGAGCGGGATACTCTCCATCGCGGACCTTCGACTCCGGCGCGGCGAGCGGGAGATCCTTCGCGGCGTCAACGCCTCCGTCTCCTCGGGTGAGCTGGTGGCGCTGATGGGGCTCTCCGGGGGCGGCAAGACGACGGTGTTGCGCTGCGTCGCCGCTCTGGAGACCTTCGAGGATGGTCTCATCGACGTCGGCGGCGTCGTTCTCCGTCCCGGCCCGCCGCCGCCCCGCGGCACGATCCGCGACCTGCGGACGCGCGTGGGAATGGTGTTTCAGCTCCACTACCTCTTCGAGCATCTCTCAGTGATGGAGAACGTCACCCTCGCGCCGGTGCATGTGGCTCACAAGCCCCGCCCCGACGCCGAGCGGCGTGCGCTCGAGCTTCTGGAGACCCTCGGCGTGGCCCATCGCCGCAACGCTCTGCCGCGCGAGCTCTCCGGCGGCGAGGCGCAGCGCGTGGCCATCGCCCGGGCCATGGCCATGGAGCCGCCGCTGCTGCTGATGGATGAGCCGACCGCCTCGCTCGATCCGGCCCGCCGCGGGGAGCTGGGCGAAACGCTGGTCCAGCTCACGGCCACCGGCCGGACCCTCGTCGTCACCACCCACGACGACGACTTCGCCCGCGACTTCGCCACCCGCGTCATCATCCTTGCCGAGGGGGAGGTCGTGGAGGAAGGCGACCCGCGGCAGGTGCTCACAAACCCGAAGCACGAGGCGACGAAGAGGCTGTTGCAGTCGGCGCGGAGCGTTGCGGATGGTTAATTGGACGCGATTCCATCCGGACGACTACGATCTTGAGTTTGCCGAAGAGAAACTGGAAGCGCATGATGTGTCGGTCGAGGAAGCGGCGGAGTGCCTAAGCCGAAAGTTTCGGGAGAGGCGCAACAAAGCTTTCAGCGACAGGTATCGCATCTTCGGAAGGACTGAGGATGGTCGGGCGTTAGAGCTAGTAGTTTGTGTCGAGGGACGTCGCATTCGAGTCATCACAGGTTGGGATCTATGACAAAGCAAACAAAGCAGAAAGCGTTGACCGAGGACGAGATTGACGAGATCGTCATCGCGCAGGTTGATGACGATGAGGCGTGGGAAGAAGAGTTTTCGGTGACCCCAGTCTCGCTCCCACATGCCGCCGTCGAGAATGAATCAACGCGTCATCAGGGCCATCGCAATTCGCGATAACTACCTCTTCGGTTGTGATCGAAATCACAAAAGTCGTCCGAGCCCCCTACTGCGTCGTTAGCGGAACGCTCGACGTTTGCGATTCTCCGCCCCGCTTCTGAATGGTTACCTTCATCGCCGTGTCTTTCGCCTCAACCGAATCGAGACGGAAGACGAATAGCGATCCGTTGCTGCCGGTGCCCTTGGCGGCCATCGTCGCCCGCGGGGTGGTGACGACGGAGAGATCGTCCGGCGCGGCGTTT
>Ga0210402_10000925_pt1 | contig 31464 bp, 27 predicted proteins | sample IncBWC7MmetaG_FD_161055 | JGI IMG/M metagenome (GOLD analysis project Ga0210402, IMG submission 161055) | Forest soil microbial communities from Barre Woods Harvard Forest LTER site, Petersham, Massachusetts, United States - Inc-BW-C-7-M | ecosystem: Environmental > Terrestrial > Soil >...
GAGCACCCACCGCTCTACACCGCCGGCACCTCGGCTCGGCCGGAGCAGCTCATGGAGCCGGGCCGATTTCCGACGTATGCCGCAGGGCGTGGAGGGCAGTGGACCTATCATGGACCGGGCCAGCGCACCGCCTATGTCATGGTGGACCTCACCCGGCCGCATGGCGTGGTACCAGCGCGTGACGTCCGCTGCTTCGTGCATGGGCTGGAGGAATGGCTTATCCGCGCGCTCGATCGCCTTGGTGTCTGCGGCGAGCGGCGGGACGGCAGGATCGGCATCTGGGTGGCTGGCCCACGGAACTCCGAGGCGAAGATCGCGGCGATCGGCGTGCGGGTGACGCGCTGGGTGAGCTGGCACGGCGTGGCCCTGAATGTCGCCCCGAACCTCGGCCATTACGCCGGCATCGTGCCATGCGGCATCAGCGAGCACGGCGTCACCAGCCTGCATGCTCTCGGGCTGCCGGTCACCATGGCGGCAGCCGACCGGGCATTGCGCGCTGCCTGGGACGAGGTGTTCGGGGACCGCGTCAGGTCGACGGCACACTGCGGAAGCCGAATTGAGTAGGCGGGTCCGCGAGATCCTCTTCAATGCTGACGACCTCGGCCATGCGGGGCCCGCGACGACAGAGGCGGAGCAGTTCCTCCACGGCGGCGGTGTCGCCTGCCACCAAGGCCTCCACCGAACCGTCCAGCCGATTGCGCACCCAGCCCGAGACGCCCAGGACCCGCGCCTTCTCGACCATCCATTCGCGATAGCCGACACCCTGCACGCGACCGTTGACGATCAGGCGCTTGGCACTCATGCTGCGATGCTCCGGGTCAATTCCAGAACGCGTGCCGCGACGCCGATGTCGTTCGCGACAGCGCGACGCCTGACGGTGGCTTCCGCGTCCTCACCCCAGGCTTCCGCCTGGAACAGCTCATCAAGGCAGCCCAGCGAATGGGCCGTTCGCGCATCCAGCCGGCCATCGGCGAGCGCAAGCCCAAGCACGAGACTGCCGAGTGCCGGTACGGCCACGCCGAGCGCAGCCAACCCCAGCACGTCCCGCGCGGCCACCGCACGCCGCAATGCGGCGACGCTGTCGCGGTGCTGCTGGACATACGCGATGCCCCGGGTGATCCGCAGCGGCGCGTCGTAGGTCAGGGCGGCCCAGTCGAGCCAGGGCTGCCATTCGCGCGCCTGGCGATGAACCAATGCCTCCGGCGCCTCGGCGCGGTAGCACAGCAGATCGCTCTCGGCATAGCGGGCGATTGCGTCGATGGTGGGGGCGGGGTCCGGGGCAATGCGCTGCTGCGCCGTGCCGGTAATGCCGGTCAGCGGCGTGTCCGCGAACGACATCGCGCCGCCCTTCTCGCCGCCGGCGATCTGCCACTCGTCGGCAATCGCACGGGCGAGCGGTTCCGCACCAACGCGCAGCACGGCGCCTCCAGGCAGATGCATCAGTTTGCCATCCAGCAGGATGGCGTAGCCCTCGGCGGAAGGCTCTATCGTCGCGGTATCCCAGAAGCGCTTCAATCCAGCCTCCGACGCGCGCCGATCAACGGAACAGCTGCCGCAGCACGGAACCGGGGTTGGGCGGCTTCTGCTGCTGTGCCGGCTGGTGCGCCGGCGCAGGTTCGGTGGGCGGCCGGGCCGCCGGTGCCGTGCTGACCGGCTGGCCGCGGGCAATCGCGAGTGCCGCTCCGCAGTCGGCGCCGCCCCCTCCGCCGCCGAGCAGCTTCGATCCACCCAGCGCGCCGGCAATCGCGCCGAATGGCGTCGCGCCGCGGAGCGCAAGACCTGCGATGGTTCCCGCATTGTCCGCGACGGCGGCGGCGGGGTCGGGAGCCGCCGACGGCGCGCGGAACGAACCGGTGACGCGCAACGGCACGACCACACCGGTGCCGGCCAGTCGGGCCTGTGACCGGACAAGCAGGTCAAGCGTCTCGGCACCCAGGTTCATGCTGCCGCCGCCGTTCAGTGTGAGCAGCGACGAACTTAGCAGCAGCGTGCGCAATGTGCCGATGCCGTGGCTGGTATCGATACGGGTTGCGAAGCATTCGACCTCGCTGTTGCCGCCGCGGCCGACCAAGTCTAGCACGCTGGCGTCGCGGACGATGGTGCCGAGTGTGCTGCCGAGCAGGCGGTTGTCGATCGTGCCGTTGGCCATCGCCAAGCCGAGCGATCCGTCGAGAGTGCCGGCGATGGCATGTGGCGTGGCGCCCGCGCCGTGCAGGTCGGCATAGACCTCCAGCTTGCCCGCGGCGTAGCCGGGCTCGTGCAGCGCGGTCAGCACCGTCTGCAGCACGAGTCCCGGCGCGCGCAGCCGCAGCGCGACCGGCGGCGCCGGTTGACTGGCATCGGCGGTGAACGCGCCGTCCAGGTGTCCTTCGGGCAGATCCGCCGAGAACGGATCGACCCGAAGCTGACCGTCGTGCAGCACGAGGTGCATTGTGATGGCGTGGTACTGAGCACCGCCCAGCTTCAGCTCCGCGATGTTCGTCGTCACATCGGCATCGGCTGGGCGCAGCAGATCGAACGGGATTGGCGTGTCGGAGATGACACGGCCGTCCTTGGCAGGTCGTGGTGACGGCGCGGCCGGTTTCGCGTTGGCATCGGCGGGGACCGCTGCCGGGGCCTTGCCGAGCGCGGCGAGGATCTTGTCGACATCGATCAGGTCGGACTTTACGTCGCCCTGCAGCGACGGCCGCCCGTTCGGACCAGACGCCGCGGTGCCCTTGACCGCCAGCCCGGAGCCGGCAGCCTCCAAGCGGAGATCGATCGGGACGGCTCCTGATCCGGCACCCGACAGCAGTGCGGGGGGAACACCGAACGTGCCGGCCACGCTCGCCGGTGCATTGTCAAAGCTGCCCTGGCCGGACACCTGCGCCGGTTGATCGAGCCGCGCCGCGGTAACGTCGAGCTTGTCGAGCTTCAGGCCCGCGACCGATCTGCTCAGATCGGATGGACCGACATGCAGGGTCAGCCCGGAAATATCCGGCAGTTTTCCCCCTTTGTCGGCGATCTCCGCAGAGGCTTTCACGTCGCGCAACGCCGGCAGTTCGCGTCCCGGCAGGAAGGGCGAGAGGGCAGCAAAGTCAGGAACGTCGGCAGCCAGTTTGACCGTATAGCCGCGGCCTTCCAGCGGCTGCGTGAAGGCCCCATCCACCGCAAGCTTCGCCCCTGGGGATTCCAGGGTTACGCGCACGGGCCAGGGTGCATTGCCCTCCGGATTTTGCAGCCGGGTCAGCGGACCGAATTCACCGGCGACGGTAAAGGGCGTGCCGTTGTATGTCGCAGCCGCGGTAAGCTGGAGGTTTGCATCGGGCGACGCGGCACTGGCGTCCAGGGTCTTGATGCCGACCACACTGCTATGGCCGGCCGCCGCGTCCCGCCAGGTCACGGTGCCGTCCTCGATCTGCACTGTCGCGACAGTGATGTGGGTCCCAGTCTTCTCCCCCGCGGCTTCCGGCGAGCCCCCGGGCTGCGGCGCGGTTGTGGCGGTTTCCGGCGCGAACTGCCAGTTGTGCCGGCCCTTTGCGTCCGTTTCCAGCAGGATGTCCGGCTTTACCAGGACAAGCCGATCGATCTCGACGCGGCGGCTCAGCAGCGGGATCAGGGCAAGCTTCAGGTCCAGCCGCTCGAGCGTGGCCATCTCGGGGCGTGAGAACCCGGGTGGGTTGGCGAAGGCGACCCCTTGGATCGTGAGGGTCGGCCGCAGCGACAACCCGAGGCGAATGGGCCCCTGCAGGGCAAGGTCACGGCCGGTCTGCTGCTTCACGGCTGCGACGATCCGCGGCTTCAGGCTGTCCGCATCGAAAGTCGCCAGAAAGATGCCGGCGCCGACGATCACAAGCCCGATCACGACCGCAAGAGACCACAGCCCGATCCGCACCGAACGAGCAACTCCTGATGATGCGGGTCGCCGTGCCATCGTGCGCCTTGCTCCTTCCCTACCGCCGTTCCGCCGGTCGCGCCGCGGGCGCGTGAAAACCCAGCGTCCGGAAAGTCTGCGCTATGTGGGGCGGCAGGTCCGCCTCCACCAGCAGCGTGCCACCGGCGGGATGGGGCAGCCGGAGCGCGCGCGCGTGCAAGTGAAGATCGCTTGAGAGCCCCTCGACCGTGGCGCTGAACGCGTTGTTCTGGTCGGGCCGTGCGTATTTCACATCGCCGAGGATCGGGGCGCCGATCGCGACGCAGTGGACGCGGAGCTGATGGGTGCGGCCCGTCAGGGGGGAAAGTTCCAGCCATGCCAGCTTCTGCCCGGCATGATCGAGCGTGCGGTAGTCGGTGATGGCGCGGGCGGCGTCCTTGTCGCCGGGTTCAGCCACCTCGGTGCGCTCGCCGCGCGGGCCGCCAATGCGCCGCAGCGGCAGGTCGATGCGGCCTTCCACCGGGACGGGGCGGCGCGCGACGACGGCCCAGTAGGTCTTCTCCACAGCGCGGCTGCGGAACGCGGCGGCAAGCTTCGCCGCGGTTCCCGGCGTGCGGGCGAGCAGCAGCACACCCGACGTGTCACGGTCGAGCCGGTGCACGAGGCGCGGCCGATCGGGTGAGCCGAAGCGCAGCGCGTCGAGCAATGCGTCCAGGTGATGGGTGATGCCGGGTCCACCCTGGACCGGCATGCCGTGCGGCTTGTTCACCACGAGCACCTGATCGTCGCGGTAGATCACCAGGCGCTGCACGTCCCGCGCGGTGTGCGGGTCGATCTCGGGCGGCGGCGGCTTCGCATCAGGTGGAGGCGGCAGCGGCGGAACGCGAACCGATTGGCCGGCGGCAAGCCTGGTCGCCGCCTCGGCGCGATGGCCGTCCACGCGGACCTGCCCGGTGCGGCACAGCTTCTGGATAGCTCCCTGGGTCAGCCCCGGAAAGTGGCGGCGGAACCAGCGATCCAGCCGAATATGTGTTTCGTCTTCGGTGACGGTGCGGGCCGTCACCCTTCCGTCGCGGGCCGCCGCTCTCGCGTCCCGCGACCCCAACATCCCGTCAATCCCTGCCCCATCGTCATCCCCGGCCTCATCGTCATCCCCTGGCCCTTCGTCATCCCCGCGGAAGCGGGGATCCAATGCCGTGGCCATGGGTCCCCGCTTTCGCGGGGATGACGATGGGCGTGTCACTACAGCGGAATCGCCAGCAGCGTATCGATCTTGTCGCTGTCCAGCACCACGATCCGCTCGTTGAATCGGAACGGTATTTCCGACGTGTCGATCCGGTCGAGGTAGCGCCCGCTGGCGAACAGCATCGTGACGCCGTCGTGCATGATCCGCACCGCCAGAAAGTTCGAGTGCACCACCGCGATCGAACCCTCTACCGCCTTCAGCCGGATCGGCCCGACCACATGCCGGTAGCGATGCGGCTCAAAGATGTTCGCCCGCCGGATGGAGAACACACGATCCAGCAGCATCCCGCGCGAGGCGGCATACATCACGCCCTGCCGCAGCCCCGCCTCATGGTTCGCGCGGCTGATCACCAGGTACCGGCACGGATCGGCGAACAGCTCCGGCCACTCCTCCAGCCGATCCTCGTCGATGCGTTCGGCGTAGTCCCCGATCAGCTCATGCACGCCGAGGCGGATGGCGAGGTCGTCCATGCTCACTCGCCCATCAGCATGCGGTAGTGCTTCCAGAAGCCGCGGATAGCCGCCTCGCTGGCGCGGAATGTCTGCGATTCCGCCTCGTGCCCGCCCATCATCACCAGGCCCGCGCCCTCGTCGTTGTATTGCAGCGCGCGCTGCACGAAGCCGCCGACGCAGCCGTCCTCCATCGAGATGTAGCCCGCCGCGCCGATCAGGTTGCCCTGGCGCAGCCGGCGCTCGGTCATCGCCTCGTCGTCGGTGTCGAAACCGAGGTGGATCCATTCCAGCTCGCACTGGTCCACGCCGCGCGGGCGGATCACCCGCACCGCGATCGTGTTGCGGACCTGCTGGAGCACCATGCCGGGGAAGATCGTCAGGATCTGCACCGATACGCCGTCGCCATATTCATCGACCGACTCGACCACCGAGCGGTCCTGCAGGCGGAACTCGCTGTCGGCGCGCAGATTTTCGGCGGCGTAGTCGGCGTCCTCGGCCGCGTAGTCCAGCTTGGCGTAGCTGTAGTGGTTGCCGCCGTCGCGGTTGATGTAAATGCCGCCCGGCATGCTGAGCCGGTTGATCCGGAACGTCGTCAGGAAAAGGTGCAGGATCGAGGCGTGGTAGGTGTCCTTCACGTTCTCGAAGTACAGCTTCCAGTTGTTCGGCATCACCTGCGTGCTGCGCCCGAGCAGGTGCGGGGTCCGGTTCATCACCCGCAGCAGGCCGCGCGTCACGTCGGGGCCGAGATAGGTCTCGAGGTCCGGCGTCGCGTCGCTGAACGTGCCGAAGACCAGGCCGCCGAGTTCGGCGGTGCGTAGGCGCTGGAGGCGGTGTTCGTCCTTGCGGAATTCCGGCGGCATGCCGCCCTGGCGCTTCACGCCGTGCTCGAACGCGACGCCGGTGAGCTGGCCGGCGAGGTCGTAGGTCCAGCCGTGGTAGATGCAGGCGAATTCCCCCACGCTGCCGGCGCGTTCGATGCACAGCAGGTTGCCGCGATGGGCGCAGCGGTTGACGAAGGCGTTGATCGCGCCGGCGGCGTCGCGCACGACGATGACCGCGGTCTCGCCGATGGTGGTGGCGATGTAGTCGCCGGGTTTGGCGAGTTCCACCGCGAGGCAGAGGTAGTTCCAGGTGGGACCCTTGAACAGGCGCTCCTGCTCGCGCGCGTATTGGGCGGGGTCGGTGTAGAGGCGGAAGGGCACCTCGCTGATGCCGTTGGACGGCCAGGCGACGCGGGGTTCCGCGGTCAGAGCGGACTGGGACATGGGGCGGGCTCCTCCCGGTGGGGGTGGTGGGGGTGGGAGTCTAGGCGGAGGGAGTGGGGGCGGAAAGGTGGCCCAGGCCAGTGGGTTGCGGCGTCGCGTATGCTTCGGCTTGCGACCCCGGACGGTCCATCGTTGCAATCGCGATGGCGACCCACTCAGGACGCTGAGCGGTCTTTCAGCCCGATACCCGCGATTGACTTTTCCTTACTCATCTACTGAAAGGATTGATACTAGGTCATCAAGGCGCTGCGGAGGCTTATCCCGTTCACTCAGGACCTTCTATATGTAGCAGCGGGGGCGTTGTGGCGGTGCGGGCGGGCCAGGCTCATTGAGCCTGTAAAAATAGCCATAGTGGCCTCTTCAGGTACCATACCCATCGCTCAGGTCGCGCTATATGTTGTGCTTGCCTGAGTCAGCGGGATAAGCCTCGCGCTGCGCCCCATCATCACAGTCGAGGTAAGCGTTTGCCAATCCTTGAAGGGCATCAATGTTTTCGCTACTTGCGTCATCCAAATCATCATTTACGTCACTTAGATCAACTTGCCATCTAACGTAATTGGCGCTTGTGACAATGTGGCGAGCAGATATATGTGCCGCTTCGGCCGTTCCATCGAGTAAGACGTCAATGAGTGGTTTAATCCAACGAAGTGGACCCCAATCGCGAGCCTGATCGACAGAAATTTTTCGCAATAAATTGCCTGATCCAAGTGACACTAACACAATCCGATTCTCCTTCTGAAAATCGCGTATCCCGTCTTTGCGCGCAATTCTTATAGCCTCTGAAACAGCCAGGGTGGATGGATTGTTTGAGAAAACACCTCCATCTATGAGTGGGCGCTCCACACCATCTGCTGTAAGAATATGAGCAGGAAAATAGGTCGGTGCCGAGCAAGACGCCTTACACGCCTCCCACATTGGAATTACTGAAGTTGCCTGTTCGTGGGATCTCATAAGATAAATTTGCCGATTAAGTACGTCATAGGACGTAATCATGAGCCTGGTGTTAGCGTCACTGAGTTTTCTAGTGAGGCCAAACATCTTCTGAAGAGCGTTAGCTAGCGGTTTATCCGAATAACTGGGACCGAGCTTGAATATGTCTGTCCATTTTCTCTCTCTGTGCCCAACTGTCATCGGTGGGAATATTTCAGGCCCAAGAAGTCGGTACAAGTCGACACACTCCTGGATGTTCTCATCGCACGCTGCAGCAGCTGCAATAAGTGAACCGGTCGAGGTGCCTGCTATCAGATCAAAATGGGAGCTCAGCGGCCCACCTCCTAGATGCGCAGCAATCTTTGCCAGGAAAATGGCAGGAATTACGCCTCGGATCCCGCCACCATCTATAGCCAGAATACGGAACGTGCTCATGTGACCTCACGAGTTTGACCAGCGTTGATTGCTGCTCATTACATAGTAGGACAGAAGCTTCGACGTGCGTCAATGTACCGAGGACCCGCTGCAACCATCGATCAGTTCGTGGCGGTAGGCAGTGATGTCTAGTCTCCCTATGGGGTTCCTCGATTTCGGGACCGTTCAGTTAGTCGCATTGCAACAACCTAATTGTCTGCATTCCACTCCAGGCGAACCCCAGTGCAACGAATGAAACTAGTAACAAGACACGGCTCGGTCATTACTTGGCACGTGTCCTAGCAGCCCTCGACGGAGTAAGTGGGGATAGAGAAACGGCGATATGTCTGTATGTTATAGGTCCCTCTAGGTGATCCTGTGGGGGTTGAAACCTATCTTCTGATACGATAATGATAAACCGGGTCCGTGTTAATTCGATATCTCCGAGTGTACCACCCTCGTAGTCCTTGAGTTGCTCTCTGGCTTCATCGGCCTTTGCCCGTACATCGGCAGATTTATTGGCGATCTTCCACTCTGTCAGGACAAGGGCGCGTGCTGCGCGGTGAACGACCGGCGAGTTGACGTCAAGGGGCTCGCTGAATACAAGGTCGGTTATGCCTCGCTGTCCGTCAACTTTGAATGCAAGTATGCCGTGGCTAAGCAAATGTACCGCTCCGAGTTTCTCACAACTTCGCTCGCCCCCCTCCTTCCTGTGTCGCAGCCATTTGGCTCTGACCTCTTCATCCACAAGAATAAGACGACGAAGATGCTCGAAAGCAAGTTCCGTTCGGCTTCTCACGTCCGTTTCAGCGTCCTGTGTGAGATATTCGAAGCTGCTACGAAATGTAACTAGCGCTCCAATAGAGATTAGGCCTTCGTTGACTAGCTCAGGCCTATCGGTGAACCAATCCCGTTGAAGAATGCGATCGAGTATACGGCCTGCATCCGGGGGCACCTGCGTTCCATGGGAGGCCTTGAATCGCTCAAGCTCGTCCACGATCGAACCCAGCTCCGCGGAGATCCATCTTCGAACAATCCCGAAGCTGTCCCCCGGCGCTCGCGGCAGCACTTAACCCAAGTACTCCCCGGCCTGCCTCAAGCCGTCAATGCGCGCACTAAGAATCCGCCATTTTTGGTGCCAAAACATGTGATTGCCTCAGACCTTTTCCCGCGAATCCGCCACTTGACCAGACAGGAGCGCCGGCGATGGCTGCAACCACCTTGGTGCAAATCCGCATCGAACCTGTCTAAAAGGAGCACGCCGTCGCAGTACTGGACGAAATCGGGCGGACCATCTCCGATGCCGTGCGCATCCTGCTGACGCGAATTGCCAACGATGGCCAATGGCGTAGCCCTCAGCGACCGGCCCGGCCGCGCACGACCCCTGGTTCTAGGCGAAGGTGCAGCAAGCCCTGAAAAATCCCCCTCCGACCGTTCCATAAAACCGAGCGGAGGCACATTTCGCCATGTGGCGCCCAGCGGCTGTGCGCAAGACTGCCGAGAATGACGCGTGAGGCTCGAATAGTCCGCATGGGGACAAGCGAACCGCAACGCGATCTTCGGCACCATGACGCAAATAACCCCCCAGCCCCGAACAGAGCTTCGGCCATGCGCGCGGCCGCCTGCGGATTGAAATCGAGGATGTAATCGTAGGCGCGCCAGACCCCGCGCGGAGCGGCACGGGTCCAAACGACGCGCACGCGCTATCCTTCAGGCGGCGGAACCTTTTCGCCCCTGGCCAACTTCAACAGCCATTCACGGACCCGCTCATGCGGCACGAACCGGCCCGCCGCGTAATCCGCCTCGGCTTCGGCATCGAGGCGCGCCTCGATGGCCGCGTCCGGCTCAATATCGAAAATCGACTTCACGTTCGGTACAGCCATAGGCGCACTCCTGCGGTCTCGAACCCTAGCACAATTCGCCTGGGCGTCCCAGTGGGACAATGCCACGGTGCCTTTCGTCATACGACGGCCTTGCATCCTGGGCGTGGCTGCGATCCAGCACCGCCAATGACAGCTGCGACCCGTGTAGCCGCTGACCGCGGAACCGCTCCGACTCCTGTGGCCCTCCGTGGCCCTCCGTTCTGTCTCCGTGTTAAAAATGCGCACTCGCCGCAGGCACGAGAGCTCGGGCGTGGCCGGATCGACGCACCGAGCATCAGCCGGCGGCGAGGTTTGCTATTGTCATTCAACTGAATTACATTGACGGCATGATATAGAGCCAGGAGTCCGGCCATGGCCGCAACAGCCTTGGTGCAAACACGCATCGACCCTGTGCTGAAGGAACGCGCGACCGCAGTGCTGGTCGCCATGGGACTGACCGTCTCCGATGCCGTCCGCATTCTGCTGACGCGGATCGCCAACGAGGGGGCGCTGCCGTTCCCCCTGGCGACCGACCCAGCCGCGCACGACGCCTGGTTCCGGGCGAAGGTGCGACAAGCCCTGGAGGATCCCCGGCCGGCTGTTCCACATGCTGACGTGGAGGCCCATTTCGCCAAGCGGCGGACGGCAGCACTTCGCAAGCAGCGAGAATGATGCGTGAGGCTCGAATGGTCCGCATGGGCGCAAGCGGACCGCGACGCGATCTTCAACCACATCGAAGCAGATAACCCACGCGCCGCGGTCACCGTCGACATGCGGATCAGTGATCGGTCAAGCGGCTTGGCCGGCTTCCAAGGAGTGGTCGCCCTGGCCGCGTCGAAGGCACACGCGAGTTGGTCATCACCCGCACGCCGTATATCGTCGCGTATCGCACTGTCGGTGATACCGTGCGCATTCTCCGCGTTCTGGACAGCTCGCGGCCATGGCCCGACGATCTGCCTGACTGACAATCAATCCGTGCCATCACCACTGTGCAAGCCGGCCCCGCCGACCGTTCAGGGATTCGTCGGCCGGCGCGATGTGTGACGGACGCGCAGGATCACCACATCGTCGCCGCCAATGCGATAACGGATGATGTAGGGATGCACCGCGACCAGCTCACGCATGGCGGTTCCGCCCACCGAACGGCCACGATGCGGAAAATTCACCAGGCTTCCCCCAGCCTCGAACAGAGCTGCGGCCATGCGCTCGGCAGCCTGCGGATTGAAATCGAGGATGTAATCGTAGCCGCGCCAGGCGCGGGGATGTCCTGAGGGGGAATGGCCGCATTTTCGGAGATCAGGAATCCATAGACTGCAACACAGAGAGTTGCGTGATGATGGAAGCCACGCCAACCACGACCTTCGTAGTGACCGAGGCCGGCTTCCTGTTTGAGTTCGAGATAGTCGCGCTCGATCCGCCAGTGTAGCTTGGCCTGATCGACCATGCGTCCGAGCGTGACGCCGGCCGGGCGCGTAGAGGGCCAGTAGTGATCCGGTTCGGCTGCGCCCTCCGGCCATTCTATCAGCAGCCACTCCTCTGGCGCCGGCTCGCTTCGCCCGGCGTCATCGTGGGCCGGGCGAACCCGTCATCGAGCAAACCGCGAAGTCAGCGGCGTGTTGCTGCCGTCCCGCTATTTGATCTGTTGCCAGACGCTGGCAGGGTGTTCCAGAGCCAGTGTCTTCGCTGACACCGGCCGATGTGGCGCGTCACGGCGCAACCGTTTGCCAGGCCGGCCGCGGCCTGAGCGGGATGCCGGCCACGTAGCGTCGAGATCCATCCCACCCTCCCCGAACGGTTGGAATCTCCGCTCATAAAGCATCGCTCTCGCGTCGCACCAACCGAAAACTGCCGGCTGGCTTGGCGATTTTGCGACTCAGTAGGATTAAGCCCCGACGCCGCCGATACTACATCGTGACCACCATCCGCCCGTCGACCTTGCCCTCCTTCAGGTCGGCAAAAATGCTGTTGATGTCCTCCAGCCGCGCCTGGTGAATGTGCGCGCGCACCTTGCCCTCGGCTGCGAACGCCAGCGCCTCGGCAAGGTCCTTTCGCGTGCCGACGATGGAGCCGCGGATGGTGAGGCGCTTCAGCACCACATCGAAGATTGGCGTCGGGAAATCGCCGGGCGGCAAGCCGCACAGCGCGATCGTGCCCCGGCGCCGCGCCAGGTGCAGCGCCTGCGAGAATGCCGGCGGCGACACTGCGGTGACCAGCACACCATGCGCGCCACCGCTGGTCGCCTTCACCACCTGCTCCACCGCATCGGGCGACCGCGCGTTCACCGCGACATCGGCGCCGAGCGAGCGCGCCAGCGCCAGCTTGTCCTCGGTCACGTCGAGGGCGACGACATGTAGGCCCATAGCCTTGGCATACTGGACCGCCACGTGGCCCAGGCCGCCGATGCCGGAGATCGCCACCCATTCGCCTGGTCGCGCCTCGGTCTCCTTCAAACCTTTGTAGGTGGTGACCCCCGCGCACAGGATTGGCGCGAGCGCGGCGAAGTCGGGCCGTTCGGGAAGGCGAGCGACATAGGCCGCTGAACCGATGGCGTATTCGGCAAACGAGCCGTTCACGCTGTAGCCGCTGTCGTTCTGCTTTTCACACAGCGTCTCCCAGCCCGTCATGCAATGCTCGCAGGCGCCGCACGCATCGTGCAGCCAGGCGATGCCGACCGGATCGCCTTCCTTCAGGCTGGTAACGCCAGGACCCACGCCCGCGACCACGCCGGCACCTTCATGGCCGGGAATAAATGGCGGCGTCGGCTTCACCGGCCAGTCGCCATCGGCGGCATGCAGATCGGTGTGGCACACGCCGGTCGCGACAATGTGAACTAGTACCTCGCCCGGGCCGGGCGTGGGAACCGGCACGTCGTCGATCGTGAGTTTCTTGCCGAATGTATGCACCACGGCTGCTTTCATCATTCGAGGCATGGCTGTTTTCTCCTGTCAGCGCGGGCCGGACCCTAATCGCACGTCCGGACAAGTCATTGAGCTAGATCAATCAGATTGATTCAGATCAATGCACGCCGTTTCGCGGGGTGGCAGTGAATGCGTCATTAACGTCGCCACGCGATATCCGCACGCATCACGTGCTGACAGAACCCAGGAGAATGTAATGCCCGATCAGACGCAGGCCATGATGTCACAGCGCAGCCGGCTGCGCGCGAGCTACGACAATTTTATCGGAGGCAAATGGCAGGCACCCGCAAAGGGGCGGTACTTCGTCAATGCGAGTCCGATCGACGGCATGAAGCTGTGCGACGTGGCGCGCTCGGATGCCGAGGATGTCGAGCGCGCGCTGGATGCCGCGCATGCGGCGAAGGACGCCTGGGGCCGCACCGCGCCGGCCGAACGCTCCCGGATGCTGAACAAGATCGCTGACCGGATCGAGGAGAATCTTGAACTGCTCGCCTATGCCGAGACGGTGGACAACGGCAAGCCGATCCGTGAGACGACCAACGCCGATGTACCGCTGGCGGCCGATCATTTCCGCTATTTCGCGAGCTGCATCCGTGCCGAGGAAGGCACGCTGGCGGAACTCGACAATGACACCGTCGCGTATCACTTCCGCGAGCCCATGGGCGTGGTCGGACAGATCATTCCGTGGAATTTCCCGCTGCTGATGGCGGCGTGGAAGATGGCGCCGGCGCTCGCCACCGGAAATTGCGTGGTGATCAAGCCAGCATCGGACACGCCGCTGAGCCTCGCCGTGCTGATGGATTTGATCGGCGACATACTGCCGGCGGGCGTGCTGAACGTGGTCAACGGCCGCGGCTCCGAGGTCGGCGCGCCGCTCGCCTCCAACCCGCGCATCGCCAAGGTGAGCTTCACCGGCGAGACCACGACCGGCCGGCAGATCATGCAGTACGCCGCCGAAAACCTGATCCCGAGCACTATGGAGCTTGGGGGAAAATCGCCGAACATCTTCATGGCCGACGTGATGGATGCGGACGACGCGTTCTTCGACAAGGCGCTGGAAGGCTTCGCGCTGTTCGCCTTCAACAAAGGTGAGGTGTGCACCTGCCCGTCGCGCGCGCTGGTGCAGGAATCGATCTTCGACAAGTTTATAGAGAAGGCGGTCGCGCGCGTCGCCAAGATAAAGATGGGCGATCCGCTCGATCCCACCACGATGATGGGCGCGCAGGCGTCGCACGGTCAGCTGGAAAAGATTCTGGCCTATGTCGATGTCGGCAAGCAGGAGGGCGCGCGCCTGATGACCGGCGGCGAGCGGGCGCATCTCGGCGGCGAACTGGAGAACGGCTACTACATGCGGCCGACCGTGTTCGTCGGCCACAACAAGATGCGCATCTTCCAGGAGGAAATCTTCGGACCGGTGCTGTCGGTCACGACGTTCAAGACCGTGGAAGAGGCGATCGCCATCGGCAACGACACCATCTATGGCCTGGGCGCCGGCGTCTGGTCGCGCAACGGCACCGTGGCGTATCGCGTCGGCCGCGAGATCCAGGCCGGCCGCGTGTGGACCAACTGCTTTCATCTGTACCCGGCGCATGCGGCATTCGGCGGCTACAAGCAGTCGGGCTACGGCCGCGAGACCCACAGGATGATCATGGACCATTACCAGCAGACCAAGAACCTGTTGGTGAGCTACAGCCCGAACGCGATGGGCTTTTTCTGAGCTCGTCACTGTGCCCGAACGGGTATTGAGCACTGAAGCCGCCGCCAGGCTGGCGCGGCAGTTGCGGGAGCAATTCGGCCCGCTGCTGTTCCACCAGTCGGGCGGCTGCTGCGAGGGCAGTGCGCCGATGTGCTTTCGGCGCAGCGGCTTTCGCGTCGGCGCGCGCGACGTGCTGCTCGGCGCGATCGAGGGCACCCCGTTCTATGTCAGTGCCGCGCAGTTTCCGTATTGGGCGAACAGCGAGCTTACCATCGACGTGGTGCCGGACGGCGGCGACAGCTTCTCGCTCGAGGCGGCGGACGGCGTGCGGTTCATCACCCGCTCGCGCGTGTTCACCGACGCCGAGATGGATGCGCTGGACGCTGCCGGCCCACCACCGGTCGGCCCTGACGCAATGGCGCTATGACACGGGCGCGACCAACAGCAGGCGCAGCACCACCATCCATTTGTAACGCGGGTCGAGGATCTGCCCATCCGGCGTAGCCAGCCTGCCATCCGGCGTCACTGGCACATGCTTCAAGGTCACCGCATCATCGACATTGCCGCCTACCACGCTGATCGGCCCCGGAACCGCGTTGTCCACCACGATGTCGCAATGCCCCGGGAAATGTCCGGCCGGCAGATCGTCGAAGCCAAGATCGCGAGCACTGCCGCGGCCGATGCAGATCAGGTCGCCAGGCAGCGGCGCATAAGCCTCCGGGCGTTCGGCGCTGATCAGCCAGCCGGTGACCTGGCCCTGCGCCATCTGCTTCGCGATATCGATGTAGTCCGAATGGCTGGCGGAATAGGGAAACCGCGCGCCCGCGCCTGCAATTCGCATCACGTAGGACACAAACGCCGCCGACCACGCATATTGAGCGTCAACGCTGGCGGGAAATACGATGCCGTTCGCGTCGTGCTTGCCGGTCCAGGCGGCATCCGGCGAGTCGGCGTTCATGCCCAGCCACCAGTATTCACCGACGCGCTGCCACAGTCCTTGCTGGCGTTCCGACTTCTCCTCAGGCGAGGCCGGCCGGTAGCTGCCTGGCGGATCATCGTCTACGCGCGAGCCGAATAGCCGCCATTCGCGCAGCGCGATCGCCGCCACAGCATCGCGCGAGATCGGCTCGTAGGGGATGCGCGCGAATGGCGGCACGTGCACATCCGGCGGTGGTGCGCGAGGCCCAGCACAGGAGGATACCAGGGCGAGAAGTAGCGAGATTGCCGCACGCATCAGCTTCTCTACCCCGACTCTGCGAGATGCCGAAAACCCCCCTGCCAATCGGGTCCAAACGAATCACACGCTTCGCGCGAAGCGCATATTTTTCCTCTGCGCCCTCTGCGCCTCTGCGGTGAAATCTTCTTGATTGTTCAGACCCGTATCCAGGATTCGCAGAATGCCAGCAGTGCGGTGCTGATCTTGTGCCCAGCAACCTCGCGCGGCACCGGCTTGCCTGGCAGGACGCGCCCGTTCACCGTGATGGTCGCGCTTTGACACCCAACAAAAACGCTCGGCATGTAGTGGCACCCGGTCGACGATGCTTCCGGTTGCAATGCGAAGCAGAACGGCTCCCCAAGCCCGTTCCATGCCAGCTGGACGTGGAGGTCGCCAGCTTTGAACGCCTCGGTATACGAACTCGATGGGTCGCCGGAAACCTGCACACTGTCGAGCTTGCGAAACGCGAGGCCCTGCATTCCTGGCAGCCCCTTGAATAGACGAAAATTCGCAACGAAGCGATCGATCAGCCAATGCGCGAGCGGATCGTTGTCGGTCAGACAGACATTGGCACGATCCGCCGGCGGGTTCGCCTCCTGCGGCGATTGCATCAGCACCAGCGCGTGGCCGCGTCCGTGTGGCGACAGTACCACCCTGAAGAGACTTGCCAGCGTGGTGAATGGTCCGTCCGGCGATTCCTTCAGCGAGATGCCCGGATTTTCACCCGACCATTCCACCGTGCCAGGAAAGACGATCGGATCGGCCATGTTTTCCTCCTCATCTATAGTCGCCGGTATTGCGGCGGCCATCCATTCCGGCACATTGCCGCGGCGCGTGGCTGGGTCAAGACCGATGATCGCCGGGTTACTCGTTCGTCGCGGTCTCACGGTCCCAGGTCGCCGCGGTGACGCCGCGTTCGCGCAGCCGGAACTTCTGAACCTTGCCATTCTCGGTCATCGGTAGCGCGGTCACGAACTCCACGAAGCGCGGGATGGCAAAGGCGGGCATGTGGCCCTTGCAGTATTCCGACAGCGCCGCGGCGGTGAGCAGGCGGCCGTCGCGAAGCACGATCGCTGCCATGACCTCGTCCTCGGCGAGCTCGGACCGCACCGGAAACGCCGCCGCCTCGGCAACGTCCGGGTGCGACAGGAGCACCTGCTCGACCTCATAGGACGAAACATTTTCTCCCCGCCGGCGGATCGCGTCCTTCATCCGGTCGATGAAGCGGAAATACCCATCGGCGTCGCGCATCACGCGATCGCCAGTATGGAACCACAGATTGCGCCACGCCTCTACCGTCTTCTCCGGCATGCCGAAATAACCGGTGGCGAACGCGAACGGCTCCCCGGCGCGCAGCATGAGCTCGCCCGGAACGCCGTCGGGCAGTGCATTGTCCGCGTCGTCGACCACGCGCGCCTCGAACCCATCGCAGACCGGGCCCATCGTGCCGGGACGCTGGCCGGGCAGAGTGCAGCCCAGAACGAAATTCGTCTCAGTCGAACCGTAGCCGTCGAGCAGTTCTATACCGAAACGCTCGCGGAACTCGGGATGGAAGCGTTCCGGCACGCCCGGAGCCAGTGCAATGCGCACGCGATGCGCGCGGTCAAGCTCGCTGACCGGACACGAGAGCAGCATCGGTACCATCGCGCCAAGGAGGTAGGTGACGTTGGCGCCATGGCTGGAGAGGGACGCGGCAAAGCCTGAGACGGAAAATCGCGGTTCCAAAACCAGCGCGGCGCCGGTCAGCAGAGCCTGGTAGAAGGTGTTGAGCGCATTGGTGTGAAACAGCGGCAGGTTAGTGAGTAGCACGTCGTCCCCGCGCAGCCCGAGCAGTCGCGCCGTATTCACGCCCCACCAGAAATACTGGGCGTGCGGGCAGCATACGCCTTTTGAGACGCCGGTCGTGCCCGACGTGTAGAGGATCGCCACTGTATCACCGGGCCCGATCGCGGCTTCCGGCACGGGCTCCGCGGGCGTTGGAAAACGGGCGGGGCGCGGCCAGCGCTCGGCCAGGTTGGCATCACCGATCAGCCAGACCGCACGCAGCGACGGCAAAGCGACTTCCAGCGAGTCCACCGCGTCGGCGAACTCGGCCTGCAACACCAGAAGCTTCGCCTGGGAGTTCGCCAGGATATGCGCAAGCTGTTTACCGCGCGAGGCGGTGTTGATGGGCACCGTCACCGCACCGATCCAGCCGCAGCCAAGATAGACCTGCAACAGCTCCTGTCGGTTGCCGCACATCACTGCGACATGATCACCGCGCTCGATGCCGGCCGCATTCAGTGCTCCGCCGAAGCGGGCGGCCATTTCCAGGGTCTCCGTAAAACTCCAGGCCTGGCCGCCGATCTCGACCAGTCGCCGGTTGCCGTGGAGCGCCGCCTGTCGGCGCAGCATACGGGGCAGCGTGCGTTCGTCAGGGGGCAGGCGCGACGGCAGATCGGCGATGTCTTCCATATCTATGGTGCCGGGGCTGCGATGTTCAGTGGCGGCGGCGCCGGTTCATCCGACCCTCGCATGCCAAAGCGTCCGAGCCCCGGCAATTTGATAGCCGGCCGACGGAGATCGAAGCCGGCAACGGCTCCCAGGATGTTCACCTCAATGCCTTCGACCCAAGCGACGGTCAGGCCGACATAGCCATCGAATGTCAGCTTGACCCCGGTGCCGGAGGGCGCCAGGCGCAACCAGCGGCCGTCGTAAGGGTAGTCTTTGCCGATCGCGGTCGGCGGTAGTGTGGTGCGGATCTCCGGCACCGCGTCTATAACGGCCGCGACAAAAGTATTGGAGTTCGGACCCGGCCATGCGCGGTAGTCGCCCTGGTTGTTTAAGTCATACGTGCGGATTGCCATTTGCATCCGGGGGATCAGAGCCGCAGCGGTGTCGCCGTCAGCCCCAAACACCACCTCTGGCACACGCCCGAACCAGCGCCCATCCGGTTCGAAACCATTCAGGCGGACCGTCTCGCTCCAGGCGGTATAGTCGTAGCGGGTGTAGCTGGCGGCCCCAGCCGGCTTGAGTACGATCCAGCAATGGGTCGCAAAGACGCCGCGCCAGCGTACTGTCTGGGCCGCGAATATCCGCACGACGGCACCAGAATTCTGGTTCGCCGGTGGCAGGTAACCAATGCTGGAGCGATCTGCCGTACGCCAGCCCGCTGCGGTGCCGTCCATACAGTAACGCACGGTGGCAATGCTGAGAGGCAACAGATAAAGGACAACAAACAGCAGCAGGCAGGCTTTGAGGAGGAGCATCCGATGTGGCCGTCCGAACTAGGTTTACGCCGATGCACATGATGTCAAACGCAAACACAGGGCATTACGGGTTTACCGTGGCCGAATTCTGGTCAACCTGGAAGGGGCTTCGGCGCTCTCCCCAATGTCTGCGCTCCCTGTGCGACTCGGTGCAGCATGACGCTGACCGGCGCCAGCAGGAAATAGCACGCCGCTCCAATCCACAGACTGGTGTTGATTGAGAACGCAATGCTGGTGGCGACCGCAACGCTTGCCGCGAGCACCCCAGACGCTCCATTGATCGCCCAGAACCAGGGCGTCGGGCGTCTATCTATCGCGTTCACCAAGCGCATGCCGGTGGGAAAGCCAAATCCCATCAACAGCCCGGATGGCACTATCGCGGCAAGTGCCACGAGGACACGCACCACAAGGCCTTGAGCCTCGAACGCGCTGACCAAAGTGGGGAACCAGTATGACAGCAGCACGACGAACAGGCACAACGATACGGCCCATGCCGCAAGTTTCTGCGGTGCATCCAATTGCAGCCGCTCCGAGATCAGACTGCCGATGCCGGTTGCAAGAATTATGCTGAACAGACCGACGGCAAGTCCGTAGACCGGATGACCAAGGAACAGAGACACCCGTTGGATGATGCCGATCTCGATGAACATGAAGCCGAGGCCTGTGAGCGCAAAATACAGCGTCCCAAGCCAGGCAAGCGATGGCTGCGCGCGCCGGACCGAGGGCAGGCTTGGCAAAATCATGGTAGCCAATACAAGAATCGCCGACACCACAACAATGATGCCGATAGTCCTGGTTGCTTCGAGGTTCCCGCGGATGACGCCGTCCTGTGCTTCCTGCGCGCCCCTGATCGACGCAACATCGGTGAGTACGAGCTGGTTGAAGAAAAAAGGTCTGTCGTCGGTCGGCGCGGTCAGATCGATATGGTATTGCCGTGTCAGTGTGGCGAACTCCGCCGCGCTGACGGCCTGCAGGACCTGCCGCAGCACAGGTGACTCGACCTCACGGTCGGGGCTGACCAGCTCGATAAACCCCAGCTCGTTGGTGGCTCTGTGCAGCAGGCGCAGGTCGTCGGTGGACAACGGCGCGTTGCCGACAATGATCGTCGCCAGGGGCGGCGTTCCGGCGAGGAAGACTTGCGTCTCGGGATGTGAGACGCCACGCCTGCGCAATGCAGCGCTTGCCAGACTGAGTAGCCGGCCGGTCTCTGTGATGTTGCGCGCGTCGTACCAGCGCGAGACTGTGAATACGCCGGTCGGCGTCAGCGCATCGAGGAAGTACTGCCAGCCTTGTATTGTATAGAGACCGTTCTCAGACAGGGAGAACGCGCCAGCGCCGGTCGCAGCCCAGGTGTCGATCAGGCTCATCTCGATGAGGTCGAAGCGTTCGGTCGTGCGCGCAAACCAACTGCGTGCCTCGTCAACGAAAAAGCGGGTGCCGGGCAGGTCGGCCAGTCTGTTATAGACTCGGAACCTGTGGGTCAGCCAGTCGATGAAAATCGGGTTCAGCTCGACACCGGTGACGTCCTTGAAGCCGAACAGGTGGGCCGACAGCATATCTCGACCACCACCTACGCCGATGACAGCCGACCTTCCGTGATTGCGGATCCGGTACGCAAGATTTGTGACGTCGTATTTGAGAAAGCCAACGGAGGCGAGATCACCATTGAACTGGTACATCGCCGTGCCGGCGGAGCCGTCGATGTTCATCATGTGCTGTGGCACTTCCAACGCCGGCATGTTGGGGGAAGGTCCCCACATCGCCGGCTCGCCGGTCGTTTCCGGCTCCGCCCTTACTCTGGAGAACGAGTTCCATTGCTGTGCTGCCGGCCGATCCGTTTCAAGCTGACCCTTCACCAGCATGGGCGCGATCCCGCCCGGCTGCAGCGAATTGTTCGACCAGGCCACCAAAGCGAGCAGCACAGCGAGTTCAGCAGGATATCGCAGCACGAACCATCGGCTGATCGGAAGCTCCCTCATTGCGGCGTCGCGGCTTCCGCGCCATGCGGCCCGGAAGCAGGCAGCGGCGGCAGCGCCGATCGCGCCGACGGCGAGCAGCGCAGATACGCCATCCATCCATGTCAGCAACCCAAGCACGAACAGGCAGCCTGTCGCGGCGCCGACCAGGTCGACGCCGTAGACAATGCCCACCGGCCAGGGGCTTTGCGTGAGTGCGAGCGAGATCGCCATGCCAGCAATTACGTAGGGCGGCAGGATGATCAGGATCAGCTTGAGCCAGAGCAATGCCATCATGGCGGATGTCAAACCAGTCAGAACCACAGTAGAAACCATCGACAACGTCGAAATCACTACCGCAATGGCGAATGCGGAGCCGATCCAGGACAGGTGCTCGAGCAGGCGCACGGGTGGGAAAAGACTCGCCTTGAAATAGACCAACAGCGATCCGGCGGTCATGCCGAACATCGCCATGCTGATGGCAAAGAATGCGAGGTAATACCACGCGATCACCGACAGAAGCCGTGTCTCCATGATCTGCAGCATCAGGCTGCACATGCAGATCAGAAACAGACCGGTCAGAAACAGCAGTTTTGTTCGGCGCATGGAGGCTCCCAGGTTGATCGAGTTCTCGTCGCGCCCACGTGTCACCGCGCCCTTGCCGTCGGCAAAATCAATCGGCCGACAATTTACTCTCCCGAGATCGTCTTTCCGACCGGCACCCAACGGCCGCCCTCGAAGCGTTGGATCTGAAACCGGTTGATCAGGCTGTAGTCGGTGGGACTCGTCGTTACAGTGACGCCAGGAAGCAGCATCGGCACGCGGAGATTGTTCAGATGCGTGGCGATGTTCAGCACGTTCTCGCGGGTAAGCGTCGCGCCCGCCTGTTCGAGAACGTGCGCGGCCAAAAATGAAGCGATGTAACCGTTGACGACACCGGTGTCGCGCGGGTTGCCCTCGGTCAGGTTGGCCTTCTCCCAGGCCAGAAACGCCTTCACGTCCGCATCATCCGCCCATGCCTGATCGAACGGATCTTTGGCGAAGGCGGTCGAGATCAGGCCTTCCGCATTTTCCACCCCCGCGGGCTTGAGCACCCCCTCGACGTTGCTCGCTATGCTGCAGATGAGATGCAATGGGGTCCAGCCGAGCTTGCGGACGCCTCGAATCTGTTCCGCTCCGGCTTTTTGTGTGCCGGCAAAGTAGAACACGTTCGCTCCTGATACTTTCGCTGCGATCAGCTGCGAATCAACCGTCGGGTCCGTGACTTCATAGGTCTGCTCGGTGACGATCAAGGAGTCCGCCTTGTCACCGAGACCGGATCTGAACCCCGCGCGAAAGTCCTTGCCGAGATCGTCATTCTGGTAAAGCAGCGCGATCCTGGGTGAGGCGACGGCTTCGAGGACGTAGCGCGCCATCGCACGGCCTTCCACCACGTAGGCGGGTATGAACCCCATGGTCCAGGGAAACGCCGCGGGATCCCTGAAGCGGCTCGCGCCCGTGGTGATGAACAGTTGCGGCACCTTCTTGACGTTGAGATATTTCTCCACCGCGGCGTTCGTGGGCGTGCCCACGGAGCCGTACAGCATCAGGACGTTGTCGTCCTCGACCAGCCGCCGGGTCGCCTCGACGGTCTTCGGCGGGCTGTAGCCATCATCGAGCACGATGAGCTTGACCTGCCGGCCATTGATGCCACCGGATTTATTGACCGCATCGAAATAAGCGAGCGACGCATGCCCCACCACACCAGCCACCGAAACCACACCGCTGAACGGCACGGTCTGCCCGAGCCTGATCTCCGTGTCGGACGCGCCAGGACTATATCGCTGCGCCATAGCTGAGCCGGCCGTGACGAAAAACATCGCCATAACTGCGCAGATGATGCTGCCGAGCATGCGGCTGTCCTCCCATAACATGCCGACGGACGCCTTGTTGGCGATCCCGTATGGAAGCCAACTGTCCGGCCCCACACCAAGATGGTCAATGCCGCCGGAGTGGTGCAATTGACGAGCTTGTGCGGTGCAAGAGTCTGTTGCGATCCCCTTCGTCATCCCCGCGAAAGCGGGGACCCAGTGGTGGCCTGGGTCCCCGCTTTCGCGGGGATGACAACAAAGGGCGGGGATGACAACAGAGGGCGGAATGACGACAGAGGGATAAAACGTCATCGTCAACCGACGCACTTACTCCGCCTCGAACCCTAAATGCCCGCCCTGCGTCGAGGGCGGTCAATCCATCAAGCGTGCACTGGGGTGTCGGACGTCGTGCGGGCTTGTGCCGTTCAGACTGTCGTCGCCACCTTGATCCTCGACACTGCGCCGTTGCCGATGCCGGCCGCATCCTCGGGTCAGGTGCTGTCGGCCAGCGCCACGCCAACGTACTTGAATTGGTGCACAACGTCGTTGGACGGATGGGCGGAGTCGTACTGAACCTGGAAGACGCTGACCACATGATCGCTCAGATCGCCGTTTTCATCGAATGACAGCGTGCCCTGCAGGGTATCCACCTTGCCGGCCTGGATGGCGTCGCGTACCGACGCCCGGGTCACCGCAGCGCCGGATTTCGCCACTGTCTCGATAGCCGCGAGCACGACCAGCGCCGCATCGTAGGCGGTGATCGCATAATCCGACGGTGGCGCGCCCCAACGCTTTTGATAGCTAGCGAACCAGGACGACAGCTTCGTGTCGTCCAGCATATGCGGCGCGGCGATCGTGCTGTACCAGCCCTGCGCCGCCGGGAACCCGCCGGCCGACAGGATCGCTTGCTGATGCATGCCGTCGCCGCCGGCCTTGATCATGTCCGGCATGATCTCGTAGCTCTGCTTGACCAGCTTGACCCCGGCCAGTGCGCTGGAACCGCAATATATCGCCTCCGCACCCAGGCTGCGGATCTTCGTCAACAGCGGGCGATAGTCGCTCTGCAGCGGATCGACACGGTCCCGGCCCAACACCGTCATGCCGCGCTTGGGTGCCTGCGCCTGGAATGCATCGGCCAAGCCCACGCCATAAGAGCCGGTGTCGTCAATCACGAAAACCGACTTCACCTTGAGCTGATCTGCCATGAAATTGGCCATGTTGGGGCCTTGGTAGGCATCGGTGGTGACGGTGCGGAAGTAGATCGCCTTGCCAGCGGGCCGGTATTGCGCGGCGAATTTCGGATCGGTCAGGTCGGGGTTGGTCGAACTCGGCGTCACAGTGGCGAGGTTGCCCTGACTGAGCAGCGGCGCCATTGCCTTTCCGCTGCCGCTCGCCATCGGACCGATGGCGGCGACCACCGAGGAATCGACGACCATCTTGCGTGCATTGGTCGCTGCCTGCGCGGGATCGTACTGCCCCGCCGTGGCGGTGCCATCGTCCAAGCTGAGCACCTTCACCATGTAGCCGCCGGGTCCGCCTCTGGCGTTCGCTTCTTCGATCGCCAGCACCGCGCCGTGCAGAATTGTCGTCGCGTCCTCCGCGCTGGCGCCTGTCAGCGGCAAGTTGATGCCGATGGTGACGGATTTTCCATCGGCGCGCACGGATCGGACCAATCCGGTCAGCGCGGACGAGCAGAACAGGGCGAGAGCAGAACGACGGGCAAGGCGCATCGAGACCTCCCAAGGACTGTCACTGCCTGGCATATCCAGGCCGGCGCGGTGCCCGGAGACCGGGCAGTCGGGCATATCGTGCGGCTGTCAGATAATCCGCGGCTGTCGTTTATAGAGCAAGCCCTATGCCAGCGTGTCTGTGGCACGTCGCCCCATGCGCGCATGCCGGCATTCTTGCAGGTCAGACGCGCCGGTCCTCACACGGCTCCATTGCGTTCCCCCTACTGTCGCGCCGCATGGCGTCCGGCAGACCCAAATGGGGAGAGCCAATCAAGGGCAGGAGCAAGGGTCGAGCCAAACGGAGTGAGTCCCGCACTCCGCGACGTTGCGGCTTGCACCTGCTGGCGATAGGCCACGGCAAGCTCGGGCGTTTGCGAATGATAGTAGCCTACCGCGGTTATCCAATTCCCGGTGGCCATCCGCAGCTCCTTGAGGAAACGGGCGGCGAAGTCCGCGTTGGCCGCCGGGTCGAAAGCCTGCTCCAAAGATGCAAAAGCGTTAGGATGATGCATGAGGTTGACCTGCGCGCAGCCGGTGTCGATCGAGCGCGTGCCTCGGCTTTGAGCTTGCCGTACCCAGGCGATCGCCTGCGCCTTGGTGTCGAAGAAGTGGCCTTCGCCTTCGACATTGATCGTCCACGGCCAGGGCTGAAGCGCTCCAGTAGCTTCGTTGCGACGACCGCTCTCAACCATGCCGATTGCCTGCAGAAGACCGGCCGGGATCGCGTACCGCGCCTCGGCAGCAGTCAGTGCGGCCCGACACACCGCCCCGGCTGAGATCAGCAGTCCGGGTCGCAGTGCAACAGCTGTGGCCGACCCATAGAGCGACGTTAGGCCGGTCGGATATCGGCCAATGCGCGACGCTGGCGATTGAATCCCTGACGAATAGTCCCGCGTCGGCGGACGGAGCGAGGTGTTCGGTCCCGAGCCGAGCGTACCGTCGGCCGCTGCGAGGCGAGGCGCGATGGCGAGTACGACGGCGAGCAGGGAGAGTCGCCTAAACGCGATTGCTATCTGTTTGGCAAGTTCAGCCGCCTCGTAAACCACGACCTCGCGAGCCGGCATTGCAAGCGTTTCCTCTGGGGGTGGGGACGGGCGGAGGATGGGAACGGGAAAGCGGCAGGGTGCTTGTTTTTTTATTGAAATGAAAGTAACTAATAGTTGAGCTACTCTGCCAAAACAGGGGCGAAATGGTGGGGATCCTGCTATCTCTGGCCGAATCGGCTGCGGCTAATGCACGCATGTGTTGCGCCGCATGCCCCGGGCGGTTTCCAGTCGGGTCACGACCCACCGCCTCGCGCGGGCGTGTCGGGCGGGCGTGTCGGGCGACAACGCGATCTACAATGCGTGCGGATACCGAATGTCCCAGCCACTGTCTAAGTGGCTGGGACATTCACCCCTAACCTGTCCTGCACGATGATCCCGCAACGATACCTCGGACAACACAGGAAATGGGATTGACCGTCATCGCGCAAGCGGATCGGGGCGCAACTGAAAATGAAGTACCTTGCTGGTCGTGCCCTTGCCACCCTCTGCGTGGAACGGCGTTCGCGTGCCATAGGTCGACCAGAGACCACGGCCCTTCCACCCGCCGTTCGAATCGTCGATGCGGCCATCCATGCCCTTGGCGTAAAATCCCATCGGGTAGGGAACGCGCAGCACGACGAATTTTCCCCCAACCAGCGCCAGCAGCGCATCGTTGCCGTTGCCGGTGGATATCGGCACATCGGCACCGAGGCCGAACGTGTTGAACTGATCGACCCAGGTGTAGTAGCTCGCCTCGGCGCTGCCCGAATCGGTCACGCCTTTGAACTGCGGTCCCGGATACGGATAGAGCGTCCATCCTTCGGGGCACTGTTGGCCGGTCGCCTTGGGCCCATTGAGCGGCCCCTTGCATTTTGTCCGGTCGAAGCTGGCGAGATGCCCGCTTGCCAACGAGGCCCAGACGACGCCTTTGCTGTCGATGTCCATGCCGCGCGGCGAGTACGCGCCGGGCGGCGGTTCATAGATTTCGGACAACGCTGTCGCCGGCGGGTTTGACCCTGGATTGACCCGCACGACAAACCCCGGATACCCCAGCACCGATCCCCAGATCGAACCGTCGACCGGGCTGGGGGCGATACCATAAAGGCCGGCCACGATGCGCTTGTCCTTGTTCGGGTCGATCGGCTCGTTGGGCTCGACATAGTCGTCGCGCTTGCCGTTGCCGTTTGTGTCGAGGACAAAGGCGGTCCAGCCTTGCGACTTCTGTGCGTCGCCGGTGGCGTCGAACATTTTGGTATTGAGCCAGCCGAGGACGTCGCTGGCGCCGCCGCTGCTGAACCACAGCGTGTCGTTGGCATCGCGGGCGAACTGCAGATGATGGGTCGAAAAACACAAGTCGATCAGCGCGAACGTCCCGGTTCTGGGATCGTACATCGCTGCCTGCCGCCCTGATTTCAGCAGCGGGAACAGCCTGGCAGAGGGCTGGTCCGATCCGACCTTGCAAAAAGCGGGGTCGTCAACCGGACGGATCCTGGCGGTAAACCAGACCCGGGCTTGGGCGTCGAACATTGGGTTGTGAATATTGGCTTGGCCGTTCCAAATGGCCTCCGAGCCCCAATAGGGCGAGGGCGCCAGGATCGGATCATCGGCGGTGTTGGGGGTGTTTGCGTCGCGGACCGGCAGTTTGACCTGGCTCGTCGCGTTCCTCATCGGATCGACGATCGGCACGAAATCGGTGCTGAGCTCGGGAGACCCGTAGATCATGCCGTGGGCATTGACGCTCGGGTTGCGCCGGTCGGTCGAGACCTCGTCATGCAGATACGCCTTGGGCGTCGACCAATCCCACACGGTGACGACGACATTGCGTTCGACACCCTGCGGCCGCGGCGGTTGGGCCGTGGGCAATTCGCCGGCGGCGATGCGATCGGTCCACTCACCAAACAGCTTCAGCGCACGCGGCGTGTCGAGCTTGCCGATGTTCGTGGCCATATTGGTGCCGGCCTGCCCTGACTGAATGCGCCGTTCCCAGGCATCCGCAGACGATTCGAATTTGCCGAGGTTTGGGGACAATGTGCGCGTTGCCTTGTCCCCAAGCTGGTGGCAGGTGTAGCAGCCGTCCGTTTTGACAATGTCGAGCCATTGGCCCTGGCTCTTCAGCTGGACCGGCATGCCGTTGGCGCCGGTACCGGGAAACAGGCTCTTGTCCGGAATTTCCAGCAACGAATACCAATAGACCGCCGGATAATATTCCGCAGCCGCGGCCGGGCTGGGTGCCGGCGTTGCCTTCAGGTCGACATTCTTGCCCGGCTCGGCCTGCGTCTTCGCCGAATCGACGAGACCGTAGCCGCGAACCCATAGGGTGTATTTTGCCTTGGGCAAATCGGGTATCAGGTAACGCCCACGGTCATCGGTGACAACGATCTTGGCGAATTTGGCCGGAAGATCGGACGTCTCGGCGATCACCCAGACACCCGCTTCCGGTCCGTTCGCGCTGGTAACCACGCCGCCGAGGTCGCTGCCGCCGATCGGAACCGGCTGCGCGGTGGTCTGCTGCGCATCAAGCCGGCCGGGCAGTCCCGCCGCGAACGCGGCAAAGGCGGCCGCAGCAATGCCGCACCTCGAGCTCATGCTGATCTTCATCTTGTCGCTCCTCCCATTTGGACGATGCTCCGCGCGCTTTCGCGGGTGGCGCGGACTTCCGGCCGCGTCAGGTGTGTGGCGGCTTATACTCGGTCTTGGTTTTGTTGGCCTGCGTCATCGCTGCCTCGGCTTCCTTTGCAGTCAGCAGCGTCGTTGTCTCGAAGCGAGCGAACCCGCCTGTGGCCGCGGCCGACATCGAGCAGGCGGCAGCCGCCGTGTTGTTCGGGAATTCGCATATGGCGACCCCGTCGAACTCACCGAAGGCGATGTAGTAGCTGTGCAGCTTGCCACCAAAGCCCTCGACGAGCGCCTTCGCCGCGCCAGTGCGGTCGTGCGGTTTGCCGACCAGTGCCTTGGCCGAGGCGTTGGTGAATTGCCAGCGGATCAGGAAGTGAGACATCGCGTCCTCCGTGGTTTTCGTTTGTTGTAGAAGTCATCCGAACCGGCGACGTGGGCGTTGCGCGTGGTGCCGCGGGCAAGCCCGGTTCGCGGGCCACAGCAAATTCGACACGCGCCCCGACCGTGCCCATCACGCGAAAAGCCACCTCATCGGATTCTCCTGCGCCTTCCCTGTCAATCGTGCCAAGATCGAGGTCGTCGTACGCGCGCGGCTGGCGCAGGACGAAGGCGTGGTGCGCAACCGTATGTGGACAGCCATAATGGAGTTCAAAGCTCGAACACCTGCACCGATACCTCCATGCCATTGAAGGCGTTCGCCGGGCCTTCCCATACCCCGGACAGAGGGCACGCTCGCTCCTGCTCGCGGGCAACAGCGACTGAAATATGTTCGTCGCCAACCATTTTGTTGTTCGTAGGATCGAAGCCATGCCAACCCGCGCCAGGAATATAGATCTCGGTCCAGGCATGTGTGGCGCCATGCTGACCTTCCCCCATTTGCACATATCCCGTGACAAAACGCGCCCCAAACCCCCAATGCCGAGCCGCCTCCATCATAAGCACTGCAAAATCGCGGCATGAACCACTGCCGCGTCTGAGCGTCTCGCAAGGCAGCTGCACGCCGGGCTCCTCGCGCCGGGCGTATCTGACCGACTGGTAAATGTGCGTATTCAGCTTGCCAAGGAGCTCGAAGGTTTCGATGAGCTGGCCAGGGCGGTACAGGTCCAGCAGCCATTCGTACAGCTTCGGTCCCTCGTATGGGTAGCTCGGAATACGGTACTGAATCAGTTCTATCTGCTCTTCAGGAGCATATTGGAACGGAAAGTAGCGGGCGGCGGGATCGATAAGGCATTCTACGGGACTGTCGTTGATGTAACGCACATCCACTTCGCCCAAGATGCTCAACTTATCAGACGGCCCGGCGAAGGTGAGATTGGCGATCGAGTTACCATAGATGTCGCGTAGCCAGCGCACATTTGCTTCTGGCTCCACGATGAGTTCTCCCCGTACGATGTGAATATCGTGTCCCTCGCGAGGCCGCATCATCACACGGTGTGGACCAAATGTGACCGGCTGCAGGTAGTGATACTCTGTCCTGTGAACTACCCGGATTCGCTTCATGGCATGCTTCCCGTCGCGTTTGTGTCGGCTATGGCGTCACTTGACCGGTCACGCTCCAACGGCTTGGAATGCAGTCACTTTACCTCCCGATAAAGCGCAGATTCAAGCAGTGGCGTGACGCAGCGGACTGGATTATATGTTTTGGCCGTTGGGCCTCAAATAGGCACTATGGATTCGCTGGGAAATAAGTGCTCCACGTGGCGCCATTGTCGCTGCCACATCGTCATGCCGACGCAGGTCGGCATCCACGTTTTCTCTTTGTGCTGGCAGCAAAGACGTGGATGGCCGGCCCCCGGCCAATTCGCCGGGGCATGCTTCGCCGACCATGACGAGGTAGCATGAGGCGCGTCCGGAAATGATTCGGTTGTTTCCCCTCGGGTCCTATCGAATTGCGGGATCGTCGGTTGCGCGGCCCCGCAACCAAATTTTCCAGCATTGGTCTCAACCAACCCCAATCCCGGTATCGTTGCAGTGGGACGAAGTGCTCTCGTAAGCTGAGGTCCGGGGGTAGGTCTCGCCCCCGGGGCGGCGGCAGGCTTATCATCCGGGCATGAATATCCTCTCCATCCAGTCCTGGGTCGCCTATGGCCATGTTGGCAATGCCAGCGCGGTCTTTCCGTTGCAACGCCTCGGCGCGCAGGTCTGGTCAATCAACACGGTACAGTTCTCCAATCACACCGGCTACGGCCACTGGACCGGTCAGGTCTATACCGGTGAGGCGGTGCGCGACCTCGTGGAAGGCATCGCCGCGCGCGACGTATTGCACCATTGCGATGCGGTGCTGTCCGGCTACATGGGCGATGCCGGGATCGGCGAGGCAATCCTTCATGCCGTGGCCCGCGTGCGGCAGGAGAACCCGCGTGCAATCTACTGCTGTGATCCGGTGATCGGCGATGTCGAGGAAGGCGTCTATGTGCGGGAGGGTATCGAGGAGTTTCTGCGCGACAATGCGCTGCCGCAGGCAGATATTGCCACGCCCAACCGGTTCGAACTGGAACGGTTGACCGGTCGCGACTGTCGCACGCTGGCCGGCGCGCAAGCGGCCATGACGAAGCTCGCCGCCACTATGCGTTCCGACGGATTGCGCTGCGTCCTGCTGACCAGCCTGGAGACGGAAGACACGCCAGGCGATCACCTCGACCTGTTGGTTGGCGAGGGAGGACGGTTCCATCTTCTGCGCACGCCGCGGCTGCCGGTGTCGGTGAACGGCGCCGGCGACACGATCGCAGCCCTGTTTCTGTTCCATCGCATCAGGACGGATAGCGCCGTCACTGCGCTCGAGGAGGCCGGGTCCGCGGTGTATGGGCTGCTGCGTCGCACCGCCGAGGCTGGCTCACGCGAAATCCTAACGGTTACCGCGCAGGATGAGTTTGTGGCGCCTAGCACACGCTTCGTTGCACAGCCCTGCTGAATGTCCAACTGCACCTGATTGCGGTGCGGGACCGGCGGGTTGCGTCAGGCACGCATGCGGGAAATCTCAAGCAGGACGTTGGCCTCCAGCTCCTTCTCGTCGAGCCGCTGCTTCACCAGGTCGCCGATGCTGACGATACCCTTCAGGTTGCCATCGTCAATCACGGGCAAGTGACGAATCCGTGCTACTGTCATGGCCGCAAGGGCGGCATCGATGCGATCGGAAGTGCGGCAACTGATGATGGGCGACGACATCCGTTGCTCAACATCGAAGCCGA
>Ga0210402_10000926_pt1 | contig 31462 bp, 25 predicted proteins | sample IncBWC7MmetaG_FD_161055 | JGI IMG/M metagenome (GOLD analysis project Ga0210402, IMG submission 161055) | Forest soil microbial communities from Barre Woods Harvard Forest LTER site, Petersham, Massachusetts, United States - Inc-BW-C-7-M | ecosystem: Environmental > Terrestrial > Soil >...
CAGGTCCAAAACCGGGCCAAATTCTTGTGCACCACCGTCTATCCGATTCATTTGAACTCTTGCTGCGCGCGCACGGTATAAAAGTTGTGCCTCTAACTCTTGGTTTCCGCACCTAGCAGCTGCTAGGTGCCGACAAAATTCCGAAAATGCTCGGGTTCCGTTAACGTCGACTAATCGCCGCTGAAGATGTGAAGGTCGCCCGCTTAATAGACGAACAGTTTGTGTTCCCTTGAGTACAATCACCTGTTTCGGATATTGAGAAAGAATCTCCATAGAGCGATATAACATATCAAGTGTAGCGGCTTTATACGCTTCCATGAACGCGTAGTCAGTCATCACGACATAGTGCCGGAGGGACTTCGAAAGGTAGGCCCTCAGTGCTTCGCACTGCAGAAAATTGCTATCGACTACGTGCTTCATTGAACCGCTCTAAAGCCGCCGCTGCCCACGCCGCTACTCATGTCGTGAGCCGTGAAATCGTCGCCGGGCTGACGTTGTAGCTGCGGGCGATGTCGGCAAGCTGATCGAGCAAACGGCGAAGCTATGCCCGGTCGGTCTTGGCTCCGCTCGCCACTTCGCGGAGCCTGCCCCATGCTTCCGCAACGCCGCCACCTGAGGCGCGACGTTCTGGCCCTCCGTAGATACCCGCGCATAGCCGTAAATTCTGGGGTTTATTCTGCACCAAACTTCTGCACCAAAAAGCCTAATCGTATTGCAAATATCTTAATTTTTGCTACGCAATGGGGCGCGGCCCGTAATACAAACCCGCATGAGCCCCTTTACGGAGAATCCGTGATTGGAACCATCTTTCGTGCCTTCGGATCGAAGTCTGGGGGAAAGATCGTCTCGGCAGAGTACCTAACGGAGCTTAGGGCGGCACCGATCAGACCGGCACTGGCCAGGTCGGCGTGCCGCAGGTCGGCCCCGCGCAGGTCGGCGCTGGTCAGGTCGATATCGCTCAGATTGGCGTAGCGCAGGTCGGCCCCGCGCAGGTCGGCCCGGACCGCGTCGGCCCCGCGCAGGTCGGCGTGGCGCAGGTCGGCCCTGCGCAGATAAGCATTGCGCAGGTACGCGCCGCCGAGGTCGGCGTAGTCCAGGTTGGCGTCGACCAAGTTGGCAGCGGCCAAGTCGAGCCGCCAGTCACTCCGTGGGCTGCAGTCTTTGCTCTCCTTTGAGCACAATCCGAGACGCCATCCAGCCCAGTGCCACATCGGGTCCCGGTTCGGTTGATAGGTCCGACCCCACTCCCAGAACTTGAGAAGTGAAGGGTGTTCGGTAGCCGGCAGCGTTTAAATTAAACCGAAGTCCTTCATGGCTGCCACGAAGGAGGCCGCGCTGCCCGTGCTTACGAGGGTGATGAACAAGCTCCGTTCTACGCTCGCGCGGGTTTCCTCTTGTGTGGACTTTGTATCGATTAGTCCGAATGCAGCGAGGTAAGCAGCTAGGACTGACCCAACGGCAAGATATCCTCTATTACCACTGATCGCATCAAAGAGATCCATCAGCCAGCGCGCGGGCATATCGAGGATCAGAAACCCTGACCGTGCAGTACGCTGGAGGCCGTTGAGTGTTCGGTTTCGCCTGGGTTCCGTCAGAGCTCTTAGAAGGCGGCTGCGAAAATCTCCGTAGGCGCGCTGGCACGGGTGGGGATGCCGCTCGTGTGGCACGGCACTTTGGGTCTGTTGGCTAACCACGGGTTGCGCCACCCCTTCAGAATCGGGGTGCACTGTTGGCCGCAAGAAATCCGGATCGCTCGTCATATGCCGCCCACCCTAAGGACAATCCCCGCCGGGCCGTTTTCGCTTTTAGTCGCCGGGGCGGGCCTGTTCTCGCGCTGGTCGTTGAGATCGTGCATAATTTGACATTACGGAAAAGCAAGTCACGGTGCCAGGTCATAACCGTTGTCGGACTTTGCGCGGCCTGGTCGTATAAGACGCTACGCCGCTGCAACGCCTATCGAAGTCGTCAGCGATGAGGCAGAGAACCGGCCCGGGCCGCTATGTAATCTATGAGTGAAATTTTCAGCGTGGCGCTTACGATTATTTGTTGTTGGTCACAGCGCGAACCGCTAAGCGCGCTCCGGCGGAGAGTGCCGCCCGCATTTGTCGATTAGAGCGGTTTTCGACCGAGTCGACGCACTCGGCACGCATCACCCCCACCCCGACCCGCCCCCTCGAGGGGGCGGGAGTACAAATAGGAGTGCTGACACAGGCCCTCCCCCATGATGGGGGAGGGCCTGGGAGGGGGTGAGCGCGGTGCAATTTGATCGGAAACCGCTGTAGGTCAGTCTGCACCGATCCCTTGCCATCCTAGGATCATTGCTATTGACGCAATCTATACAATTGTGTATATGGCTATCACACGTTCTACCGATCGCGCCGCCAGGAGTGCGCTGACGGTGGAGTAACGGAGATGACGATGAGTGATCTGGTTTTACCAAAGCCGCCGGGGCGGCCGCGCGGGCGGCCTTTCGAAAAGGGCCGATCGGGCAACCCTGCCGGCCGGCGACGGGGTTCGCGCAACAAGGCGACACTTGCCGCCGCGGCGCTGCTCGCGGGCGAGTCCGAGGCGTTGACGCGCAAGGCCGTCGAGATGGCGCTCGGCGGTGATCCGACTGCGATGCGGCTCTGCATGGAACGCGTGCTGCCGCCGTGCCGCGAGCGTACCGTCAAATTCAGCCTGCCGCCGATCGAGGCCGCCCGCACGGGGAAGAGTTGCGGGCCGTCGCCGCAGGACGTTTCTCGGGCGATGGACGCGGTCACTTCGGCACTCGCCCGGGGCGAGATCACGCCGGGCGAGGCGGAGACGATCGCCGGGGTGGTCGACACCTTTGTGCGGGCGATCGAAACAACCAAGAAGGATGGCTCTCGTTTCAATCTGCTGCAGATTTTGAGGGCGGGCGATGACGATGACGATAATTCCGAGGATGATTCCGAGGGCGGAGATTATGAAGAAGCCGGCGAATATGACGAAACCGATGATTGCGATTTGTAGCAAGCAGGAATGCGGGGTCGAGGATCACGCCTGTCCGGTTCAGCTTTTTGCTACCGCTACACGATAGTGCTGCGGACGAGTGCACCACGTTTGGCCCCCCCCCGTGGCCTGACTTGTTCCACGGCTGTCCGGTTCCGGGTTTTGGGGGCTTTTGCACGGCCTCTGGTGCAAAAAAATCCCGCTCGGCCGGGCTTGTCCCGGCCGTCCACGTCTTCCAGCCAGCCGAATTCGGTGCGAGGGAAGACGTGGGTGGCCGGAACAGGTCCGGCCACGGGATCGTCGGTTGGTCGAGGATCGTTCATCTTTCAACCAAGGCGGGTGATTTTGCTGCAGATTTGCTGCAGGTGCAGCCATCGGCAACAATCGGTTCAATTGATGATTGCGGGTACCTCGGGTCACGCCGGGGCGGGGAAGCGCGCGATCCAGTGGCGGGCGATGTCCTCGCGGCGACAGATCCATACCCGCGGGTGGCCGAGGATGTATTGGATGAAGCGGATCAGCGCTGTGGCGCGGCCGGGGTGACCGGTCAGGCGCATATGCAGGCCGACCGACATCATGCGCGGGCATTCGGCGCCCTCTTCGTAGAGGAGGTCGAAGCTGTCGCGCAGAAATGCGAAGAAGTCCTCGCCGGAACCGAAAACGCCGCGGCCGAATTTCGAATCGTTGGTGGTCAGCGAGTAGGGCACGACGAGGTGCGGGTGGTCGCCGACCCGCACCCAATAGGGCAGCTCATCGTTGTAGGTGTCGCTGTCGTAGAGAAACCCGCCATGCTCAACCACGAGCCGGCGGGTGTTTTCCGACGGCGCATAGCGGCAATACCAGCCGAGCGGGGTCTTGCCGGTGGTCTGGCGGATCAGCTCGACGGCGGCGGCGATCTGGCGGCGCTCCTCGTCTTCGGCGAGCCCCGGATGATTGGTCCAGCGATAGCCGTGGCTGCAGATGTCCCAATCGCTCGCGGCGATCGCCGCGGTGGCGGGCGGGTTGGCTTCGAACGCCCGGGCGCAGCCGAAAATCGTCACCGGCAGCCCGAACCGGGTGAAGATCCGGTGGAGGCGCCAGAAGCCGACCCGGGCGCCGTATTCGAACATGCTTTCGGCCCCGAGGTCGCGGCCCCTAACGCCGAGATCGCTGCCGAGCATCTCGGTCAGCCCGCTCTCCGACACGCCGTCGCCCATCGGATAGGAGAGCTCGGAGCCTTCCTCGAAATTGATCACGAAGTTGACGGCGATGCGGGCGTCGCCGGGCCATCCGGCATGGGGCGGCTCGGCGCCGTAGCCGACGAAGTCGCGGGTCATGGCTGTTCTCCCGCCGGCTGGGGATACCATTCCTCCCGGAAAATATCCTCGAGCGAGAATGGGCAGTGCTGCGGCAGCGCGTCCGCCGCCTGGTTTTCGCCATACCCGCGCAGCGCCAGCTCGGCCTGGCGACGGCCGTCACGATAGAGTCTTGCGAGCATGATCTCGGCGTCCCGTTGCAATGTGGGTGAGATCTTGTCACCCAGAGTAGAGCGCGCCTCGATGATCGACGCCATCCAGTCGAAGCGCGGCTGCCGGTCGGGCGAATAGGAAAGCTTCAGAAGATGCTCGATGATCCGCCGGATCTGGCTGCGCACCGCGTCCCGTTCGCTTCTGCCCAAACCCTCGATCTCCTCCGCAATGTTCTCGCGGTCGAAACGATTGTCGGCGACCGCCATCGAGCGCAGCACCATCGCCTGATGCCGGGTCCAGGCAAAGAAGTCGTCCTCGTAGCGGGGTCCGTCGGGCATGGTCCTCACCGTGTCTGAGACTGCCGAAAACATAGCCCGGCCGCGGTTCGCTGGGGAGAGGCCTCGCCGATCAGTCGGCCAGTCTGGGCGCGGCGTCCTGCGTCGAGGCGGAGCGCGCGGCGCGGCGGATGATCACCGCGACCGGGACCGAAAGCAGCAGCATCAGGGCGCCGAGAATGACAAAGCTTTCGCCGGCGCCCCAGCGGTCGGCGATTATGCCCATCGCCGGAGGGATCACGATCGCCGCCAGCCGGTTCATCGTCTGGCGCAGCCCGACGACCGATCCTTGGCGGTAGCGCCCGACGGCCTTGGCCTGGACCGAGAACATCACCGGCTGGACGATGCCCTGCAGCCAGCCACGCGCGGCTTGCGCCAGGAACAGCAGCAAGAAGACGCCGCCGAGGAAGGGTGTCGCGGAGATCAGAATGATCGACAGCACCGTGCCGCTCAGCATCGTGCGTTGCGGGTCGCCGAGCCGCATCGCCCGCCCGGCGAGCAGCGAGCCCAGACCGCTCGTCACCTCGATCGCCGCGAAGAGGACACCGATCGACGTGCCGGTGAGCCCGACCCCATTGAGATAAACGACGTAGAGCGAGCTCTGCACTCCGTTGGTCGCGGTGCGCAGAAAGATTATGGCCATCGTCGTCGCCACCGCCGGGATCGCCAGCAGCGCGAAACACCGCACATAGTCGGGCAGCCGAGGCACCACGTCGCGCGCGCGGACGCTTGCGGGCCGGCGTGGCGCCCGCCCGTCGCCGCCAGCGATCTCCGCCTCGGGCGCGCGGAGCAACGCGACGGTCAGAACCGCACCCCAGGCGGCGCCCAGCATGTAGGACGGCCATGCGCCGCCCCAATCCCAGGCGGTGCCGGCGATCATCGGCGTAAGCGTCGTGCCGATGCGTGCGAAAAAGCTGAACCGGCCGATATACTCGGCCTCGCCATCGGCCAGCTGGGCGATCAAGGTCTGTAGGCCTGACCAGGCAAACTGCAGCGCGGCGCCATTGAGCACCTGCATCAGCAGCAATGCCCAGAACCACGGCACCAGCGGGAAGAGCGGCGCCATCGCCATCGCCGTCCAGACGAAGAACAGGGTCACCCGGCGGGTGCCGAGGCGGTCCATCAGCACGCCGACATGAATCGACAGAAACACCGCGAGCAGCGAGCGCCCGCCGACCAGCATGCCGACCTCGCCGGCGCTCATGCCCAACGAGAGGGCATAGAGCGGTATCAGGAAAATGTAGAATTCGGTGTAGCCCATCGCGAAGAGCCCGGCGATATAGATCGAGGCCGGCGGGCTGGATGGGCTCGGGGGCATCTCGGAGGGATCGATCTCATGCATGACCCTGTCAGGGCTTTGGCGCGGCCGGCCGGCCGGCATTGTCATCGGCTCATTCTAAACTCACATCGTGGCAGGGGCGACCCCAGTCGGCGGCGGCTGCGACGGCGCGTTCGACATCCTCCTCGAGCATCAGCCGCTCCTCGACGAGCGGCCGCGCCGCCGCCGTAATCGCCGCGAGGTAGGATTGAGCATTCGGGTAGCGTTCGAGAATCGATCGTCTCGGGTCGCCTGTCGCGCACCGCTCTTTGGCGGTCTCGATGCGGTCATGCACTGCGCTGCGGATGAACGCGAGCCGTTCGGTCGTTCTCTCCTGGTCGGGAACGAGAGAACGGCGGGCAAACATCGGGCTTTTTCGAGAGGAACTTTCGCAGGACGCGCCTTGTTCGGTGCGGCAACGTCATTAAATCGGATCGGGTAATCGGGGTGGGTTCGCATAAAGCAAGGCTTTCGCGATGAGCGACGGGCTGCGTATTTACAATCTCTTTCCGAGCTTGGCGGGAACCATTCGAGATTGGATGGGGCATCTTCCGCGCATCGCGGGCATTGGGTTCAATGCTGTCTATGTCAATCCCTTTCACTACCCGGGGTTCTCCGGCAGCCTATACGCCGTCAAGGACTATTACCGCCTGAACCCGCGTTTCCGCGGCACAGAACCGGACGAGGACGACGCATTGCTGCGCCGGTTCACCGACGCCGCACACGAGCATGGGCTGCGCGTGATCATGGACCTGGTTGCCAATCATACCTCCAAGGACAGTGAGCTGGTCGCCAGCCATCCGGGCTGGTTTGCTCGCGATCGGCACGGCGAATTCGTCTCTCCGTCCGCCACCGACCCCGCGGATCCCAGCCGCAAAACCGTGTGGGCTGATCTCGCCGAGCTCGATTACCGGCCGCCCCAGCAACACCAGATCCTCGCCTATTTCCAGCAATTGGTGCGGCACTATGTCGGTCTCGGATTTGACGGTTTTCGCTGCGACGCGGCCTACAAAGTGCCAGCAGACGTCTGGCGTGGGCTGATCGGAGCGGCTAAGGCGACGTCCTCCGACGTGATCTTCTGTGCTGAGACTGTGGGCGCGCCGCTCGAGGCCGTTCTGGCACTAGCAGAGGCCAGTTTTGACTACCTCTACAACAGCGTCAAATGGTGGGACTTCGAGAGCCCATGGCTGCTCGAGCAGTACGAAGCTTTTCGCCACATAGCGCCATCGATCGGTTTCCCCGAAAGCCACGATACCAAACGGATGGCGGCCGACCTCCTTGCGGCCGGGATCCCGGAAGCCGCGATCGAGCCACACTACCGCCAAGCTTATGCCTTCGCCGCGTCGTATTCGACGGGTGTGATGATGCCGATGGGGTTCGAATTCGGCTGGTCACGGGCGCTCGACGTGGTCACCACCCGCACAGACGCGCCCGAGCCCAAACGCTTTGATCTCAGCACCTTCATCACCGAGGTCAACGCGATGAAGAGGGCGATACCCGCGTTAAACGAGGAGGGCCCACAGCGGTTGCTGAGCAACCGCGACGACCCGCTGGTGGTGCTCGAGCGCCAAACCGAGAGCGGTGAGGAACGGGCCTTCGTCCTCGTCAACCGGCATGAGCACGAGCCACGCGAAGCGGCACTCGACCCGCATCTTGAGAAAGGTTTTGCGCTCGTCGACCTATCACCAGGCCGTCATTCGACCGGCGTTGATCTGACAGGCGCGACCCGGCTCGTAGTCGAGCCGCTGGAAGTGCGTGTGTTGCGCAGCGCCCGCATCCACCGGACGCTAAACGCTCGGCGCCCTCCCTCCCGGATTGCGGGAGAGGGTACCGAGCGTCGCGAGGCGGGTGAGGGTCTGCATTCGCTGTGGCGGCCCGAGGCGCGGATTGCCATCGAGGATGTTTATCCCGAGCTCGATGACGGTCGCTATCCGGTCAAACGGATTCTCGGCGACGAGTTCGAAGTTCAAGCCGACATCTTTCGCGACGGGCACGACAAGCTGCGCGCTGTCGCAAAATTTGGGCCGGCGGGTCAAGCCCGGCGTGAAGTCCCTCTGGTCTTATTCGACAACGATCGCTGGGTTACCCACTTCTGCCTCGATCAGCTCGGGCTGTGGCACTATACGATAGAGGCGTGGACCGACCCGTTCGAAAGCTGGCGCGACGAATTCGAGAAGAAGCGTGCAGCCGGCCAGAGTGTCGAGCTCGAGCTCGTCGAAGGCCGGGCAATCGTCGCGGCGATGTTGCGCCAAGCGGGGTCGGAAGACACCGCGCGTATCCGGAAAATCCTCCGGATCTTTGACGGCGGCGATACCGCTCGACGCACCGAGGTGATGCTCTCATCAGAGCTACGCGACCTGTCGCTGCGCTGCCAAATGCGTAACGACGTGGTTCGTTCTCCCCACGAACTTGAGATCGTCGTCGACCGCAAAGCGGCGCGCTTTGCCGCGTGGTATGAGATGTTCCCGCGCAGTCAGGGAAGGGTGCCCGGCAAGAGTGCCAGTTTCGACGATTGCATTGCGCGCCTTCCCGAAATCGCGAAGCTCGGTTTCGAAGTCGTCTATCTCGTCCCGGTCCATCCGATTGGCCAGATCAACCGCAAAGGTAAGAACAACAGCACCGTGGCGGAGCCGGGCGATCCCGGCAGCCCCTACGCGATCGGTTCCGCCGAGGGCGGGCATCGGGCCATCAACCCGGAGCTCGGCACGCTCGCGGATTTTCGTCGTTTCGTCGATGCGGCTGCGGCCCTCGGGATCGAGGTGGCGCTCGATTTTGCGATCCAGTGCGCCCCTGACCATCCCTGGGTGCGCGAGCATCCCCAATGGTTCCGCTTCCGGCCCGACGGTACGATCAAATATGCCGAGAACCCGCCCAAGAAATACCAGGACATCGTCAATGTCGATTTCAACAACCCCGATCGCGAAGGCTTGTGGAACGAGCTGCGCGACACCTTGTTGTTCTGGGTCGGCGAGGGAGTGCGCACCTTTCGGGTCGATAACCCCCATACCAAGCCGCTGCCGTTCTGGGAGTGGCTGATTCGCGAAATCAAGGCGCGGTCCCCGGAGGCGATCTTTCTATCGGAGGCTTTCACCAGGCCGAAGATGATGCGGGACCTTGCCAAGGCCGGGTTCAGCCAATCCTATACCTATTTCACTTGGCGGGATACCAAGGCCGAGCTGATGGAATATCTGACCGAGCTCACGCAAGGCCCGGCGAAGGAGTATTTTCGGCCGAACTTTTTTACCAATACACCGGATATTTTGCCGATCTTTCTCCAGGACGGGGGTCGGCCGGCGTTCCGCATCCGGCTCGTGCTCGCGGCAACCTTGTCCGGCGTTTATGGGATCTACAATGGGTTCGAGCTTTGTGAAAACACGCCGATCCCCGGTCGCAGCGAAACGGTCGGTTCGACGGATCCCGAATTCGTCGAGCTTTACGGAGAAACCCCGGTTGCCAGACGCGAGGAATATCTCGATTCCGAAAAATACGAATACAAGGTATGGGACTGGGATCGGCCGGGCAACATCAAGGAAGATATCGCGATCCTTAACCGGTTCCGGCGCGACAACCCGGCACTGCACGAATTTCTCAACCTGCGCTTTCTCAGTTGCGCGGACCCGAATATTCTCGCTTATGCGAAGACCTCGGCCGACCATACTAATACCGTAATCGTTGCCGTGAATCTCGACCCGCACGCCGCGCATGAGAGCGAGGTCGAGCTGCCGCTTGCCGAGTTCGGCTTGCCAGCCGATGCCGAATTCTCGCTCGAGGAGGCGTTCACGCGACGGCTCGTCACCTGCCGAGGCGCCCGCCAGCGCCTTCATCTCGATCCCGAGGTCAACCCTTCGATGATTTTCCGTCTTCTGACTGCCGACGCCGCATGACCCCACCCAACGACGTTACTTCTCCGCTGTCCGAGAGCGGTGTACTGGCGCGCCCCGACCTCATCGAACCGATGTGGTACAAGGACGCGATCATCTATCAGCTCCACGTCAAGGCGTTCTTTGATTCCGATGACGACGGTAGCGGCGATTTCCAGGGGTTGTGCCGCAAGCTCGATTATCTGCAGGATCTCGGTGTTACCGCGCTGTGGCTGCTGCCCTTCTATCCCTCGCCGCTGCGCGACGACGGCTATGACATCTCCGATTACAAGAACATCAATCCGTCGTACGGACGGATGGCGGATTTCAAGAACTTCGTGCGGGAAGCACATCGCCGCAATTTGCGGGTCATCACCGAGCTGATCATCAACCACACCTCGGATCAGCATCCCTGGTTTCAGCGCGCGCGTCTGGCAAAGCCAGGCTCATCTCTGCGCGATTTCTATGTGTGGAGCGACACGGACCAGAAATTTCCGGAAACGCGCATCATCTTTGTCGACTCCGAGAAATCCAACTGGGCGTGGGACCCGGTGGCGCAGGCTTATTACTGGCATCGGTTTTACGCCCACCAGCCCGACCTCAATTTCGACAATCCGAGAGTATTGCGGGCCGTCGTCGATGTCATGCGATTCTGGCTCGATCTCGGGGTCGACGGCATGCGTCTGGATGCCGTGCCCTATCTGATCGAGCGCGAGGGCACGATCAACGAGAACCTCCCCGAAACGCACGAGATTTTGAAACGGCTGCGCCGCGAGCTCGATGTGCACTACGGTGATCGCATGCTGCTGGCCGAGGCCAATCAGTGGCCGGAGGATGTACTGCAATATTTCGGCGCGGGCGACGAATGCCATATGGCGTTCCACTTCCCGCTGATGCCGCGCATCTACATGGCGGTCTCCACCGAAGACCGCCATCCGATTACCGACATCATGCGCCAGACGCCGGATATTCCGGACACCTGCCAATGGGCGGTGTTTCTGCGCAATCACGACGAGCTGACGCTCGAGATGGTCACCGATCGCGAGCGGGATTATCTGTGGAACCACTACGCCACCGATCGCCACGCGCGGATCAACCTCGGGATCCGTCGCAGGCTCGCGCCACTGATGGATAACGATCGTCGCAAGATCGAGTTGCTGAATGCGCTGCTGATTTCGATGCCGGGAACTCCCGTCCTCTATTACGGGGACGAGATCGGCATGGGGGACAATATCTTTCTGCGCGATCGCGACGGGGTGCGCACGCCAATGCAATGGTCGTTCGATCGCAATGGCGGGTTTTCCCGAGCGGATCCGGCGCGGCTTTTTCTGCCGCCGATTATGGATCCCGTCTATGGTTTCGAGGCTGTCAATGTCGAGGCGCAGAGCCGTTCACCGTCATCGCTGCTGAACTGGATAAAGCGGCTGATCGCCGCGCGGCGCTCGCGACGCGCGTTCGGCCGCGGTACGCTGCGGTTTCTCTATCCTTCCAATCGCAAGGTCATCGCCTATCTGCGCGCCCTCGATGACGAGATCATCCTCTGCGTCGCCAATCTGTCGCGCTCTCCGCAGGCGGTCGAACTCGATCTGTCGGAGTTCCGCGGCCGCCAGCCGGTCGAGCTTCTCGGGCGCAGCATGTTTCCGAGCGTGGGCGAATTGCCCTATCTGTTGACCCTGCAGCCGTACAGCTTTTTTTGGTTCGACCTGCTCCCCGCTGCACAGGAAAGCGCCGGTCTGCAAGCGGCACCCCCCGAATTCCTGACCCTAGTGATGCCGCGTAACTGGGCGGACCTGTTCCGCCAGCACACCCAGCAGCAGCTCGAGAAAGAAGCGATCCCGGCCTTTCTGCCGCGCCAGCGCTGGTTTGGGGAAAAGGACCAGCGCATCAAGGGGTCCTCGGTGCGGGCGCATGGTGAGATCGTCCGCCAATTCGAGGATGGATCGGGTTCGGAGACGTTTTTGGCGGCAATAGTCGATGCGCAACTCGCCTCCGGCGCTCGTCCGCGCTACTTCCTGCCGCTGACCGCAATTTGGTCGCCGGCTGAGACCGACCTGCGACAGGGGCTAATTCCCATCACCCTGGCCGAATTGCGACAGTCCCGCAAGGAGGGCGCGCTGGTCGACGCTTTTTCGCAGGACGGCTTTGCCCTGGCGGTCATCGACGCGATCCAACGCGAAGCGAGGGTGCCGCTCGAGGGCGGCGAAATCCGCTGCCGCAAGACGCCGGGTTTCGACCAGTCGACGCTGCCCGAGCGCTTTGTGGTTCGACGCGCTAGCACGGAGCAGTCGAACAGTTCGGTGTTCTTTGAAGAATACGGGATGCTCAAGCTCTACCGGCGGCTCCAGCCCGGTGCGCACCCCGAGATCGAAATGTCGCGGTTTCTCGTCGAGCGCGCCGGGTTCGCCAACACGCCGCCCCTGCTCGCCACACTGGAGATCGCCCTCGATGGCGAGAGCGGACCAGAACAGCACGCGCTCGGCGTGCTGTTCGGGTTTATCCGCAATCAGGGTGACGGCTGGACGCAAGCGCTCAACTACCTGACCCGCTATCTTGACGACGCGCTTTCCACTGGAGAGGACCCATCCAATCTGGCCGATCCCGATGTCTTCTTCCTGATGCTGGCGCGCCAGCTCGGGATCCGCACTGCGGAGATGCACCGAGCGCTGGCCGAACACTCCGGCGACGACTCCGATTTCGCGCCCGAGCCGATCAGCCCTGAAGACATCGCCGAGTGGCGCGACGCGCTCGCTGCGGCCGCGGCACATATGCTGTCCGGGTTGGAGCGCGGACGGTCGAACCTACCCGCCGCGACCCAGGATCTCGTGGACCGCGTCCTCGAGCGCCGCGATGCGCTGTTCGAGCGCATCCCTAGGCTGATCCCGGACACGCTGGAGGCGCAGAAGACCAGATATCACGGGGATTTCCACCTCGGCCAGGTGATCGTCGTTCAGAATGATTTCTTTATCATCGATTTCGAGGGCGAGCCCGCACGAGCACTCTCAGAGCGCCGGCGCAAGGGCCCGCCGTTGCGCGATGTCGCCGGGATGATCCGTTCGTTCGACTACGCTGCTGTCGCCGCGGTGCGCGAGCTCGCCGAAGCACGGCCGGCGGCGGAACCGAGAATGACGGAGTTGGCCGAAGCCTGGCGGCAGCGGGCGGTGGACGGCTTTCGGGCCGCCTACCGCAAGACGATGCGTGGTTGTGCGGCCTATCCGGCGAGCAAGAAGCAGACGCGCGAGATGACGGCGTTCTTCATGCTCGAAAAGGCCGTCTATGAGGTGTCTTACGAGTTGGCGAACCGCCCTGGCTGGGTCGACATTCCGCTAAAAGGGATTCTCGGGATTCTGGCCAAGACGGAGAGGGGCGAGCGTGCAGCGGAGGCTTGACCCGCGGGTCGAGGCGAGCGTGCCGCAGCGGCTTGACCCGCAGGTCGAGGCGATCGTCGAGGGCCGCCACGACAACCCGTTTTCGTTTCTCGGTATGCACCGCGTTGATGGCGGGATCTGCGTGCGGGCAATGCTGCCCGCGGCGCAGCAGATGGCGGTCATCGAGTCGGCTACCGGTAAGATCGCGGCTGAGGGTGTTCGGGTTCATCGCGATGGCTTCTTCGTGGCCACAGTCCCCGATCGACGGGAGCCGTTCCGCTATCGATTGCGCACATCGAGCGGCGGCATTCAGCACGAATTCGACGATGTCTACCGGTTTCCTCCGGTTCTCGGTGAGCTCGACATTCATCTCCTCGTTGAAGGGAACCATCTCGCCAGCTACCAAAGGCTGGGCGCTCATTTATTCGTCTATGAGGGGGTCGAGGGGGCGGCCTTCGCGCTGTGGGCGCCGAATGCGCGCCGGGTCAGTGTCGTCGGCGACTTCAACGCCTGGGATGGCCGGCGGATGCCGATGCGACGCCGAGAGGCGAGCGGTTTTTGGGAACTCTTTGTGCCAGGGCTGCGGCCCGGTCATCTCTACAAATACGAGATCCTCGGAGCCGACGGCCAGCTTCAGCCGCTCAAGGCAGATCCGCAAGCCGAACGCTCCGAAAAACCGCCGGGTACCGCTTCAGTCGTGGCAGGCCCGTCGCGCCATGTCTGGCATGACGGCACTTGGATGGCAGAGCGCTGGCGGCATAATGATCGCGAAGCGCCGATCGCGATTTACGAAGTCCATCTCGGCTCGTGGCGCCGCGATCTTGCAGAGCAGGGGCGGTACCTGACCTATCGTGAGCTCGCCGACCAGCTCGTTCCGTATGTCCGCGACATGGGCTTTACTCATATCGAGGCCATGCCGCTTGCCGAGTACCCTTTCGACGGTTCCTGGGGATATCAGCCGGTATCGTTGTTTGCGCCGACCAGCCGATACGGGACGCCCGACGATTTCCGTGCTTTTGTCGACGCCTGCCACAGCGCCGGGCTCGGCTTGCTGCTCGATTGGGTGCCGGGACATTTCCCCAACGACGCGCACGGGCTCGGACGATTTGATGGGACGGCGCTGTATGAGCATGCCGATCCGCGGCAGGGCTTTCACCCCGACTGGGGGACGTTCATCTACAATTACGGCCGCCGCGAGGTGGCGAATTTTCTGCTGTCGAGCGTTCTCTATTGGCTGCGCGAATTTCACATCGACGGTATCCGGGTCGATGCGGTTGCCTCGATGCTGTATCTCGACTACAGCCGCCGGGCCGGGGAATGGATCGCGAACCGCTTTGGCGGTCGCGAGAATCTCGAAGCGATCGCGTTCTTGCGACGGATGAACGAACTGATCTTTGGGGAAGCGAGCGGTGCCACGTCCGCGGCCGAGGAATCGACGGCCTGGCCAATGGTATCACGCCCGGTCTATGTCGGTGGGCTCGGCTTTGGCTTCAAATGGAACATGGGGTGGATGCACGATACGCTGCAATACATGTCGCTGGACCCGATCCATCGTAAATACCATCACAACGATCTCACCTTTGGGTTGCTGTACGCGTTTCACGAGAATTTCATCCTTCCGCTCAGCCATGACGAGACAGTGCACGGAAAGGGATCGCTGATCGGCAAGATGGCCGGCGACCGCTGGCAGCGCTTCGCCAATCTGCGCGCCTATTTCGCCTATATGTGGACCCACCCCGGCAAGAAGCTTCTATTCATGGGCGGTGAGTTCGCGCAGGAACGCGAGTGGAACCACGATATCGGGCTCGATTGGCAGCTACTTGCCGATCCGTTTAACGAGGGGGTGAGGCGGCTGGTGCGCGACCTGAATTTTCTGTATCGCGATACACCGCCGCTGCACCAGCTCGACTGTGATCCCGAGGGTTTCCAGTGGATCGACGTGGCGAATGCGGCCGAGAGTACCATTTCCTACGTCCGCCGTAGCCGCAACCCCAACGAGCTTGCTGTCGTAGTCTGCAACTTCACCCCGGTGCCGCGCGAGAATTACCGCATTGGGGTGCCCCGGCCTGGGCGCTACCGCGAGCGCATCAACAGCGATGCGACTGAATATGGCGGCAGCGGGGTCGGCAATGACGGAGAGGTGCACGCCGAGCCCGTTCCGATGCATGGCTACCATCACTCTCTCCGTCTGAGGCTCCCGCCGCTTGGCGCTCTGATCTTCACAGCGGATTAGGCCGGTGACGGCGCCGATCAAAGTGTGGCCGGGGCGTCCCTATCCACTCGGGGCGACGTGGGATGGTGAAGGCGTCAACTTCGCCCTCTTTTCGGCTCACGCAACAAAGGTCGAGCTGTGCCTGTTCGATCGCTCGGGCAATCGCGAGGAGGCGCGGATTGCACTTCCCGAATACACCGATGAAGTATGGCACACTTACTTGCCGGATGCGCGTCCGAACCTGCTTTACGGCTACCGCGTCCACGGGCCATACGATCCGGCAAATGGGCACCGCTTTAATCCCAACAAGCTGCTGATCGATCCGTATGCCAAGTCGCTGCACGGCAGACTGCGGTGGAGCGATTCGCTGTTTGGCTACCGCGTAGGCAGCCAACGGGCCGATCTGTCTTTCGACCGCCGCGACAATGCGCGCCAGGTCCCGAAATGCCGGGTCATCGAGCCCGCCTTCACTTGGGGCCAGGATCGTCGTCCGCAGATCCCCTGGGAAGAAACGATCATCCTCGAGCTGCACGTTCGTGGGATCACCATAAAGCATCCCGATGTCGATCCCGTGCAACGCGGCACGTTCGCCGGGCTCGCCGCACCGGCGATGATTGACTACCTGGTCGAGCTCGGCGTGACCGCGGTTGAGCTGCTGCCAATACATGCGTCGGTCCACGACCGTCATCCGACCGAGCCGAGGCTAGCCAATTATTGGGGTTACAACTCGATCGCCTATTTTGCGCCGGATCCACGGCTATTGGCGACGAATTCGATTGCCGGCTTCAAGACCATGGTCAAGCGGCTGCACGATGCCGGGATCGAAGTCATTCTCGACGTCGTTTACAATCACAGCGGCGAAGGCAATCACCTCGGCCCGACTCTGTCGTTCCGCGGCATCGACAATGCCTCTTATTATCGATTGGATGCTGACCGGCGCTTTTATCGCGATGTCACCGGCACGGGCAACACATTGAATCTCGATCATCCGCGCGTGCTGCAGCTCGTCATGGAATCGTTGCGTTACTGGGCGCTGGAGATGCATGTCGACGGCTTCCGCTTCGACCTCTGCACAGCGCTGGCACGCGAGAACGGCGAGTATGGACAGGGCAGCGCGTTCTTCGACGCAATCGGTCAGGACCCGGTTATGGCCGGATTAAAGCTGATTGCCGAGCCTTGGGATCTCGGTCCTTACGGCTACCAGCTGGGCAATTTTCCGCCGGGCTGGGCCGAGTGGAATGGGCAATACCGCGACACAGTGCGGCGCTTTTGGAAGGGTGACCAAGGTCTCGTCGCCGATCTCGCCTCGCGCGTGGCGGGCTCGTCCGACATCTTCGGCTACCGCGGCCGGCGTCCCTGGGCGAGCATAAATTTTATTACCGCGCATGACGGTTTCACATTGCAGGACCTGGTCAGCTACAACGAAAAGCACAATGAGGCCAATGGCGAGGATAATCGCGACGGAAGCGATACCGACTTCAGCTGGAATTGCGGGGTCGAGGGACCGACCGCGGACCCGGCCATAGTCAGCCTGCGCGATCGTCAAAGGCACAATTTGTTTGCCACGCTGCTTTTGTCGCTGGGCGTTCCGATGCTGCTGGCCGGTGACGAGGTCGGGCGAACACAGCGCGGCAACAACAACGCCTATTGCCAGGACAATGAGATCTCGTGGTCCGATTGGGAACACATCAGACCGGAAGACGAGGACCATCGCCGGTTCGTCAGCTATCTGATCCATCTGCGCCGCAGCCATCGCGTATTTTCGCGCCCGCGCTTTCTACGGGGCGAGGTGCTCTCCGAGGCCGGGGTCAAAGACATTACCTGGGTCACCCCCTCGGGTAACGAGGCAACTGACGAAGATTGGAAAAACCCGGTTGCACTTTCACTTGGATATGTATTGAGCGGCGCGGCGGGCGAGTTCTTCACGCCGGGGGGGCAGCGTGACATCGACGAGAGTTTTTTTGTAATCATGAACGCATATCATGAGGATCTCGACTTTCATTTCCCGTCGCTCGCCGCGCCAATGTCCTGGGAGCCGCTCGTCGATACCTCACAACCGACAGGGCTCGTCGCCGAAGGCAGGCGTTATGCCCCCGGAGAGATTTACCGGCTACAGGCTCGTTCATTTGCGCTCTTTATCGATCGTGCCCCGCGACTGCAATTGCCGGAGAGAAATTTGCTCTCGGCGAGCCTCGTGCGGGCAGTGGATGCGGATCTGTGGGAAGAAGATACTTGAGCGATTGGGCGGTTTCTCGCCCAGCCGCAGGACCGGCGTGCTCGCGCCCGTGACATGAACGAGCGTGCCGCGATCGAGCACGTCGCTCGGCTTGTCGGGATCAAGGCGCGTCATACGGACGGGCTTGGTAGAACGCGGGAGGTGTCCGACGCGACGCTTCTCGCGCTGATCGAGGCCTTTGGTCTTCCGGCCGACCCGCCGCGTGCGATGCGCGTGCTGGCCGAGGAAGAGCGCGAGGCACCGCTGGGGCTGAGCCCTGTCTATCTCGCTCACGCCGAGGCGCCTCATCCGACTGTAACGCTGCGCCTGCCCGTCGGTTGCCGGGAAATCCTCTGGTCGTGCCTTCTCGAGAACGGGGAGCAGCGCTCGGGCCGGGTAACCGAGGTAGAGGGCGAGCGATGCCTGATGCCGCTGCCGGAGGGGCTGCCTCTTGGTTACCACCGGCTCGACCTCGAGGCTGGCGGGATCACCACCCGGCTCAACCTGATTGTCGCTCCTGATCGCTGCCACCTTCCAGCCGAACTCGGGCCCGGCAGCCGCAAATGGGGTCCGAGCTGCCAGCTTTACGGTCTGCGCAGCGCCGGCAATTGGGGGATCGGCGACTTCAGTGATCTCGGCCGGCTCGCGCGCGCCGCGGGTTCGCGCAAAGCAGCAGTGCTCGGCACCAACCCGCTGCATGCCTTGTTCGCGGCCGAGCCATTGCATATCAGCCCGTATTCGCCCTCGAGCCGGAGCTGGCTCAATTATTTGTACATTGACGTAACTGTTGTCCCTGGCTTCGCTGAAGACGAAACCGTGCGCGCCCTGATCGGGGGTGAGTGGTTTGCGGTGACACACCGCGCCGCGCGTTCCGCCGCGATCATTGATTACGGCGCCGTCGCCGCGTGCAAACGGCCGGTACTGGAAGCGCTATTCCGACGCTTCCGGATCAGAGAGATCGGCGCGGACGGGGTTGCGCGGGGTCGGCGCGGCGAGGCATTCCGCGAGTTTCAACGACGGGGGGGACGACCGCTCGCCGATTTTGCCGTGTTCGAGGCGCTTGACGAGCACCACCGAGCCCAAAATCGGGGCGCCGGGTGGCGTGGATGGCCCAAGGCGATGCAGGATCCGCGCTCACCCGAGGTCACCGAGTTCGCCTACGCACATCGCGACAGGATCGAATTTTTTCAATTCCTGCAGTGGGAAGCCGAGCGCCAGCTCGCTGCGGCCTCGATGGCCGGCCGCGATGGCGGATTATCGATCGGATTGTATCGCGACCTCGCTGTCGGGGCCGATCCAAATGGGGCAGAGGCCTGGGCCGATCAGGAGCTGGTGGCAACTGGGGCATCAATCGGCGCGCCGCCCGACGCGTTCAACCAGACCGGACAAAATTGGGGGTTGGCGCCGGTCAATCCTTTGGCGCTGCGACGCGGGTGTTTCGCGCCGTTTGTTGCGGCGATCCGCGCCAATATGCGGCACGCCGGAATCCTGCGCATAGATCACGTCATGTCGCTCGACAGGCTCTATTGGATCCCGGTCGGGATGGAGGCAATCGAGGGAGCATACGTGACCTACCCCTTCGGCGATCTTCTGCGGCTCGTTGCCCTCGAGAGCTGCCGCCAGCAATGTGCCGTGGTCGGCGAGGATCTCGGGACGGTGCCCGAAGGTTTTCGCGAGACGATGAGATCGGCCAACCTGCTATCCTGCCGAGTCTTGACCTTCGAGCGCCGCTCGGACGGCGGCTTTGTGCCGCCGGGCCAGTATCCGGCTCTCGCAGCAGCTTCGGCGGCGACACATGACCTACCCACTCTCCGGGGTTTCTGGCTCGGCACCGACATCGCTTGGCGGCGCAGCCTCGATCTCTATCCCGATGCCGCCGCCGCCGAGATCGATGCGGCGAAACGGCGCCAAGACCGCGATCTGCTGCTGCAGGCGCTCGTCGAGGAGAGGTTGCTTGCACCCGAGCGGCTCGGTGAATTTCTCTCCGATAGCGGAACGCCGACCTACACACCCGAGCTCGGCGACGCGATCCTGGGCTATCTCGCGCGCTCGCGCTCCCGCCTGATGCTGGTTCAGCTGGAAGATGTTGTCGGCGAAAGTGAGCAGGCGAACCTTCCCGGTACGACGGACGAACATCCGAATTGGCGCCGTCGGCTCTCTCTCGTTCTCGACGATATCATCGATGGCACGAGGTTGCAGGTTACGGCATTGGCAAAGGAGGGTCGCCTGCTGGCAACGCGCGGATGAACCGGCGATCCGGATCGGAGGCGTGATTGACGCGCCCGCCTGTAGCCGCGAGAGTCCGCGGTCCGGCCTAACGGGCGAGGCGCACATGCTAGAGGCAATAAAAAGATTCCTGGTACGAGGCAGAACCTTGCGTCAGGGGCAGCACCAGGTGGTCGAGGAGGTCGGCTCGATTCAACCGCTCGACAATTCCGAGGTGCCATCGCTATCCACTGAACCACGGATCGAGGAGCGGTCGGACCCGCCGGTCCCGGGCAGGGTGAAATGGTTCAATCCTGATAAAAGGTACGGGTTCGTAGAACTTGCCGATGGATCCGGGGACGCCTTCCTGCATGCCAGCGCACTCGAACGCTTCGGCATCGAGGCGGTGCAACCCGGCGAGACGCTCGACCTGCGCGTAGCCCAAGGGCAGCGCGGACTTCAGGTTACCGAGGTTCTTGGCGTGGACCCCAGCACTCGGGTCTCGTTCGCATCACCACTGCCCGGTGTAGTTTCGACGGCTGTCGAGGCAAGCGTTCAGGAAACCGGCACCGTCAAATGGTACAGCGCCGTCAAGCGGTTCGGGTTCATCGTTCGGGACGACGGCGGGAAGGACATATTCGTGCACGCCTCGGTGCTGCAGCGCGCGGGCATCGAGAATCTCAGCCCGGGACAGCGCGTCACCGTTGACATCGTCGAAGGCCGCAAGGGGCCGGAAGCCAGCGCGATCCGGCTCGCCTGACGCGCGGGCGGCGAAACCCGCTTCGTAGCGAGAACGACATTAAATGTCTACCTCCTGTCCAGCGATAGCGCCATCACTGTGCCATTTTTTCGTGCTAATTGCGTTTTTCAGCATAAGCGAGGAGGAGGTTCCGATGGCGGAAGTTCAGCCGGTGTGGCTCGCCCGATCGGCGGATGCGGATGCGCCTGTCGCGCTTTCGCCCGCCCGGGACCAGCTGCGCGCGGCAATCGCCGCGCTCGCCTTGGCGCAGCGTGATCTGGAAGGCGCCACTGCGCCTGTGCGCCGGCTCGATTCAGTTCTCGCCGAAGCGGAGCGGCTCAATCGTGAGCTTGCGTGCTCGCGAGACGAAGACGAGGCGGCGCTCGGGCGATGGATTGCGCTAGGCGGCGTCGGCGACCGGCCTCAACCATGTGCAACAACGGTCGCGACCGATGCCAGCCTCGGCAAGTTGGCGCCGGAGGTTCGCGCGGTCGCCTCGGCCTTGCCTGCCGCTAGAGCTGCACAGGAAGCGGCGGCGGAGCGGGTTCGCATGGCATCGGCGGAGCGTGACGCGGCATTGCACGCCGTCACGGTCGAGGCGGCCACCTTCGCTACCGGCGAGCTCACCGAAGCACTGAACCGAGCGTTGACCGTTGAGGCAAAGATCCTCTCACTGCGCGAGGCGCTCAGCGCGCAAACTAATGGTCTTGCGGCAGCGGAGAAAATCAGCGCCGCCCTGAGACAAGCGAAGGCAGCGGCCGGCGTGCCCCGGAACGTGGATGTTGGCCGGAGATTGCTGGAATTACTGTCGCACGACTCCACCGCCGCCCTGTAACCGGCATTGCCGTCCCAGAGACAGTCCGACGAGAACCCGGGGGGTCAGGACGTCGGACAGTCCCACGCGATGCAGTATCGCGCTGCGAAGGCGATCGAGGACCATGAAGCCGCTGGCGCCGTCCTCTGTCGGATAGATATGCACGCGAAACGGCCGATTGCCGAACAGCGTGTCGACGACCCCGACTAGACCTTGCTTCTGTCTGCGTAGATGGGGCAGCGCCACCCGGTTCACCCGCTGGGTGCTCAGTACATTGACGTCGTAGAGCTTGATCGCAATGGCTTAAACGTTGAATTTCTATGGCAGAGATTCCGGTGTAGGCGCCGGTGATCGTACCCGTGCGGAGCCGAAGATTTGCTCCCCGGCGAAGTCTTCGAGATATCGTTTGGTCATTGCCGCTCCTCGATTTTGTCGCAGAAGGCGGTAGCGGCGGAAGTCATCGGGCGGAAACGGCGGCGTTCGGGCTTGGCTGTGTGCAGATGGTCGCCGGCGTTGCTGAGCACGATCCGCGCCGGCGCCTCGTCCGTGCGGCGCGGTATTGAGACCGATGCCGACTGTCCCGCCATTTTGCCGCCCTTAAATGGGGCTGTCCTCACGGGCGTCAAGCGGGAGCGGATTGCGCTGTTGGAACCCGCACACAGGGTGTTGACGATGCCGGTAATTACCCCTATCTAAGATCAGTCGGTTACCGATATAATCTTTTCAGGGTGATGGAGCGCACCAATGTCCGATGTCGAGCCCGAAATCTGCAATTGCGCCGCGCTTCGCCAGGCAACGCGGCGCGTGACGAGACTTTATGACGATGCTCTCGCGCCCGCCGGGTTGGGGGTGAACCAATTTTCGATCCTGGCGCGGCTGAGCCTCGTCGGTTCGAGTACGATTCAAGATCTCGCACGGCTGTTGGTCATGGATCGCTCGACGCTAGGGCACCTTCTGCGCCCACTCGAGAAGCGCGGTTTTGTGAAGCTCGAAGTGTCCGAACAGGATCGACGCAGCCGTATGGTAGCGCTGACGCAGGCCGGGGAGGCTGCCGTGGCCAAAGCCCGTCCGCGTTGGGCCGCAGCGCAACGCCGCTTTGAAAGTACATTCGGTAAGGAGGCCGCGCTCGAGTTTCGTACCGTCCTTAAAGAGATTGCGACTGCGGAATACAGTTGGGCCATTGCGACGAGATGCGGGTTCCGGCAGCCGGCGCAGGAGCGATCGGCAGGTGCATTTGCCGCGCCCTGCTCAGCCAGTGCTGGAAACAAGCCACGACCACCCGAGGAGAGGTCAAGATGAATACGTTTGGAGCGGCCGTCTGGGAAGGCGGCATCAGAGATGGCAAAGGCGCCATCTCGACGAAGAGCGGCGCGCTCGACAAAAATACCCATACGGCTTTGTCAGCCGCTTCGAGGGCAAGCCCGACACAAACCCGGAGGAGCTGATCGGCGCCGCCCATGCCGGCTGTTTTACAATGGCGCTGTCGCTCATTTTGAGCGAAGCCCAGCTGACGGCCGAGCACATGGAGACCAAGGCCGAGGTCACCTTGGACAAGGTCGGGGACGGCTTCGCCATCACCGCCGTTCATCTGACCCTCACCGCCAAGATCCCGGGCGCGGACAAAGCAAAGTTCGAGGAACTCGCCGCCAAGGCGAAGGCGGGTTGTCCCGTATCCAAGCTCCTGAACACTAAAATCACGTTGGACGCGACGCTGGCAGCCTGAGAGAGGCTGCCGATCTTCCAGTCCGAAATCAGCTTGAAGAGGCAGTCATGACAGATATTCCCTATCGCACCGCTCTGATCGTCGGGGCCGGTCCCGGCATCAGCGCATCGGTGGCCCGCGGTTTGGCGGCGGCTGGTCTCAGGGTCGGCCTGGCGGCACGTAATGTGGAGAAGCTGGCACCGCTCGCCGCCGAGATCCGTGCCCAAACATTCGCAGTCGATGCGACTGATCCTGCTGGGGTCGCTCGCTTGTTCGATGCGGCGGGATCGCAGCTCGGGGAGCCGGACGTCGTGCTTTACAACGCCAGCGCACGGGCCCATGGCCCGATCGCCGAGCTCGATCCGGAAGCCGTGCGCAAGGCGGTCGAGGTGTCGGCCTATGGCGGCTTCCTCGTCGTCCAGCAGGCAGCACGCCGAATGATACCGCATGGCCGCGGCGCGATCCTGCTGACCGGCGCGAGCGCCAGTGTCAAGGGGTACCCGTTGTCTGCCGCCTTTGCGATGGGCAAATTTGCCTTGCGTGGTCTGGCGCAGAGCACCGCGCGCGAGCTCGGGCCGAAGGGGATCCACGTTGCCCATTTCGTGATCGACGGCGGGGTGCGCAGTGCGCGGCGCCCGAATCCGGCCGACCGGCCGGACAGCACGCTCGATCCTGATGGAATCGCCCAGACCTATCTCAACATCTTGCGCCAACCGCGCAGCGCCTGGTCCTTGGAGGTCGAGCTGCGACCCTGGGTCGAGACCTTCTGAGGGCTGCCTTTTGCTCTCGAGTGCCGCGCTGTCAGTCGTAGGTGTTTGCGAACTTCTCGCGGGAGGTGGCTCGACGCTTGCGATGGCGACATAATAGAATTACTGCAGTCGTACAAAGGTGGCCCATGCGGTATGATTCCGAACACAAGGAGAGGACCCGGGCCCGGGTCGTCAAGGAAGCTGCCAAGGCGATACGGGCGGAGGGCCCGCATCGCGTTGGCGTGGCCGGCATCATGGCGAAGGCCGGGCTCACGCATGGCGGTTTCTATGCCCATTTCGTGTCCAAGGACGATCTGGTGGTCGCCGCCATGTCGCAGATGTTCGACGAGGCGTCGGTGAAGTTTGATCGCCAAACGGCAGGACGTTGCGGGCCTATATCGACTTCTACCTGTCTCGGCAGCATCGCGACGCTCGCGATACGGGCTGTCCATATAGTATGATTATCATAATATAATAGCAATCTGCTGGAAAGGCGTCTGTTTCGCTGAAGAGCGTATGGGACGAGAGCAGGCCATGATGACCGATAATGCGCAGTCTACGCCCTATGTCGGCCAGTCGCTTCGCCGACGAGAGGACATTAAATCTGTCACTGGCAACGGGCATTACGTCGATGACATAAAGCTGCCCGGCATGCTTTATTTGGCGATCCACCGTTCGCCGCACGCGCACGCTCTCATCACTGGCGTAGGCCTTTCGGCCGCTAGGGCCGCCACCGGCATGCGCCTTGCTCTCGCCGGCGCCGACCTCATCGTCAGGATTGGCAACATCAAACCGAACTGGGTCATCCCTGGTACTGTGGTACCGGACCGGCCGGTGATGGCCGTCGAGAGGGTTCGTTTCGTCGGCGAATGCGTCGCGCTCGTAGTCGCCGAGACGCGTGAGGCGGCCCGCGACGCACTGGAGCTCATTGAAGTTGACTATAAGGCGCTGCCTGCCGTGATCGACGAGGAGGCCGCCACCGGCGACGGCGCGGCACAACTCCACGAAGACGTTCCGAACAATATCACGACGTATTTCAAGATTAGCGGCGGCGATTACGCCGCGGCGGCTGGCCGGGCCGACCAGGTTCTGCGTTTGCACCTCGTCAACAACCGGCTCATTCCGACCTGCCTCGAGACCCGCGCCATTCTCGCCGCGCCGAGCGTCGATGACCGGCTGACGATCTACCTGCCGAGTCAGGTGCCGCATATTCACCGGCGCTGGATCGCCGAAACGGTGGATATTCCGGAACATCTGCTGCGGGTGGTTGCGCCGGATATCGGCGGGGGCTTTGGGGCAAAGATGCGTCTCTACCCCGAGGAGCTGCTCTGCGCCTATTTGGCCCGCGCGCTGAAATGCCCGGTCAACTGGTGGGAATCCCGCTCGGAAAGTCATCAGGCGACCGGTCACGGCCGGGCGCACACGGAATTGATCGCGGCGGCCTTTCGCAACGACGGCCGCATTCTCGGGATGAAGGTCGAGACGCTCGGCAATGTCGGGCCTACCTCTCGAACATGGCCTCGGGCGGTCCTACCGTGAGCTACGGGACCGGGACCTACAAGATCGAGAACTTCGAGGCCGTCTCAAAGGTGATTGTCACCAATACCGTCCCGGTCGACGCCTATCGCGGCTATGGGCGACCAGAGGGCGCCTATATCGCGGAGCGGACCATTGAAGCGGTTGCCCGCCATCTAAACCTCGATCCGGTCGCAGTGCGGCGGATCAATTTCGTGCCGCAATCCGAGTTCCGCTACCGCCCCTACGGCAGCCGCTCGGTGATTTATGACAGCGGCGATTATACGGGCTGTCTCGACAACGCCGTCACTGCGTTCGACTACACCGGCCGGCGTGAGGAGCAGCAGCGCCTGCGCAATGCCGGGCATTATCGGGGATTGGCGTCGCCGCCTACACCGAGATGTGCAGGATGGCGCCGCCTGGCCGCTAGCGGCTTCGACCGGGGCGGCTGGGAGAGCGCGCGGGTCGCTATCAATTCGAGCGGAAGAGCGGCAGTCTACTCAGCTTCGATGAGCCAGGGCCATGGGCACGCGACTGTTCTGGTGCAAATTGCCGCCGACGCTCTCCAGATGCCGCCGGAAAATATCGACGTCGTGCAGGGCGACACCAAACAAGTCCAGGCCGGGCACAGGACCTTCAATTCGCGCTCGATGCCGGTCGGCGGATCGAGCGTCATGGTTTGTGCCGGGCGTATCATCGAAAAGGCGAAGAAGATCGCCGCGGAGATGATGGAGGTCGCTGCAGAGGACCTTGCCTACGAGAATGGGAGCTTTAACGTTCCGGGAACCGAGATTACGCCACTGGCCTTTGAGGTGGACCCCGATCGTGAGACAGCCGGAGCCGTTTTCTAAGGGCTCGACCGGAAATTATCGAATCGACTTTTGATAGAGTTATATATGGGTTTACAACCTACTTTTCATGCCATATATTGTGGTGGTGATCGATATCGAACCGATTCGAGAGCGGTTTTCGGCGGTGGCGCCCTTTCTCGATGAACCTGGCCGGCGTCTGGTTGCGGCAGCGCAGGCGTTTGCCGTGGGTTATGGCGGGATTGCGGCGGTCGCGATGGCGACCGGGGTTGCGCCGAGCACCATCGGACGGGGCCTGAAGGAATTGGCGTGGGACGAGCCCTCGGAGCGCATTAGGCGGCCGGGAGCTGGACGCAGGGGAACGGTCTCCAAGGACCGCACGCTGCTTCACGATCTCGAGGCGCTGGTCGAGCCGACGACGCGGGGTGACCCGGGATCGCCGTTGCGGTGGACCTGCAAAAGCGTGCGCCGGCTGGCGCAGGCGCTGCAAGCCCAGGGTCACGAGGTCAGCCGCACCCTGGTCGGCCACTTGCTCAATGAGGCGGGTTACAGTCTGCAAGGCAACCGTAAGACCACAGAGGGCGACAGTCACCCCGACCGGGATGCGCAGTTCGGCTACATCAACACCCAAGTGACCACCGCTTTGGCCGAACAGCAGCCGGTGATCTCCGTCGACACCAAGAAAAAGGAACTGGTCGGGGATTTCCGCAACCCAGGCCGCGAGTATCGGCCCCAAGGCAACCCGCAAGAGGTCCGGGTCGATGACTTCCTGATCAAGGCGCTCGGCCGCGCGGTGCCTTACGGGGTCTATGACCTGGCCGCGAATTCCGGATGGGTCAGTGTCGGCGTTGACCATGATACGGCCGCCTTCGCGGTGAACAGCATCGGCCAGTGGTGGCAGGCCGTCGGGCGGGCGCGCTACCCCAACGCCACCCGATTGCTGATCACCGCCAAGCCTGCCCCAGCGAAGGCTGGGGGCGGCGGCAGCAACGGCTCGCGGGTGCGGCTGTGGAAACGCGAATTGCAGAAGCTGGCCAACCAACTCGGCCTCGACATCGTGGTCAACCACCTGCCGCCCGGCACCCGCAAGTGGAACAAAATCGAGCACCGCCTCTTCTCCTTCATCAGCCAAAACTGGCGTGCCAAGCCACTCGTCAGCTATCGGGTCATCCCCGGATCAAGTCCGAGGACCGAGCTGATCTCCGCCACCACCACCAAAACTGGCCTCACCGTGCGCTGTGAACTCGACACTGGGCAATACCCCCAACGGCATTGTCGTTTCCGACGCCGAGATGGCCGCCATCAACATCAAACGCGCCGAGTTCCACGGCGAGTGGAATTACACCATCTCACCAAATCATCATCCCCTAGTCACGCGTTTGTTTCGTGACGGGCCCTAACTAAGTGGCTGTTCTTCCGTTGACGACAAGCCTAGGGGTCGAGCGGTCGAAACCGGCTAGGATCTCGGTGATGTTCGAACCGCGCCCACCGGGCTAAGCACTCGGGCTGCCGCAGGTCTACCCACCGGCCTAACCAGGGTCCTGGTATCGCAGCCTTAGACGGTGCTACGGGCAGAAGCGCTTCTATCGAAGGCTCGATCGGCGGAAACGATCGGCCCATTTATTGCCATTCGAAGTGGGTACAAACGTCGCTTTTGCACTGAGCCGCTTTGCCTGCCGGCCGCCACCGCGCTCGGCCGGGGACGCGCGGCGGCAATATCTTTTATGGGTTCTCTCGCTCACGCAGGCGGCGCATCGTCTCCGCCGGCGCGTCGCAAGCGGCGATAACCAAGGCGGTGCCAGCCGCGGCGGCGGTGCCAAGCTCGGCGGCGGATACCTTGTCGCGCGTGTCGGCCGGGGTCAGCACGTAACGCAGGTTCGAGGCCGGGTCGTCAAAGCCGGCGACGAGCCGCAAGGCCGGGATGCCGGCGCGGACAAAGTTGGCGTGGTCGGAATTGGACATCAGAGGCCAATGGACGCCGATCGGTTGTCCGCAGCGATGGGCGACCTGCCGGACAAAGCCATCGAGGTGCGGGAAGTCGCTGGTCAGCGCAGTCAAAACCGCGCTGCCGCCGACTGAACCGAGGTTGACGTTGAGTGCGATGCGATCGCGCTCCGGCGGTCCGAGCGCGTCGACATAGAGCCGCGACCCAGTCAATGCCCACTCCTCGACGCTGAACAGGCACAGCGACAGGCCACGCCGAAATCCGGCGAGGTGCGGTGCGGCGGCGCGTGCCACGGCGAGCGCCACTGCGACACCGGAGGCGTTGTCAATCGCGCTCTCGGCGAGGTCGTGGCCGTCGAGACGGGCGCTGAGCACCACCCGCTCTTCGCTCCGGCCGGCGATGTCGAAGACTAGGGTTTCGGTGGTCGCGGGTTGCTCTTCGGTTGCGATCCGAAGTCGGACGCGCGGCAAGCCCGCCGACCACAAGCTGTGGACCCTTCCGGGGGTGCTGCTGACGCCGCACACCGCAGGCTACGGCCCCTATCTCGACGACCGGCGCTACGAGATCATCCTCGACAACTGCCGCCGTTTCCTCGCCGGCCAACCGTTGCGCAACCTCGTCGACAAGGCCCGCTGGTTTTGACTGCCCCTCCCTGAGACCAGGGAGAAAAATCGATTCGACGCCGCAAACCGGCCGCCTGATCACCAACAAAATGCGCCAGATCAAATGCTTGAGAGACCAGCTCGCGGCGCGCTCAGGCAGCACCCTGAGGGAGGCCGATCGGCCGCTGAGGGAGGGAACAGGGACACAGAAACCGAGCATGAGATGCCGCCGTCTTTCCATCAAATGATGTGCTATAGTCGTATTTTTATATATTGACAATATCGCATAAGGCCGATAAAAGCAAGCGATTTCGACACCGAGGGCGGCGCTGGTCGCTGTGATGACGCATCAACGGCGCGGTCACCCCGAGCGGCGCCAATAATCGGCGATGAGGCGCTCCAAAGCCGCGTAATAGCTCTCGATCCGGTGGTTTCGGGCTCGCGCGCTGGAGCGAGATCATAAATATACTCGCTCAACACGAGGCCGATCGCGCGGATCGCCTCGTGTCGGTCGAGGCCTTCTCCCATCAGCCGGTTGAGGGTAGCCCGGACCGAGATTTTCGTAGAGCGTGGGCTTGCCGACCGAGTTCGCCCACCCGATGGCGGACCACGTTCTTTTCAGGGGGTGTCATGGAGTTCTGGACAGAACCACAGATGGCGTCGATCCACAAAATGCTCAACCCGCGCTCCATTGCGATCGTGGGCGCGACGCCGCGGATGCAGTATGGCGGGCGGTTTCTGGCTGCCGCGCTCAAGGCCAAAGACCGGATCAGGGTTTATGCCGTGAACCCGCGTTATGACGAAATCATGGGGGTGAAGTCCTACCCGAGTGTGACGGACCTGCCGGAGGCCCCCGATGTGGTCGCCGTCGTGGTGCCCTGGGACCAGGTGCTCGATGTCCTGCAGGAAAGCCACCGCAAGGGGGCGGGATCGGCGATCGTGATCTCGGCGGGCTTTGCCGAGCGCGGCGTCGACGACCGGCGCGATCTGCAGGGGGAATTGGGCGCCTTTGCCCGCACCTCGGGCATGCGGATCAGCGGCCCCAACTGCCTGGGGCTGGCGAATGTCAAACACGACATCTGGGCCACCGCTTCCTCGCGCGGGGCAGAGGGGCTGACCGGGCCGATTGGCCTCGTATGCCAAAGCGGTGCTACGGCGTTCGGGCCGTTCCTGGTGCGGGCGGTCGAGAACGGCATCGGCTTTAGCTACATCATCTCGACCGGGAACGAGGCTGACCTCGACTTTACCGATTTCGCCCGCTATCTGCTCGACGACCCGGATACTCGGGTAATTGCCGGTTTTGTCGAAGGCTTCAAAGATGCCGAGAAGTTTCTCGAAGTGGCAAAGCTCGCCGCAGAGCGCGGCAAGCCCATCGTCCTGATCAAAATCGGGCGTTCGGAGCTGGGAGCCCGGGCGGCACAATCGCATACTGCAGCGCTGACCGGCGCCGATACAAGGTACGATGCGATCTTTGCCCAATACGGGGTGATCCGGGTCCAGGATTACGACGAACTCCTGGAGACAGCACACCTCCTGGCGCACACCCCCAAGCCCGGCGTACCCGGCATCGCGGTGGTATCCCACTCGGGCGGCATCAGCTCGCTCACGGCCGACATGTGCGGTCAGGCCGGTCTCGATCTGCCGCTTCTTGGCGAAGAGGCGCGTGGCGGCATCAACGGGATCCTGAAGGGCTTCGGGTGGGCAGCGAACCCTGCCGATGTGACCGGCTTTGCCAACAGCGAGTCGTTCCCGCAGATCATGGAGCATATGATCAATGATCCCGGGATGGGGACGCTGGTCGTGGCGAGTGCCGGGGCGGACGCCCAAGCTCAGCAGGTCATCAGCCAGCGTGATCGGACCGACAAGGGTGTGGTGTTCTTGTGGACCGGAAGCCGGGACGCCAAGGCCGGCCTAGCCCAGCTCAAACACGCCCGGATACCGATCTTCTACACGCCGGACAAGTTGGCCCGGGGTCTGCAGAGCCGGCTGGCGTATCATACATGGCGCGAGCGTCGCCTGGCCGATGGCTTTGCCACGGCCCCGCCGCGTACGCCGCCGCAGGATGCGGCCATCGCCCAGGCTCTTGGCTTGGGGCGTCCGGCGCTCTCGGAGTCCGAGAGCAAGCAGCTGTTGGCAGCCTGGGGCGTGAGGAGTGCGCGTGAGTGCCGGGTAAATTCGGCGGAGGCCGCCGTCGCGGCCGCAGAGCAGCTCGGGTTTTCGGTGGCTCTCAAGGTCGATTCCCCGGATATTCCGCACAAGACAGAGGCCGGGGTCGTTCGGCTGAACTTGCGTGATGCGGCACAAGTGCGAACGGCCTACGCAGAGATCTTGGCCAGTGCCAAGGCCTATGCGCCTGAGGCTCAGATCATCGGCGTGTCGGTGCAGGAGATGGTAGGAGAAGGTATCGAAGTCATCATTGGCGTGTCTTGCGACCCGCAATTGGGCCCGGTGCTCCTGTTCGGTAGCGGCGGCGTGATGGTCGAGGTCTACAACGATGTGGCCCTGCGATGCTGCCCGATCACGCGCTCGGAAGCACAGGCTATGATCGCCGAGGTCAAAGGAGCCCGGTTGCTCCAGGGCTTTCGCGGACGGCCAGCGGCGGACCTCGAGGCGCTCGAGGATACCCTGGTGCGCGTGTCGCACCTCGCCATGCACC
>Ga0210402_10000927_pt1 | contig 31412 bp, 24 predicted proteins | sample IncBWC7MmetaG_FD_161055 | JGI IMG/M metagenome (GOLD analysis project Ga0210402, IMG submission 161055) | Forest soil microbial communities from Barre Woods Harvard Forest LTER site, Petersham, Massachusetts, United States - Inc-BW-C-7-M | ecosystem: Environmental > Terrestrial > Soil >...
ATGGGGGGACCATCCTCCAAGCCTAAGTACTCGTGTGTGACCGATAGCGAACTAGTACCGTGAGGGAAAGGTGAAAAGCACCCCGGCAAGGGGAGTGAAAGAGACCTGAAACCGGATGCCTACAAACAGATGGAGCGGGCTCACCAAAGGTGAGCGGCTTCGTCTCCTTGCTAACGCAAATGTCGATCTTTGAGTGTGTGAAATCGAACAACGATTTCGCATGACATTTGTTGTTATCGAGGAGGTGGAACTGACTCTTTTTTGGCGAGTCCGTGACATCGTACCTTTTGTATAATGGGTCAGCGAGTTCGTCTGTCTAGCAAGCTTAAGCCACAAGGCGAAGGCGCAGCGAAAGCGAGTCTGAATAGGGCGACTGAGTTAGACGGATGAGACCCGAAAGCAAGTGATCTAGCCATGACCAGGTTGAAGGTGCAGTAACATGCACTGGAGGACCGAACCCACGCCTGTTGAAAAAGTCGGGGATGAGTTGTGGCTAGGGGTGAAAGGCCAATCAAACTTGCAGATAGCTGGTTCTCTGCGAAAGCTATTTAGGTAGCGCGTCATGTATCACCATCGGGGGTAGAGCACTGGATGGGCTAGGGGGCTTCACCGCTTACCAAACCTAACCAAACTCCGAATACCGATGAGTGCTGAGCATGGCAGACACACGGCGGGTGCTAACGTCCGTCGTGAAGAGGGATAAAAACCCTGACCTACAGCTAAGGCCCCCAATTCATGGCTAAGTTTGAAAGGATGTGAGGTTCCCAAAACAATCAGGATGTTGGCTTAGAAGCAGCCATCATTTAAAGAAAGCGTAACAGCTCACTGATCTAAATAAGGAACTTTGCGCCGAAGATGTAACGGGGATTAAGCCATGAGCCGAAGCTTAGGATTCACCGCAAGGTGAATGGTAGCAGAGTGTTCCGTATGCCTGCGAAGGGTGAGCGTGAGCGAGCCTGGAGGTATCGGAAGTAAGAATGCTGACATGAGTAGCGATAAAGAGGGTGAGAGACCCTCTCGCCGGAAGTCCAAGGGTTCCTGCGTCAAGTTAATCTGCGCAGGGTTAGCCGGACCCTAAGGCCAGGCCGAAAGGCGTAGCCGATGGGAATGCGGTAAATATTCCGCAGCCTGTGGGAAGTGACGGATCACGTATATTGTTCGACCTTACTGGATTGGTCGGGCCGTGAAGTGGTCCCAGGAAATAGCTCCCACGTATAGGCCGTACCCCAAACCGACACAGGTGGACTGGCAGAGTATGCTAAGGCGCTTGAGAGAACTGTATTGAAGGAACTAGGCAAATTGCCCTCGTAACTTCGGAAGAAGAGGGCCCGGTTTTTACGCAAGTAGAAGCCGGGGGCACATAGCAGGGGGTGGCGACTGTTTACTAAAAACACAGGACGCTGCGAAATCCAAAGATGACGTATAGCGTCTGACGCCTGCCCGGTGCTGGAAGGTTAAGAGGAGATGTGAAAGCGTTGAATCGAAGCCCCAGTAAACGGCGGCCGTAACTATAACGGTCCTAAGGTAGCGAAATTCCTTGTCGGGTAAGTTCCGACCTGCACGAAAGGCGTAACGACTTCCCCACTGTCTCCAATACAGGCTCAGCGAAATTGAATTCCCCGTGAAGATGCGGGGTTCCCGCGGTCAGACGGAAAGACCCCGTGCACCTTTACTGCAACTTTACACTGGCATTAGGAATGGGATGTGTAGAATAGGTGGTAGGCATTGAAACCGCGGCGCTAGCCGTGGTGGAGCCGAAATGTGAAATACCACCCTTCTTGTTCCTGATGTCTAACCGCGGTCCCGAAACGGGATCCGAGACAGTGTATGGTAGGCAGTTTGACTGGGGCGGTCGCCTCCCAAAGAGTAACGGAGGCGCGCGATGGTAGGCTCAATCCGGTCGGAAATCGGATGTTGAGTGCAATGGCAAAAGCCTGCCTGACTGCAAGGTCGACGGACCAAGCAGAGACGAAAGTCGGTCATAGTGATCCGGTGATCCCGCGTGGAAGGGTCATCGCTCAACGGATAAAAGGTACGCCGGGGATAACAGGCTGATCGCACCCAAGCGTCCATAGCGACGGTGCGGTTTGGCACCTCGATGTCGGCTCATCACATCCTGGGGCTGTAGCCGGTCCCAAGGGTATGGCTGTTCGCCATTTAAAGTGGTACGTGAGCTGGGTTTAGAACGTCGTGAGACAGTTCGGTCCCTATCTGCCGTGGGTGTTCGAAACTTGAGAGGACTTGTTCCTAGTACGAGAGGACCGGAACGAACGTATCTCTGGTGGATCGGTTGTCACGCCAGTGGCATAGCCGAGTAGCTAAATACGGACGAGATAACCGCTGAAAGCATCTAAGCGGGAAACTCACCTCAAAACCAGGTTTCGCTTGAGAGCCGGGGAAGACTACCCCGTCGATAGGCCAGATGTGTAAGTACAGCAATGTATTGAGCTTACTGGTACTAATCGCTCGATTGGCTTGATTGCCAGCACTCGTTTCATGCCTGGAAACAAAGCCAGGCATTCCAATACCCAAAACTAAAATTCGGTCACCAGTGTCGTATAGATTTCTTGTGCGGTTCGCGTGGAAGCACGCGAATTCTTCCTGTCCTTTGCCGACCTGGTGGTCATAGCGAAGGAATTCTACCCGATCCCATTCCGAACTCGGCCGTCAAAGCCTTCTGCGCCCATGGTACTGCGGCTCAAGCCGCGGGAGAGTAGGACGCTGCCAGGTCTGCCAAGGGCAGGAAGAAGAAGTTAATGCTTTGCGCGCATCCGCGCGCGGGGCAAAATCCGCCATCACAAACAGCAAGCCTCGGGAGAGAAATCTCCCGGGGCTTTTTGTTGCCCGGTTTTTTGATAATCTTGCCTTCCGAATCCAACCGGCCCGCGCGCGGATGCGCGCCAACTGAGGGAGTGCCGTCATGGCCAATCGCGAACAGAAGAACAATCGGGAAAAGAAAAAACCCAAGGCCGACAAGAAAGCGGCGCCGGTGGCCGCCAAGCCGGGCTTTGCCGAGCCGGCGCTGATCCGCAAGCCGCACAAGGGCAAGGACTGGAGTTAAGGAAAGCCGAGGCTAGTCGTTCGACGCCTGGCGGGTCATTTCCTTGATGATGAAGCCGGATACCGGATAGACCCGGCCGAATTGGCCGGATTTCAGATCCCACACGCGAACCTGGCTCCAGTCATTCTTGGGGCTGACGTCCCGTATCGGCGTGGCATGGTCAATCTCGCCATGGTTCTGCCAGTTGGCCTGATCCACCCTGATTTCGCGGCTTGACACGATGTGGGTAACCACCGCGACATGGCCAAGCTTCAGCCGCGACGTTACTTTGAACACCAGCACCGCATTTTCGACCGGGGTCTTGGCGCGGGCATACAGATTCCTGGCGCGGCCCCACCAATATTTGGCGTCGCCGAACATGGCCAGGCCAGAACGCGCCCGCGCATATTCGGCGCAGAACAGCTTCTTTGCCGCCACCTCTACTGAAGGTTCAGGCAGCTCGGCAATCGCCACCGAGGGCAGCGAGGGCATGTTGAATTCGGGCAGCGCCGACTGGAAGGCGGAGTCTTCCGGCGTCTTGATCCGCGCCAGCGGGCGCACGATCCCCGATTCCGCCGGGGTGACCGCGCCCGGATTGGCGATGGCGGCGACCTGATCCAGGAAATCTTTTACCGTGTCGTGGATGGACGCTTGTGCCGGTGAGGGCGCAAGCAACAGCCCGAACGGCGCCAGCATCGCGGCGGCCATAACGATAGCGCGTGTCGTTTGATTGAAACCAACCATTTCCAGATCCCGGCTTCGTGTTTTTTATGAAGCACTGTCGGACCTGGCTTGGCCTGGAACCCCAGAACCAGCGTCAGCCCGGTAGAACTAAAGCAAGTCTCGGAACCGTCACAAAGACGTTTCATTGCCACGGAACCGTGGCAATCGTGCAACAATAAATCCCTGAAATACCTCGATTTTTCGCCCTTATTGCTCTGCAGCACCACCCGCTATGAATGACAGTGTGTCAGGGGCGTGAAACGCGCAAAAAAGCGCCCGGTGGGGGGTCCACCGGGCGCTTCTGCAAGCTTGAACGGGCTGGCTTACTTGGCCGCCATTTTGATCTTCTGGACCATCTCCAGCGACTTATCGACATGCTGGTCGGGGGTGAGCTTGTCGTCGGTGGACGACATCACCGCAATGACCTTGTGATCCTTGCCGACCACAAAGGTTACGCGCTCGATAAAGCCATGGCCGATTTCTACGCCGCGCACATCCTTGCGGCCGGCGACCGGCGGCGTCACCTTGAGATCATAGGACTTGGCGATATTCGTGCTTTCATCCGAGGCAATGGAGAATTTTCCGGCGCAGAAATTGGGATCGGCGGAAAACTGGTTCAGCCGGTCCAGATTGTCGGCGGAAACCCCGATAATCGTGGCGCCAGCGGAATCGAACTTGTCAGCGCTTTCGGCGAAAGTATGGGCTTCCAAGTCGCAGCCCCCCGTGTAGGCGGAGGGATAGAAATAGACCACCGCCGGGCCTTTCTTCAGCGCGCTATAAAGATTGAAAGTGGAATCCTTGCCGCCCAGGCTGGCGGTGGCGGTGAAATCGGGGGCGGTGTCGCCGACCTTGAGGGCGGCGAAGGCTGGAACGGTGAAGCTGGCGGCCAAGGCAAGGCCAAGAATGACGGTCTTCATAGGCGAGTGTCCTCCGAGAATTTGGGCGGCGAAAACTAGCACAATTCCGCGGGACCGCCTACCGCCCGCCGGGCTGCCTGACGCTGTAAAATGAGGCTGATTCCCTAGTCTTTGGCCCGTTCGACATAGGCCCCATCCTCGGTCATGACCACAATCCGGGTGCCTACAACGATATGGGTGGGCACCATGGTGCGCACCCCATTGGACAAGACGGCGGGCTTGAAGGAGCCGGATGCTGTCTGGCCCTTCATCACCGGCTCGGTCTCCATCACCTCGAAAGTGGCGCGCTGGGGAATTTCCATGGAGATGGGTCGGCCCTCGAAGGTCTGCAGCTGCACCTGCATGTTTTCCGTCAGGTACGGGCCCTTGCCGCCGATCACGTCCGGCCCGACAGAAATCTGGTCGAAGGTCTGGGGCTGCATGAACACATAACTGTCGCCGTCCTGGTAGAGGTAATTGTAATCGTCATGTTCGACAAAGGCCTTTTCGATGCTGTCGGTGGTGCGCAGGCGCTCGACCGTCTTCACCCCATCGCTGATCCGGCGCATTTCCAGATGAGTCACGGGGGTGCCCTTGCCGGGATGGATATTCTCGGCGGTCAGCACCAGATAGAGCTTGCCCTCCTTCTCTATGACATTGCCTTTGCGCACGGAGCTGGCGATAACCGAAACCACAGGAAACCTCTCAAATCGCGGAATTTGCGGGGGTCTTTAGCAGGCAGAGGGGCCGTAAGACAAATGCCTTGGTGGGAGCCTGAAAGCCATGCTGACCGCCGACCGCTCTTGGCCCTCAGGGGGCGTATCAAGGCGCGGGCACGGGCATATTTCGAGGGCGAGGGATTTACCGAGGTCGAGTGCGGCATCCTGACGGCCTCACCCGGCAATGAAGCGCATCTGCATGCCTTTGAAACGGAAAACCTGCTGCCCGACGGAAGCCGGCGGGTGCTTTATCTGCACACCTCGCCGGAGTTCGCCGCCAAAAAACTTCTGGCGGCAGGGGAAGACAAGATCTTCGAATTCGCCCGGGTGTTTCGCAACCGGGAACAGGGCCGCCTGCATGCACCTGAATTTACCATGCTGGAATGGTATCGCGCCCACGCCGGCTACCGGTCAGTGATCGCCGATACGCTGGCGCTCCTCAAGCTGGGGGCGGAAACAGCGGGGCGCAAGCTCACTTGGCTCCAGCGAAGCTGCGATGCCTTTGCCGAACCCGAGTGGCTGACAGTAAGCGATGCATTCCGTCTGCATGCCGGGATCGAGCTTCTGGATACGCTTTCACCCGACGGCATGGGGATACGCGACATGCTCGCCACCCGCGCCAAACGCGCCGGGTTTCAGGTTGCTGATAACGACGGCTGGTCGGACATATTCAGCAAAGTCCTGGTGGCTCGGGTGGAACCCAGGCTGGGCCTGGAGCGGCCCACCATCCTTTATGAGTATCCCCGCGCCGAAGCGGCGCTGGCGCGGCCCAAGCCGGGCGATGCCAAGATCGCAGAGCGCTTTGAGCTTTATGCCTGTGGGGTGGAATTGGCCAATGGCTTCGGCGAATTGACGGATGCGGGCGAGCAGCGTGCCCGTTTCATCGCCGAAATGGACGAGAAAGAGCGTATCTATGGCACCCGCTATCCCCTGGACGAAGAATTCCTGGCCGCATTGGCCAGGATGCCGCCTTCCTCGGGCGTGGCGCTGGGCTTCGACCGCCTGGTCATGCTGGCGTCCGGAGCACCAAACATAGACGCCGTTCTTTGGACACCTGTGGGCTGACCCCTCCGCCCACACCCAGGGGAGGGCTTGGCCCTTCATAGCCGCCATGACATATCGGGGCTGGCAATAAAGCCGCTCTGCCTGCAGTTTCCGGCCCATGACCGATACGACCGCCACTCCGCTCAAAGTCGCCCAGGACACCAGCTTTGCGGTGCTGTTCGCGATCTCTTTTTGTCATCTGCTCAATGACATGATGCAGGCCTTGCTGCCGGCCATCTATCCCACCCTGAAAGCGGATTTTCATCTCAGCTTTGCCCAGATCGGCGTGATCACGGCGGTGTTCCAGGGCACCGCCTCACTGCTGCAGCCATGGGTGGGATATGCCTCCGACCGTCGGCCAATGCCTTACTCGTTGCCGCTGGGCATGGTTTCCACCTTGGCCGGGCTTCTGGTGCTGGGCTTTGCGGGCTCTTATGCCATCGTGCTTTTGGCTGCCATGCTGGTGGGCCTGGGCTCTTCGATATTCCATCCCGAATCCGCCCGCGTCGCGCGCATGGCGTCCGGTGGCCGGCATGGCTTCGCGCAATCGCTGTTTCAGACCGGCGGCAATATCGGCTCGGCGCTGGGTCCGCTCACGGCCGCCTTCATGGTTGCGCTCTATGGCCAGCGCGGCGTCGCCTGGTATGCCGGCGCGGCGCTTCTGGGCATCATCATCCTCACCAAAGTCGGCAGTTGGTACAAACATCACGGCCTGGCGCGCATCCGCGCCGCTCACAAGGCCATGCAGCATGAGCCTTTGCCGCTGGCCCAGGTCCTGACCATCATCTTCATTCTGGCCCTGCTGATTTTCTCCAAATATTTCTACCTGGTCAGCATCAGCAATTATTTCACCTTCTACCTGATCCAGACGTTCCATATCTCGGTGCCGTCGGCGCAGTTGCATTTGTTTTATTTCCTGGCCGCGGTGGCGGTGGGCGCCTTTGCCGGCGGGCCGCTAGGCGATCGTTTCGGCCGTAAATATGTGATTTGGGTTTCCATTCTGGGGCCGTTGCCTTTCACCCTGATGCTGCCTTACGCCAACCTTTTCTGGACTGAGGTTTTGTCGGTAGTGATCGGGGCGATTCTGGCTTCGGCCTTTCCCGCCATTGTGGTCTATGCCCAGGAATTGCTGCCCGGAAAATTGGGCATGATTTCAGGCGTCTTTTACGGCTTTTCCTTCGGCATGGGCGCCATCGGCGCGGCGCTTTTGGGCCTGCTGGCGGATGCCACCAGCATCACCTTCGTCTATAAGGTCTGCGCCTTCCTGCCGCTGATGGGGCTTTTGACTGTGTTCTTGCCTGACCTGAAAAAGCACGAATGACTCTCGCCCTTGTCGCGCAGAAATACGCCGTCGCGATTTCACCCACGCTTGAGGCGCTGATCGATTCCACGGACCTGTCCGATCCCATTGCGCGTCAGTTTCTGCCGGACATCGCCGAATTGATCGAAACAGCGGCGGAGCGTTTTGATCCCATCGGCGACGGCGCGCACGAAACGGCCCCTGGCATCATCCACCGCCACCGCGACCGGGTGTTGTTCAAGGCTGTCTCCAGCTGTCCGGTCTATTGCCGTTTCTGTTTTCGCCGCGAGCAGATCGGACCAGGGAAAGCCAACCATCTTTCTTCAGAGGATTTCGAGCGGGCCTTTGGCTATGTCCAGGACCATCCGGAAATATACGAAGTGATCCTGACCGGCGGCGATCCCTTCATTCTTTCGCCGCGCCGCGCGAAACAGATCACCCGGCGACTGGCCGCGATCGGCCATGTGAAGATTGTCCGCTGGCATACCAGGGTTCCGATGGTCGACCCGGAGCGGGTGAGCGATGATTTCGTCGCCGCGCTGATGGCGCCGGATGTGACCAGCTGGGTGGCGATCCACGCCAATCACCCCAGGGAATTTTCGCCTCAAGCAAAGCGGGCTCTGGCGCGCCTGGCCGATGCCGGCATCCCGCTGGTCAGCCAGACGGTGCTGCTGAGGGGCGTAAACGACACTGTCGAGACACTCATCGCGCTGATGAAGGCCTTTGTCGAGAATCGCGTCAAACCCTATTACCTTCATCATCCCGACCTGGCGCGCGGCACATCGCATTTCCGCCTCGGCATCGATGAAGGTCTGGCGTTGACGCGGGCCTTGCGCGGGGGACTGTCAGGGTTGGCGCAACCGACTTATGTGCTCGACATTCCCGGCGGTTTTGGCAAGGTGCCGCTGGATTCTGCCAATGTCGAAAAAACCGCTGTCGGTTATCGCATCCGCGATTTTTCCGGCGTCTGGCATAACTACATCGCGGGCTGAGGCCCGGCCCATCGCTTGCGCTCAGGGCGGGCTTAGCTTTTCTTGGCGAGCGTTAAGTGAGCCTAGAAAAGCTTGCCCTATCCGAGCGGAGCGAGGATGCGTCGCTTTCGCATGTCCACCGGACATGCTCACGTCCTCTCGGATGCCGCTCCTCGCTTTTGCAGCCGTTTGAAAAACGCGCTGATACGGTGACGGGCCTGTTCGCGTTTGACCACGCCTATATCGGTCACCCAGTTGAGCTGGATCACCCGGCGCGGGCCCTCGAAGGCGTGAAAGCCGTGCCAGGCATTGGGCTCATTCTTGAAGATCAGCATCGTGCCCTCATCAGGGGGTACTTCAGCGATCACATCGTCCAGATCGCCCGGTCCGCGCAGAAGACGCAGGCGGCCAGTTTTCGCCTCCCATTCATTGTTCATATAGATGAGTACGGTAATGAGCTTGGTGCGGCTGTCGGTGTGAATCTGGCCGTCGCGTGCTGCTGAGACCCCCCGCGCCGTCACCATGGTCGGCCGGCCTTTAAGGTCCACGTCCAGTTTTTTCTCCACCGCGCGGGTGAATTCCGGGCCCTGGATGGCCGCTACGAATTGCGCGAATGCGGGACCATATTTCAACGTGGGTAGCGGAAAGCTGCCGGGATGGCTGACTGGCGGGTAATCGGCGTTGATGGCCTTCATCGCCTCGGGCCTGACAAAATGCGGCACCATCAGGAAAGCAAACGGCTCCCGCGTCAGCGGCGCAGCGTTAAAAGCCTCCAGGTCTATGGGCAGGGCCGTCATGTCCGCCAGATAGCGCGGGCGAGCCGAAAAAGCAAAAAATAAGGGAGGGTCAGGAGACCCTCCCTTATTTCTCGACATTCCCGTTTGCCCCAGGGATGCCGAGGCGGAACCTCGTGGAGACGGGCGCCTTAGTTGGTGTTGTAGTGGATGATCTGACCGGTATTGCCGATGGCACTGGAGCTTGTGCTCGTCGAACCGCCGACATTTAAGATGCTGGCGTTGACCGTGGAAGTCACGGCGGCGTTGTTGATCTGCTTGTTCCAGATCGGCATGTTCGGGGCATTGGAGTCCGCCTCGAAACTGTTGCCGAGCGAGGATCCCTGGATCGCCGCGTCGCCCGCGATGTTGTTAACCTTGGCGATGATCGTCGAGGACGGATCGGCTGCGTTGCATTCCTGATAGTTGTGGGTCGAGGCATAGGTGGGATCGGTCGAAACGCTGACGCCGTTGCAAAGCGCCTGGTTCTGGATGCCGACGCTGCCGCCGATATTGTTGATGCTGATATTGATGTTCGAGCCGATCGAAGCGGCGTTGCCTACGATCTGGCTGTTGTTCACCACCGTGTTGTTCATGGTGGTGATGTCCATCAGGTTGCCGCCCGCAGCGCCCTGTACAACCGCATCTCCGGCAACGGTAGTGATGTTGCCGGTCAGGTTGGACCAGTTGGCTTGAAGATTGACCTGACTGTTGCTGATCTGGCTTCCCGCGCCGCCGGCAAAAGCGCCGTCGTTCCAGGTCCCGTATTGATCAGTAGGCGCCGCGTAGACGCACGTTGCCGACAGGGTCACTAGAGCCATAGCCGCGATATGGGCTTTGACGCGCAGAGTCATTGTAATTCTCCTGGTTGTAGGCGGGATAGAAAGCTTGCTGCGGATACGGATTAGGCTGATACGGAGATGGCCGCGCCGGATAGGCATAGGCCTGGTTGCCGTAGGGGTTCGGCGCATAATCGGCCAGCGGATCGGCTGCGGTGCCGATGGGCGAGGCACAAGCCCCGGCCGGCGCGCGATAGATGCGGGTGACCATCTCCAGAATGCCGCGCTCGATGACTGAGCGCACCGCCAGCTGGATCGGCTCCAGCGCGCTTTCGCCGGCGCTGATGTCGAAGAAATTGGTGCCCAGGAAATCGAATATGCCGGCCGAAACCTGGCGGCCGATGATCTGCTTCTGGTAGGAAATCACATCGGCGACTTCCAGCGTGTTGGTGTTGACGAGCCGCATGTCCAGGCCGACATTCATCACATAAAGACTGCCGCTCAAGGTGCCGGTGGTGGCGTTGGTGGCGGTGCCGCCGCCATTGCCGCTGGCATTTTCAGAGCGGACATTGAAGTTGAGCTCGGTGATGCCGCCCACGATATAATAGTCGGAACCCGGAATGGCCCCGGCGATGATCCTTCGATAGTCGCCGGTTTGCGGATTCTGGTCGGCGGCGATCAGCTTGTTGTTGGCGTATTTCAGCTCCATTTCGGCGACTGAAGTATCGAATCGCTCGACCATGTGGATACCGGACTTGGACAGGGCACTCATCGCCATCAAGGCGGCGCCCGCGGTCACCTTGCGGCCCGAGCCGTCGGATTCTGTTTTGCCGGTGTAATCAGCTATCTGGCCGACCGCGATGCGCACCGGGTGCTGGCCGACAATGCCGCCCATGCAACGCAGGGCCGAAGAATAGGGTGTTTCGTTGGAGATCACCGGCGAGCCGCCGATCGGCGCCGTGTAACGCCCGACGCTGTCGGCCGAAGGGCTGATGCAGCCTTCCAGCGCCACAGCGGCGAGGATGAAGACCAGCGGCTTCAGGAGATGCTTGCGTCCGCGGCGCGTCATGGGAGGGGCGTCCCTTCTTTCCGTCAATTCGTCAGTGACTGTTCAGATCGACAATCGCCGTCTGATTTCCGTTGTTGATCTGTGTTGTATCCACCACGGTCGTGTTGTGGCTTCCCAGCACGACGACGTTGAGCGAATTGCCGATTGCCGAGGCCTGACCGTACTGGGCGGCGCCGGCACCGCTCACGCCAACCCCGGTGCCACCGGCGCCGGCGAATTGGGTTCCAGCCTGGGACGAAAAGTTGGAGGATCGAAATTGCCCGTCCACCAGGGTCAGGTTGCCGTTGGGATCGCGCAACGAGGCGTTGGAAGGGTTGTTCTGCGTGGTGGCGCCATAGCCATTGTAATTGGATACGCTGTTCCAGCTTTGGGCATGCGCGCGCGTCGCTGCCAGCGCGATGGTCAGCGCGACGGCAAGGGCGGCGGGCAGGACCAGGGCAAGGATTTTCTTGGTATGGGGCATGACGGCGCTTTCGAAATTTTCTCTACCCCAACAGAGCAACCGCCGTGCCAGTATATTAATCGCCGTTAAGCCTCGGGCGTGCCGTATTGGCACGAAAAGCCCTAAGAACTCGCGGAACAGCTGCCGTTACGTATCGGTCTCCTGAAAGTTAACGCCGCCAAATTGCCCTTCCGCGGTTTTCCCCACCCGGCTGGCTTGTGCCAATCCGAAGCATTTGCCTCAGCTCGCGAACCCCTTAGATAGATGTCATGGCTTTTCTGGTACCCCACGCACCCCGTCAGCCCGTATTTCATGCGCCGATGGTGGTGCTGCTCCTGATCGCCGCCCTGGTGGCCGCTCATGTCGCGCGCACCATGGTGCCGCCCGCTCAGTCCCTGGCCTGGATCAACCAGTTCGCGTTCATCCCGGCGCATTACAGCCCGGCTTTGCTGTCCCGGCAGGGAATCCTGTCCGGTCTATTCCTGGGCGGGCTGCCGTTTCTGAGTTACATGGCGATTCATAACGACTACACCCACCTTGCCATCAATTGTCTGTGGTTGTTCGCCTTCGGGCCCATCGTGGCGCGCCGGTTCGGAGCGGTTCTCTTCCTGCTCTTCTTTATGATTTGCGGTGTGGCGGGGGCGGCGGCGCACCTGGCCTTTAACTTGGGCTCGATGGCTCCGGTGATCGGGGCCTCTGGCGCCATCTCCGGGTTGATGGGGGCAGGCATCAGGCTGCTGCCGACCGAGCGGCCCGTCTGGGCGGCGCAAGGGCCGCCTGCCGACGCACCCATGCTGCCGCTATGCTCGCGGCAGATCATCATGTTCAGCCTGGTCTGGGCGGCGATCAATCTGGTGATGGGACTGACGGGGCTGGGGTTGCGCGGCGAGGCCGGTCAGATTGCCTGGCAAGCGCATCTGGGTGGCTACATTGTAGGGCTGCTTCTCTCCGGCGTGTTTGACCGGATACGGCCCCAGCCGGTGGGAGATCAGATCTAAAAGAAAAAAGCGTAGGGAAGCGGCACCTTTTTTCTTGCTTTACGGCGCCTCGCCCAAGCTGGCCTAGCTTTCCTTAGCGAGCGATAGCGAGTTTAGAAAAGCTGGCCCCTCTTCGAGCGAAGCGAGGGAGGCGGCGCCTTTTTATTTCTCGATCTTACGGCTGATCGCGCCGCATCTATTCGGCCGGAGCGGGGGAGGGCCGGTATCTCTTTCTGCGGGTCAACCAGCGGACCTGGGCGAGCCGGTCCAGATAAATATAGATCACCGGGGTTATGTAGAGCGTCAGAAGCTGGGAGAGCAGCAGCCCGCCCGCCACACACAGGCCCAGCGGCCGGCGGGAGGAGGCGCCGGCACCCATGCCCAGCGCGATCGGCATGGTGCCCATCATCGCCGCCATGGTGGTCATCATGATCGGGCGGAAGCGGATTATCGCCGCTTCGTAGATCGCCTTCTCGGCCGGCACGCCTTCGGTGCGCTGCCGGTTGAGGGCGAAGTCGATCATCATGATGGCGTTCTTCTTGACGATGCCGATCAGCATGATCATGCCGACAAAGGCATAGAGCGTCAGCGGCATGCGGCAGATGAACAGGGTCAGCAGCGCGCCCATCGCCGCCGAAGGCAGTCCCGACAGAATGGTGAAGGGATGAATGAAGCTCTCATACAGGATGCCCAGAATGATATAGACCACCAGCATGGCGACGAAGAGCAACAGGCCCATATTCTGGGTGGATTGCTGGAAGGCCGCGGCGGTGCCCTGGAAGCTGCCGGAAATGTCCGCCGGGAGGTTGGCCTGGGCCGTGGCCTCGCGGACGCCGCTCACCGCATCCGACAGCGCATAACCCGTCGCCATGTCGAATGACACGGTGATTGCGGGGATCTGTCCGGAATGGTTGATGCTGACCGGCATGGTGCCGTTGACGATCTTGGTCACGGCGGTCAGCGGCACCAGGGTGCCGGCGGCGACGCCCGTGCCGGCGCCGCCGGCCGTGACGTAAATCTGCGCCAGCGAAGTCACGGAGCTCTGATATTTCGGCAACAGTTCCAGGATCACCTGGTACTGGTTGGACGGCATGTTGATCTGGGAGACCTGGCTCTGGGAAAAGGCCGAACCCAGGGCGTTCTCGATTTGCTGCACCGTCACGCCGAAGGCGGCAGCGCGGTCGCGGTCGATTTCCACGTGCACGGACGGCATCACCGAATCATAATCGCTGTTGATGCCCACGAAGGCCGGATTCTTCCGCATCTCATCCATCAGCCGGTTGGAGGCGACGGCCAACTCGTCCAAATCCAAGCCCTGCAGCGTGTACTGGTAATTGGAGCGCCCGCCGCGCCCGCCCAACCTGACCGGCGGCGGATTGGAAAGAAACACATTGGCGCCCGTAATGCGGTTCAATTTCGGCCGGAGCTCCGCGATCACCTGATCGGCGGACAAATGGCATGGGATAAGGTTAAAACCGCGGCAGCTTTGGCGTTGGTCCATCGGCTTGAGCACGACCAGGTTCAAGCCGGCGAAATTGGTGCCCGCCGAACCGTTACCGCCGCCCATTTGGGAATTGACGCTTTCGACGTTGGGATCGGCCTCGACGATGTCCCGGGCCTGAATGAGAATTCTCTCCATCTGGTTGAATGAGGTGCCGTTGGCGGCCTGGATTTGACCATTGATGCGGCCGACGTCGTCGCTGGGTAAAAAATCCTGGGGCATGACCAAGAACAGCACCACCGAAGCGGCGATGCTGCCTGCGAACACGCACATAATGGTCTTCTTGTGATGCAGGGCCCAGGTCAGCGAGCGGTCATAGGTGGAAAGCATCCAGTTGAAGGCAGCTTCGCTGGCCCGGTAGACAGCGTTGTGCGATTCGCCATGCTCGCCCCTGAGGATGCGCGCGCACAGCATTGGAGTCAGCGTGATCGAGATGACGCCCGAACAGACGATAGCGATAACGATGGTGATGGCGAATTCGTGCAGCAGCCGTCCCACCACGCCGCCCATGAAAACTATGGGAATGAACACCGCCGCCAAGCTGGTGGTCATGGACAGGATGGTGAAGGCAATTTCGCTCGCGCCCTTCAGGGCCGCGTCGTAAGGCTTCATGCCCGCTTCGATATGCCGGACGATATTTTCCAGCATCACGATGGCGTCGTCGACCACGAAACCGACCGACAGGGTTAGCGCCATCAGCGAAAGATTGTCGAGATTGAAGCCGAATATCGACATGCCCGCGAAAGTGCCGATCACCGCGATGGGCAGGGCCAGGGAAGGGATGAGGGTGGCGGAAATCCGGCGCAGGAAGGCGAAGATCACCAGCACCACCAGCGCGGCGGCGATCACCAGGGTGAGTTCCACGTCGTCAATCGACGCCTTGATGTTTTCGCTGCGGTCATAGGCGATTTCAAGATGGACGCTGGGCGGCAGGCTGAGCTGGAACTGGGGCAACACGTCACGGACGCGCTGGATCGTCTCCACTGTGTTGGAACCGGGCTGGCGCAGGATGTCGATCACGATGGCAGACTTGCCCTTGTACCAGCTGCGGTTGTTGGGAACCTGCAATCCATCCAGCACAGTGGCGACATCGCCGATGCGCACCGGCTCGCCGCTCCGATAGGCGAAGATCTGCCGGGAAAATTCCTGTGCGCTGTTGAGCTGGCCGTCGGTATGAATGATTTGGGACTGCGTATTGCCGTTCAGGGCGCCGGTCGCCTGGTTGACGTTGGCAGTGGCGACCGCGTTTTGCAGGACATCGAAGCCGATACTGCGCGCCGCCAGGGCGGAAGGGTCGGCCTGGATGCGCACGGCATATTTGGCCGCGCCGCCCACTTCCACCTGGGCCACGCCGTCAATTGTGGAAAGCTGCCGGGACAGCATGGTTTCGGCATATTCGTCAAGCTGCGAGGGCTTCATCGTGTCCGACCACATGGCGATGAAGATGATAGGCTGGTCCGCCGGATTGACTTTGCGGAAGGTGGGCGGCACCGGCAGGTTACGGGGCAGCGCGCGCAAGGCGCCGCTGATCGCGGCTTGCACGTCCTGGGCGGCGGCGTCGATGTTGCGGTCCAGGTTGAACTGAATCGAGATGTTGGTCATGCCCTGGCGCGATGACGAAGTCATCGAGTCGATGCCGTTGATGGTGGAAAAGGCGTTTTCCAGCGGCGCGGCGAGGGCCGAGGCGACGGTTTCAGGGTCGGCGCCTGGCAAATTTGCGCCCACATTGATGGTGGGGAAGTCCATTTTGGGCAGGTCGGAGACCGGCAGGTTCAGATAGCCGAACACGCCAAAGATGATGAATGCCGCCATGACCAAGGTGGTCATCACCGGTCGCTCGATGAAGATTTTTGAAGGATTCATGGCTTAACCCGCGTTCTGCGGCCCGCCCGCCTGGCTGGGTCCGCCGCCGCCGCCGGCGCCCTTGCCGCGCGCGCCGCCCTTGTTGCCAGAGCCATTGCCGCCGGCGCCGGGGATCGCCACCTTGCCGCCGGGGATCACCCGGAGCTGGCCGTCCACGATCACCTGGTCGTTGTCATGGACGTTGCCGACAATGGCGGCGTTGACACCGTCATCGAAGGCGATCTTGATGGGGCGCATCTGCGCGACATGCTCGTCCGGATCCACGACATAGACGTAAGGCCCGGTAGGCCCCAGATTGACCGCCTCGCGCGGTACCACAACGGCATTGGGAATGCTGGCTAGCTGGACCACCACATCCACCAGTTGGCCGGGCACCAAGGCCAGGTCGGCATTGGGGAAACTGGCGCGCAATTCGATGGTGCCGCTGGCGGCAGCCACTTGATTGCTGATGAAATCCACCGGAGCGGCCAAATCCTGGTCGCCTCCGGCATCGTGCAGGGCGACCACGGCCTTCAGGCCGTCGGCGGTGTGCGCGCGCGCCTGGATGCGCGGCAGGTCGACCTGGGGCAGGGCAAAGGAGACCTTGATCGGCTGAACCTGGGTGATGCTGACCAGGGGCGCGGTCAGCCCGTTGACAGAAACCAAGTTGCCCGGCTGCAGCAGGATTGGCCCGGTCTTGCCGGTGATCGGCGAGCGGATCTGGGTGAATTGCAAATTCAGGCGCGCGGCTTCCGCATTGGCCTTGGCCTGATCATAGACAGCCTGGTTGTTGTCGTTGGTCTGCGGAGCGATGGCGTTCTGTTTCAAAAGGGCCGCGGAACGATCGGCATTGGTCTTGGCGCCCTCCAGCGTTGCGAGGGTGGCGTCATAGGCGGCCTGAAAAGGCGACGGATCGATCTGGAACAGCAGATCGCCCTCCTTGACCATCTGGCCTTCCTTGAAATAGGCCTTGGTGAGCTGGCCCTGGACGCGCGCCGTCACCGAAACCGTGGAATTGGCCACCACGGTGCCGATGGTTTTCTCGATCACCGGCATCTCGCGCTGGTGGGCAAGGGCGACCTTGACGGGCGGGGCGGTCTGGAAACGGCCGCGATTGGCGTTGCCGCCGCCGGCGGCATCGTGGCTGAAATACCAATAGCCGCCCAGGATGAGCGCCAGCGCTCCGCTGCCGATCAAGATTGGGCGCAACCGCGCCAGCAGACCGGGTTCGTCTTCCTCCTGGAAGTCTTGTTTTGCCTGTTTCGGAGGCATTTGCACATTCATTGACTTATTTCCTGCCCTCAACTGTTACGCTAGGCCCGGTTGCCTGATCCGGGCATGGTGCAATCGATTTTGCCGCGGACACGCATGCGCTCTCCTCGCGTCATCGACATTTACACTGCCTACACTATTGGCAATGCATGGCAAAATCGCGCAAAGGCTGCGGATTTTGTCGTGACGCGACGAAAAAGCGCCTGGCATTTCCGACAAAATATTCAGTCATTGCGGGCCGTTACCGCCATGTCCATGCCCGATCGAGGGTTCTATACGCCAAAAGTTTCTCACAAATGTCCCAGATTCCGCGCATCTTCCCGTCATGTAACCACCGCTATTTTTCATTAACATATTGAAAATGAAAGGAAATATTTCCCGCCGAAAACCTGGTCGCGCTTCCTTGGCTTTGGCGTCCCGGCTGTCTATGAAGCCCCCGCCAATGAAAGACTCTTGATTCCATGGAAATCCGCAATATCGCGATCATCGCGCATGTCGACCACGGCAAGACGACCTTGGTGGACCAGCTCCTCAAACAGTCGGGCTCGGTGCGCGAGAACCAACATATGGCCGAGCGCGCGATGGACTCCAACGACCAGGAGCGCGAGCGCGGCATCACCATCTTGGCCAAATGCACCTCGGTGGAATGGCAGGGGGTGCGCCTGAACATCGTGGACACGCCGGGCCATGCCGATTTTGGCGGAGAGGTGGAGCGCATCCTGTCCATGGTGGACGGCGTGGTACTCCTGGTGGACGCGGCCGAATCCGTGATGCCCCAAACCAAATTCGTTCTATCCAAGGCACTCAAGCTGGGACTCAAGCCGATCGTGATCGTCAACAAGATCGACCGTTCCGACGCCCAGCCCAAAGAGACTCTGGAATCCATCTTCGATCTCTTCCTGGCGCTGGAGGCCAGCGATTATCAGCTCGATTTCCACCATCTCTTCGCGTCGGGCCGCAATGGCTGGGCGGTGAATGAACTGGAAGACGAGCGCAAGGACCTGTCGCCGCTGTTCCGCCGGATCGTCGAAGACGTGCCCGCCCCCAAGCCTCAGGCGCTGGCCGGCGATGCGCATCCCTTCAAGATGCTGGTGACCACTCTGGAGGCGGACAATTTCCTGGGCCGCGTCCTGACCGGACGCATCGAATCCGGTGCCATCACCGTCAATCGCCAGATCAAGGCGCTCAATCGAGATGGCGACGTCATTGAGCGTGCCCGCGCCACCAAGCTGCTGGCTTTCCGGGGCCTGGCGCGCGTGCCCGTGGAGCGGGCCGAAGCCGGCGACATCGTCGCCATCGCGGGCCTCGAAGAAGCCACTGTTGCCGACACACTGTGCGATTTGAGCGTGGAGGAAGCGATTCCGGCCAATCCCATCGATCCGCCGACCCTGGCGATGACAATTTCGGTGAATGACTCGCCCCTGGCCGGCCGCGAAGGCGACAAGGTGCAGTCGCGGGTCATCCGCGACCGCCTGCTGCGTGAAGCCGAAGGCAATGTCGCGCTGCACGTCACGGAAACCGGCGAGGGCGCCTTTGAAGTGGCGGGTCGCGGCGAACTTCAGCTCGGCGTGCTGATCGAATCCATGCGCCGCGAAGGTTTCGAGCTGTCGATCAGCCGTCCCCGCGTTCTTTACAAAATCGAAAATGGCGAAAAGCTGGAGCCGATCGAGGAAGTCACGGTGGACGTGGACGATCCCTATACCGGCGTGGTGATCGAGAAAATATCAAACCGCAAGGGCGAAATGGTGGACATGCGTCCCACCGGCGCGGGCAAGACCCGCATCGTTTTTCATGGACCGGCGCGCGGGTTGATCGGCTATCACGGCGAATTTCTCACCGACACCCGCGGCACCGGGGTAATGAACCGCATGTTCCTCAAATATGCGCCGCACAAGGGCAATGTGGGCGGCCGTGTCAACGGCGTCTTGATCTCGACCGAGGCAGGCGAAGCGGTGGCCTATGGCCTCTGGTATCTGGAAGAGCGCGGCAAGCTGTTCGTGATCCCCGGCACCAAGGTTTATGAGGGCATGGTGATCGGCCAGAACGCCAAGGATAACGACCTGGACGTCAATCCGGTCAAGACCAAGCAGCTCACCAACATCCGCACCACATCAAAGGACGAAGCGGTGCGGCTGACGCCGATCGTGCCGATGACCCTGGAACAGGCCATGGCCTATATCGAGGACGATGAGCTGGTCGAAGTGACGCCGCAGAGCATTCGCATCAGAAAGCGCATGCTGAAACCGCATCTGCGCAAGCGGGCCAAAGCCGACGCCTAAGGCGCAAAATCCCTCGCGCCTAACTGCGTTTCATGGCATTACCAGCGGCGATGAGCGCTGTTGATACGGACCTGATCGCTTTCTCGCATCGCCTGGCCGATGCCAGCGGGGCGGCGATACGCCCCTTTTTCCGTCAGCATATTGAAGTCGCCCACAAACAGGGCAAGCATGCCTTCGATCCGGTCACCGAGGCCGATCGCGGCGCGGAAAAAGTCCTGCGCGATCTGATCGCACGGACACGGCCCGGCGACGCAATTCTGGGCGAGGAATTCGGCGAGACGCCCGGAAGCAGCGGATATCGCTGGGTGCTCGATCCGGTAGACGGCACACGCGCCTTCATAACCGGGCGGCATGAATGGGGATCTCTGATCGCCCTGCAGAAAAACGGAAGGCCGGTTCTGGGGATACTGGACCAGCCGGTGCTGGGCGAACGCTTCATCGGCGTCAATGGCGAAAGCCATCTTGTTCACGCCGGGGCCAGCACGCAGCTGCGGACACGAGAATGCGCATCTCTCCATGACGCCATTCTCTGCGCCACCGATCCGCCGGATTATTTCTCGGCTTCTGAGTTCGAGCAGTTCGCACGAGTCAAAAACAAGGTGCGCATGACACGCTATGGCGGCGATTGCTATCTCTTCGCGGTTCTGGCTTTGGGCTTTGTCGATCTCATTATCGAGGCGGGATTTAACGAATGGGATGCCGCCGCGCTGATTCCGATTGTCGAAGGCGCGGGCGGGGTGATGACCGGCTGGGATGGCGGCTCCTGCGCGTCGGGAAAAACCATTCTGGCGGCGGGCGACAAGCGCGTGCATGCCGAAGCGATGAAGCTTCTCGCCGGCTGAGACCAGGCGAAACATGGCCGGAAAAAGACTTGACCATGCGTTTTGGCGTTTGCTGCCGCAATTTGGCCCTTGTTTCCTAAGGCGGAAACTTTCCCGCTCCTAACTTCGTTTCCGTCCTGCAAATTATCGCAGGAAGAACCCCATGAGAGATTTCAATTTCAAGGATGACAATATCGCGGTCGGGCAGCCGCTGAACGAACTGCCGCAAACGCCGCGGGTTGACGAGACGATCCTCCAGAATGAATCCGAACCCATGCGTCCCTTTCATGTCGCGGCGAGCGACGAGGATTCCAGCAATAACACCGCCAAAATCGTGGGCGGAATCGTTGCGGGAGCTCTGCTCATCGGCGGCAGCCTCTATGCCTATGAGACATTCTCCACCAGAGCGCCGGCGCCGCAGACTGTGGCAATGAATGCGCCAACGCCCAATAATGCTGCAATGGCACCACCCGCCAATCCGCCGGCGATTGCGCCGCCGGCGACCGCGACGGATACCACCGCCGCGCCGTCCCAGACTTCGCCGGATGGCATTTCTCCAACACCCAGCCGCAGGGCACACAGCTCGAACGGAACTTCCGCGCCGCCGGCTGCCTCTTCAGCCGACGCAGCGGTCAACGCGCCTATGACTTTGACGCCGCAAACCGCGCCTCCTCCAGAGCAATCCGGGTCGTCAGGCCAGACGGCATTGCAGCAGCCCGTGAGCGCGCCGGCCGTCGCCGGTGAGACAACCCAACCCACGCCAGAAGTCGCCAACAATGCGGCTGCCGGCGATAATACGCCGTCCGACGCTGCGCAGGCGCCCACGGCTCCCGCGCAGGCGGAGGATTCACAAAACGGGCTGACCACGCAGCCTGCCATGCCTGCCCAGTAACGATTGCAAATAAAAAGCCCCGGCGGTTACCGCCGGGGCTTTTTCTATCGTGCATGACGTTGGTGTGTGGGCAGGCTGGGATCGCGCCAACATATGGAACTTCTCGCAGGGCGAGACGCAGGATTGCCGGAAAAACAAGCAACAGAAAAATTGTTCCACCACTATGATCGCGTTGTCACAGTTTTATCCCATCGGCGCAGTTGGAAATCTTTCCGGAATGATGCACTTTATCCTCCATGCCCGGTATTCCATTCCTGCAGGAAGGAAACAGGATGCGCGAATTTTCTAATCGCGCCACCACGGCAAATGGCGCCATAACGGCACGGCAACCGGAACAATTTCTGGAAATTGCGAAGTGGCCGGAACAGGCGGAACAAGTTTGGGACATTTCAAGGTGGGATGAAGTCCAGCGCAACGAACCTCCATTACCCGCCCTCCCTGCCGGCGAAGAAGAACCGAAACAAGAGCGCGACATTGTCTCATGGGGCATATTCGATCCCGGCAATTTCCCATCGCCTGATATTCATGCCCAGCGCGGGGATGGCGAAAGCCAGCGCCTTGATCGTGCAGATGGCGGCAAAGAGTCCGGCAACATGACGGCCAGGATCGTGGCCGGAATTGTGATGGGGCTTTTGATTATAGGCGGCAGCATTTTTGCCTATAAGAGCGCGTCAACCAGCTCGCCGTTGCTGCCAGCTATGACGGCAAAGGCGACAACGCCCGTCAATTCGCCAGTGGCGCCGCTCAGCACCGCCCCGGATGCCGCCGCTCTGTCATCGCAGACGTCGCCGGACGGTATTTCACCAACCAGTCCGCCGGTGGAAGCGCCGCCCGCGACCGCCCCGGAAACCGCTGACTCGCCCTCGCAGACATCACCAACCGGTATTTTACCAACGCCAAGCCGCACCGCGAACAGCGCGAATACCGCTTCCCGGCGACAGAGGTCCCGCGTTGCCGATGATCCGATAAATGCGCCAATGACCTTGACGCCCGAAACCGCGCTGCGTCCGCACCAGTCTGCCAGGGCGGGCCGGACCAGCTTTGCCGACGATCCGATCAACGCGCCAATGACCTTGACGCCGGAAACCGCGCCGCCTCCGCAACAGCCTGTGGCGCCGCCGGCTGTACCGGGACTGACTTCCCAACCCGTGCCCGCCCGATAGCGCCGCGCGACGTCTTAAATGAATTCGCGCATGAATTTGTCGAAGGCGTTCCAGAAGCGGGCGCGAAAAGCGTCACGCTCCATCAGAATTTCATGTTCGGCTCCCGCGATCTCCACATAGACGCATCCGGGCATGCGACCGGCAAAGCGTTCTGTGTCCGCGGTGACGCAGATCCGATCATGCCCCGCGCTGCAGATGAGCGATGGCGTCGAGATCTGTTCGGCATAGTCCGTCTTATTCATGCAAGTGATGGAGCGAAAACCCGCCTCGACCCAGCCCCATGTCGGACCCGCCAGTCTTAGCTGCGGGTGAGACTTCAGAAAATCCTGTGTGCGCTGGAACCGTGCGCGATCAGAAGTCGCGATCTGGCCATGAAAATCCATTGTCAGCGGATCGCGTCGTCCCATACCCCAAACAAAGTCTGTGGCATGGCCGCAGCGTGTCATCCAGCTGGACAACAGCCGCACCGGCCAGCGGGGCAGGCCGCGTGTCGAGAACATCAGCATCGGCGCGCTGAAAGCAGCGGCGGCGAAACGGCCCGGCTGACGATTAAGATGCCTGAGCAGGATATGACCGCCCATGGAATGGGCGAGAGCGATCGGCCGCCTGCCGGCCAGCATCGGCTCGACGAGCTGGTCCATCAGGGCGTCCAGATCGGTGTCATACTCCGTGAAATCATGGATATGCGCCTTGAGCGGCGCCCCAGGGACAAGCCGGCCGGAGCCGCCCTGGCCGCGCCAGTCCATCGCCACCACGGCAAAGCCGCGGCCGCGCAGTTCGTCGATCACCTCGAAATATTTCTCGATAAACTCCGTCTGGCCGTTGAGCAGGACACAGACTCCCCTTTGGCTCCGCGACGGATCGGGCGCGAAGGTGGCGGCCCGAAGGCGCGCCTTCGGCACCGCAATCGCCACAGGATCAAAACTTTCGCGCGCCGGCATCATGGGCGCAACTTAGGCTTTATGACGGGCGCATTGAAGCGGGCGTCGTAACAGGCCAAACTTCGGCGGCGAGGACTCATGGCCGCATCGACCGGCCCCCGGCGCGATGCCCTGGGCTATTTCTGTTTTTATCTGCACCTGGCGATCCTGGCTTTCATCACTCTGGGCTGGGCCGTCCCCTTGCGCGGCGTACTGATCGGCTACCTTATCTTTGTGCCCGGCACGGTTCTGCACTGGAAGCTCAACGCCGGCGCCTGTGTCCTCAACAATCTGGAAAGCTGGCTGCGCTATCGCCGCTGGCGCGCACCCGAGCGCAATCAGGAGGAGGGCGCCTGGCTGCGCACCCTGATCCGATCGCTGAGCGGAATTGCTCTCACCCGAGCCAGGATGGATCTCATTATATATGGCGCCATGGCCCTGTTCTGGGCCCTGGCGTGGCATCATTTCCTGAATCTTTGAACCGCCATGGCAATAGCTATTCGAGGGTGGTTTTCAAGGGTCTTGAAGCGGCTTTTTTTGACCTTACCTAGGGTCTGTTCCGGGGGCGACCCGCACCGGAACTTGTGTCAACGCTTCAAGGAGGTTGCAATCATGCGTCTGGATTATTCCCCGTTTTTCCGTACCACCGTCGGCTTCGATCGTCTGCTTGATCTTCTGGATCAGTCCGAAGGAGTTCCCGGCTATCCGCCCTACAACATCGAACGCAGCGACGAAAATCATTATCGCGTGACCCTTGCGGTCGCAGGCTTCGCCGAGAAGGATCTCGGCATTGAAGTGCGCGACGGGGTCTTGACGGTCACAGGCAAACGCCAGGGCGAGGCGAACGTCAAGCCGTCCTATCTGCATCAAGGCATCGCCGGGCGGACTTTCGAACGTCAGTTCCAGCTCGCCGAACATGTCGAGGTGAGGGGTGCGCGTCTTGAGAATGGCCTGCTTCATGTTGAACTGGAGCGGGTGGTGCCGGAGGAAAAGAAACCCCGGAAAATCACCATCAACGCGCCCGAATTAAAGACCATCGAAAGCGCAAGGGCCGCTTAACGCCCCGAACAGAGCATTGAGGCGGGGCCGTCATCGCGGCCTCGCCTTTTTGCTGTCCGACATATTTGGCAGCCTGATGCGCAAACAGCTTTGGCATTGCGCATGGCGTTGTCGCCCGCAGCGGCGCAGGCTTGAGATAGTTCGAGAGGCGGAAAAATCAGGCCGGAATTTGCGCCGCTTCGGCGAACTGCATCGGCAGCTTGGCGCCCGTCAGTTCCGCGCCGGCTATGTCAACATCCCGCAAATCCGTATCGCTGAGATTGGCGTAGGCAAAGTCGCTGCCATTGATGCGTGCGCGCCTAAGATCCGCGCCGCGGAAATCGGCATAACGCGCCTCGGCATTGTCGAGGCGGGCGGGCAGCAGCCGCGCGTCGGAAATCATCAGCGGCCCCAGTTTGGTGTCGCGCATGTCGGCATGGTTCAGCTTGGCGCCCGAAAAATTGACGCCGCGCAGATCCGCGCCGGTCAACTTGGCCGAACGCAAATCGGCGCCTGCCAGATTGCTGCCCTGAAGCGAGGCACCCTCGAAATTGACCCCATACAATATGGCGTTGGGCGCGATCAGGGCCGTCAGCATACGGTGGGAAAGACGGTTGACGCGGCGCAGGTCCAATCCGGTGAGATCGGCGGGCGCGCCCTCGCGTCCATCACTCTCGGCCCAGCTTGCATGCGATTCCACCAGCGCTTCGACGCGCTGGGATTCGGCGGCGTCGGGTTTGCCGTGTTCCATCAATGCCTTGGAGAGATCGGCGCCATGGGTGGTGGCAAGGTCAAGGCGCGCGCCCACCAGGATGGCGCCGTTCAGGTCGGCGCCGGTGAGGTTGCAACCCGACAGATCGGCATTTTCCAGATTGGCGCCGGTCATTTTGGCCTGGCGCAGATTGGCGCGGGTAAGGCGGCAGCCTTTCATGATCGCATCGGTGAAGTCAGCTTGCACGGCCATCACGCCGGTCATCTTGGCGCGTTCCAGATTGGCGGAATTGAGCATCGCGGCGGGAAGTTCGGAAACGCCGATATCGTGCTGCATAAGGCGCAGATTGCCGGAGCGCTCCTTTGCGGCAATGGTGCCTTCGCGCAAATCCGCTTCGTAAAGATCGGCCCCAATCAGGTTGGCGCCGCGCAAGGAGGCGCCGCGCATGTCGGCGCGCCTGAGACTGGCGCCGTTCATATTGGAACGGCGCAGGTCGCCGCCGAAAAAGCTGGCCGAATCCAGCCGCGTCCCCGCCAGGTTGATTTCTTCCATCACCGCGCCGGTAAAATCGGCATCCGCCAAGTTGCGGCCGGACAGGTCCAGGCCTGAAAGGTCGCAGAAGGCGAAAGACGCCCGCGCCCCTCCGACCCGGCCGGAATAGAGCAGCTCATGCCTGGTAGCGGCCTGGCTGACGTCTTTCTGGGTCATCCGGGCAAAACCGGTATACCGGGCCTGGGTCATGGAAAAACGCGCCGCCTAAACGTTATTTCACCCCATATCCTGGTTCAGGGGGGGCTAACACCTGATTAAAACGTGAAAATTTGCTGTTGAACCGGGGCTGCTAGTGGGTACAAAGGGGGCTCTGGAGGAGCGTCCGGACCGGCAGGTGGCCGGCTGACCCCTAAGGATCGGGACGGATTAAGCGAAAGCGCCTTGGAAAGCCCCTGAAACGGGCCAAAAAGGCGAGAGCCAGAACCGGGGTTGGACGCGGACGACCCCGCTTCGCCCCTTGGCCGGCGACAAAAGGAATCGGGCTTTGATCAAGCAGCGTTTGATGCTTTCCGCCGCCATGGCCGTGCTTATGGCCGCGGCCGCCCATGAGGTGGCGCGCGCCGATACCACCGTCAGCTCCACAGCCACCAACAAGGCGGCGCTCTCCACCTCCAGCGCCGGCAGCATCACCATCGAGCAGGGCGGGCAGATCGACATCAAAGCCTCCACGCCGGTGGTGACAATCAATTCCAACAACTTCCTGAGCAATTCCGGCAGCATCAGCAATATCGATACCAGCAACGCCACCGGAATTCTGATTGATACCACCAGCGGCAATTTGGTGAACTCGTCCGGCATATTCAATATCGGTTCGATCAATGTGACTGGCACCGGCTCGACCAAGGCGGCGCTGGTCGTCGCTGGCGGCAACACCTTCTTTGGTCCGATACAGTTTACCGAGGTTATACAAACCTCCACCGTCGGCAGCACTTCGACCAGCTCTGCGCTGGAAAGCTCCGCGATCAACGTGCAGGGCGACCAAAGCTTCGCACTCTATTTCGCGCAGGGCACTACCATAGACGGCAATATCGGCCTGGGCGGCACCGTGGCCATGTCGCCGAGCAAGAATTCGTCCGCCACCAACGCCACGCTGATCGAGCTGGACGGCAATCTTCAGGGCAATCTGGTATTCGACAACACCACCAACGCCCAGAATATCGGCACCCTGGCGCGCGGCGTCGCGATCCTGGGGCCGATAAGCGCCTGCCTGAACAATGCCAGTCTCGGCTATACCTGCGCCGCCGCCAGCACCGCCACGGTCGGCGGCACCACACTGGGCAATGTCGGCGCCTTCGTGAACGGCGGCGCCATCACCGTGGTGGGCACCGCGACGCCCAGCACCAGGGCCCCCAACCCCGAGGGCGGCTCGGCGGTCATCATCGCCAATTCGATCGCCGGCGGCTTTCTCAACAACGGCCCCGCCACCGCCAATGGCAACACGACTTCCGCCACGATTACCGGCAATGGCGCCACCGTGAGCGGCGTTGCCTATCCCGCGGTTCTGATTGATCCGTCGCAGAGCATCACTGCGCTCAATGCCGCTATTCGCGGGCCTGTCGTACTCGGTGCCGTTCCCTTTTCCGTGGATTCCGTGGATGGCGCCGTCGGCTCCAACCCGGGCTACGGCTTCATCAACCGCGGCACCATTCGCGTAACACCGGAGAATTTCAATACCAACTCCACCACCCTGATCATAAACGGCTCGTCGGCGATCAACAACACAACCATCCAGGGAGGCCTGCTCAACACCGGCACGATCACGGCAACCGCCATAACTTCGGTAAACACCAATTCCGGTACATCGGCCAACACCGTCACGATCGGCAATTACGTCACGATTCCGCGATTCGTGGTGTCCGGCGAGGAAACATCGTCCGTGACTTCGACTGCCGGGTCCATCGGCGCGGCCGTGACCGGCCCCGGCGGCGGCAGCGCCACGGCCCTGGGCATCCTGGACCTGGCCAGCGTACCCGAGATCGACGTGCTGCAGCATGGCTCGATCGTCGCCCAGATTTCGACCTCGACCGTCGCGCCGACCGCCGATATAGCGAACAGCAAGACGCCCTTTTCCCAGCAGAGCATCGCGATCGTAGACGCCTCCAGCTCCGTCAAGACCATCAACAATGCCGGCAGCATCTCGGCGCTGACCACGACGTTAAACCCCGGAGCGGGCGCGGTGACGATTTCCAGCGCCCACGCCATTGATCTTCTCGCCGGCACCGGCGGCCACACCACCATCAACAATAGCGGCCAGATTCAGGGTGATATCTTTTTCAACTCCGGCGGCAACAACAATGTCCTGAATGTAGGCAATACCGGGACTGGCTTCGGCGATGGCTCAGGCAATGCCAATGCGGCGGTCGCCGCGGCACAAGGCACCGCCGTCACCAACACCCCATTCGTCTATGCCACGGTCTCGGAGCGGATTCTGTCGTCCACCGCCGGCTTTGCCCCCACCACCGATCCGGACTTGCTGAGTTTCGGCCCGGGTACCGGCAACGTCCTGCATGTCGGCGGCTATGGCTATGTCAACAGCGTGATTCTCGCCGCCGCCGGCGGCCTGGATGTCCAGGTGGACAATAACGGCCAGCTCTTTATCGCCAACACCCAGCAAACCGGTTCGCTCAACGCCCGTAAATTCGATATCAATGGCGGCACGCTGGGCCTGACGATCACCCAGAACAGTTCCAGCACCACGCCGGTGGTGCTGGCGAGCCAGGAGGCGACGATTTCCTCCTCTGCCTCGATCGGCCTGCAATTCGGCAGTTTCATTTCCGCCGGCGCCAGCGCGGCCCACCCCACCGCGCAGACCATCACCTTGATCAGCGCGCCAACCGTCACGGACGCGGGACTCACCAGCCAGAACAGCAGTCTTTCCCAGGCCATACCGTTCCTGTTTGAATCACCCGTCGAAAGCTCCGCCGTCCCCACGCCTCTGGCGCTCAATCAGCCGGCCCTCGGCAACCAGACCCTGACCATAACCCTGTTGCCGCGTTCGACCGGCAAGACCAATGCCGACGGCACCGCGGGCCTTAATTTGTCGGGCGCGGCGCTCAATCTGTTTCCCAGGACCGCTGCGGCTCTCGCCAATGATCCCGATCTTGGGACGGCGATCGCCACCAGCCTCACCGTCTATAACAACAACAACGGCATATCGAGCGGCATCAATATTCCCGCTTCGCAAGCCAAAACGCAGGAGATATTCTCGCAATTCGCGCCTGACGTTTCGGGCGGGGCGCGCCAGGTGGCAATCATGATCACCGATCAGGCGACCGGTCCGGTCGCCGCCCGCCAGCGCCTGCTGCGCTCCTATGCCAATCGCGATGGCGAAATGACCCTGTGGGGCGAGGAATTCGCCGGCATGATCAACAACAAGGGGCGCTTCGACGCCGAGGGCGACCTGACCGATTACAAGGATCACGGCTTCGGCTTCTCTCTTGGCATGGATGCGGGTTCGGCGCGCGGCGGCTGGTATGGCGGGGCGCTGACATTCTATTCCAGCGATGTGATCGAAACCCTGCCGCGTCAGAGCAAAACCAATCTCGAATGGTACATGCTGACGGGATATACCGACTGGCGCGGCAGCCATGTCTTCCTCGATACCAAACTCGATGTCGGCTACGGCAATCTCGACGGCAAGCGCACCCTTGCCATCGGCAACCAGTTCCGTATCGCGGAAGGCAAGCGCGCCAGCCTGCTGGGATCTCTGGGCGGCACCACCGGCCTGTTCTTCAACTATGGAGGCTTTCAGATCCTTCCGCATATCGGCCTGGACGCCCTGACTATGCGCGAAGAAGGCTATACCGAATCCGGCGGCGGCGCCGGCCTGGATCTCGATGTCGCGCCTTACTACGCCAACTCCGCGCGTACCTTTCTGGGCATTGACACGACAAAGAGTTTCGACTTGTGGGGAGCGAGCATTTCGCCCGAAGCGCGCCTGGGCTATCGCTATGACCTCATCACCGCGCCCGTGAAACTGAAGGCGGCGTTTGATTCGACAGGCGGCCTTAACGGCCCCGGCAACAGCTTCACCTTTATCGGGCCGGATCCGGACACCGGCAATGTGCTGGCCGGCTTCAGCCTTGGCGCAGGCACCGACACCTGGCACCTTGGCATCAATTACGACTGGATTCGGGGCAATAATGCGTCGACCACCCAGATCGGCACTCTCACTTTGTTGGGTCGCATTTGATGGGGCGCGGTTATTTTTGTCCCTGAGTTCGTCGCTCGTCGCTCATGGGACTATTCGCCCACATCGCTCCTGCTCAGGAACAAAAATTCCTCGTGCCGTGTCTCTACGCTGAGCTACCAAACTCCCGTGTTTGGCATGGACGCCCAGGGCTCCTGCTGTGGCAGCGCGCCGCCCTGCTGCAAGAGTTCGATCGAGATGCCATCCGGCGAACGAATGAATGCCATATGCCCATCACGCGGCGGCCGGTTGATGGTGACGCCGGCCGCCATCAGGCGCGCGCATAGCGCGTAAATGTCCTTAACGGCATAGGCAATGTGGCCGAAATTTCGCCCGCCGGAATAATTTTTCTCGTCCCAGTTGTATGTCAGTTCGATCATTGGGCGCATGTCGCTGGGTGTTTCGCCTGTGACATTCCCGGCGTCTTCTGGCGTGGCGAGGAATACCAGGGTGAATCGCCCTTTCGCGTTTTCCTGGCGGCGTACTTCTTTCAGTCCGAGCTTGGCGCAGTAAAAATCCAGCGCCGCATCCAGATCGCCGACGCGCACCATAGTGTGCAGATATCGCATGCTTGCCTTTCGCGGGGTGATGACCGGGCGGGCCACCCATAACCGCATGATAACAGCGTCACGCGCGGCCGCGGAACTGGCGGGGCGCCAAAAAAGTCTTCGGCGGCGGTCCATTTCAGGGCCGAAAAACGCAGTGGAACCCCTGGCCGTCGCGGGCGCATGAATATTGCCCGGCATCCCGACAATTGTGGCAGAGGCCGCGCGCTCTTGGTCGGTAACTGCTGGTTTTTTGCTTCTTTGAGTCTGACCCATGAGTCTCGCCCATTAACTTATGCTGCATTGCAAAATATCGCTCTGGAATACCTCCAACCAGCCATGCAAAGAGACGTGCGGCTTTTCACGCCAGGCAAACAGCGCGTCCCCTCTTGCCAAGCGCAGTCGCGGTTGCTTTAAGGGCAGCCATAATAAGAAGCGTCGGACAAACGACGCCAGGGTTGGGAGACTTGGTCTCGACATTTTTGCTAGGGCCAGCCCGGCGCCTCATGCGCCGGGCCTGTTGGTCTGACGGCCGCGAACGCAATTGATGTTGCGCTTGCTGCCAGCCATTTATGCCGCGACTGCCGATATGAGGTGCACGATCTGTTTGATACACTGGACCCCCTTGCAAAGCGTGGCGACGCCTGATTAAAAGGTGGAAACGAGCGCTTAATACAAGGGCGCCAGTGGGAGTTTTTTGATCTTTCCTTTCGGATTGGCGTCGGGTCGCCTCGAAAGGTCTGTCTAATTAAATGAGCGAGAACACATGGAACGTCCGCAGCACCAATTGGCAGCCATCGCTGCCCAGGGAAAAAAGAACAAGACCGTAAGTCTGGGTCTTGTTATCGGTATTCATGTGGTGATCATCGGCGGCCTCATCGTGGGTCTGTCCAACGATCAGCTGCGCAAAGAGGTGCTCGACATCAGCGCCTCGGTCGTCGCCAAGAAAGAAG
>Ga0210402_10000928_pt1 | contig 31407 bp, 86 predicted proteins | sample IncBWC7MmetaG_FD_161055 | JGI IMG/M metagenome (GOLD analysis project Ga0210402, IMG submission 161055) | Forest soil microbial communities from Barre Woods Harvard Forest LTER site, Petersham, Massachusetts, United States - Inc-BW-C-7-M | ecosystem: Environmental > Terrestrial > Soil >...
ACTAGGCGCCCCCATTAGGGCTTGACGTCTTGTTGAAGTACCGACCGAAGAACACTCCAACGGTTAGATACCCAATACCCCCGAGGGTAATCCAAAGCCATGTCATACTTTGACCCCAGCGTAGGCGAGTGCTGAAATAACGAGGGCGTACACCAACCAGAGCGGCCAGAAAATAATTGTGCTAACAGTGTTCCAGGCTCCAGCTTCATGGTCCGGATTCAGCTCTTTACTACAACTGTAAACGCTGCGCGCGAAGATGGTTCCGAGGGAGAGGTAGCCGATGACTGCGAGGAAAATCCAGACTGCTAGCACTTATGGTCTCCAATGTAGGGGTCGAACGTGTTTGCGAATTCTTCTCTAGCTATCTGATATTCCCAGGAGCGGAAAACGCTCGCCGCGCATTCAGCGACAAGCTCTCCAGCAGAAAGCTCTACGCGCTCCTTGATGGGTTCGGAGTCAATAGCCACACCATCTTCTTCATGGTATGTATACATCCCCAAATCATCCAGAACAGGTACCCATCTTATGTAATCCTTACTTACCTGCTGATTTCTTTGAACAACAATCTCTTTCTGACGTCCAAACCTACCACTAACTGTCCGGTGGATAGACACGTGAAAGAAGGCTTCTTTGTCACCAATGAAGTTATTTATGTAGCGCTTCTCCACCCGGTAGAAATATCCTTCAGGCAATGGCGGTGCACCGAGTGCTATTAGTTCAGCGTGTGTCACGGGAACAATTCTTCTTTTCTGTGGGTGGGGAAAAGCGTGCACAGGGAAAAAACTTTTCGGAGATTCCAGGATCGAGTTGATCTTGATCTAGACGGGCTTTTCTGCTAGATCTTGATCAACTTGGGGCGACCTTTCTTGCTCACTAAACTGGGGTAGCATGGTTTTCTGCCTCTTTTTCGACTCTATCAACAATAGTGAGGTCGTGGACCCAGAGTCCCACAGGAGGGAACAGTACCAGAAGTGGGTGTGCCGCGCAATTGTGGATAACCCACTTCAGCCAGTTCCTCATGACTTAATTCCAAGAAGCGCGTTCGTGATTGACCAGTGCGGCCGGTAGGTGACATCAGCTTTTAGGAAGGCTAGACCGTCTGCGCCGAACGTTTCCACGGAAGGACGAGTGCTTATTTGCACATCACTAATGATGTCTTCAGCGGGAATGTCAAGCTTAATGTAGTCTTTGATGTACTGAACTGTTTTCGCCAGCAATTCGGGGTAGTTATTACCGGATACTTCGAATACGAATAGGCTGCTATTTATCATTTGTAGAGCGCTAACGGCAAGTCAGTAAAGATACGGTCGAATTCAATAATGAAGCTGGTGATATGCGGTGGAATTGGAATAGTGCAGTCGGCAGGGTTGCTGGGACTATCGCTTGGTTTACCCATTTCGACAATATTGGTTAGAACCATAACCTTCTCCCCTGTGGTGGTTTCCAAATATTGTGCCACGGGACAATGGGTCGGTGATTTGCGTACTCCCTGGATTCCTAGAGAAAGGAAGTATTCAGAGATCGCTGGAATAGTTTTTGGTAGAGCTTCTAGGGCGGCTACTACCTTCTCTTCGGGTGTCACGGGTTCTGGCTTCTTACCAAACAGCTTCTTGATGGCCTTAATCATGAAACAATCTCCTGGCCCTGGGGAAAGTCGGGGAGTCTAGAAAAAGCTGAAACGAGAATGTCCACGCGGTGATCTAGCGCATGAAGATCGGTGAGTTCCCAGCCTTCAATACTCTCTCGGCGCGAAGCCTTGTAGTCCACACCAGTTTTGGCAAATTCCCACTTTTCGAAGGCTTCCCTGGTGACACTGAATAGGCCCTGGACGATTTTAGTGTTATTCGCGGCGCCAAGGAGAACCTGATCAGCATTCAGTGCGTTGAAGACAATGTTCCGCACGAATACCCGCTGCACCTCAGTGGGAACGTCTAAGTAGTTCACTTGCCACCATCCAGGAGGGAATAGAGATCTTTTGCCATACCCTCATAGAACTTGAGGAGTTCCGGGTCTTTGACAATAACATGGGTAGTGAATATAATCCAGCGCTAGAGCCTGTGAACGAATACCATCCTGCAACCTTTTCAGTTCAGCTTCGGCTTTGAGAGCGCGGCGATCCATGTAATCGAGAGGGACTGCGGCTATTTCTGGCTTATCGCGGGGCTCATGAGGACAGTCTTCCTGATGGGTTCCAAATACGAATAGGTCGCAACCGTTTTCACATTCGCCACTCGTAAACCAGCTCATTCTTCTATTCCCCAAACGTCGATGGCTAGTGCTGCGGCCTTATCCCAGTCCCACTCAACGGTCTTCATGTTGGTCAGCGGGGAGGTTACTGTGTGCGTCGGTGATTCACCATCGGCCCAGCCAATAACCAGGGACGGCCAAAGATCTCCGAGCATGGTGACAACTTCGAATGTAGCATACTTCGCCCAACCTTCGCTATCTGTTGCGCCGGGTGAAAATCTTCCGGTGGGTTCACTTTTACCCCAGAGGCGCCGGATGCGGGAGTTTTCCTGGTCCAGCTCATAGGTGGAGTTCTGCGTCTCAAAAATGATCATCCCGTATCCTCCACGTCATCATTAACCTCTTGGGCCACCGCAATAAATTCTTCACAGGCGTTTTGTAGTTCAGCGCGGCACCAGTCCACAAACGAGTAGCCTTGAACAGCAGCTCCGCTGTCACTGTCATAAGCCATCACCGCGAAGGTGCCAGCTAACATCACTAAGAGTTCCTGTACTCGGAATAGGGCCAGTATGTCTTTGGCTTCCTCCATGTTCGCCACAGCGATTGCGGATTCACGAAGAAAGTCGTCGGTTCGTTCTTGTGCACCGGCTTTAATAGCTAGTCCACCACGGGCGATCAGCTCGAAGAGTAGTTCAAGGATGGCTATTTCTTCCTCAGGGAACCTGTTAGCCATTAGAACGGACTTCCCGTCTCGGGGGTTGCGAATTCCTTGCTAAGTTCTTGCCACTGCTTGAATCTCTTATCGCGCTCCCCGGAACGGTACTTCTCACTATCATCAAGCATTTTCTGAATAGCGTCCTTACGCCTCTGAAGAGCTGCATCGAAGTCGGTTAGCCAGAGAGTTTCTAGGAATTCTTCATAACCTTCGTGGTCGGTAAAATAGAGTTCCCCATCCAAATGGTACTCATAATTCTCAGGACGGAATGTTCTATTAGCCCTAGGAGACCCAAAACCCCTAGGGGTGGGAAATGGGTTCGCCAGGATTGCCTCGTTTATTCCAAGAAGGCGTTCTTCAACATATGCTTTGATAGTCCGCTGAGCATCATCAACAAGCGCAATGAAATCCTTGGCATCAAGATTCAGGCTCTTAGGCATAGTATACTTCCAACTCCCCAGTCTCATAGTTTTCCCTGAGGTTAGTGTACACCACAATTTCGCCAAACTGAACCCCCAACGCCGCGACCGGAAGAATTTTCCGGACAGTCGCCAATAGGTCATCTAGGGTTTTGATAGCTTGAGTCTCTTCTTTGACGTAGGCAGTATGCCAGGCTTTTGCCACCACGGCGGCGGCTGGATGGGTCATATGCGGCCCATCATGCCCTTTTGGTAGCAGGTCACAGTAGGTGTGGGAATAGCGGTCACCGGGACCGTAGTCAACAACCTCACCACACGTTCGTAAGGTCATGACGCTGGCCAGAACATTGCTTGAATCTGCTCAGCGTTAATAGCAGGAGTGGGCTCCCAGTATTCCATTTGAGCCCGCAGGCGTGCTAGCTCATTCTCGGCCAGTACGGCTCGGTTCTTCCAGGCGGCTCCTTCATCATCCACTTGTCGCAGTAGACTCTCTTGAGAGAGGAAAGTGACGATGCGCTTGTCGAGGCTCGTATCTTCTTCCCGGACAATATCCATGGAAGCTCTAGCCCGATGAACACAGTTCTCGGCTAGATCCTGAATTGAACGGCTCACAGTTCCGTCTCTAAACTGTCCATTGCAGCGAGCGCCAAACGGGCATTCTGGATGCAGAGTTGGAGCGCGTAACGAGCGGCCTGTTCCGTGGCTCCGTTCACAGCAAACTCAGCGGCATCTCGAAACGCCGGAAGACCCATCGTCGGCTGCTGGATGTAGTTCAGGTGCACGCGAACTTTGGCCAACATGGCTTGCAGTCTGTCCAGTTGATCCATCGCTTCATTCGCAAGCTGTGCCTCGGCATCTGCCGCGAGCTTGAGGATGTAGTTATCGTCACCCCTCAGGAGACCGGCTTTACCGAGTGCCCCGACAATCTTCCGGCTATCGAGATACCAGCCACGCGATGGCTCGCCGCGCTCTCCATAGAGGGCCTGTGCTGCGACTTCATAAGCTTGGTCCATAACTTCATCCTGGGTCATGAAACCTCCTCGTCTAGCCAGCGGTAGAAACGGTTGTTATGTGCGCGGAACCAAAGTAACTGGGCCTGTTCACCGATAAATCGGATCGGCCATACCGCCTTTTCCCGGTACAGGTTTCCCACCGGCTCAGTCCAGTCAAATGCGAGGCACCACAGGAAGCGTAGCACACGGCGAGTTCTGGTTTTCGCGGGCCAAGTATTGAGTTTCCACCATGGCGTTTCATGACATTCGTCTGATTCACAGAACTCACAGTACTTGTCGTTCACGAGATTATCCAGTCTTCGATAGCGTAAGTGAGGCTACCCTTATCCTCGCGCGGTATAGGGTGCCGTGCCACCCATTCCTCAGCGGCTTCCATTGAGTGGAAAACCTCTACTATTTCACTACCTTCGAAGTGGCGCTCTAGGGTAAGAACCCAAACACTATGTCCGATAAAGTCTTCGTTAGCCACGGAATTCATCCTCCATCCAAATGCTGGGATCTTTCTTGCACTCTGTGCAGAAGCCAATGAACTTGTACGGATTAGCGGCTACTTGTTGAACCTGTGCTGGCGTCAGGTCTCGCTTTATGGTTTCCCCGCAACCTTGACATCCCAGCCAATCAGTTTCTTGCATCAAATTCCTCGTAGATATATCCATCGTTCACAACTTCGATCTTCGGGCGCACCCGATACTTGCCGATCCTCGGGGGCGCACCTAGATTCATGAAGTAGTCGTCTACCTCGCAATGCAACAGTTCTTTTCCTAAGCGCTCATGCAATGGGTGCTGCATGTTGTAGTTCTCTTCGTGGAAGTTCACGATATGATATTCCTCGAAACAACCAAGGTCTTCGAGGATGTCGCAAAGCTCGTTGATGTAATGTGCGCCCTCTCGGCATTGGTTCGCGTAGTTGCGCGCCCTAATAACGGCACCTACGATATCGTGACTCATGACTTCACCTTGTTACGAATCTCCACTAGCAGGGGCGACAGAATGTAGAAGGTTCCCTGAATGGGCCACAGGACTATACAGACGACAGCCTGCCACCAGACGGGATTTGAGTTATAGCGGTTGAAGTGACTCCACATGAGGAACCAGATGATGCCAATAAGCAGGTAGGTGAACGCGATCCAGCCGCTCATGATATTTCCTAACTGTAATAGCCGAGCCGCCCGTGGGACGAAGGAGAGGAACAACCACGGGCGGCTCGACAGTCTGTGGGTGCTAGTACGTTTCCACGTACATCGAACAGTGACAACCTACTCCAGGATGGCCGCAGGTGCAATGGCTCCGGAGAACTTTCTTGGGGCGCGGAACTTCTTCCACCTTAGGCGGAACGTAGTTTCTTACCTCTTCCAGGTACTGGATTTGGTCAGCCGCCCAGAAACAGTCATCCCGAAATCCATCATTCAGCGGGAACTTGAAGCCAATGTCATACAAGTCAGACTCGGTTAGCTCCAGGATGATCTCGTACTTTCCGTTACCGCAATGCTTTCCGACCTTAATCATCTGTAGTCCATATGAACTTCTCCATAATGGACCAGCACTTCGGGGTCATGAAATCAGAATCTTCAATCAGATCGGCCACAAGAAGTAGCCCGATGAACGTGCAGGCAATGAGGATAATCAACAAGAACCGTAGAAGGAATTCTATGAATCCGAAGAAAAGGAGGGAGAGCGCGAATGGGTACTTCACAGGTCAATCCGATGCATAAGCTCAATGAATCCCATGACCGCACCAATAGCAAACAGTACTCCACCAGTTCCGGCTACACGGGTTACCGTATCATGCCCATGGGTCCAGATGGCGGCGAGGAAAAACACAAACCCTACAGATACCAGAATAGCACTAACGGCCAACCGTATGTCTCCAGCCTTCATTTCACTCCTCATGCTTTCAGTTCCCCTGTTCTAACAGCCAAATCCGACCAAACCTCCATAACATTCCCGAGCATCACTCGGCTAGCATCAGGGAGTTCTAGCATCCCGATGGACATCATTAGCATGAGCGTCCAGCAGACCTGTTCGGCCGCATCGCGTCGCTTGGCGGCATTCGTCTTTGCCATTTCTCCCCTTTAAAAGTTTGTGGAGCAGTTTGAATCTCATGCTCAGGAGGTATCACTGGGCGACCTTCTTGGAGGTGTTAGCGATCACGGAGAAGCCCAGTGAAAACTTATCTCACTTCTCACTTCTTGTCAAGGGTGCGACACGTTTGACATCTAGGCAGGTGAGGCGTCCTCAAGGACTGGACAAAGATCCGGCTCTCGTGACCGCAGGGTAGTATGACGTTTTGCTGTGGCCCGGTTTGCCCTGGAAGGATTATTACTCCCCGACTTTTCGCCACTGACTTTATGGCAGCTCCTCGCGTTTCGACTATACAGATCTTACATTGCGGCTTCCTGCCTTGACGTAAGGTCTGTGACCATACCTTCTGCGCGTGTCCACACTCAAGGGTTGCTTCACCTGTCACGTTTCCATCGTCAGAGTTGTATCGGAAGCCATATTTTGATTCCAGATCGCCCCGTTCGCACCCCAGGCATCTATTTTTGAGGATGTAATATGGATTCTTGACTGCAAGGTGTTCACACAAGTGGAGTTTTACGGCTTCGAGGAGATTACCAGGGATCGGCTGTCCGTTTATTCTGGCTTCGTAGAGTCGGTACCGGGCTATTCGTAGGGCGTCATCTAGGGCTATATTACTCATACAGAATTCCTGAACCCCACGACTCCCTTTGCGCGATTGTTGTTTCGTATTTCTCTACGCCGCTTATTGAAGGTGCTACGAGAGCATTTTTTACATTCCCCAGATCTAATGGTAACTTTTTCGCGCGGGATTCCGCAACTTATACAACAAACCGAGCATCTATAATTCCTAGTAGATCCAGGAGGTGGTGGCGCGCAGAATATTTCATGGCCACATTCATATAAGTAAACCATTTTAGTGGACATATTCTTGAATTTTTGCCCTGGGGCTAGCCGTAATTGGAATTGTGAAAAGACCCTATCTGTTGCTTTTTCAAGAGAGTCTTCTTTTCGACAAGTAGTACAGTAAGGAATCTTCCTAGAATTCCCATAATAGAAATTTGATATTGTATACCTACCAACATGACCATTTGGACAGGTTGCTGTTAATATTTCACGGGTGTCATCGGGAATTCCAGAATGTGTAAAATTACCAAGCTTCAGGAGGGAATCAAGATCCTCTTTCCAGGACTTTTCTTTTAAAAAACCAGGGACATGTAGTCTAATTGCCTCAATCATCGCTTCACTAGGCTCTAGCCCAGCTTTAATAGCTGCCCTAACCCGCGCTTGCGCGGCCCAAATGACTTGATTCTTTGTTTGATTTTTATTTGGAGGCCGCATAAGACTTCAATTCGGTAATAAGTTCCTCATCTGTAATCCAGCCAGTTACAGTGTAAAGCGTCGTGGGAAACAGGTCGGAATAATGCTTAAACGTACCCTCGTACACTGGCGCGTCAGCAGTTCCACTCTTACTAACCTTACGGATCTGGTTCTCTGCAAGGTTAGCCCATGAGACCACCATGGATAGTTCCGGATTTTGGAGACCCGTTAGGATCTCTCGTACAGGACCCCATCCCTCCTGCTCGAAAATCTCATTCTGGTTCCCGTTGTAATCATCCGACACTAGCAAGGGGATAATAACATCCGTTAGCCGTCCACTTGGCGTCATGCGGGTACCGCGTCCCACGCGCTGAATAATATCCACGGGTGATCTATGCATGTCGACAAACGCGACAGTATCTACGGCTGGTACGTCCACGCCCTCGCCTACCGTACGACATGAGCATAGGATATAGGCCGAATGGGCTCCATTGCCTAGGTGTTCTAGGGTTCCTAGGGCCTCATTAATCTTATCACGACTCATCTTGCCTGAAATATAGACGGCCTTAATACTGGGTCCGAAGTAGTGTTCGGAGAATCTACGTGCGGCTTCTACCGTTTGGAAGTATGCCATGACACGCTGGTTACCCTTAGAAATGGCGTTGAGGATTGCCTGTCGTGCAATAAGTTCCCGCTCAGTCATAGGCTTCCCGGCAACAGTGTGACCCGAATCCGGTCTACCGTACTTGTCAATAGTCGTAGCAAGTGCTGCTTTACGCATTGCTTTTGTGAACGACTTAGGGGATGCCATGGCAATGTGGATTTTGTAGTCAGAGGCAATTCCCCGAGCTACAGCATCGGTAAACTTGAACTCATATGCGCAAGGTCCAAAATGACTTTCATCCCTCATGCCAATACGCATTTCGAAGTCAGTCTTATCAGAGTGCTTTGGGGTCGCGGTGACAAACAGCTTCCGCGTACCTAGCTTGCGCCTGTAACCTTCTCGTTTCGTGGCGTTGTCAAAAGAGTGAATGGCTTGCGCGAATCGCCCAAACTCCATAGTGCTAGCACCCTTTGGAATTAAAACAGTTGCATGATGTGCTTCATCCACGATGAGAAGAACATCGTCGCGGCGGCGGCGGAGGGCATTATTACCGGCTACCTTACGGGCGAAACTGCTGTTGGTGGTAAATACGATAAGTGGTAAGCCAGATTTGACCATCTCAGTCAGATCGTCCTTGGAATCACCACTGACAACGCAGTATTGATACTCGGACGGTTCTACAACAACAGGAGGTAAGCCATTGCGTCGCAATACGTGCTGAGGGTTCTGCCACTTAAGGAGCGCCTCAGCGATGAGCGCCTTCGTCGGGAAGGTTACGACGATGATTGGCTGGGTGACAGGCTTGACGGCGCGGATTGCAGCCTCGTAACAGATGTTAGTCTTACCTGTGCCCGTAGCTGAGATGACATGGGTGTAGCGATAGCCGCCTTGGTATTTGCCAAGGATTGCTTTAACCGCCGCTCGGGCATGCTTATTGAATTCCGTTTGCTTTTCCATGATCAAAAAATATCCTAACGTCCGTTACTTGTCAAGGTTTCTTACTCACAGAATATCCCGTTCGACGCGACCACACCGCTGGCAGGTTCTGATCTGCGCATCAGCCGGAACCTGTTGCCCCTTGTAGGTGGTGGTCAGCTTAACAATGCGCCACTTGGACCAGTCATGGAATAGCCGACAGGTGGTCCGCTTCTTCTTAAGAGTGCGCTCAGCCGTTTCCCCTTCGTACTTCGAGGGGGGCGGATCATATAAACAATCTCCACTCATGCCGCTTCCTCATGTGGATACTTAACCCGAAGCGAGTCAGGGATGTAGTCCTTGTGGTTGTCAAAATCCATGATGAAGTCATGGATGGCATCCGAAAAATTGACACACTGATGGATACCTCTAACGAGAATCCCGAAGCTGTAGACGTCAACCGGGATTCCCGTTCGCAGCTTCAAATACAGGGCCACAGGACAGGATTCAGGGTAGCTAACACCGACGATGCCGAGTTCATCCAGGAAATGGGCGACACCCTCAGGGGTTTGTGGTAGCGCGCTTAGCGCAACCTCAATCCGTCGAATCTTGCGCGCGGTTAGCTTCCTGGATATTACATCGACCAGACTCTTCACACGTCTGCCTTCACCTTTGTGGCTTTCTTGACAACTGTCGTCTTAGGTTTGGCGGCGCGCGCCTTCGCCGCAATCGCCCGTTCCAGATTGACTGTTAGGTCCAGCGTCGTGGCAGTATCGCCAGATTTTTCCTTCGGAGCGGTTGCATCAACCGGAGTTCCGGCTTCGACAAGCTCTTCCAGCTTCGCCCGACTCTGGTTCACGTAGTGCTCCAGCTCAAATCCTTCGACGGAAGTGTCAAGGAGCTGAGTCAGGAGGTCGACCTGCTTGGCATCTGCACCAATACCAGCCGTTGGAGCGGGCTGCTGATCCTCTGGCCACGCCAACTGAGAGATCGTCAGAGTGTCGCCGCGAACTCCTAGACGGTACAGAGCGGCCTTCGTGCGGGAAGCCCAGGTGGTCACCATTGCCAGATCTGGACGGGTCTTCAGAACCTCCACGAACAGCGCGTAGGCATTACCAGCACCCTTAGCTGGTGACAGGTAATAAACCGATCCTGTCGGCATCAGGGAAGAGATCTCGTCGGCCGGGTGAACATTGACACTCATGCCGAACTTGACTTCATCCGGCGCCTCAAGTTCCTTCAGCTCATCCTTGGACAGGATAACGGCGGTGTTGCCGACCTTGCGCCCTCGCAGCGGAAAGTCCCGCGTAGTTCCTTCAGTGGAGCACAGGGGGCAACGGTATAACTGGTTCAACGAAGAAGGATTATGTTCACCGTGTCCACCGTCACACAGCATCGAAAGTCCCGTAGATGGTTCAGAGACTGCTGACATGACATCGAATGAGCCTAAAGTAAGTCCACTGACACTCAGTGAAACCCCTGATCGAATCGGACTAGCCACTTTGACCACTTCCTTCATTCTACTCGGCGTAGAAATTGTACCGCTACCAGCCTTCCCTGACCAGTAGCGGTAGATCTATAGTTGCTGGAGCCCCGATTTGCACGGGGGTCTCCTCGGGCTAATCGCTTCACCACCTAGGTGGTTAGGCGACTCCTCGGGCTCTAGGCTACTGAGCTACATCCAACAACAAAACTATCGTTCCACAAGGCTTAGCAGTTGTCAAGACTTCTCTGGTCGAATATTGATCGGAGGGCTGTCTGGGTATTCGCTGACGACACCTGTGGCGCGGATGAAGTCCCAGTTGTTTCGGTCGAGCCGATTACCGTTATTCTGAATCAACTCTAGAGCCTTCAGCCGATTCGCTGTCTGAAGCTCAGTTGCAATAGTTGAAAGCGTGTACTGGATTTCTACCGCTCTTTCGTTGTCCATGTTTACTCTCCAAGTTGCAGATAAACCATTCGACCTTTTGCACTAACAGTGGAGTAACGTTCGACTAGCCCATCTGCCGCGTTTTTACACGACCAACTTTTTCCACGAGCCTTCACTCGAAGTTCGCGTCATCTAAAATGCGAACACCGTCGACTGCTTCAACCCCTGACAACTCACACGGATTTCCGATCTCACAACAGCAACAAGCACTATCACTGAATCCAGCCCATCCAACATCGTGAAAACAACAAACATGAAATGTGTCACCCATTGGAGTTCCTCTCAGTTTGCGTGCGGATCTGCCACTAAAACACCATCGACAGCGAAGTATTCAAGAAATTCGTGCTCAAGTTTCTCGATACACATTTTGCGTACCTTGTGAATAACTTCACCCTCAGTAAAGTCTGGATGCACTGAAACCGTTGACGTAACGGCAATCGGTTTACCAGTGTAAACGTCTGCCGCTAGCATGTGTGACTGAATCTGAAACTGATACGTGTTCAGAAAATCTGCCGGGGATCTCACTTCGAGCCACATTTCCGGTGGCAGTGTGATGCGCGCACAAAGTTCTTCCAGCCTAACAAAATCAGCGTAGTGGTCCCGAACGGTCACTTTCCAGCGCGCCAAACATTAACCGTTGCAGCTAGAGCGAAAATCGGCCACAGTAGGAAGATTGCTGTTTTCCAACCGCCTGAGACCGGCTTACTGTTAGCCGTTGTCATCCGAGCCATTGTGGCGCCGACGAAAAGATAGAAGGCGACAATCCCTAATACCGCCCAGACCATTATAGCTCCGACAATGCTAGTTGTGTCAGCTCATCATCCAGATAAGAAATGGCGAGCACGACGCCCTCATTCTTACCAAGTAGGCGCCGCTGGTCGTCCGGAGATGTGCAGCTCGTAGCCAGATTGATTAAAGCTAGGGATGCATGATCCAAACGGGAGCGCAGACTCAACAGAGTCTGTCTCGTGACTGCATCCATCAGCTCAAATCCAACAGTTCAACTTCATCGAGCGAATCGATAATCTGACGGGCAATAGCTTGCGTGCCTAGGCCATCGGGGGTTAGGCCCGGAATATTAGAGGCTAGCACCGAACAAACAATACCGATAGCGTTGTTACGCGCCCCTGTGTACTTCTCAGCTTGGGCCGCGATGTATCGATCCACAAAATCGGAAGTGGCGGGTTCGCGAGATGCGCTCATCAGTAGTCCTCATCCTCGTACTCGTCGTAGTACTCCCCATTGTCGCCATTATACCAGCAGCGCTTAACGGTTTCCTGTAAGACTGACAGGACTGAACCCGAGGCGATCTCATCCCAGGGACCACCGTTAGCGATCTCATCCCAGGAACCGGAGGCCGTCTTTATTAGCATAGCTGTACCGTCAAGGCTTACGGTAAGATTGTAGAAGCCGTACTGACCACAGGTGTGTTCGAGGAAGCTATAACGAACATACTCGTGTTCTAGTGCAAATTCCTTGCTGAGCTTCTTAAGTCCTGCCGCCAACTTTTTGATATCGGTGTCTTTTTCAACGATCAACATGGGCTCTGGTTGAACGGCCTCATTGTTGTCATTGACTTCGCAGCCAATCCCATAGACCTCGGGAACCAGATTCTTTGCGAACACCAGAAGTTTTTCTTCAGCGGCGATATTTCCCACCCCTCTAGACCAGGATGCCTGAACCAGCTCGCGGAGTGAGAGATCCTTGGTTGTAACCCATTCGGTCATGAGGGATGAACGGAGATCCCTTAGTTCACGCCACTTACCGTTCAGGACAGCAATTTCCTGCCACAAGGTTTCCATCTCAACGTCGGTTTGCGCGATGCGCTCAAGGGTGCTCATGAAGCATCCTCCGGGTGGCGGCGATCCCAGTCTTCCAGCCGAGTCTCTACCCGAAGCTTGGCCACATTCGTGGACCAGGGAACAACCAGCAACGATCCATCGTACACGTGGACATTGAGCTGCTCTTCGTCGGGTTCTACCTTGATGTCAATACGGCGGTTCTCACCAAGAAGGAAGCGAATCGTAGGGGATTTTCCGATCGGCTGACCATTCTCCTGAGAAGACCTGTATGGGTCTAGGAATGTGTTCGCATCCCCCTCATCGGTCTGACTGAAAAGACGCCCTTCGAGCGATTCGATCTCAGCCTGGAGCTGCGAGATGTACCGCTGCGCCCACTTAGGAAGATTCTCAGTATCTCCCACGAAAGGTCCACGTGTTACAAGCATGACTAGCTCCTCCCGATTATGGATTCTAAATCACTGATAACACCATAAAGGATATCAGCCCGGTGGTCTGCCATTCTACGGGTGTATCCATCCTCATCAATGCAGCGAGCTGTATAGGAGGCTCGCTCTGCTTTTTCTTGATAGCCAAGAATGAGATCTTCAATCTCTTCGTTTACTGTCACGATTCCTCCTATCGGTAGTTCGCTTACGGTGACAAATTGCACAAACAAGATCACACTTCGCGAGTTCTGCTAGAACCTTTTCTTTTGAGAGCTGGACCATTTTAGAGGGGGTATATAACTTAACCTCCCCATCACGGTGATCCCATTCCATGGCATGAGGATGATGTTTAACCCCACAATCCATGCAAGGGAAGTCTTTAAGTGAATTGAACCACTCCCGGCTTCTTTCTCGGGAGCGACGTTGACTTGCTAAGGCGCGTTCTCTATTCGACCCAGTACGATTCCTACGCGCCTTTTCTCTATTATGTTCCCTATGGGCTTCATCCCATAATCTAGTCTTTTCTTTATGTCGTGCTCTACTTTCTTCTGGAGTTAATAGAACACGCGGAACAACACTCTCAGGATTCTTTTTACGTCGATAAGCCCTCTGTTTAGCGCGCGCTGCTTCTGGATCGGCTAACCTACGCTCTAATTGATAAGCTAATCTTATTTCTCGATTAGCTAAATAAGTAGCTCGGGCTTTTTCCTTTGTTCTAGCCGCATAGTCCGCGTCGGTATCAAGCCTATTTCTTCGATACTCTCTCTGTTTAGTGTTTCGCAGCTCTAACTCTTGAGGGGTTAGTTCGCTAGCGAGGCGCGTCATGAGAGGAAGAATAGCATAGCATAACTAGGCTATCAACGAGTGTCCTGCTGCTAATTTTATCGCCTCCTCCTTTTCTGCTCGAAGAAGGTCATTAGCCCTTCTAACACCCGAGCCAGAGAGTCGACGTCCAGCCTTGAGCTTGAGGATGTAGCCTCGCTTAACAAGAACGCGCTCGACGGCATCGACACCGCCAGGCGCATTCAGAACCTCTGCTACGGCCGACCGACCCAGGCCATCTGGGAAGCGGAGAAGCGTAGTAAGGTAGTCCCGCGCCATCTTATCGAGCCCGTCGCAGGTGAGGTTCATTAGCTCAAGGGTCTCCGAGATGGAGTAAGAACCATCCTTCGGCGCGTTATTCGAACAGATGGCAAGATCGCGGATGTTAGCAAGAATCTGCTTGGCAAGACGTGGGTTATTATCTGCGGCAGTTGCCACAAGCCCAAGAGTCTCATCGTTCGGAAGTGGAAGCGCGCCGAAGAGGCGACTCGTCATCCCCTTGGCGATCAAGGTCGCTTCGTCGTGGGTGTAGTCCACGAGAACCGGACGGAGCTGGAAGCGGGTCAGGATCGTGTCAGGGAGCTTACCCACCTCGTTGGTGCAGGCAATAATGCAAACCTTCGGCATCTCTTCCTCACCAGCGGCAGTCACGATCACACCATCTTGAAGAAAGTTAAGCGCCCAGGAAAGTTTTGCCTTGCCGCCAACTACGGCGTCACCGAACTCATCCCATAAAAGGATGTCCCCATCCTCCATGCTAAGGAGGATCTGCCGCGCCTCGTTAGCCCGTACGGGACCAGCGACCACCTTGATCTGCTTCTGCATCTCACGGGCCGCGAGCACCGCCAGCGTGGTCTTACCATTCCCGCTTGTACCCTCAAGAAGGGTGTGCGGCATGGTTACTCCACGACTACGCGCGGACGTAGCGGCGATCTGGAGCTGGCGCTTCACGAGCGGCTGCCCGATGTAGTCGTCCCACTTCAGATCGTAGTCCGGATTTTCAAGAAGTGACTCACTCACAATTGTCTCCCTAGCAAAAGATTCTGTATGCGAACAGAAACTTGACTCAGTGAACCACGTCAAGACTATCCTGTCAACGCGGCGATTTATACAGCTCGATCCGGATGTCTCCAGCGAGGTCTTCCTCGGTCCAACCGATCTGGCGGTCTGTGATGAGCCAATCCAGGGCTTCCCATACGGTGTCAGTGCTATGAAGCCACACATCATTCAGGAAGATGAGATACACATCGTTCTTCATAGCTTCTCCTTGTCGAGACAGATTAAACTTAACCAAGCGCCTGACGCAAACGCGATGACGAACGCATGCTCATTGTCAGCGTCGCCCTGAAAGAGGAGAACGCCGCCGCCGTTGATTTCAAAAGCCCCAGCCAGCACGCCTTCAGTACTGCCGTCAGCCAGCCTGACCTCATAGTGGAACTGTTTCACAACTTCTCCTTTGTGGGGGTAATGCCCCATACTTCGGATAATAGGACAGCGACACCATTGAACAGCTTAGCCAGTTCCGCGCCGGTCCATACCCTGTTGGGCTCTTCAGCGAATACTTTACTCAGACCGTCAATGCAATCGAGTACGCCTTGACGGGGCGTTGCTACTGTCGGCCATGCAAACCAGTCACCGAATAGCGATCCATCCACGAATTCTCCTAAGAACTGTACAGGGGCTTAACGTCGAAATGAATCTGCCCGTACTTTTCAATACCGGCAGCCCCGATGACCGTTTCTGCCGCGAACGCGGCCTGTTCTTTCCGCGTTTCAGCGAATGCGAAAGCGTCTTCAGCGTGGAAGAATGGCCCGATCACGAGAACATCAGACGGCTTGTCTGTGTCCTGATAGAAGTAGACACACCACGGCCCGTCGATGGTTTCAACGGCTAGTTCGACCTTAGCCTCATCCAGAATCTCTTTTATTCCCATCAAACCTCCTCAAAGTCGTTCTGCAAAGCGTACTCAGCCTGCGCTAGCGCAATCCCCCACGGGTTCCCGTTATCCTGCATGTTCTGCACGACATCAGCGTAATGGGCCACATCTGAGTTCTTTTCAAAAACGGGAATGTCCCTAGCCGCGCATGCATCGTCTACACTGTCACCGTCCCATTCAGTGAGCTGAGAAAGTGATATGCCGAGACGGTAGAGTGCCTGACCGATAAGGCAGGATGGCTGATCTCCGTCGACGTATCTACAGACTCCATCTTCGGGTTGATAGACGACGTCCGGGCCAGCTTCCTCGACAACATCGTGCACTGCCATACGAAGTTCTTCAAGCTCGATCATCGGACGCGCTCCTTCATTGTCGGCTGCAAATTGATACCTTTCAGGATATTAGATCTAAGATCTTCGCCCGCGCACTGAAGAAGCCTCAGCGTCGCTTCTAGGTCCAGTTCAAACATCTTGGCAAGCTCCTCCCTACGCCTCTCTGCCGAGACAGCTCCAACGAGGGGAGCCATGGCGGGATCTTCTAGCGCCCGCTGAATGTCGTCGTCCCACTCAAAGGCCAGCTTCACTGAGAACCGCATCACGCGGAGAACCCTCAGTGCGTCTTCCCTGAAGCGTTCCTGAGCTGAACCAACCGCGCGCAGCATGCCGCTATAAAGGTCATGCTGACCACCAAAGGGATCGTACAGGACGCCCTCAGCATCCATGGCGATGGAATTGATCGTCAGATCGCGGCGCCCTTGGTCTTGAAGGAGAGTCCCGCGCTCTACCGTGTCAGGCCGACGACCATCGCTATACGCGCCATCTTTTCGACAGAGCACGAAGTCAGCGGTGATCTTGCTGAAGTCATGGCCCGCGAATGACCAGCCACCCTTAGGACAGTGCGCGCGTACGGTGAAATAGCTCGGTGATTCCAAATACGTCTCGAAACCCTCATCACACAACCATTCCACCATGTCCTGGTATGAGTCAGCCTCAACACTGAAGTCGAAGTCGTGCGGGCGAATACCTAGAAGTCTATCCCTGACTGCGCCGCCCACAAGGTAGGGCGTAATCTCACTCACTGGCGGCAGGTACGTAATAAGCGATGATAGTTCCATCCTCTAACGTATTAGTGTGCTCAAGGACGAGAATTCCCATGCGGATCAGCGTTGTTATATCATCTCCGCGAATGGAATCGGTCCAGCCTTTCGGGCCGACTATTCGGCAGATCACGCTGGGGTTCGGGGTAATTTCCTGCTCTGTCCCGAAGTTGTACTTCTTTTCGTTCATGAAATTACCAGATCCGGGTATCGCCCCTTGTCAAAGGAGCGGATGAAGTCACTTACCGGGGTGGGAAGCTTGACGTAGGTAGCATGTTCACTCGACGTTGGCGGAGTAAAATAAGCCGCCGATGTGATGACGTTGACCGTAGTCCCTTCATTCCGGTATGTCAGATACTTGGCAATCGGGCAACCACAGGGATTCATTCGTTCACCCTTGAGGTTTACGCCGTTCCTGTCCATCTCGCCGCGAAGGAGCTTAGCCACGGCGGGCGATGTCTTGCATGCACTCAGTGCCTCAATACCGTTCATACCAGCTTCACCTGCGCCTCCAAGTATTCTTGAACCCGTGTCAGGCTGATGATTGTAGCCTCGACGTCCAAGAGTGACCAGCGGGCTCGCGCATATTCTGAGTACGGCTTCCCATAGGACGGAACCGCGTACCTAAGGTCAAACACGGCGCAGTCGGCCTTCTTCTCGTCGCGGAGTCCTTCAAGGACAACTTTTACATCACGAAGCTGCTTGAGCTTGCTCTTTAAAACCACTTTATCCATGTTACCCACACTCTCTGTGATAATCAGTAACTCTAAGTAATAGTGCTTTAATGTCAAGCAACCTTCCGATAACTCCAGTAGACCACTACAGGAAAAATTATTGGGAGCTGCAAAAAATGCCTCTATCTGCCGCACAAAAGGCCGATCTTGTCGCGAAGGCGACGACAGATGTAACTGATGCTAACCTAGTTGTGACGAAGGCGCAAGCTGCTATTGCCGCAGCTCAGGCCGAGCTTACTGCCGCTCAGAGCGCAGTGACCGATGCTAACGCGGAGCTTGCGGCCGTGAATGCTCTCGTCGTTGATGTTCCGCCCACTCCAGTGCCGGTTCCCGTACCTGTTCCGCCGAAGCCGGTTGTCAGCCCTGATGGGTTCACGGTTTCACCAGCAACGGACGTTAATGGTGTTGTGTGGTCAATCGTGGGCACTCCTGGGACTCCTGGGGCTCAGATTGCGAAGAATGGCGTGGTTGTTCCGCCGTCGAACAACATTAAAACTCTGTATGTCAAGAGTGGTATCGTTTATTTCGAGAACAACTCGGGGATTTGGTACACGCCTGACCCTGCCGGTGTCGGAAGTTCTACTGTTGTTCCAGATCCGACCGTTGCACCTGCTCCAGCCCCCGCTCCAGTGCCGGTTCCTACACCTACGCCTACGCCGACCCCCGCACCAACGGGCACCGTTACTTTCGGCGGCGTTACCGGAAACTTCAAGTCTAGCAAGAAAGACACCTTCAAGGCACCACTCGATCTAACTTTCTGGCAGAAGAACCGCTGGGACGGTGGAAGCGCCAGCTCGATCACCGATGAGGCGACTAACATCCCAGGTTCACAGGCGGACAGCTCCTACTCGGAGAACAACCGTATTGGCGCGGATGGCCTTGAAATGTGGATTACACCGCAGGTTGATACCGCGTCGTTCCCTGATAAGCCATTCTGTGGCGCCCACCTGGGCGTTCGTAACGCAACAATTCTACCAGGCATGGTTGTTGAAATTGATCTGATCGTGAACGTTCTTGGCGGCGGAACTTGGTCCGGACCTGTTCTTTACCCTCGCACGAAGGCTGGTGAGATCGACTGGGCGGAGTTTGGTAATACCCGTACCAACAAGACCCCAACTGCGAACTCTCACCTGTTCAAGCAGGATTCGAGCGGCAACTGGTACCAGTACGGTCAGGACCAGACCAGCTATCTTAATAACCCTCAGCTCGCGGACGGGAAGACCCACAAGTACCGCATCTTCTACCACGCGGATGGTAATGGTTGGTCGTTCTGGGTTGACGATAAGTCCAGCTCGAATGACAAGATCCAGGACCCTGCTGGCGTTCCTATGTCGTTCTGGTTGGAGCTTGGTGTTCCTATCGGGGAGAATCCTGGGACGGGCGCTACTATGATCTGCTCGCGCTACGAGGAGTTCGTTCCCGCCTAGTCAGCGCGGTGTGTAAGTACCACCACTCGAATCCGGGAAGCACCTTCCCTAGGGTCAGCACTGTTACAACATTGTCGACTATACCTAGGAGTGCCAGCGGCGTGGAAACCGTCAGGCGCCATTTAAGCGGCGCATCATTAAGACACTTCATTATTTCCTCCCGGAACTACAAAGTTCTCACTCATCGGGATTTCATGCAGCGGGACCGCCTTGGTACCTGGCGGAATAAGCGATGCCGGAACAAGGTTCGGAAATACTTCGCACGCATTCTTATATGCCACATGATCCCGGCATAATCCACAGTCATCCTGTAGCGGTTTATGATCCGGGTATTCGGCGTGCGCGAGACGTACCATCAGCTTAGCAACAGCGCGCCGCTGTACCAGCGACATTCTATCTCCCTGAGCCATCAGACCTCGACAATCGCTACAATTTCAGACAGGTCAAGGTACTTCGCCTTGCGACCAAATGCCGTGTGAACGATCTTGTAGCTGTTAAGCTCATTGCCCGTGCTGCCAAAGTTGTAGTCCTTGACTCGGACCTTGATTGTGGCGCCCGACTTGAAAGTGACCTTCAGCTTCTTACTCACAATGCTCCAATGAGGTTGACGGCGATATATACGAAGACGAACACGATTGCAAAGAACATGAGCCAGCCGAGAATCTTTGTAATGAGTTCCATGTCAACCCCAGGGTTGGAACTTTGGCGGGTCAGCATCCTCGCCTAGAAGCTCGGTCCGTAAAGCTTCGTCCACCATCTTGTCATAACACGGTTGACAGGTCCGGTCTAAGGCGTCCGTTAGGGTTCGACAGAAGTTACAAGGCACGCGTCTTTCTCTAGCTTGATGCTCTCTCCCGCATCCTTCACACAGTTCAGGACCGGGGGTACAGCGGAGAAGATCCCTCGCGTACATCATCTTACCCCTCTCTTTTCTTCAAGTCTCGAATGTGATTGTCGTAACACATCAGCACTTGAGCCACTATCAAGATGGCGATTACGACCCAAATGGTAGCGAAGCACTCTAAGTCCGTCACGCTACCTCATACACTCGTGTCTCAGCGGTCTCGTTGACGTTGCGCGCCTTGAGCTTAGCCTTCAGCGGATTGGCGATTCGCCGTGCGGCCGCATCGCAGCGTTGCACTGTAATGGCGGAGCCGAGGATCGTTATTTCAATCTCCCCACGGTCGATGTGGTTCTTCACAACGTACGCAGCCTTAGACATTCTTATTCTCCTCCAGGAGTTCAACGTAATCCGGCGAGTATAGGGCGTTAGAAACCCCGACCTCAGCGAAGTATTCGACAACCTTACCGGGGGCTTCAAACTCATCGTCAGCCTCGACTACGTATGTGTAGTGAACAGCAAAGGTCGCCATTACAGTTCCTCATCTTTCCAATACGGGTCAAACTCAATCGTCACAATCTCCGCGCTGGAGTTACACGCGGGGCACTTAAGAACTGACTTGACGTTCATCACGCGGTTTCCAAGATCCCCGGTCCACCATCGGGTCATTGGTCGGGGCTCAACAATTTCGTCCGCGCCGAATTCACAGTCGTGGTAGAACGACTCTCCGAAGATGCCGACGCCCTCATCTGGACCTTCCCAATTCCAACCTGGGGGAAGCGTCTTATTCATCACCTGATCTCACGAAACAGGGATGGGCGAAGCTCCTCCACATAGGCTTCTTGACCGTCACTCCTGGAATACACTTCGGCAAGAAGGGTTGCCTGATGTTCTGAATCAATCGGGCCGTAGAAAATAGATTCCTCACCCATAAACTTGTCAATCCGAACCAGTCGGACGATGTAGGTCACTTTACCACCCCCTTACGGCGCGCAAAATGCCGCGACTCAGCCGCCACACGACGAGCCTCACGCTTGCTGATATTCTGATCGTGTTCAATTCGCGCAACGTCAGCCTCGAAAGATGCTTGACGAGCCTCGGCTTCCTCGCGGAGAACCGCCTTATGTATACGCTTGGCACCCTTTTTCTGCGGGCCACGAAAAATAGACATATCAATTACTCCTTAAAGATCTACGACTGCGGTGATATCAACCCAGCGATGGTCGGCGGCGACTCTTGCCTGAACATTCACATCCAGAATTGTCTTACCGAGCGGATCAATCTTCAACGCCACGTCCTTGAGGAACTCTACCACTTCAACAACGGTTGAGGGATGACTGCGCTCAGCGTAGACCTGAGTCTTAAAGGTTAACTGTCCGCTAGAAACTGTACCCATTATTCCCCCCACTCCAAAGTGTCACGGTAGCGCTCGATGTAATCGGCCGCATTATCAAGCTTAGCCCCAAGAATCGGCGCGCTCCATGTTCCCTGATGGGCCGAAGCCTTGAAAGTCCCGTCAACGTCAATACCGAGACGAAGTTCGCTCACGCTGGGATGCATGTAGTGCGCGAGTTCCTCGATTGCCTCACGGTTGAGATGCAATACTATCACTCGTATTCCACCACCCTCTGAATCGTGGTGTAATCAACGGTTCCATCAACTGTGTAGATATTTGTGCCCGGATTATCATTGGCGAAGTCTTCAGCCGTTTCGTATGAGTCGAATAAGAGATTCGTGATCGCGTCTTCCTCGTCCACTCCGACTAGATAAAGCGTGATCTCCATTACTTCAGCTCTCCTCTGTCGTATTGCTGAGCGGCACGGATGGCGGAATCCAGGGAATAAAGAGCCTCGCTACCCTTGTGGAATACAGCACTTCGCCCGCAGTCATCAGCATCTATGACAATCTGCTCTAGGTCGTCATAGACCTTTTCAAGCGCGTCCACCATTCCCATCAGGTCACCGTATCCGGATTACCGAGGATGTACTTCACGAGCTTGAGAACGTCATCCAGAACTTCATCGGAGACATTACCCCAGCGCGCTGATCCACTTTCACCTGATTCGTCGTCCCACTCGATCCAAAGCGCGCCAGTTAGCTTAGGCGCTGGCCGATTTCTTTGGCCTAGCCAGGTTGCAAGCTGATCATAGGGCTCAGGGCTAGGCTCGTTAGCCGCTGATACCGGATAGAACCTATAATCGCCCCAGAGGACCATACAAGTCTCATCGTCCTTCCACCCAGTAACTCTACCGAGGGTAGGAACGTCCCTGTCATCATCGTTGCGGATAACAAGCTGCCCGATATCCATTAGACCTCCAACCATTGTGCCACGTTATTGATCCAGCGCCGCACCAGAGTCATACTAGCAGCGTCAATCTTCCAGCTTGCCACGCCGCCGTTAAGGTCTAGACCGTGCGGGTATTCAGCCTCTACGCCTTGGAACTCCGTGAGGTAGTAATTACCGCCCGTGAACTGCCCACCCGATCCAGGGAAGGTGTCATGGTAGCGGCGGTCATAGAAGCTAATCGTGGGTGTCTCATCGGTCGGGTTCATATGTGGCTGGTTAGGTCCGACACGGATCACGGCGCGGAACGGTACACCGCTGCTGTTATTAAAGTCGAACGTCCACTCGTTCACGCTACTCACTTGAAGAACTCCTCGACGTCCAGGAATTGAACCGACTTAACTACCAGCTTCATGGGCTCTTGAAAATCGTCCACTAGCGGCTGATCGTCAGCGAGCCAGAAGTAATCCCCCGACCCGGCGCTGTAACAGTCACCGCTGATAGTGGAGATCGCAATGGCTTGAATGCCGCACCTCTCACACTCTTTCATGTTCTTAGGTGTTGCCAGCATGAACGTCCTCCAGGTTCTCATAGATCTTGAAGTCTGCGTGTTGTCTCGTGCGGAATGACTTGATCGGCTTGAGCGCTGCGATGAACTGCTCGACAGTAGCATCGTCGCGCCTGTAGTCGTACCGGCAACGCGGGTCGGCACCTTCGATCAAGTCCATGAGCTTCGCCGCTGCACGAACCGGCTTAGGCCAGTAAGCCCAACCGTCGCTGTTGCGGTTAGTCCAGTTATAGAGGCTCAAGAGCGTCCGTGTTGCTGGGCCAAGAACGGGATGCCGCTCATAGTGTTCCGCTGAGTCTAATATCTCATAACCATTCATATAACGCATGAGACAACTCCAAATCTGAGTAGCAACGGACGTTTCTAGTGGCAGCGAAAGCTTTGATTTGACAGGGGCGTTATGCTCGATATACCGATGCCGACCAATCACCGCAGGCAGAGCGGTTACGACCCTCACATAACGACTAGAAACGAACGTTTCCGCTAGACTGTTTCAGTAGCTCTAGCAAGGTCGATTGATACTCTTGATCGGCTAGAAGTTCAGCGCGAGGGCGATGCTGGTTCTTTTTGACAAACGCTTCCCGCTTACCTTCGGGTGATTGTGCTTCACGGTAGCGGCGTACGAGATCATCGGATACGCGGCCTTGTGTCCCGCAGAATAACCCTTGCTCCCGCGCCCACATGCGAATAAGCATCGTTTCTGTGCGCTTTACTGTCATTTGCGGCCTTAATTTGTGCTATACGGACATTAACGGGGTTCAATTGACAGTACTTTGACTACCTTCGGCGTTAGTTGCGCGCGCTCAGGTGCGAATTCTGCCACCTTATGCTCATCGCAGCATCTAACCTTAACGGTTTCTCCTCCACCCCACCTTAGCGGCAAGTAGTGCCGCTCCACGATGTAGTGTGCGGGCTTACGGCACGGAAACCATTCACATACACTGTAAGGCAGCATAGTTATCTCCTAAGACGCTTATGAGAACGAAACGTCGATCGAATCTTCATTGATCGCCGCGACATATCCCATGATGACTTGACTGTCTGACGTTGTGACTTCGACGTCTTCACCTACGGTGTGACTTACAGCGTCCGGCGTACGCCAGAATAGGGTAGCGTCGCTGCATTGAACTTCCTCGATGTCGTATGCGGTGGCTGCGGTCTGGAGTTTCAGCATTACTTATACCTCAACAATTCTTGAATAGCCTCGACGTCATCGCGGTTAATGTTCAGCCACTTAGTCTCTTTAGCTCCGGTGATCTTAAGGTGGAACCAATCCTCACCATGGGCTGGCCCAGCTTGTAGGACACGATCAATCTGCGCCGTCTCGTAATGCAAGGACTCATGTCCTAGCGGTGACGCGGGGAGCTTGTCACTCATCGTCACCCTCCAGGTCACTGAATGCCTTGTCAACGCGGACGGCATAGCCAGCTTCGGCGGCGCGGTGGATAAGCACCTGTAGGTCCATCGCAATGAGCTTCAGCGCGTCCATGGTGGGCTCATAGAATCCCTCAGCCTCAGCCGCACCTTGAGCGTTGATAGCGAGCCATGTCGTGACCCGATCGTAGGTGTACGGCAGGAGCGAATCAACGTCGAGCGCGTCGCAGGCATCGTCCCAGCTATCGTATTCGTTAACCGTGATCTCGATGGCGTCCACGAGCTTGAATCCCTGCTCAGCAAACGGGAAATCGAGTGCCTCGCCAATAGCCGTACGAATCGGATTTCCCATGATTACTCACAATCCATGTCAGGATGTCCGGGGTACCGGATGTATGTGCAGCCCGCGTTCGGCATGCCAAAGTCTGCCAGCGGGGAATAGCACGCGCGCTCAGAGATTGTAGCCGTTCCATCGCGGAGCGTGGAGTCTTCACCACCATCAACGATTAGGCGCCCGGAATAGTAGCGTTCACGATCATCGTCAAACATCTCGAACTTGAAGACACGGACATCATTCGTGATCGTTATGTGGGTATTCTTAGGGTTTAGCAGTGAAATCATCCAGTCAGGCGCATCTTCAGGTCCACAAACACCAGCCGCGTTATCTGTTTCAAGACAGTCATACTGTTCGGCTAAATGATCCTTGTCAATGATCCAGCAGTACATTCATGTCTCCTATTCGCTCGGCGGAATCCAAACGATCCCCCAGGACTCAGGGCCGCTATCGTCGGTATCGTCCAGCGGCGATGGATAGACTTCCACTGCGCAATAGATCCCAGGTGTTTCAAGGATGTCACGTGCAAGGCGACCGCCGATATATTCACTGGAGTGCATCTCCGGGCCGTTGTATCCATGCTGGCCGGTGTATCCGTAGGTGAACCACATCCAATCGCCGTACAATTCCTCTAGTTCCCAGTGGTCCGGGGAGATCTCGGAGGTATAAACGTTCGGCGCGTAAAGGTTACGAACCTCAACCACGCTACCGTCCTGGCAGACCTGAATCACTCTATCGAATTCCATAACGTCGCTCAGGTTCTCAGGCGTGACGTTATCAATTGGCAGGATATCGGTCATGTGAGCGTTTCTCCTAAACGTCGTGTTTCCACTCGTAGAATGTCTGGGATGCTGAATCGGCATGGTCGCCGCACGCGGTTGTCCAGTAGGGATAGCGGCTGGCCGGTACGTCATACCGTTCACCGCGCCACGGTTCGCCATCATCATATGTGACTAGGCTGAATGACTCATACTCGCGGATGTCGAATGCTAGCGGCACAATTCGGCCGGTCTTGCAAAACTCGCACGGCCCATAGGTGATGTTAGTGCGGAATCCTTCACCTTCCCACTTAAACAGGTGGGGCTCGATCATCACTAGCGTCTCATTCATTCGCTCAGCGGCGACCATCGACGTGAGGTTGTGAACGTCCATCTCGTAAACCCAACCGTCGCGCGGCCGGGTAATCTTGAGGGTTAGCACAACGGTTTCCTCTCCTAAACGGATGAGGATACAAATAACGGCGTGAGCTTTGTCCGGGCTATAGGGTGAGCCGGATCGTCTTCACGCCGTTACTAATATCCTCATCGGCAGATGGTTGAGTGTAGCCTACTCCGGGGCGATCCACTCCCTGTTGCCAGTCTCAACAAACCTAGCGAGGGCGTGGGCCGCGACTGCGCGTGTTTGGAACGCGTGGCGCCTACCGTCGAACGGTTCACCCGTGGGGACCGCAATCCACACACGGGAGGGATCGACACGCGCAACCTTGCCAATGTATCGCAGGGTCGATAGCTTGTCAGTGACCAAGTAGATACCGTCCGCGTTTCCTACCTTTGTGTAGGTATACAGGCTTTTCATTTAATATCTCCGCGCATGCGTAGTTCTTCATAGATTGCTTGTGCGGTTTCAAGGTCTAGCATGAGTACTAAGCGTGCAAGTTCGTAGTCTGTGGTGCCATTGATCTGGTTGGCAATCTGCCGCGCGTGAGTCTCGTCCATTACTCTACCCCTTCGGTTTCACACCATTCTGAATAGGCAACGTCGATACGGTCGTATTCCGCCTGCGCGGTCTCAATCGTCTCATATCGTACGCAGTAAACGAATCCTTGATCGTTGGAGGATACGAGGTAAACACCCCACGGAATGGTCACGGTTACAGAGGCGTCGGCGTATGGGTCGATATCCTCGACCTGATCGACCTCAAACACCAATGGCGTGGTGCACCATACTCCGAAGTCGGAGCTTCCGGTGTAGTCATTCTCGTCCATCGCAAACGAATACAGACATTCAGCTAGGCAGCTATCGAATTTCGCCAAATGTCCCTGACATCCGGGGTTGTCACACTTCATCGCTTACCCCTTAGGAGGTTAATCAGGCGGCTAAACAGTCGCGGGCGCTTGTAGCGGTCACACCGGCAGTACCAGAGTCCAACCTTTGCGGAGCAATGCGTACCAGAATGGTAGTACTGATGCGCCACCTTAGGGTGGTTACACGTCCAACAATTCGGCATAGTGAGTGTTTCCTTCCCTTACTTGCGGGGTGTTAGCGCCATTACAACCATTAGCATCCAGGTTAGCTGCATGCACCTATTAAGAATGACGCCAAACTCGGTTAGGTTTGAGATGAATCGTTTCACGGTTAGGACTCGTCAAGGAGGTAAAGCTTACCCTGATGCTGAGTCGTGGTCACGCTGAACTTTTGCGTTACCCTGTGTACGGTTCCATCCTTGAGAACCCAGGCGATAGGCGTGTTATAGCTATACACAACGTAGGTGATACCTAACCGCTGCATACGGAATGCCTCAAGGTCTTCGCCTGACAATCGGCCGCTATCCCACACGTTTAGGCCATTGACGTTCTCAGCGCGCAATGCACCGTAGGTTGTCACATTCTCGCGTCGGCCAATGGCTTGAGCACATTCGCGCGACTTACTGGCAATCTTAGGCATGATATCCCCTTAGGTTGTCTAGTATCGCAAAAAGCCGCATTAGGGACACTCACGAACCCTAATGCGGCCATTAACGATACTAGCTTAGGTGCAAGAAACAGTCCAATTCTTCACAAGCTTGGGACCATTCGTCCCGATTGTCTTCGGTTGGGTTGGCCGTGTAAACATCCCAGGCCACCTTAGCAGCCTCACTAGCTTCGGTGATACTCATGCGGCCGTGACCATTCCCCAGGGTGAAACGCTCAAGTTGTGGTCGTGAGCGGCGCGCAAAGCGTCCTGTTTCGTGGCGAACGTCTCAGGCTCATCGCTCAGCGGAACAATTCTGTCTCCGACCGCGAATGAGTAAGTGTGGTTACGAGGGTCAAAGGCTAACTCCATGGGAATCATCCCCTATTGTGCGATTATGGGCGATCCTGTCGTTTAGGTAATCGGCGGTCGATGTTCAGTAAAGCAAAGCCTCGTGGCAAAGGTCACAAACAGCCTCGTCGGAGCCTTCGTCAATGTCGAATACCGGCGTAATGAGGTTACCTTCGGTGTCTTTAGGTGACAATCCGATGCAATCAAAGTCGCCAGGCAAACGGTAGGTTTCACAAAGGCACGCAATGTGCCATACTGCGGCGTCGGCAGTCCAGCCGATAATAAACATGGCTACGCCTTTCTCCTATGGAATGCGTCACCATGAATCGCGCACCGATTATCGTGGTGCAGTGGTGAGTGCTTATCCGTGGAAAAGGCGGCATCCAACCGATGCCACTCGGCGCAAATCTGCTCCGGTGTCGCCTTGTGAAAGTCCAGCGCGCCATATGACACGCGGGGAGCGTTATCAAGTACGTTAGACATGAGAATCCTCCTCAGGCATCCTAGTGAAAATTGGCGCACGTGAACACCCTAGGACCGGACCAATGTCATCGACCCTAGGGAAAGGTAAGTCTCCAGGTATGTTAGCTGGCTCATATCGCTCGCGGCGATTTGTTGGGGTCCAGTGTCATATGGAGACTAGAGACACGCCGGGTAATGCTCCCGGAATCCACTGTGATATCGTGGACGTAACTTTACCGTGCCGCCCTGCTATCACCTTTTTGGTGTGGTGACATAACACAGAGAGTCGATGTTATTTCGGCATCGCTTATCGGGACTTAATCCCGAATCATCGCGGATTCCCTTTTCAGGTGACCATATTCTCATTATCCATGCGCGTGGCGCATTAACCTAGAGGATTGCTAGGTGGCTTAGGTCTGGCATGTAGTAAACCATCCTACCGTTTCAAGGATAGGCGACCTACTCCACACCAGAGGCTTTAAGGGAGGGTGACCGGGCACCATCCGTACTTGAATAGTCGCCACGTGAGCGTGATTCTGCTCTAACGTGAATCGACTAAAAACGTCCGTTTGCGTCGCATTCCGTATGCGTCGCGCCGTTGTCTCACTCATATAGGAACGCTGAACCGCGTTCTGCGCCGTGATTCTCGTATCAATTTGCAGCACCGCTGCGCCCTAGCTCCGCTCCCGCGTGAACTACTGCACCATGACTGTGCACACATGCGCCGCGCGCTTACCGCGCTTCGCTCGCACGCTCCGTCTCTCACTTAATAAGGAACGCTGCCCCCGGACATCCGCCACAATCCGCCGAGATATTTTCGATTCACTCTAATGGGCTAATCGTGATACAAAAAAAGGGGCGGACACGCGAGACCTGTCTAAGCGTCTCAGCGTGTCCGCCCCGTGGCGAACCTGTCACACTCCAACTAGCTCCCGCATATCGAGCACACTCTCGTGCTCGATGGTTGCGGCGTACTCCGCGTGTGCCCGTTCGATCACCTTGAGACGCGCCGTAGCGGAGTGGTTACCGTACAGAGCGTCCGCCGCGCGTCCTACGGCGCTATCACACAGTGCCAGCGCAGCTAGTGCCGGATTGACTAGCGTGCCCTTAGCGTTGACGTCGAGCGCCGCACCGATCACGCCGCGCGCCGCGTGAGACTGTGACACGTACGTCGGCGCGCTCCCCTCTTGCTTGGGCAAGTCTGCGCCGCGCATGTTGACGTGACTCACGTCCTGCCGGACGTATGTCTCTCCATCGCCAGACGGAACGTATGACTGACCGCGCGCAGCGTGCTTGGCAGCGTCCCGCGTACCCTTGATCGCAGAATGTCCTACCGTTGTCCTACGCACTCCGTCACGCGCGGCGCACGCTACTAGGTACCGTGTAACCGATTCTGCGCCGCGCTCGTCGTGAATCCTTGCGCACACTTCCGCCCGTGACATGTACGCGCGTAGCGCACGCTCCGCGTTCGGTTCGTCACGCTCCACGGCTGAGGCAAGATCGTCCCATGATTCCGTGGCGTAGTGCGCGAGGATCAAGACCGCTTCGCTTACCGCGTCGTTCATTGCATCATGCTGCGGCTGCGCCATGCCAGACGCGCGGATACCGGCGCGCACGTACTGCCGAGCGGATTGACCCGTACCGTTGATCGTCCCCGCGTTGCCGTGAACGCGCCGCGCAACCAACACGCGCAACATGGCGTAGTCACTCTGCGTGATTCCGCACCATGTCCACGTGTCGACTAGCGCCGTGTCGTCATCGCCTTGCGCGTACGTGCTCGGCCTGTCTTCCGGCGTGGCCTGTAGTTCAGCCGCGCGGATCAATTCGTCGTGCGTGCGTGTAGTCATGTGAGTGTTTCCAATCGTGAGTGTTTGCTTGTCCCGATTAGACAGGCAACGAAACGCGCCGAACGTGTCGACGCGCAACGCAACCTAGCTAAGCTACTTCACTAGGCGAAGATTCCACCTTAGGTGTTTATTCATCGCGGCGTAATTGACTCCCGCCCGTGCATGGAATGCGGGGGAAGTAATCGACTCAAGGCGGTTAATCGCCTGCGCGGCCGAACAGATTGAATCGTCCGGGCCGTACTCCGCGATTAGGTGTACTTTCACGTTTCCGCGTGTGGCGATAAGGTCCCGTAGGATTCCGAGGATTACCGTCGTTTGTGCTGATTCGCGCTTGATATAGCCGGTAGTTCTGACCGGAATAAGGCTAACCTTAGTGCCGGGTAGCAGTCTGGCAGTCATGGCCGTAGCCTTTCTTTGTGAGTGTTTAGGATGACAAGGAACGACACGCGCGCGGCGTGCCGAACCTAGAGACACTAAACGTAGTGCGGTGTGTGTACTCCATCCTTCGCTGTGTAGTCATCGCAGGATTCGCACGGGCGAGGATTCGCGTACTCTAGAGCCTCGGCCAACGTGAACGCATAGCCGGACATTCCGCCGTACATTCCCTTACCGTGCTCGTCCACGCCTGCGAACGCTTCGCGCGTGCCATTGTCGGCGTACACGTACTCCGGCCATTCAACCGTTTCCGCCTCTGTGATCGCCGCGTCAAGCTGCGCGCGCAATTCCCTAGCCTCTGCGACTGTGTACCAGAGGTGAAAACGCTTGTCCGTTTCGCCGTTACCCTGCGACACGTAGACGCACACTGTCGGATCGCTGATATCCGAGCCCGCGTATCCGTCAATACCGGCATGACCTTTATTACCGTCCGATGACGTCCGAACGTAAACCGCCGTGCCGCGTGCAAGGTTCGATTGTGTGCCCATGGTGAGTGTTTCCTTTCGTGAGTGAGTGGCAACGGACGTTGCCATCGTGCGCCGTGTCGGAATCGAACCGGCTTAAACCGTTCGGCGCTGTGAATCAATCCGTGTAGGTGATCCGGTAGTCTGCCAAGTCGCGGTATTCATCCGTGGCTAGTTCCACCTGTACGTCGACTGCCTGCGACAGACTGTCACAATCCGCGCGGACGTTACCCTGAGAGTCGATTACTACGTATCGCATGTTAAAGCCTTTCTGTGTGAGTGTTGTCTAGGTGTGCAACACGTAGCGCGCACCGTAGCGCGTGCCACATGCAACGAACCTAGCGCCGTGCTTAGCGCTCCGTGCCCCAGACAAGTTCGCCGTGTGCGTCGCGGCCGATGACGTTACCGCCGCAGA
>Ga0210402_10000929_pt1 | contig 31391 bp, 21 predicted proteins | sample IncBWC7MmetaG_FD_161055 | JGI IMG/M metagenome (GOLD analysis project Ga0210402, IMG submission 161055) | Forest soil microbial communities from Barre Woods Harvard Forest LTER site, Petersham, Massachusetts, United States - Inc-BW-C-7-M | ecosystem: Environmental > Terrestrial > Soil >...
GTGCGTCAGTATCCGCGCCGCGACATCGCGGTGGTGCAGGTCACGACGGTTTATGTCGGCGCTAACGCGGACCTGGTTCGCGGATTTATCACCACGCCGATCGAGCGCGTCATTGCCAGCGCGGACGGTATCGACTACATGGAGTCGTCGAGCGCCCAGGGAGTGAGTACAATCACCGTCCACCTGAAGCTTAACTACGACACCAACGCTGCACTTACGCAGATTCAGGCAAAGCTGGCCCAGGTTCGCAATGATCTGCCGCCCGAATCGCAGGCGCCGGTGATTGACCTGCAAACGGCGGACACCCAGTTTGCTGCGATGTACCTGGGTTTTTCATCCGCCAGTCTTGATCAAAACCAGATCACCGATTATCTGACGCGAGTGGTGCAGCCGAAGCTAAGCGCCATCAGCGGTGTGCAGCGCGCTGACATCCTCGGCGACCGCACGTTTGCGATGCGAATCTGGCTCAAGCCGGACAAAATGGCGGCGCTGGGCATTTCGGCTTCCGCGGTGCGGGACGCGTTATCGAAGAACAACCACCTTTCGGCGCTCGGGCAAACCAAGGGTTCTATGGTATCGGTGAACCTGATCGCCAACACCGATCTGCGCACTGCAGACGAATTTCGTCAACTTGTGGTGCTGCAGGACAAGGGAGTCGTAGTCCGCTTGGGGGAGATTGCGGATGTGGTATTGGGCGCGCAGAACTACGAGCAGGACGTTCGCTTCAACGGAGAGACGGCGACGTTCATGGGGATATGGGTTCTCCCCACCGCTAACTCCCTCGAGGTGATCAAGAAGGTCCGTGCGGCAATACCGGAAATTCGGGCGCAGTTGCCGCCCGGGATGAAGGCCGGCATTCCTTATGATTCAACCGCCTACATTCAGGACGCGATTAACGAAGTGCTGACGACGCTCACCGAGACGCTGCTCATCGTGATCGTGGTCATCTTCCTCTTTTTGGGTTCGTTCCGCTCCGTGCTCATACCGGTTGTTGCCATTCCGATTTCCCTGATCGGCGCCGTCTTTCTCATGCTGTTGTTCGGCTTCACCATCAACCTCCTGACGCTGTTGGCGATCGTGCTCTCGGTCGGGCTAGTGGTCGATGACGCAATTGTGATTGTGGAGAACGTCGAGCGCCATCTTCATCTGGGCAAGACTCCTTACCAGGCGGCAATTGATGCGGCCCGAGAATTGGTTGGCCCGATCATTGCCATGACGATCACACTGGCCGCGGTGTACGCACCAGTTGGCATTCAGGGAGGGCTCACCGGTGCGCTATTCCGCGAGTTTGCATTTACGCTTGCAGGTGCTGTCATCGTTTCCGGCGTCGTGGCGCTGACCCTTTCTCCGATGATGGGGTCGAAGTTGCTGCGCGCGGGAGACACCGAACGGGGCTTCGCGGGAATCGTCAATCGCACGTTTGAGAGGATCCGCGGTCTTTACTCACGGACGCTCGCCGGGACACTCCAATACCGCCCCGTGGTCTTCGTGCTCTGGGGGATCGTTGTTCTGCTGATCGTGCCTTTCTACATGTTCTCGCAACGGGAACTCGCCCCCGCCGAGGACCAAGGAGTCGTCTTTGGGGTGATCCAAAGCTCGGCGAACTCCACGATTGATCAGACCAACCTCTTCACGTCCCAGGTATATGACGTCTATCGCGCCTTCCCCGAGAGCGACAGTATCTTTCAGATCACTTCCCCGAGCGGCGGCTTCGGAGGCATGGTAACCAAGCCGTGGAGCCAACGGAAAAAGACGGCTCAGCAACTGCTGGTTGAATCGGTCGGGCCGCTGTCGAAAATCCCCGGCATTCGCGTCATCCCATTGACTCCGCCCCCGCTGCCGGGCGGTGGAAACTTCCCGGTTGAGTTCGTGATTACCTCGGCGATGGAGCCCAGGCAGCTCGACGCATTTGCTAAACAACTCGTAGGTAAGGCATTCGCGAGCGGCTTGTTCATTTTCGCCGACTCCGACCTGAAGTTCGACCAGCCTCAGGCCGAGGTCGTCTTCGACCGCGACAAGCTCCGCTCTCAGGGAGTGGACCTGACTCAGGCCGGTCAGGATCTTTCCACCATGCTGGGCGGGGATTATGTAAATCGCTTCAGCATCCAGGGGCGGAGTTACAAAGTCATTCCGCAGATCAAGCGCTCCGAGCGTTTGACGCCCGATCAGCTCCAGCAGATCTACGTCAAAGGATCTGACAACAAACTCGTCCCGCTATCCACGTTCGCAACCTTGAAGAATACAACCGAGCCGCGCGAGCTGAAAAAATTCCAGCAGCTCAATGCTGTGACCATTCAGGGAGTGATCCCGCCGAATGTGCCGCTCGACAAAGCGCTGAGTTTCCTGGAAGACCAGGCCAAGACTATCCTGCCGCAGGGCTTCACTGTGGACTACTCTGGCGAGTCGCGCCAACTTCGGGTGGAGGGCAGCAAGTTCCTCGGCACGTTCTTGTTGTCGGCGATTCTGATCTACCTCGTCCTCGCCGCGCAGTTCGAGAGCTTCCGCGATCCCTTCATCATTTTGGTGGGCTCGGTGCCGCTGGCCATCTCAGGTGCGTTGATGTTTTCGTTCCTGGGGCTGACGACGCTCAACATATATAGCCAGGTAGGTTTGATCACGCTGGTCGGCCTGGTTTCGAAGAACGGCATCCTGATCGTGGAGTTTGCCAACCATCTCCAGCAGACCGGAAAGGACAAGTTGGCAGCGGTGATTGGAGCGGCTGAGACGCGGCTGCGGCCGATCCTGATGACGACTGCGGCCACGGTCATGGGTCACTTTCCGCTGGTATTCGCCACGGGCCCTGGAGCCGGAGCGCGCAACAGCATTGGCATCATGCTGGTGAGCGGAATGATCATCGGGACAGCATTCACGTTGTTCGTGGTGCCTTCCATCTACATGCTGGTGGCGACGACGCACGCGCATGTTGCAGATGAGCTTGTTGAGGTGGCGGCTGGGGCCGGTCGGGAGACGGAGGCTATGGCCTAGGGCAACGACGCAGTCCGGAATCCGGTTACTGCGGGTACCAGTCGAGCAAACGGACTTCGATCCCGGTTCCTTCCAGCCGCTTTTGAAATACGGCGAGGTCGGAGCCGCGGTAATGATACGGAATTACAACCTTCGGGCGGAATGCCTTTACCGCCTCCGCTGCCTCGTCGGGAGGCATGGTGTAAGGCAGATTCATGCAGACGAACGCCACGTCGATATTTTTTAGGGCGCGCATTTCTGGGACGCCTTCCGTGTCACCTGAGAAGTAAAAACGCACGCCGCCGTAGGTGAGCACGTATCCGTTTCCGCGTCCCTTGTCATGGAAGAGTTTGCCTGGGGCGGGGCCGCGCGTCAGGTTAAGGTTATAGGCGGGGATTGCCTCGATGGTCCAGCCCTGCCACGTTTTGGTTTCACCATTCGCAATTGGCTTGGCCGTCGTGACCGTTCGCACGACGGCGGGCGCCGCCAGGATGTCCGTTCCGGCCTTGCTGATCTCGGCGATGGAAGCGGGATCCATGTGGTCGGGGTGAATGTCGGTAATCAGAATGAGGTCCGCTTTTGGAGACCCGACAAACTTCGCAGGTTTGGATGGGTCGAGGTAAATGGTTTTTCCTCCCGCCTCGATCAGTGCGCTGGCGTGATACAGCGGAGTGACCTTGACGTCTCCTGCCGCCGTTGGAAATATTTGTGGAGCGGCCGCAGAGTAGGCTGAGTACGACAGAGCGAAGAAGAAGCAAACCAGAGCCAGCAGTTTCATCCCGACCCATGGAGACTTTCAGCAGCCTCGGCACATTCACAGTTGCAGCAGAACCTACATAAGATCGCATGATTCCATTTGTTTGCCAATGCCCACGTGCGAAATAAAATAATTTCTCCTGCGACCCCCCGAAGCAACTTGTCATCTAACCAAATCTCGCAGGTTAGGTTGGGGCGGCTTGCCCTGCAAAGGGGCGATTCGTCTAATTATCGTGATCAGACCGGGAGCGCCGAATGCTTGCTGCAGAAAAGAGCGTCGCAGTCCCTCATGAGCTAATGGGGCGGGTGTTCGAGGCTCGTCGGCGAAGCGATGAGCTCTTCAATTTGGTGCGCGAGAAGGCTCTGTGTGAGCGTCCGATTCCGGAACGCCACCGCATCATCTTTTATCTGGGACATCTTGAGGCATTCGATTGGAATTTACTGAACGGAAGCGTCTTCGGGATGAAGAGTGTTCATCCTGAATTTGATCGACTGTTTGCTTTCGGCATCGATCCAGTCGGGGGCGGGCTCCCCAGCGATCTGCCGTCCGACTGGCCCGCAGTGGATGTCGTCCGCGATTACGTCAGCAATATCCGCAACCTTCTCGACTCGAACCTTGAAAAAGCAATTCTCGAACCACACTTCCGAACGGACTTAAAAACCGACGACAGGACGAACGACGGTTTTTCATTGCGCACCCTGCTGAACGTAGCGATTGAACATCGCCTGATGCATGCGGAAACACTGTCCTACATGCTGCATCAGTTGCCACTCGGCACGAAGGCGCAGCCGAGAGCGCCGGAAGCAGTATCGCCGCATCTTGCTGGCGCGTCAGTCGCACACCGGATGGTCAACGTGCCGGCCGGCGTCGCAACACTCGGGCTTGCGCGAGATGCTAAAGACTTTGGGTGGGACAACGAGTATGAGGCTCACACGGTCGACGTTCCTGCGTTTGAGATGGATCAGTACAAGGTGACAAACCGGCAATATCTCGAATTCATGGCGGGGGGTGGCTATGAGACGCGCGATTTCTGGAACGAGGATGACTGGAACTGGAGGACTGCGGGTGGAATTTCTCATCCGTTGTTCTGGAAGAAGGACCGAGATCGATGGCTTTACCGCGCCATGTTCGACGAAGTAGCGCTCGACGAAGCGGCGCTGGATTGGCCCGTGTATGTGAGTCAGGCGGAGGCCAGCGCGTATGCACACTGGGCAGGGAGGTCGCTGCCCACAGAAGCGGAGTGGCAGCGCGCCGCCTACGGCACCGTCGACGGAGTCGCGAGAGTTTATCCGTGGGGCAACGAAATGCCCAAGGCCGAATTTGGGAATTTTGACTTTTTCCGGTGGGATCCCGCGCCGGGGAATTCGTTTCCCGCAGGCCAGAGTGCTTTTGGCATTCACGATATGTTAGGCAACGGGTGGGAATGGACGGCCACCGTTTTCGGCCCGCTCCCCGGTTTCGAGCCGTTTCCGTTTTACCGCGGGTACTCCGCTGATTTCTTTGATGGCAAGCATTTCGTCATGAAGGGCGGCTCGTCGCGCACGGCTGCGTGCATGCTGCGGCCTACGTTTCGCAATTGGTTCCAGGCGCATTACCAATATGTGTATGCCAGTTTTCGCTGCGTAAGCCGCTGATGATCGAAAGGGGGCGTGGAAATGCTAGTTCATGCGATCACGACCAATGCCAGTTATGAATTCGCTGCCGACGTGCGCGCGGGGCTCGCGCGGCCGGGACAGAAGGAACTCCCATCCAAGTATCTCTACGACGACGTGGGGTCGGCGCTGTTTGAAGTGATCAGCCATCTGTCCGAGTACGGCCTCACCCGAGCCGATGAGCGTTTGCTGCAACGGCATGCTAGCGAGATCGTGGAACGGCTGGACGCTCCGGTCGCCGTGGCCGAACTCGGCAGTGGCAGTGGCAAGAAGACGCGCTGGATACTGGAGGCTCTGAGCCGGTGGCAGCGGACCTTTTATTATCCCGTGGAAATATCCCGCTCAGCTTTGCTCATGTGCCAGCGCGAACTTAGCGATATTGATTCCCTCAGCATTGTGGGGTTTGAGCGCGAATATCTTGAGGGGTTGTTGGAGGTGGCAGCGCACCGGCAGCGCGGCCAACATCTCTTCGTGTTGTTTCTGGGGAGCACGATCGGGAATTTCGATCGTCCCGCCGGAGTAAAATTCCTGGCGGAGGTTCGGCGCATTCTCGAGCCCGGAGACTCGCTGCTTCTTGGAACGGACCTGGAAAAATCCAGCGCACAATTGCTCAAGGCATACGAGGACGAATTGGGAGTGACCGCCGCTTTTAATCTCAACCTGCTGGCCCGCATCAATCGCGAACTCGATGCGGATTTTGATTTGGGCCAATTCGCCCACACCGCCAGGATCAACCGCGAAGCCCGGAGCGTCGAAATGCATCTGCGATCGAAGCGCCGGCAGACGGTGCGCATCCCGGCGGCGGATTTGCGCGTCGAATTGTTGGAGGGAGAGACCATCTGGACGGAGAGCAGCCACAAGTACTCGGTCGACGAGGTCTTCCAGATGGCCCGCAACGCCGGCTTCAGCTGCCAGGCACAATGGATTGATGAGCAATGGCCCTTTGCGGAGAGCCTCCTCATCGCGGAATAGCTTATTATGCTTTCACGCCAAACAGCCGGCGGTGAATTTGAATTCCGCCGGCCCAGCGCCTGCAGGCGGATTCATTTTGAAGCTCTTTCGGCATGCCGGAAGGCATGCCCTGATAGGAATCGCATTTCTACCACTGACTGCTAAATACAAGGAGGAATCGATGGCACAGGAATGCACTCACCTTGATCAGATCAAAATACGAAAAACGGACAAGCATGTTTGTGAGGATTGCGTGAAGCTCGGCGATACCTGGGTCCACTTGCGCATGTGCCTTCTCTGCGGCAATGTCGGTTGCTGCGACTCGTCCAAGAACAAACACGCGACCAAACACTTTCACAAAACAACGCATCCTCTCATGCGCTCGATCGAGCGGGGCGAATCCTGGGTTTGGTGTTATGTAGACGAGATCGAGGCGGGCGAACTTGCAGCTTGAACGCTGAAGATATTATCCGGGATGCGACGGCTTGCGGTCCGTTTAGAAGCTGGACGATAATTTACGCGACCAGAGTATAGTCTGCTGTATCTAACCCCCTATACCTGATCACAAATTCAAACTCCAGTTCAGACTTGCTGGCTGAATCTACCTTCTTCTTCACCAGGGCTGAGTCCGAGTATGCCAAAACCAGTTTTGCTTAGTGTCGATGACGACTCCGACGTTTTGCGGGCGATTGAACGCGACTTGCGCTCGCAGTACGGCGCGGAGTATCGCGTCATCGGGAGCGATTCTCCCGAGGGCGCGCTGGAACTGTTGAAGCAGCTCAAGGTGCGCAATGACCCCGTGGCCCTGCTGCTGGCGGACCAGCGCATGCCTCGGATGGACGGGGTCGTATTTCTGCAGGAAGCAATGCACATCTTTCCCGATGCGAAGCGTGCGCTGCTCACCGCCTACGCCGATACGAACGCTGCGATCAGCGCGATTAATCAGGCCAGCATCAACTATTTTTTCTTGAAGCCGTGGGATCCGCCGGCCGAGCATCTGTATCCTCAACTGAACGATCTGCTCGATGATTGGCAAGCTTCCTATCGGCCGGCGTTCCAAGGGATCCGCGTTCTCGGTACGAGGTGGTCGCCGCGGTCGTACGAGCTGCGGGACTTCCTGGCGCGCAATCGCGTTCCCTATCAATGGATCGACGTGGAATTTTCGGCCAACGATCCGGAAACCAAGCGTCTCGTGGAGGCCCTTGGCCCCGAGGCCGCGAACCTCCCGGTCGTACTCTTCCCCGACGGAACGAAGCTTCTGGAGAGTCTGCCGGCAGATGTTGCGCAAAAAGTCGGCCTGCGGACCCGTGCGCAGACCGACTTTTACGATTTGGCGATTGTAGGTGGTGGACCGGCGGGACTGGCGGCCGCCGTTTATGGCGCGTCGGAGGGCTTGCACACAGTGATGATCGAGCGCGAAGCGCCGGGCGGCCAAGCCGGGATGAGTTCGCGAATCGAGAACTATCTTGGATTTCCAGCCGGACTCAGCGGTAACGATCTGGCTCGGCGCGCGGTGGTGCAGGCGAAGCGTTTTGGAGTGGAAATCCTGTCTCCCCAGGAAGCGGTCGGGGTGCGCACCGAAGGATCCTATCGGTTTATCAAGCTGGCTGATGAAAGTGAAATATCCTGCCACGCACTGATGATCGCTAGCGGAGTGCAGTGGCGGCGATTGGACGCTCCCGGAATCGATAAGCTGCAGGGCGCCGGCGTTTACTACGGTGGTGGCGCAACGGAGGCGCTTTCGTGCAAAGGCGAAATCGTCTACGTGGTGGGGGGCGCGAATTCAGCGGGTCAAGCGGCGATGAACTTTGCGAAATATGCGGAGCGCGTCGTCATGCTGGTGCGCGGAGATTCTCTCGCCAGCACCATGTCACAGTATCTGATTGACCAGATTAAAGAGACGCCCAACGTTCAAGTGTGGTCCCACGCCAGCGTGGCCGAGGTGCATGGCGAAGCGCGCTTGGAAGAAATTTCCGTCCTTTGTTCGGATACCGACAAAGTGGAGCGGGTGCCGGCAAGTTCGATCTTCATTTTTATTGGAGCCCTGCCACGAACTGATTGGCTGGGAGATCTCGTCGAGCGAGACGAGCGAGGCTTCCTTTTGACTGGTCCCGATCTTATTCGCGACGGAGAACGTCCCAAGGGGTGGGCGCTCGACAGAGACCCGTTCCTGCTCGAAACAAATATTCCCGGAGTCTTTGCGGTGGGCGATGTGCGGCATGGCTCCGTGAAGCGCGTCGCTTCGGGTGTCGGCGAAGGATCGGTCGCGGTGCAGTTTATTCATCAGTACTTGAGCAAGGTATAAATGGTCGAGAAATCGGAACTACTTCGCGTCCCGGCCTTCGCGGATTTGCCGGACGATCAACTCGCCTGGTTCCTCAGCCATGCGCAGGAACTTCACCTCAAAGCCGGTGAGACCTACTTGCGCGCCGGCGATCCCGCGAATGCGATGTTCGTGATTCTTGAAGGGCAGCTGGAGATCCGGGGAGAAATTGGCGGCGAAACTGTCGCATTTGCCATCGATGCGGGCAATGTTACTGGAGCGCTTCCGTTTTCGCGGATGAAGAACTTTACCGTGGGTGGGCGTGCACTCGTGGACACCCGCGCTGTGAAGTTTTCCGCGGCCCTGTTTCCGGATCTTGTACAGAAGATGCCGGAACTCGCCAAGCGCCTGGTGGGCCTGATGTCGGACCGAATCCGCGAAACCACTCGGATGGAACAGCAGCGAGAGCGATTGGCCGGTCTCGGTAAGCTTTCGGCGGGTCTGGCTCATGAACTCAATAATCCGGCTTCCGCAGCCAAGCGTGCCACCAGTCAACTGCGTAAGATCCTGAAGAAAGTCAAGGACGCCAGCCTTGAACTGGGCAGGCGGGATCTTACTCCTGCGCAGAAATCGGAGATTGAGAAATTGGAAGCGGCGTTCACCGCGCACGACGAACCTCCACTCGATCCACTGGCCGTCAGCGATCTCGAAGAGCAGGTTGATTCCTTATTGCGCAGTCACGGGCAGAACGACTTGTGGCAACTGGCGGCCGATCTGGCGCGCAAGAACATCAAGCCGGAAGTGCTGGAATCGTTATTCGCCGCTCTCGATGCGGGCACTGCCCGAGCCGCTCTGGTGAGAATCGCTGCGTCGGTCGAGATTGGGAACTTGCTGAACGAAATCGAAAGCAGCACATCGCGAATTTCTGACTTGGTGGGTGCAATCAAGGAATACACCTACATGGACCAGTCTCCGGTGCAAAACGTTGATATCGTGAAAAGCCTGGAGACCACACTCATCATCCTGAACCACAAGCTCAAACGGGGAGTGGAGGTGCAGCGCAACTACCAGCCCATTCCGTTTCTGGTGAATTCATTCGGCAGCGAACTCAATCAGGTCTGGACCAACATCATCGATAACGCCATCGATGCCATGGGCGGAAAAGGCGAACTTCGGGTGCGAACCTATCAGGACGACGGGTGTGTCGTGGTAGAGATTGGCGACAACGGTCCGGGGATCTCGCCCGAGGTTGAGGCACACATCTTTGAACCATTTTTCACAACCAAGGGAGTAGGCCAGGGAACAGGGCTGGGCCTTGACACGGTGCAGCGCATCGTGAAAAAACACAGGGGCAATATTCAGGTCGATTCGAAACCGGGTGACACACGTTTTCAGGTGTGGCTTCCGCTGGCGGAAGCCTCGGTACTTCCACAGAAAAGTCACAACTGAAGTCAAGATCAAGGAGATCTTTATGCCCACTATCACGACAAAAGACGGCACGCACATTTACTACAAGGACTGGGGACAGGGCCAGCCCATAGTGTTCAGCCACGGGTGGCCGCTTACCGCGGACGACTGGGATGGACAAATGTTGTTCTTCGGCCAGCAGGGCTATCGAGTCATCGCGCACGACCGGCGAGGTCACGGCCGTTCCACCCAGACGTGGGATGGTAATGACATGGACACCTACGCCGACGATCTCGCAGCCCTCACCGAAAAGCTTGACCTGAAGAACGCAATCCATGTGGGCCACTCGACCGGCGGCGGAGAGGTCGCCCGTTACATTGGGCGGCACGGCTCGAAGCGCGTCGGCATGGCCGTGCTCATCAGCGCGGTGCCGCCGCTGATGGTGAAGACGGACAAGAATCCGGCTGGCGCTCCCATCTCGGTGTTCGACGACCTGCGAGCCCAATATAGGAAAAATCGGCCGCAGTTTTACAGGGACATTACCCTCCCGTTCTACGGATACAACCGGCCGGGCGCCAAGATTTCCGAAGGCATCCGGGAGCACTGGTGGCTGCAAGGGATGATGGGAGGGGTGAAAGCGGGCTATGACTGCATCAAGGCTTTCTCGGAGACGGATTTTACGGAGGACCTCAGGAAGTTCGACGTGCCAACTCTCATCCTTCATGGCGACGATGATCAGATCGTGCCGATCGGTGCGGCGGCTCTAATGTCCGCGAAAATTGTGAAGGGCGCGCCGCTGAAAGTCTATCCGGGCTTTCCGCACGGGATGCCCACAACCAACGCGGATCAGGTCAATTCCGATCTGCTCGCGTTCCTAAAGCGTAGCGGTCAAGTAGCGGCGTAAGTTCTAGCGCTGTCGATCCGAGATTGCCGGTGGAGCGCCGGGCGAGACGCCCGTCCTTCCACCGGCGGACTTTGAGCTAACGCGAAGATGAAATTCTCAGACATGGTTGTGCTGGTTGGAGGCGGGACGGGCGGACTTGGGCGCGCGGTGAGTCTCGCATTTCTTGAGGAAGGCGCCAAGGTGGTTGTCACCTATCGGCAGCAGAAAGAGTTTGATGCGCTCAAGAGCGAGGCCGGAGCGAATGGCTCGGCGATCGAGGGACACGGTGTTGACGTCACCGACGAAACTGCTGTCGGTCAACTCCTCGCCAAAGTTCTAGCCGAGCACGGCCGCTTGGACGCCTTGGTGAATGCGGTGGGTGCCTACGCCGGCGGTGTGAACTTGTGGGACCTTGAGACGAAGGTCTTCGACCAGATGCTCGCGCTGAATTTGCGCTCGGGGTACGCCTTGTCGCGGGCGGCGATACCTGCGATGCTCAAACAAAAGCATGGATCGATCGTGAACGTTGCGTCAAAAGCCGCGTTGGATCACGGTGCCGGTGCCGCCGCCTACGCCGCCTCAAAGGCTGCTGCAGTGGCGCTGATGGATTCATTGGCTGCGGAAGTGAAAGGTACCGGAGTGCGGGTGAACTCGATTCTTCCCAGCATCATCGACACAGAAGCAAACCGCAAAGCCATGGCTGGCGCCGATTTTCGAAAGTGGCCGAAGGCCAACGACATCGCGCGCGTCATCCTGTTTTTGTGCAGCGATGATGCCCGGGTGATTCACGGCGCGGCCGTGCCGGTCTATGGGGATAGCTGAAGCTCTCCCCCATCCACTTAGGGTAGAAGCCCTAACACCCCTACCCCGTTCGTCGTTCCTACATAAACCTTCCCATTCGCAATGGTCGGAGTAATGAACTTGTTCCCATTGCCAAAGTGGTCACGCCCTCCCGCTGCCTGATTCGAGTTATAGAGCTCGACACTCAGATTGTTCGCACTGTAAGCATGCAGCACCGCCGGCGAGGTATTCTCCGCCGCCCACAAAATCAAATTGTTTGCCGAACTCCCGGAAATGCCGGGCGTAGCCCCCGGATAATTGAACGGTGTGCTGGTCTCCGACGCAGGCGTAGAATCCAGCAGGCCCCGGGTGTTGAACGAGAACGCTTTGATCGTGTCGTCCACCCCCCCGTAGTAGATTCTCTTGTTGGCAAACGCCGGCGCCGAAAACACCGGCCCCGCTATCGCGACGGGCAATTCCTGGTAAAGCTGACTATTGTTATTCGGATTAAACTTTCCCATGTTCGACCGATTTGCCAGGTAGATGTTGGAATCCTTTCCAGCACCCACAACCAAGGCGTGGATTACTCCGCCGGAGTCCTTGAAAGTCGGCACCACCATCGCGCCGCCCGAACCTAAATCCTGGTCCGCGTTAGACTCGCTCACCGTGTTGTACATGTTGAAATAGTCGGACACGGCGAGGTGACCATTCTTGGTGGAGAGCTTCATGATGGCGTTCCCATAATCGCCGTTTACCGGGAACCCGTTGGCATTCAGCGTCGTATCGAACGTTCCATTCCCGACGAGAAAGTAAATGTTTCCGTTCGAGTCCGCCGCCGGTCCCGCGCCTGCCGCCCAGATCGCGCCGTCGTTTCCATTTGGCGTCACGTTGAGCACCGACTGCTGCGCCAAAGTCGTCTCGTTGTAACTGATGATCCATCCCGTGTACGGCCGGATATCGCAGTGTGAAGCCCACGACGTATACACGATGTGATTCACCAGCAAAAGCCCGGCCGGCTCTTTATACTGCTTGGGGTCGAAGATCACGTATCCTCCCTGGCTGTTATCCCCCGTTCCTGGATACTTGGCCGCAATCTCCACGGGGCCGCCAAACTCCTCCCCTCCGCTAGTGATGTCCAGCGCATGCAGCCGCTGATGGTAATTCGAGCTTGAGTCCTTACTCATTGCGACCACATAAACCGTCCCATGCAGCCCCGCCGCAAGATCGATCACCGGAGTAGAAGTAACTCCAATCTCCGGCGTAACCTGGCCGCAACTACGATCATCAGAAGGAGTCTCCCTCGCGGCGAGTGTAGTCACTTGCCAAAGGGTCGAGCCGCTGTCCGCGTCAAACCCGTATACTGTGCCATGTTCGCTAGCGACAAACAGCACGTTGTGCGTTCCATTTCCGGGAATGGTCACGTTCGGAGCGTACAACGGTTGCGCATCCACCCGTCCGTCGGCAGGGATCACGAACAGCTTTCCAAACTTGCTGGAATTCACGTTGCTGAGCGTGAGCGCGGTCTCGCTCGAATTCCGCCCTGTCCGCATGTTGTCATTGTGATAGGTAAGAACTCCTTTAAACGACGGCGCGGCTCCCATCGACATTTGAGAACGAAGGATCAGCGCCGAAAGAAGGGAGAAAACCAGAATTGCACCTGAAAGCAGAACGTTTCGGGCAGGCAAAGCTCGTCTCACAACACACCTCGGGATTTAGAGTCGGATTTCGTACCGTCGGTTGCCAGATTCGAGACGAAGGAGCGAGTCAGATGATTCTATCGCGCGGCCGTTACGCCGGTCGAGCCAGGTGTTGCCTCAAGGTTTCACTCTCCAGTTCCCCCTCCCAGCGCGCCAGCACCAGCGTCGCTACCCCGTTTCCAATCATGTTGACCAGGGCTCTGAACATGCTCAGGAAGCGGTCGATTCCGAGAATCAACGCCATGCCTGCAACCGGAATGGTTGGAATCACTGAAAGTGCTGCCACGAGCGCGATGAACGATGCACCTTGCACCCCGCTGGCGCCCTTGGACGTAAGAACCGCTACGGCGAGAATGCTGAGCTGCTGAGTCAGAGTCAGAGGGGTATTGGTGGCCTGCGCCACGAATAAAGCGGCCATGGTCATGTAAAGGCTGGTTCCATCTGTGTTGAAGGTAAATCCGGTCGGGACCACGAGTCCGACCAGAGACTTGGAGCAACCAAGTTTCTCGAGCTTGGCCATCAAAGTCGGGATCGCGATCTCCGACGAACTTACCGCTAACACCAGCAGGATCTCTTCCTTGATGTATGCCAGAAAGCGAAAGATGTTAAAGCTCGCGGCCCAGGCGACTGCGCCGAGTACGATCACGACAAAGAGCACCGAGGTGAGCCAGAAAGTTCCAATCAGCCTGGCGAGCGGACCGAGCGAAGCAAGCCCGAACTTCCCGACCGTGTAGGCCATCGCGCCGAAAGCTCCAAGCGGCGCGAATTTCATCAAAATATTCGTGATAGCGAATACGACATGAGTGAGGGAGTCGAAGAGCGCCACCAACGGCTTGGCTCGCGCTCCGGCGGCCGACAGCGCGAAGCCGAACAATAGTGCGACGAATACTACCTCGAGAATATCTCCCTTGGCGAAGGCGTCAACCATCGTCGTGGGAATGATGTGCATCAGAAATTCGGTGACGCTTTGCGCCTTTGCCTGGCCGGCATAATCGGCGACCGACTTGGCATCGAGCGTGGCGACGTTTACGTTAAACCCGCTGCCGGGGCGTACGACGTTTCCCACGACGAGCCCGATCAAGAGGGCAATCGTCGAAACGACTTCGAAATAAAGGAGCGCCATGCCGCCGACACGGCCAACTTTTTTCAGGTTCTCCATGCCGGCAATTCCGGTGACCACGGTGCAGAAGATGATCAAAGTGATGATCATCGTAATCACGCGGATGAAAGCGTCACCCAGTGGCTTCATGGCCATCGCACGAGCCGGGTCCACGTAGCCGAGCACGATGGCCAAGGCCATGGCCACCAAAACCTGCACCCAAAGGACGCGGTAGAAGGGTGTCTTGGTGGGCCTGGTCGGGACATTTACAGGGCTTGTTTTCACGGGTGGAAAGGTGGACATCGTCGATTCGTCTGTCCTTAATAATTTTTCGTTGTTAGTGGAGAGCCGCGCGTCCCCGCCCGGCGGACCCTTTCGACTGCGCTTCAGGAGAGGCTAACGAGACGCTCGTCACTGCACAGGCTCAAGCGTATGCACCAGCCAGGGAATGATTACTTCTTTGAAGATGCGCGGATCGGGCCACACTCCGACTTGCCGCCCGAGGTGACCGCCCTGTGGATTGATCCATGCAGTCTTCGGCACATCGCCTTTGTCGAGAAGCAGGTAGATGTCGTCGATCGGAACCTGGGTGTCCTTTACTCCGGCAAGAATCAGCATGGGCGCCATCGGCTTGCCAAGCAGTCCTTGTTTTACGAGCGATATCTTGGGCAAGACTTCAGCCATTTCATCCACAGTGTTCACGTTGTCGAAAATTGCCATGAGTGCCGGGACCTGATCGAAAAGATATTCGCGATTGCCGATCAGGGAATTCGTCAGAAAATCTTTTTGAAAAAATTTATCGGTAGGCGGAGATTGCGCGCTCGCTCCCTTCAAGCGGGCACGCTCGACAATGGCCATCTTCGTCGCCCAATACGCGCCCCAACTCACGCCGTGCATGGCAACCCGGTTCTTGTCGATCTCGGGCCGGGTGGCAATGTAATCGAGCACGCGCGAAAGCATGCGCTCGGCATTTTCACTGACTTTGATCGGATTCTGTCCGGTGCCAGGGCCATCCACGGCCAGAAAGCCAATGCCGAAAGGCAGGATCGCGTTGAAGCTCTCCGATAAGTCTTCCTTGCGGCTGTCCAATCCATTCACGGCCAGCACGAGCGGCACAGGCCCGTTCGCGTTTTTCGGCAAACGCAGGTAGCCGACGATTTCTTTTCCTTCAAAAGGAATTCTTACAATTTCGAGCGGCGGATCCCAGAAGCGCGCGTGCGCAAGGAAAGCCTCAATTGCCTTTTCGTACGAACGTTGTTTGCCGGGAGACGCGGGGATCGGCCAGCGTCCAAAGGAATAAAGCCGCCAAGCGCGGACGTAGTCGGCGTTCGCTTTCGTGGGATCGGTTTTCTCGAGCGACTTGGCTTCCTTCATGTAGCGATCGGCTACTCCCATAAAGCCCGCCGCCCATTCGTCTTTATCGCGAGTGTGGATGGAGTTGAAGGCCTCCTTGACGTCGCCGGGATCGAGTCCGATGAGCGGGTACTGTCCCACTTCAGCGCGGTGGATGGCCTCGGTCTTGATCTCGTCGATGGTGCGCTCGGCGCGCTGCTCGGAGAAGCAAGGGATGGTCAGCGGGAGGATCAGAGCCAGAGTGCTTGCTAATGACATCGCCGATGACAGGGTCGGCCGAGCCGGGTGAGGGTGATGCCCTAACGACGTTGACACAGGACGGATTCCTTTCCAGTGGAAAATAAAGATGGGGCCGGAGGTGCGGCCCCGATTGAAATCTGTGCGATCAGAAAATAAGCTTCAGGCCGAGTTGAACCGAGCGCGGGCCTCCGGAACCCACGGCGGGGTTGGCGGCGGCGACGTCGGGAGTGGCACAGCCGCATCCGAAGCCCCCCACGGAAGGATCATTGAAGCCGAAACCATTCTGGCCGCCGTATGGATTGGCGAAATTGGGATGGTTGAAAATGTTGAAGAACTCCGCCCGGAACTGGGCGCGGAAGCGCTCGCCGAAATGCCAGTTCTTCGCCAGGGAGAAATCCACGTTGCGGAAACCGGAATCGGGGAAGATGTTGCGTCCCATAGTGCCGAATCGCCCGAGTGCCGGCGGAATCATGACGGAGTTGCCTTTGGCATAGCAGCCAAAGAGGTTGAGTGCGGCTGTCGCAGCGCCTGGAGATCCCCCATCCAACGCTAAAGCCTTCGTCGTGCAGGCTGAGGGCAAGCCAGTTGTCGCTACGGTGTACTGCGGAATTCCTGTTGGTCCTGACTTGAAATCATCCTTGTTCCCAAAGAAATCCCACCGAATGGGGCTGTTCGCTGGAGGACTGACGGGCAGCGCACCTACGCCAGCAGCATCGGTTCCCTCATCCATGGCTCCCCAATATTGCGGACTTTGCAATGTGATGATCGAGTTGAGTTCCCAACCTTCCAGGGCCTGCGCGTAGCCCTTCTTGCCGGGGATGGCGTAGGTGAGCGAAACCGTGAGGCGATGCCGCTCATCGAAATCGCTGTTGGCGTATTCAGCGCCCGGGTTATGAGCGTTCTGCGGCAGTCCCGATCCGTAACCGAAATCCCAGTTTGCGCCCACGTCATCGAGAGCGTGCGAGTAGGTGTATCCGGCTACCATGCTCAAGCCATGGAAATTTCTGGAGTTCAGGGTCACTTGCAGGGCGTTGTAATTGGACCGATAGACATTGCCCATCTGGAAGATGTTTGCAAGGTACGGGAACTTAGTCGCGAACGTCCGGTTGGCTTCTTCGGTGCCGTTGGCGTCGACGAAGCAGTTGCTATAGCCAGTGCTGGCGCTTGCCAGGCAAAGGTCGAGGGCGCCTGTACCACTAGAATTGGTATCCCAGCCCGATCCAACCGGCGGCTGGTTAATGTCACGAATGCCGGTTAAATTCCCACCGTGGTTACCGACGTAGGCCAACTCCAAGGTAAGGTTCGGGGTAAACGCATGCTGCAGACTGAGAGTCCAGTTCCAGACGTAGGGCGTGGTCAGATTACGGTCTACGCTCATGATGGGGCAGGGACTGTTAAGGCAATCGATCGTGGCATTGTTAACCGGTGTGTTGTCCCAAGTTTCCGTGATCGGGTTCAAAAAATTCTTTGTGGTGACGTTTCCGGTGGTGATCGTGCCGCCTGGAACGATGCCCGCCGTGGGAACACTGCCTGGCCCAAAGGCGTTGTTGAAGGCGATGAACGACTGCCAGTTTATGGTTTCGTAAACCAGCCCGGCGCCGCCTCGGATCACGGTGGATCCTTTGCCGTTCGTATCCCAGGCAAATCCGAAGCGCGGCGCGAAGTTTTTGTGGTCAGGCTTATAGAGGCTGCTGATCTTATTGGCGCCCGTGTTCACCTGCACTAAGCCGACGTTCGGGTCAAAGTTACCCAGCAGATTGTGAGCTTCCTGGGGGACCGAGCTGAACTCGTATCGCACTCCGAAGTTGACAGTCAGATTCTTGGTGGCCCGCCAGTCATCCTGGACGAACAGGCTATAGGCCCAGTTGTGGAGTTGCAGCGTTGGATCTCCCACCTCCAACGTCGACTTAAACGGCAAGCCCGCGAAGAAGTCTTCGAGCGGTGTAGAAGTGGTGCCGTTCAACACCGAGCCCAGGAAAGTAATGCTGCCTCGTGCATTCCCGTACGCGGCGTTTCTGACGTCGCTGCGATGCAGTTCGCCGCCGAACTTGAGCGAGTGCGCGCCGGCGGTGTAGGAAACGTGATCGATGAATTGGATGATGGAATCGGGTCCCTGGAACTTCGGCCATTTGAAACCACCCAGGCCGGGAAAGAAATATCCGCCAAACCCGATGCGGGGCAAACCGCCGGTGAACGGACCCGAGACGCCGGTGTCGAGCCCGTAGCTGGACGCGGGTGTGTTGAGATCGCCCGGCAGCGTCGGCTGGTAAAGGCGGTTATATCCAAAGCGCGCCTCATTCACCCAATGCGGACTGGGAGTCCACGCCCAACTTCCGCCAACCACCTGGGCCCGCGTGTGAATCTGCGACCTCCACTTCGACTGCAACTCCGGAAAGTCTTCGACCGTCCCCGTGTTGTTCCCGAAGAAGTACATCCCGCTGACGCGGTGATTCTGGTTGACGTTGAAATCCACTTTGCCGATCGCGTTGTAAACCTTGACGTCGTTGGAGAATCCATTCGAAATAGCAATGCTTTGCGTGTTGTTTGTGGGGAAGCCGGTTCCATTACATGTAACCGTGCCACCCGAGACCGCGCAACCGGCGATATTCAGACTGGCAGGGCTGGGTGTGACTCCTCCAGCCTGGAGGTCCGTTATCACGTCGGCAATGCTGTTGGCGCAATTGCCGGTTTGGGAACCGAACAGGCAGTTCGGAGCAGGGGCACCGTTCACTGTGGGTGTAGGCAAGGAGACCATCGACGGACTCGTGATGCCTCCGAAAGAGTTGCCTACGTCATAGATCTGCCCTTCGTAAGCGCCGAAGAAAAAGACCTTGTCCTTGACGATCGGGCCGCCGACACTGCCGCCGTATTGTTCCAGCGTTCGTGCGAGCTTGGTGTTGGGGACAGTATTGAAAAAGTTGCGAGCGTCCATTGCGCCGTCGCGCCCAAACGCGAAGCCGGTGCCGTGAATCTGGTTTGTACCGGACTTGAGACCCACGTTAACCACCGCCCCAGGCTTCCACCCGAATTCCGCTGGTGCAAGTTCTTCCACGTTGAATTCCTGAATCGCGTCGATGGGCAGAATCGTCGCCGAATCGCCGGCGATACCGGCGCCATTGATGATGGCTTGGCCGGAGTAGGGCTCGCTGTTGAACAAACCCTCAACGAAGTACGCGTTGTCTTCCGCGCGCAGTCCGTTCGTGCTCGTGGTCGAGAATCCGCCGCCGGGGTAGCGCTCCACACCGGGACGCAACTGGAGCAGGTTCTCATAGTTGCGGCCATTCAAAGGCAGATCGTTAATCTCCGCGTTGCTGAGCGTGCCGCCCAAAGTGGAGGATGTGGTGTTGAGCAGCGGGACTTCGTCGGTAACGATCACCGTCTCGGAAACCTGCCCGGTCGGGAGCGAGATGTCGACGCGCAAGTCCTGCGCAACCTCTACGACGATATTTACGCGCTCCACAGTTTTGAAGCCCTTTGCTTCTGCACGAACCTTGTAAACCCCGGGCGGTAATTCGGTAACGATGTAGTCTCCGGAGGCATCGGAGGCTGCGGCTCGAGTGGTGCTGCGCTGAGTGTCGGTGACGACGACCGCGGCTCCAGCCACAGCGGCGCCGGACTGATCAGAAACAGTCCCGAGAATGCGCCCGGTGGTAGTTTGAGCAATTAGGGGAACAGCCACGGCGAACACGAGGCAGACTTTGCCTAAAACCCGAATGCCATTCGACGGAGAACGCATACGACCTCCAAATCCTAAAGAGGATGGAAGAATTTTTGGTCGCACAGCTCGCGACCACTTTCGATCTGGAAATAAAAATCTGGCGAATGGAAGGTATAGCCTTGACGTGGGCTACCCGTCAAGTAGTATTGTGGTCCAACCACAAAACAGCTGACTACAACAGCAGCTGGTTGCGGGAACAACTTAAGGGATTACCTACCCAACTAAAAGGGAAGAATCAAGCATGGCGATAGCGACCACCAATCCCACGACCGGCGAAGTCGTGAAGAGTTTCGAGCCGCTGACGTCGGCGCAAATTGAGCAGAAGTTGCAATTGGCGGCCTCTGCCTTCCGAAATCATCGGCGGACTTCGTTCGCGGATCGTGCGACCAAGATGATGCGCGCAGCCGAGATTTTGGAAAAAGAAAAAGACGAGTGCGCCCATCTGATGACGCTCGAAATGGGCAAGCCTCTGAAGGCCGCGGTGGCCGAGGCGCTAAAGTGCGCAACCGGCTGCCGCTACTATGCGGAAAACGCCGAGAGGTTTCTGGCCGACGAAATTGTGGAAACGGGGGCGAAGCGCAGTTTCATTCGCTATCTGCCGATTGGGCCCATCCTGGCCATCATGCCCTGGAACTTCCCCTTCTGGCAGGTGTTTCGTTTCGTGGCGCCAGCGCTGATGGCGGGCAACGTTGGCCTGCTGAAGCATGCTTCGAACGTTCCGCAGTGTGCGCTGAAGATTGAAGAAATTATCCGCCGCGCCGGTTTTTCCGAAGGCGTGTTCCAGACGCTGCTGATCGGCTCGGGGCCGGTCGATGGCATCCTGAACGACCCTCGCGTGGTCGCCGCGACTTTAACGGGCAGTGAGCAGGCCGGAATTCAAGTTGGAGTTTCCGCGGCCAAGCGAATCAAGAAAGTTGTGCTGGAACTGGGCGGCAGCGACCCTTTCATCGTGATGCCGAGCGCCGACCTGGAAGCGGCGGTTGCGACTGCCGTCGACGCGCGGGTTCAGAACAACGGTCAGTCCTGCATCGCAGCCAAGCGCTTTATCGTGTCGGGAAAAATTGCCGACGAGTTCGAGCGCAAGTTCGTCAAACGCATGCAGGAGTTGCGCGTGGGTGATCCATTCGAGGAGAGCACGCAGCTCGGTCCGCTGGCCAGCGCCGACGCTGTTACCTCGCTTGATGCCGACGTGCAAAAAACGGTGGCCGCGGGTGCGCGGGTTCTGACCGGCGGCCATCCGCTGAAACGTCCAGGCCACTTCTACGCGCCGACGGTGCTCGCTGACATTCCGAAAGATTCGCCCGCCTACAAGGAAGAATTCTTTGGTCCGGTGGCGTCAATTTTTCGGGTGAAGGATGTGGATCACGCCATCCAGATTGCGAACGACAGCCGCTTCGGGCTGGGCGCGAGCGCATGGACCAACGATCCGGCGGAAACCGAAAGGTTCATCAACGAACTCGATGCCGGGATGGTCTTCCTGAACAAGATGGTGGCTTCGGACCCGCGCCTGCCTTTCGGTGGCGTCAAATTTTCGGGGCACGGAAGAGAACTTGCCGAGCACGGGATCCGCGAGTTTGTGAACATTAAGACAGTTTGGATCCAGTAGGGCAGCTATGTGGTATAGTGGTCAGACCATTATACCGTTGTGAATTCTCAAATGGGGCAATCGAGGGGTGTAATGGCAAACGAAACAGTAGATTCCCTGGACGCCAAGCCGGTGTACCGGACAGTGAAGACGTCCCGGCTGTTCGAGCAGATCGTGCAGCAGGTGGAAGACTCGATTCTCAAGGGCCAACTCAAACCCGGGGACCAGTTGCCGGCGGAGCGCGATCTGGCCCAGCGCTTTGGGGTGAGCCGTACCGCCGTGCGCGAAGCGGTGAAGACCTTGCGTGAAAAGGGCTTGGTCGAAGCCTACTCCGGCCGCGGCACCTTTGTGACGAATGGGACTTCCCAGGCGATTCGGCAGTCGCTCGATTTAATGATCCGCATCAACCAGCAGGAAGGGTCGGCGAATCTGGCCGAGTTGCGGCTCGTTCTCGAACCGGAGATTGCAGGCCTGGCTGCTTCCCGGATTGAGGAACAGCTGCTGAGCACCATGCGCGAAGCGGTCGCCGTGATGGATCGCAACCTGCGTGACCCCGACGCCTACGTGGAAGCGGATCTCGATTTCCATTTAGCGTTGGCGGAAGCGGCCGGCAATCCGCTGATTCTCTCGCTCCTGGATTCAATTGTCGGCCTCTTGCGCGAGCAGCGCAGCCGCATTTTCAATGTGAAAGGAGGACCGGAGCGGGGGCAGTTCCATCACAAGAGGATCCTGGCGGCCGTCGAGCAGCGGGATTCGGAGGCGGCTCGAGAGGCGATGCGCGCCCATCTCCAGCAGGTGCTGGCGGATTCGTCGTCGTTGGGCAATCCGTCGGCCAAGAAGTAGTTCGCACTCTTTTTTTGAAATCAAAGATTTTTGCCCAGCAGGCTGAACTTCATAAGCGCGGATTGATAAGCAGAAGGGAATTGTTGTATGGCCAAACTTGGATTCATCGGTCTCGGTGTGATGGGTGGCAACATGGTCGCTCGTCTGCTCGAAAAAGGGCACATCGTCACCGGCTACAACCGTACGCGCTCCAAGGCGCAGTGGTTGATCGATAAGGGGATGAAGTTTGCCGAGTCTCCGAAGGCCGTGGCGGCCGCGTCGGATGTGACGTTCACCATGGTGACGAATGCCGCCGCTCTCGCGGCGGTGACAGACGGGCCGGATGGATTGCTCGCTGGCATTGGCCCGGGCAAATTCCACATTGACATGAGCACGGTGAGCCCCGAAGTGAGCCGCGCGCTGGCAGCGAAAGTTGGCGAGAAGGGCGCCGACATGATTGACGCGCCGGTTTCGGGCAGCGTCATCACGCTCGAACAAGGCAAGCTCTCAGTGATGGTCGGAGGCCGCAAAGAGACTTTCGAGCGGCTGAAGCCGCTGCTTCTGGATATTGGGCCAAAGGTGACGCATGTCGGCGACAACGGCGTGGCGCTTTCGATGAAGATCGCGTTGAATCTGCAATTAGCAGTGCAGATGCTGGCTTTTTCCGAAGGCGTGCTGCTGGCGGAAAAGAGCGGGATTCCGCGCGATGTCGCCGTGGACGTGATGGTACACAGCGCGATCGCATCGCCGATGATTCAGTACCGCGGTCCGTTCGTCTTGCAGCAACCGGACGAGGCATGGTTCGACGTGAACATGATGCAGAAGGACATGCTGCTCGCGATGGAGTTGGGCCGAAAGCTCAATGTCCCGGTCCCTACCACTGCCCTCAGCAACGAGTTCCTGACCGCCGCGCGCGCCATGGGCTGGGAGAAGCTGGACTTCGCGGTCATGTTCGACGTGTTGGCCCGCATGTCGGGAGTGCAAAAATGACGGGGATTCCGAAATGACGACCGCTACGCAGCCGAGAGAAGCTTCACAAAAAGTCGAGTTGTGGCTCCGGATGTACCGGCAGATGGTTGCCATCCGCCAATTTGAAGGGCAGGTCAATGAACTTTACACGCGGGCGTTGATGCCCGGCCTGGCGCATCTTTACATCGGTCAGGAGGCGGTTGCGGTGGGCGTCTGTGAAGCGCTCGAGCGCACCGACTACATCACCAGCACCCATCGCGGTCATGGACATTGTTTGGCGAAAGGCGCTTCCCCAGATCAAATGTTCGCCGAACTGCTGGGCAAAAAGGCCGGGTATTGCAAGGGCAAAGGCGGTTCCATGCACATTGCAGACCCGGCCACCGGCAACCTGGGAGCGAACGCGATCGTATGCGGCAGCGCTGGGATTGCAACCGGCGCGGCATTCTCGGCTCGGCGTCTCGGGAACGGCCGCGTGGCGGTATGTTTTTTCGGAGAAGGCGCCCTCGGTCAAGGAGTCCTGTACGAGGTGATGAACCTCGCCCAGCTTTTCAAGCTTCCGGTGATCTACGTCTGCGAGAACAATCTTTATACGGAATACACGCATTACTCGGAAACCACGGCCGGAGACGTCCTGATGCGGGCAACTGCGTTTGGATTGGAAGCCGCCGGCGTGGATGGACAAGACGTGCGCTCGGTTCACGACATCTCACAGCGCTTGGTGGATCGCGCCCGCCAGGGTGATGGTCCTGCCTTCTTGCTCTGCAATACCTATCGTTATCACGGACATCACGTGGGCGACATCAACCGCGAATATTACCGCTCCAAGCAGGAAGAACAGCTTTGGAAGACGGAGCGGGATCCGATCGCGAATTTCGGGAAGTGGCTGGTTGAGCAGAAACTTGCCGACACCGCGGCGCTGGATCGAATGCAGGCTGAGCTTGAGTCGGAAATGAAGAAGGCAGTCGACTTCGCGGTGGCGGCGCCGTATCCGACCGTCGATGAAGTGGCCGAGGACGTGTATGCCTGAAAAAGGCGATCGTGAACTGACATTCGCGCAGGCGATTCGCGAGGCGCTGGCGGAAGAGATGCGCCGCGACAAGACGGTCTGCATCATGGGGGAGGACGTGGCGGAGGCGGGCACGCCATTCAAAGTTCTCTCCGGCTTATTGGAGGAATTCGGCAAAGACCGCGTGCTCGACACGCCGATTTCCGAAGCCGGCTTCACCGGACTTGCCGTGGGCGCGGCCATGACTGGATTGCGTCCGGTGGTCGACATCATGTTCGGCGATTTCGTGACCTTGACCATGGATCAGATGGTCAACCAGGCCGCGAAAGTCCATTACATGTCGGGCGGAAAGTGGAGAGTGCCCATGGTCATGCGCACGACCATGGGAGCGACTCGCCGCTCCGCTGCGCAACACTCGCAGTCGCTGCATGCCTGGTTCTGCCACGTTCCGGGTTTGAAGGTGGTTCTGCCTTCGACGCCGTATGACGCCAAGGGACTGCTGAAGGCGGCGATTCGCGACGAAAATCCAGTGGTCTTCTTCGAAGACAAGATGATGTACAAACTCAAAGGCTCGGTGCCCGCGGACGACTACACGGTTCCACTGGGCGTCGCCGATGTAAAACGTGTGGGCGAGGACATCACTCTCATCGCGACCAGCAGCATGGTGCAAGTGGCGCTGGGCGCGGCAACTTTGCTGGAGGGAATCGGAATCAGTGCCGAAGTGGTCGATCCGCGCACCCTGTGGCCGCTCGACGAAAAGGCTCTGGTCGAATCGGCAAAGAAAACGTCGCGGGCAATCATTCTCGATGAAGGTTACGAACGCTACGGCGTCACCGCCGAACTTGCTTCGGTGATCGCTACAGGCGCATTCTACGATCTGGACGCTCCGGTCAAGCGCATGGGCGCGATGCATGTTCCAATTCCGTTCTCGCCGCCTTTGGAAGATGTAACCGTGCCGACCGAACAGACTGTCTTTGAGGCCGCGCGTACGCTCTGCGGACGGTAAGAGTCAGAGGTGAGGGGTCAGATTGCAGAAGGTAAGAACCTAGTCTTGAACGATATCGGCGCTTCGAGGTTCTTACCTCTGCAATCTGACCTCTCACCTCTGACTTGTTCTCTAAGGAGATATTTATGGCTCTGCCTACATATGGAACGATGGCGGTGGATTGGGAAAACCGGGTTGACTTCGATCGCCTGCGCCGCGAACGCCTGGCGCGGGCCAAGGACCTTCTGAAGAAGTCTGAGATGGGCGCGCTGTTGTGCTTCGACATGAACAATGTCCGCTACCTGACCGCCACCCACATCGGTACCTGGGCGCAGGACAAGGCGAATCGCTTCACCCTGCTTCCGCAAAATGACGAACCGATTTTGTGGGACTTCGGATCGGCTGCGAAGCACCACCAATTGCACTGTCCATGGCTCGGAGAGCGGTCGCGTGCAGGAATCTCCATGCTGCGCGGTGCCATGACGCCGGAGATGGGACGCGCCGAAGATGTGGCCAAGAAAATTCGCGTCGAACTCGAAATGCGCGGCCTCCACAAAGAACCAGTGGGCATCGACATCATCGAATTGCCGGTGCTCTTTGCATTGCAGAAAGAAGGAATCAAAGTCGTCGACGGGCAAGCTCTGATGTCGGAGGCTCGCCTCATCAAGACCCGTGACGAGATCTCGCTGCTCAACCACTCCGCCATGATGGTCGATGCCGCGTATGACGAACTCTATCGGGCCATGAAACCGGGGATGAGCGAAAACCAGGCGGTGGGCCTGGTGAGCAAGGTGCTGTACGATCTCGGCTCCGAGTATGTGGAAGCCGTGAATGCGATCTCAGGAGAGCGCTGCAATCCGCATCCTCACGTTTTTTCAGACCGCGTGCTGCGTCCGGGGGATCCTGTGTACTACGACATTCTCCACTCCTACATGGGATACCGCACCTGCTATTACCGCTGCTTCACCGTCGGATACGCCTCGCACGCGATGAACGACGCGTACAAGCGGTGCCGGGAGTACCTTGACGCGGCAATCGAACTCGTGCGCCCGGGACGCACCACGGCGGAGATTGCATCGGTATGGCCGAAAGCACCGGAGTTCGGTTTCCCCAACGAAGAAGCGGCCTTCGCGTTGCAGTATGGTCATGGGATCGGCCTTGCCATCTGGGAGAAGCCTGTGATCAGCCGTCTGGTGTCGCTCGAACATTCCTGCGAAATCAAGCCGGGGATGGTGTTCGCTCTCGAGACCTTCTGGCCCTCGACCGATGGTTGGAGCGCCGCTCGCATCGAGGAAGAAATCGTCGTCACGGAAACTGGCCACGAAGTCATCACGCGCTTTCCGGCCGAGGAGCTTCTGGTTGCAGGCAGGCACTATTTCACGGTGGATGGTCCGTTGCCCGCAATTCGCGAGACTGAATCCAAACCAAGCACGCGCGTGCGCGAGATGATCGAAGCAAGTTCCCGGCAGGAACGCGTTGGTGTAGGAGACTGAAAAGTATTCCCCGTAGAGACGCGGCTTGCCGCGTCTCAGCCGGGCGAGGACGCCCGGCACTCCACCGGCAAGTCTTGATCGAGAACAAAGTTATCTGACTGGACTTATCTAACTAACTATGGCGATCAGCGTCGTTATGCCCGCGCTCGAAATGGCCCAGGAAACTGGCAAGCTCATTTCGTGGCTGAAAAAAGAAGGTGAGTCCGTCGCCAAAGGCGAGCCCCTGCTTGAGATTGAAACCGACAAAGCGGTGATGGAGATCGAATCACCCGGCGACGGCGTTCTTGCCGGCGTCAAGATTCAGGCTGGAGCGGAAGTGCCGGTAGGTCGGACTATCGCCTGGATCGTGCGTCCCGGAGAAATTCCTCCGGCGGATGACGTCGCTGCCGAATCGGGAAGAAAGACCAACGCCGTTCCCGCGGCCTCTGCGATCTCAACGGCGGCGTCGGCAAATCCATCGGCGACTTCAGCGCCGTCCGCAGGCCGCCCCGCCAAGATTTCGCCCAAAGCGCGACGTCTCGCCAGCGAACGCGGCGTTAATCTCTCCGATGTCCGCGGCTCGGGCGCCGGCGGAGAAATCCTCGCTTCCGACGTTGTTGCCGCCGCGGAATCCAAAGCCCGACCGTCACCCGCCGCAGGTGACAGTGGCAGCCCCATCTCCAGGTTGATGGCGGAGCGCACCACCGCGAGCTGGACGACCGTCCCCCATTTCTTTGTTACCCGAGACGTGGATGCAGGCGCTCTGAACGAGGCGCGGCAGAGGCTTGGACCGGAAATTGACAAATCCCTCGGACTGAAACTCACGCACACGGATCTACTGGTAGCGCTGGCTGCTCGGGTTCTGCAGAAGCACTCGCGAGTGAACGCAAGCTGGGCCCGCGAAGGCGTTCGCACAAATCCCGAGATCAATATCGGAATCGCGATGGCAGTGGACGACGGAGTCGTAGCGCCCGTCATTCATAATGCCGCGAACTCCACGCTGACCGAGATCGCGTTGCAGCGACGCGATCTCACGGAACGGGCGCGCGGCGGCAAGTTGCGTCCGGGCGACATCGCAGGCGGCACCTTCACAATCAGCAATCTTGGGATGTTCGGGGTGGACGCATTCACGGCGATCATCATTCCGCCCCAGGCCGCGATACTTGCCGTCGGACGTATCGCGGACCGAGTCGTCCCGGTCGGCGCCGGCTCTGAGGCTTATCCCGGCGTCCGGCCCATGATGACCTTGACGCTTTCAAGCGATCATCGCGTCGTGGATGGCGCGCGGGCGGCGAAGTTTCTCCGCGACCTGGTCGATGCTATCCTCAATCCGCACCGATCGCTAAGCTGACCGCTGCTCCTGATCTGAGTTAAAATCACCCGCTGGCATTCCTGCTTGGGGGTCTCAAATGTTTACGGCACGAACGTTCACAACACCATTTCAAAGCCTCGTGGGTCGAACGACAATTGTCTTGCTGGAGATCTTGCTTGCTGTGTCTGCGTTCGCCCAGGATTCCCCCAAAGTCAGCGGACAAGTCGTAACGCCTGCCGCCACTTCCGAAACTGATTCCACGCGAGCGCTGCTGGTCCTAACCCTGCAGGATGCCCTCGCCCGCGCCAAAGCGAACGACCCGCAGTTTCGCGCCGCTCTCACCGACTTGGGTGTCGCTCATCAGGACACCGTGCAAAGCCGCGCGCAATTGCTGCCCAACGTCAACTACAACATGCAGTACATCTACACCCAGGGCAACGGCACTGCCACCGGGCGCTTCCTCGCCAACAACGGCGTCCATGAGTACATCGCGCAGGGCAATGTTCATCAGGCGCTTTCACCGGGAATGTTCGCGGAATATCGAAAGACTGCAGCGGCCGAGGCGCTGGCGCGGGCCAAATCGGAGGTTGCGACACGCGGTCTGGTCGTCACCGTCGTGCAGGCTTACTACGGATACGTCGTGGCGCAGCGCAAGTATGCAACCGCGCAGAAGGCGGCTGCGGAAGCGGACCACTTTTTCGGCATCAGCCAAAAACTGCAGAACGGCGGCGAGGTCGCGCGTTCCGACGTGATCAAAGCCCAGATTCAGAATAATCAGACACAGCGTGAGCTGCAGGATGCTCTTCTCGCGATGAATAAGACCCGCCTCGATCTTGCCGTGCTGTTGTTTCCGAATTTCGACGAAAATTTCTCGGTTGTGGATGACTTAAGTCTGCCCGATCCGTTGCCGAGCTTTGTCGAAGTGCAGACCGCCGCAACCAAGAACAACCCGTCGCTTCGTGCGGCGCTGGCCACCTTGCGGCAAAGCAACCAGGAAGTGAGCGTCGCGTGGACAGCCATGCTGCCCTCCATAACCCTCGATTATTTTTATGGCATTGACGCCAATCAGTTCGCGGTTCGCGATCGAAATGGATTCCGCAACCTCGGGTACGGGGCGACCGCGACGCTTCAATTGCCGATATGGAGCTGGGGAGCTGGTGCCAGCAAGATAAAACAGGCGGATTTAAAACGGCAGCAGGCAAATGTCGAATTGAGCTTCGCCGAGCGCCGCCTGCTGGCCGATCTGCGATCGTTTTATGAGGAAACCGGGACGCTGCGCGCGCAGCTCGAATTGCTCAGTCAAACCGCGGAACTCGCCTCTGACAGTTTGCGTCTGACTACTTTGCGCTATCAGGCGGGAGAAGCTACGGTTCTTGAAGTCGTGGACGCTCAAAATACCCTGACCCAGGCTCGCAATGCGTATGATGATGGACAGGTTCGTTTCCGGGTCGCCCTCGCGAACCTGCAAACGCTGACGGGGAGCTTCTAGAACGATAATGATCCAGGCCGGGAACGAACTCTTGCGTCACGCCTCCAGCATCTCGCCGAATCCGCGCCGGGTCCGATGTCGATCCTGCGGTGGCGGCCGTCTCCGCACTGCGCGGCCTCGACTCATCTTTGTCCTTTCGCTAGCCGCAAGCGTTACCCTTGTTGCATCCGGGCCGGGCTGCTCCTCCGAAAAGCCGGCGGAACCGACGGTCAGCGTTCAGGTGGTTCCGGTCAAGAAGGCGACCATCGAGCAGACAGTGACGTCCGAAGCCGTCCTGTACCCGCTCGCGCAGTCTGCGATTGTTCCGAAGATCAGCGCGCCGATCAAAGCGTTCTATGTCCATCGCGGCGGCAAGGTGCATGCCGGACAATTGCTCGCTACCTTGGAGAATCGCGATTTGGCTGCCGCTGCTCAAGACAACCAGGGAGCCTACGACCAGGCGCAAGCCGCGTATACGATCGCGACCGCCTCCACTTTGCCGGAAGAGATCCAGAAGGCGCAAGGTGATGCGCAGGCGGCAAAGGTAGCATGGGAAGCCGAGCAAAAGCTTTATGACAGCCGTCAGGATCTCTACAAACAAGGCGCGCTCCCTCGCAAGGATCTCGATCAGGCTGCGGTCGCGCTCACTCAGGCAAAGAATCAGTACGAACTAGCGCAGCGCCATCTCGATGCACTGATGGCCGTGAGCAAGCAGCAGGAACTCAAATCCGCTGCCGGCCAGTTGCAATCGGCTAAGGGCAAGTATCTTGGAGCTGCGGCGCAGTTGAGCTACTCGGAAATCCGCAGTCCGATTAACGGCGTAGTGACCGACCGGTCCTTGTATCCGGGAGAAATGGCCGCTGCCGGAACGCCGCTGCTCACCGTAATGGACACAAGCTCGGTGATTGCGCGTGCCCATATTCCGCAGGATCAGGCGGGACTGCTGAAGCTCGGCGACAAAGCGGCGATCGCTGTTCCTGGCGAAGAAGATCCCATCGAAGGGAAAGTGACTGTCGTCAGCCCGGCGCTTGATCCCAACAGCACGACCGTCGAAGTCTGGGTTCAGGCAAAAAATCCGAAAGGACGTTTGCGACCTGGAACGAGCGTGCAGATTTCCATGCTGGCGCGCGCGGTGCAGAACTCGCTTGTCATTCCAGCGGCTGCGGTGCTGACAGCTCCGGACGGAAGCAACTATGTGATGGTCGCAGGCTCCGACAATAAGGCTCACCAGAAGACGGTGAAGACCGGAATCAAGCAGGGCGATCAGGTGCAGATTGTCGAAGGTCTTGCTGAAGGCGAACGCGTGATCACGTCCGGCGCCTACGGCCTGCCCGACAACACCAAGATTCGCATCGAAGCTTCCCCAGAGCCCGACAAGGCTGAGTCCGACAAGAGTGAACGGCCATCTGCGGGAAAAGAACCCGAAAAGGACGCCAAGTAGGTCGATGGCTGTTGGCGCTGAACTTAGAGAAAATCTCCCGAAAGCAAATCGATTTTGATGAGGTATTCGCGGCATGACTACAAAGAGGAACGCGGTCCCCAAAACAACGCTCAGGCAAAAAGCCCAGTTGATGTCGGGTTCGGAGATTGAACGCACGCTGGTGCGGCTGGCTCACGAAATCCTGGAGAAAAATGGTGGTGTCGACGGCTTGGGCCTGGTCGGAATCCGCCGTCGCGGAGTCCCCATCGCCGAGCGGCTGGGCAAAATGATTCAGCAAGTCGAAAAGAAGAAGGTTCCCGTGGGCACGCTGGATATCACGTTTTATCGCGATGACCTCTCTACGCTGGGACCGAAGCCCGTGGTGCAGGAAACGGAAATTGGCTTTTCCATCGAGGGTAAAAAGATCGTGCTCGTCGACGATGTACTGTATACCGGCCGCACCACGCGCGCCGCGCTCGACGCGTTGTTTTCTCATGGTCGCCCGAGCCTGGTGCAATTGCTCGTCTTGATCGATCGCGGCCATCGCGAATTGCCGGTCGAGGCCACCTTCGTCGGTCGAACCGTGCA